>Ga0070662_100000252_pt1 | contig 31682 bp, 33 predicted proteins | sample KBSC53metaG_FD_65648 | JGI IMG/M metagenome (GOLD analysis project Ga0070662, IMG submission 65648) | Corn rhizosphere microbial communities from Kellogg Biological Station, Michigan, USA - KBS C5-3 metaG | ecosystem: Host-associated > Plants > Roots > Rhizosphere > Soil ...
CTCGATTGAGTTTCCAACATCACCACATTTCTAACAACAATAATATATTTTTGAATCAATTAGTCCGATAAACACCGGTTCGATTTAAGGGAGGGTTACATATCCATTTCGATACTCTCTTGTGATAGATTTTAATCTTAACATTAAAAGTCCCGTCAGCCTTTAGATGGTGCTTGAATACTTTTGCGCTCACTGTAGCCATTGCATAATTTTTTGACGCAAAAGTTTTGTAACGTATTTGTAACGCTTTTGCGTGAAGTTTAACAAAAAAACATGTAAATCTTGTCGAAACGGCGATTGCCGTGGCGTGCACAGAATGTGCCCTTATGCAATAGAAAAGGCCATTTTTGATATCAAAAACGGCCTTTTTAGATGGTGACCCCGCTGAGGCTCGAACTCAGGACCCACAGATTAAGAGTCTGTTGCTCTACCAACTGAGCTACGGAGTCTGCTATTTTTTGGGTTGGCAAATAAACGAAAAATTTCTTTACTCCGAAAGCAGGAAGCTTAATTAAATTGTGACATTAAACTTATGGATTGTTAATCGTCCATTTAGGCACATAGCCCGTTTGGCCATCAAAGTCCACCTTATAAAATTGTCTGCCTTTTTCTAGCACGGTAACTTTTGAATGATCCGGAATCTTAGCCAGTACGGCAGAGGTGTAATTTGGCAAATCGTGCAGGTAAATAACGCCGGTAGCATTGGCTTGCAGATAGGTAGAGTAGGTAGAAGATATTTGATTTTGAACAGAATCTTTTTGAATGACAAGTGGTTTCGCGGCAATAATTGGCGGGGGTTTTATGATATGATGAATTACTGTGTCTTTTGGCAAAACGGCAGGCTGATTGATAACCGGCGCATCTACTTTGATTTTATGCTTTTTTCTGTGATGAACGATCGGCGAGGGGGCAGTTACCGGCGTTTGTACTAGGGGCACTATTGTGGTGATTTTTTTCTGTTTATTATCGCCCTTCAATATTTTCATTACGTACCAGCCGAACAAACCCGTGAACAGTAGCAGCGCAAGAGTAGCGGCAACATTCAGGTATTTGATCTTGAAATAATATAAACGCCGCTGATAGTTCTTCTTATAAGCTGAATCATATTTTCGGCGTTGGTCGGGGTCACTTAGTATTTGATATGCTGCTGTGATCTCTTTAAAATGATCTTCCAGGAAATGATCATGTTCCCTTTCATCAGGCTGAAGCTTTCTTGCCAGCTTTTGATAAGCGGCGTTCAGCTCAGTCGTGGTACAGTCGCGATCAGTTCCGAGAATATAATACAGATCCTTCATTATTAATCAAATACATTGATGTTGTTTTGATTAATTTTTAAAATTATAGTTTAATGAAGGTGCTTAAAATAATGAAAGGTTATAAGTCAACCTTACAACCTTCCAATTTTACAACATTTCAACATCTATACCAGCGCGTACAAATCGTCCCTTTGTTTCTGCACTGCATCGCTATCAATATATTCATCATAGTCCATCAGTTTATCGATATAGCCGCCTGGTGTAAGCTCAAGGATACGTGTTGCGACAGTTTGTGTCAACTCATGATCTCGCGAGGTGAACAGGATCGTTCCTCTGAAGTCGCGCATGCCATTGTTCAGCGCCGTGATCGATTCCAGGTCGAGGTGGTTGGTCGGCTCGTCAAACAACAATACGTTTGCCTGCTGCAACATCATGCGGCTGAACATGCAACGCATTTTTTCACCACCTGAAAGTACATTGCTTTTCTTCAACACTTCTTCACCAGAGAATAGCATACGGCCCAAAAATCCACGGATAAATTGATCGTCCTTTTCGCCCGGAGAGTATTCGCGCAGCCAGTCGATCAGGTTGTCATCTTTGCCCTTGAAATATTCCGAATTATCAGCAGGGATATCCGCCGGATTAATAGTTACACCCCATTTAAATTCACCTTTATAGTCTTTATCACGGCCCATCAAAATATCATAGAATGCAGTAGTGGCTAAGCTATTTTGAGACAGGACAGCGATCTTATCATTCTTGTTAACGGTAAAAGTGATGTTGTCAAACAACAACTCACCGTTTAATGATTTGCTCAGGTTCTCAACCCGCAATATCTGATCTCCGGCTTCACGTCCCAGGTTATTGAAAATAATGCCCGGGTACTTACGGTTTGATGGTTGTATCTCATCCAGGTTGATTTTATCCAAGGCCTTTTTACGGCTGGTAGCCTGTTTTGATTTGGAAGCGTTGGCACTAAAACGACGAATGAACTCCTGCAACTCCTTCACCTTATCTTCCATTTTCTTGTTCTGATCAGCACGTTGTTTCGATGCCAATTGGCTCGACTCGTACCAGAAAGAATAGTTACCGGTATAAATGGTCATCTTGCCAAAATCGATATCCACCACATGGGTACAAACCGTATCAAGGAAGTGCCTGTCGTGCGATACTACCAGTACGATAGCCTCATATCCCGCCACGAAATCTTCCAGCCAGCTAATGGTATGAATGTCCAAATCATTGGTAGGCTCATCAAGCAATAATATATCGGGTTTCCCAAACAGCGCCTGTGCTAATAATACACGCACCTTTTGGGTATTATCAATATTTTTAACTAACTGATAATGAAATTCCTCTTTAATGCCAAGATTGCTTAATAAGGTGGCGGCGTTGCTTTCGGCATTCCACCCATCCATTTCGGCAAACAGGTTCTCCAGTTCACCTGCGCGCTCACCGTCAGCGTCGCTAAAATCTTCTTTCAGGTAAATGGCGTCTTTTTCCTTCATCACGGCATACATTTCTTTATGCCCCATCATCACTGCTTCTATAACGGTGAATTCGTCAAAAGCATAGTGGTTCTGACTTAAAACAGCCATACGCTCACCGGGTGTAAAACTTACCGATCCGCTTGTGGGGTCGATATCACCCGAAAGAATTTTAAGGAAAGTAGATTTCCCTGCACCATTGGCACCTATGATACCATAGCAGTTGCCCTGTGTGAATTTTAAATTAACTTCTTCAAACAGTGTACGTTTACCGTAGCGTAATGAAAGATTGGATACTGTAATCATGCTGCACCTCTAATTTGCCGCAAAGGTACGGTTATTAAGGCGAATTTCATTGGAACCAGCAACTTATATTATTGAAGACTGACGGGATATGAGAGTAAAATGACTTATCGACAGATAGCTACACAAGCACTGCAGCCAGACTTTGGGTTTCGTGGTCTGCTAATTTTTGCAGTGGTCCGCTCGCCAGCATTTTCATCATCATGTTTAATTCGGCAGAAATTGTAAACAGCACTTCGGTATGCGTTCCGGCATCAGCTAATTTCCAATTTAATTGCAAATCAAATGGAGGTTTTTCAGATGGAATGATACTTATTTCAGCATTCTCAACCCGGCTATCCACCTTCAGTGCCAGTTTACCCATGTTCTGAATATCGAACCGTGCCTCATCGGTAGTTGACGTCCAGCCGACAATATTCTCGGGCATCAGTTGCTGATGATTATTCATATCGGTCAGGAACTGGTAAACTTCATTTACCGGCTTGTTAATATTGATCTTGCTTTCGAAAGTAGTCATTTGGTAAGTTGATTGGGTTAAGTGGTTGATTAAGTTAAGTCGTTGATTATGTTGAAGGGTTGATTAAGCAACTTAATCCAACTCGATCAACTTAATCCAACTCAATCAACTCCAATTATTGCCCCCACGTAGAAGGGGACACACGCCATTTTCTTAATATTTCTGATTCATCGCGAGAGATATAATTGTTTTCTTCGGCGTATTTCAATAATGCGTTATAGTTTGACAGCGTAAAGAATTTGCATTTGGCTTCGCTAAAGTTCTCGGTAGCCTGATCAAAGCCGTAGCTGAAAATTGCAGCGAGACCGGCAACGGCGCAACCGGCATCTTTCAAAGCCTGAACTGCCTGAAGACTGCTTTTGCCTGTTGAAATGAGATCTTCAACAACAACTACTCTTTGACCCGGGATCACTTCACCCTCAATCATGCTTCCGGTGCCGTGGTCCTTTGGTTTAGAGCGCACGTAAATAAAAGGGAGGCCTAATTCCTGCGCAACAAGAACGCCTTGTGGGATGCCTGCGGTGGCTACACCTGCAATGCAGCCTACAGATCCAAATTCTTCCTGGATGATCTGCACCAGTTTCTGCCTGATATAGGTGCGTATAGTTGGATGGGATAGTGTGACACGATTGTCGCAATAAATCGGTGATTTCCATCCCGAGGCCCAGGTAAAAGGATTATCAGGTTGTAATTTAATTGCTTTAATTTGCAGCAGGAACTCCGCTACCTGTTGTTCTATCTCACTTTTATTAAACATGGCTCAAAAGTACAGAATTTATATTAACGAGAAAGTTATATTGATAACCCAGTCGGTACCGAAGAAAGTGGAGAGATATCAAAAAATTGATGCTCAGACCTTTGACCTCAAAGCCTTTTACAATAAGTACAATGGCAAACCAGGGAATAAATTCTATTTTATACACTGTACCGATGCCAAAGCGTACCTTAAAAAAGTAATGAGAAGCATCACGGTGATTGAGGCGGCAGGAGGAGTAGTGATTAATCCGAAAGGCGAATATTTGTTTATTTACCGCAATAAGAAATGGGATCTTCCTAAAGGGAAGCTTGAGAAAGGGGAGGGTAAAAGGATTGGCGCTGTACGCGAAGTAGAAGAGGAGTGTGGCATCACCGTAAATAAGATTGGCGGCCGTATATGTAAAACCTATCACACCTACAACAATAGAGGCGAGGTGGTACTTAAGAGAACCTACTGGTATGAGATGGACTACAAAGGCAGCGGCAAACTTAAGCCGCAAAAAGAAGAAGGAATAACGTCAGTGCGCTGGTTCCGAAAAGGACATATCGAGGCCATTGTAAAAAATACCTTCCCATCCATAATGGATGTTCTGGCAAAAATGGACCTGTTTACAGAAAAGCCAGTGCCTCTTTCGGAATAAACTGGCTAACATCACCATGATAACGCAATATTTCGCGTACGATGGTGGAACTGATGGATGAATAGCCTGGTTTGCTCACAATAAAAATGCTCTCGATATCAGAAGCAAGCGCATGGTTCATCTGTGCGATGGCTTTCTCATATTCAAAATCCGATACAGTACGTATACCACGTATCATGTACGCTGCCCCAATGCTTTTGCAAAATTCAACCGTTAATCCATCGTAGGCAACCACATGTATCTTTGGCTCATTCTCGAATACTGCCCGGAGCATTTGCTCACGCTGGCTAACACTCAATAACCCTTTTTTTGAACTATTGTCGCCGATACCAATATAAATTTTGTCAAATAATCCCATCGAACGTTTAATTATATCAACGTGTGCTTTGGTAACAGGGTCAAAAGAACCCGGGAAGAGAGCGACCTTCATAATTTATTGCTGTGGTTATACAGTCAAAAGTAATAATCTTTAGCACATTAATTGCCAATGATCTCTTCGATATGATAATAAACGGCCAGACCAAGCTGCTGTGCAACCTTTACGTCATTGTCGGCGCCGGTCGATTGTCCCTCTATGCGTAATATCGCATCGCATTTAGTGATCAAACGGTGCGCAACCGGATAGGAAATTTCCTGGTAGATCTCATCCCCGGGCTTTTTTGAACCTGCTATTTTCAATAAAGGTAAAGCCAGCCACTCACCGATAAATGGAATGTGCCCGGCACGGAACAGTGTTAGTGCAGCGGATTCAAGTCGCTCCAAGTTTTGCTGCATGAGAGCTGGATCGTCATTGGTGCCTGAGCGATATGGCCCCGAAATGAGGATGGTTAATGGTTTGGTGTTCATATCAGGTTATGGATTTGTGCGTATTGTAAAAGTATAATGGTTTTGCCGTCTTTTATTTCTCCAGTCTCAATCATTTCTAAAGCCTGTTGAAAAGGGATTTCGAGCACTTCGATGTCCTCGCTTTCTTCTTCAACGCCGCCGCCATCACTTACTTTCATGTCTTTAGAATACTCGGCTACAAAAAAGTAGATCAGCTCCGTTACCGATCCCGGTGACATGTATACCTCGAATATTTTCTTTACATCCGATATTTTGTAACCGGTTTCTTCTTCGGTTTCGCGTTTGATGCATTCTTCCGGGTTGTCTTTATCCAAAAGGCCACCGCAGCTTTCTATCAGGTAACCGGTCTCGTTGCCATTCACATAAGTTGGAATGCGGAACTGCCGTGTTAGTATCACCGTCTTTTGCTCTTTGTTGTAGAGTAGGATAGTAGCTCCATTACCGCGGTCATATGACTCACGGCTTTGTACGGTTACCGAACCATCAGCATGATGTGTTTCATAGGTGACCTTTTTTAACGTGTACCAATTATCTGATAACAATTCGTTTCTAATGATCTTATAAGTTTTCAAAACAGATTTGATTGTTTTTGATTTATTTTGATTATTTTTGAACAAATTAAAACATAATAAATGAACTTTCAAAAAAGAAAGCAAATAATCCTGGATAAGCTGAATACTGAAGGTGAGGTGGATGTGAAGCTGATAGCAGCCGAACTGGACATTTCAGAGATCACTATTCGTCGTGATCTGAACCAAATGGCAAGTGATGGTTTGCTCTACCGCACCCACGGAGGAGCAATGAAAGTGAATCCTTTGGAGATACCGCATGAGTTTGTCAATAAAGCCGCCAAAAACGTAGAGGCAAAGGATAAAATATGCCGTGCCGCCGCAGAACAGATCAATCACGGAGATATTATTTTTATGGACTGCGGCAGTACGGTGTTCAGGCTGTGCCAGTTTATCAAGGGCAAAAAGATTAAGGTGATCACCAATTCTATTCCGGTGGTGTATGAATTACAGAATAGTTTGGTATCATTAAATATCATCGGCGGCGAGTTTAATGCCGAGCGACAGGCAGTGCATGGCTCAATAGCGAATGAGCATATCGCACGGTACAAAGCCAACAAAGCATTTTTGGGAGTAGATGGTATATCACGCAATGGTCTATTTGCTAACAGTGAACTGGAAGCAGAAATTACCCAGGCTTTTGCATCGCACAGCGCAAAAACTTATTTGTTATGTGATGACAGCAAAATAGGAAAGGAGAGTTATTTACGATTTGGGGAGTTGTCGATGATTGATACCATTATTACTAATTCAAAGTCAGAAGAATTGGCTTTTTTTAGGAAGAAAGGTGTTGAGGTAATTGGTGTTTATTGAAATGATATCGCGATAATTCCCAATAAGAAGCCAACCAACACAATCGAAGTCAAAAATATTAACCAGTTTGATACAGACACCCTGAGCAAATGTAGCAGCCCTTTAGTTATGAATCCGAATATGATACCGCCGATGATCGTGACAAATAAAAATATAATATTCAAATAACGGCCGCTCATGTTAAGATTCATTAGGGTGTCTTCTAAAAAACGAAAACGACGAATGCCCATACTTCCGCTGCTCCACAAAAGCAGGGTGATTGCTCAGGTTTTGCAGCGATTGGTGCTCGATGATCAATAATCCATCGGGCAACAACAAATTCTTATCGAAAACAATTTTGGCAATCTCCGGGATTCGGTTCAAATCATACGGCGGATCGGCAAAGATGAGGTCATATTGTTCTGTTTCCAGTTCAAGATATTTAAAAACATCTGCTTTATAAGTTTTGATCTGCTCTAAACGATGCTGCCGCGCGGTATCTTTAATGTAGTTGATGCAATGTATACTGCGGTCTACCGAAATAACCTGCGCTGCTTCTCTTGATGCAAATTCAAAAGAGATATTCCCGGTTCCGGCAAAGAGGTCGAGCACTTTGATGTTTTCAAAGTCGATTTGGTTTTGCAGGATATTAAATAGGGCTTCTTTTGCCAGGTCGGTAGTAGGGCGTACAGGCAAGTTTTTAGGCGGATTAAGCCTAAGGCCCTTTAAATTACCTCCGATGATCCGCATAGCGATAAAGCGGTGAGGGTTAATATATCATGCGAGGCGGTTTTGCCCGACAATTCCAATGCACTCATGGTATTCAATTCCACTTTGCCGAAGAAGCGATCCAGGCGTACACCGTTTTCATCGTCCAGGCTAATCCCGCCACTTAAAACAAGTGTTACCTCACCAGGCGACAATTGCAGTTCGCTGGCAACAAGGGTGGCAAAATACGCCAGTTCATCCGGCGCCATAAACTCAAAGCTGTTGTAAAAACGAAGCTTACCTTCCTTAAAGTTCAGGAACTCGGCTTTGTTGCCTTCTACATCCAGATATATTTGATCGTCTGCCGGATGGTTTGCGGCAGTAAGTTTAATCCAGCCTTTGGGTGCGAATACAATACTATTGATGCCAAATTTTTCTGCGACCAAACTCACTAAAGCATTATCCGTTTTGAAGATCACCTGGTTATCTGCATCCAACGGTTGAGAGAAAACCTTCTCATCGCGTTTTACATCGAGGAAACGGGCAAAATCAGCTACTTTCTCGGGATTAAACAAGCCTGCCGGAACGATTGTAAAACCTGTATAAGGAATGGCAATAATGTGTTGATTATAATCAGCCGACAGCATTTTATTGCCTTCAGTAGGCTGACTGAGTTCTGTAAGATCAAGATTTTCTTTCAGGGCAAGCAACCGGCCCTGGCCCGCAACAGCATATGAAAACGAATGTAAGCCGATCTTAATCAATAAAGTATAGTCGGCGTGTTGATTTGTGTTCAAGTTAATATGATCGTTTTAGATAGTTGCGGTTACTAAAGCAGCTATTGGCAAAAGTAATATTTTTGATTTACGATTTACGATTTTAGATGTACGATTTGGAAGAAAATTAAAGCAATCCTATTTGGGATTTACGATTTACGATTTGGAAGAAAATTAGCGCAATTGTGACTAGAATTTACGATTAAGAAGGCAAATTAAAGCAATCGTAATTCGTACATCTAAAATCGTAAATAATATTCCGCATTTTTGTTCGTGTCCTCAACAGATCAGATCAAAAAAGCTTTTCCGCATGAACCGACTGCCCAGCAACTAGAATTGTTTGATAAACTGCATGAGTTTTTGACCAGTGATAATGGTGACGAATGTTTTATATTAAAGGGCTACGCCGGAACAGGTAAAACAACCGTTATTGGGGCTCTGGTAAAGGCGCTCAAATACTATAATTATAAATCGGCATTGCTCGCACCTACTGGCCGTGCTGCAAAGGTCATCACCAATTACTCGGGCCGAAAAGCGTTCACTATTCACAAGCGTATTTATCGGCGTAAGTCGGCTATGAATATTGATGACGCCTTCCGATTGGCTGGTAACCTTGCTACGGACACACTGTTCATTGTTGACGAGGCCTCCATGATTTCGGATGGACTGGCCGGCAATACCCATGATACCTTGCTCCACGACCTGGTGAGCTACGTTTACAATACAAAAAACTGTAAGCTGATGCTGGTGGGCGACACGGCACAGTTACCGCCTGTTGGTGCCGATAATAGTCCTGCGCTTGATATAAAACTAATGAAGGCTGAGTTCGCCTTGGAGATGTTCAGCTTTGAGCTGACCGATGTGTTGCGGCAGCAAAAGGATTCAGGAATTCTATTGAATGCGACTTCTTTACGGGATATTATCCGAAAGGGAAAAGTCGTTACGCCAAAAGTTGTCACCAAAGGCTATAAAGATGTTTACCGCATGACGGGCGAACGGCTGGAAGAAGGCCTTAATTATGCCTACAACAAATATGGTTATGATGGTACATTGATCGTTTGCCGGTCAAATAAGAACGCAAATCTGTACAACCGCCAAATACGAGGGCGCATTTTACTGCGCGAAGAGGAATTGACCGGCGGCGATCAGATAATGGTGGTGCGCAATAATTATTTCTGGCTGCAGGATCAGGAGGAGGGGAGTACAGGCTTCATCGCCAATGGTGATATTGCCCGCGTAAAGAAGGTACGCCGATTTGAGGAAATGTACGGTTTCCGGTTTGCCGATGTGCAGCTGGAGTTTATAGACTACGCCGAAGATCCGGTAGTGGAATGCAAAATATTGATGGACACGCTTTATTCTGAGGCGCCGGCGTTGCCACCTGCAGATCAGAAGAAATTCTTTTTAGAAGTAATGAAGGACTATGAACACATCGCCAGCCGCAAAGCCAAACTGGACGAATTGAAGCTGAACCCTTATTACAACGCTCTGCAAATAAAATTCGCCTACGCTGTTACCTGTCACAAGGCCCAGGGCGGCCAGTGGGAAGCTGTTTTTGTTGACCAGGGATATATAACTGAGGAAATGATCAATATGGATTTCCTGCGCTGGTTTTATACCGCTTGCACGCGGGCATCAAAGGAGCTTTTCCTCGTGAATTTTAACAAAATGTTTTTTGATACGAATACTGACTTCGAATGAGCGATTCTTTTTCAGTTGGTGGTTCATAGATCATAGTACACAGTGCCATTAATCGAAAATTACTATGATCTATGAACTATAAACTAATTTGCAATGGGTAGCTGAATAATAAAAGTAGAACCCTTCTTTTCCTCGCTGATTACGTCAATGGTGCCCTGATGGTTTTCTATGATTTGTTTGGATATGCTCAACCCCAAACCAGTCGAAGGCTCACCCCGCAGGCCAGGACGGCGTGCCTTTGAAAAACGTTCAAAAATATGAGGTAGCAGGTCTTCGGGTATACCCAGCCCGTAATCTTTTACTTCTATAACTGCGCTTCCGTTTTTTGCACCTAAATAGATCTCGATCTTATTGTTATTCTTTGAAAACTTCAATGCATTAGTGATCAGGTTATCCATCACCCTTTGAAATTTCTCACAATTTATTTCCACAAATACCTGGTTTTTTGAGCTTACTAGAAAAATGTTGTTCTTAGCTTCTTTCTGAATCTTCCATTCATTAACAATGTTTTTCAAAAAGTAGTTCATCTCAGTACGTTGTGTCTCAATAATGTTGATATTCTCATTATTGGCAGCATCCAGCAGGTCGGCGATGATACCCCGTGCTTTCACACACGACGATTTGATCATCTCCAGGTTTTCGCGTGTCTCATTGTCTAAATCCTCCAATTCCATCATTAAAGCCAGGGTCTCAATAGCGCCAATGGGGTTACGCAAGTCATGTGCCACCATGCCCAGTATCTCATTTTTAAATGCACCGGCCTTTTCAATGGCAATGTTTTTCTCCCGAATGTCCATCAACTGCAAAAAGTAACTCGATTTATAGGAGTAGAAGTATCTCGATATGAAATAAAAGCAGAACAGCATAATCACTGATATCAGTTGATTATAGATCATCTCCATACCCTCGTTTTGAGTATTGTACAATAATACTGTAAACAATCCTTCTGCTATAAAAACCAACACTAAAGCCTCATCCCATTCAAACACAAACACCACGCTTATAATGCTCAGGGCGGTAAGATAAATCGTCATTGAATTGCGCGGATCGGAGGTTGCTATGAAGCTGGAGAACATGCCGCATAGAATGACATAGAGCGCAAATAAAAAAACAAAAATGGTCATCACAAAGTTAGCCTTCTTTTGTTTCTGGAACAGGTAAATGAGCAAGTAACTGCAACCAAGAAAAATCGGCGTTATGGCGATGTATAACCAGTTGGTAATGTTAAATTCAGGGTAATTCTGGGCACGGGTAAGGCTCTCGGGAAATATAATATAGAGTAAACGCAATACCACATTTAAGATCAGAAAGATGATACTACCTGTTCTTACTGCCCCAAGATTCTTAAGCGTATAATAATCGCGGTACGATATCCGGGTTTTACCCCTGACCTTATTATTGTTTTGGTTACTCAATGCATTAACTATGGTCCAATCAAATATAAAAAAATTAGGAATATAGACAAGCAGTATTAGGGTTGTACTGCCTGGTAATGTTTTAGTTACAAACATAAAAGTAGACAAAATGTCTTTCGAAACTAATTTCTTCGTGACATTTTTTCATTTTCATTAATATGGCAATTTTTTTGATGATATAGTATACGTACAATAATCAATTAGCATGAATTTTAACAACTTCACCATAAAAGCACAGGAAGCCGTGCAGAAGGCTTCTGAGATTGCAACAGGCAACCAGCAGCAGGCAATTGAGAACGCTCATTTGCTGAAAGGCTTGTTATTGGTTGATGAGAATGTAATCTCCTATTTACTAAAAAAACTTAACGTTAACCTTAACCGGTTGAACGACAATCTGGATCAACAGATTGCATCCTATCCGAAGGTGAGCGGCAGCAATATTTACCTTTCATCAGAAACTAACTCAGCTTTGCAGAAGGCACAATCGTACCTAAAGGAATTTAAGGACGAGTTTGTATCTGTTGAACATATATTACTAGGTATCCTGGCAGCGGGCGGTAAAACCAGCACTGCGCTGAAGGATTTGGGCGTTAACGAAAAGGATCTTAAAAAAGCCATTATTGAATTACGTGGCGATACCAAGGTGACGGACCAGAACGCCGAAGCTACCTATAACGCATTAAACAAATATGCCCGTAATCTGAACGAGTATGCCGAATCAGGCAAGCTCGATCCAGTTATCGGTCGTGATGAAGAAATCAGGCGTGTAATACAGATATTGTCGCGCCGTACTAAAAATAATCCTATCCTGGTTGGTGAACCGGGTGTTGGTAAAACAGCCATCGCTGAAGGTATAGCTTTCAGGATCATTAAAGGCGATGTACCAGAAAATCTGAAAACCAAGACCGTTTACTCATTGGACATGGGTGCACTGATTGCAGGCGCTAAATACAAAGGCGAATTTGAAGAGCGCTTGAAGGCGGTTATCAAAGAAGTAACCCAGGCCGATGGCGAGATCATCCTGTTTATCGATGAGATACACACCCTGGTTGGTGCAGGCGGCGGCGAAGGGGCCATGGATGCGGCAAATATCCTGAAGCCGGCTTTAGCCCGCGGCGAATTAAGAGCTATCGGTGCTACCACGCTAAACGAATACCAGAAGTTTTTTGAGAAAGATAAGGCGCTGGAGCGCCGTTTCCAGATGGTGTTGGTTGACGAACCGGATACACAGGATGCCATTTCTATTCTGCGTGGTTTAAAAGAACGTTACGAAACGCACCACAAAGTACATATCCGTGATGAAGCTATTATAGCGGCTGTCGAAATGTCACAGCGCTATATTTCCGATAGATTTTTGCCGGATAAAGCCATCGACTTAATGGACGAGGCTGCTTCAAAACTTCGTTTGGAGATGGACTCGGTACCGGAAGAGGTAGACGAATTGGACCGCAAGATCATGCAACTCGAAATTGAGCGTGAAGCGATTAAACGAGAAAAAGACGAAAAACGTGTAGACGAATTGAGTGAAGAAATAGCCAATCTTTCATCAAAGCGTGATTCACTTCGTGCGCAATGGAAAAGCGAAAAGGATGTGGTTGACAGCATCAACCAAAAGGTTGAACAGATTGAAAACTTTAAACTGGAAGCCGACCAGGCCGAACGTGCCGGCGATTACGGCAAGGTAGCTGAACTGCGTTACGGCCGTATCAAAGAAGCACAGGACGAAGTAGAGAAACTGAAAGCTACTTTACTGGAAAACCAGAAAGAACACCGCATGCTGAAGGAAGAAGTTACTGCCGAAGATATTGCAGGCGTAGTTTCCCGCTGGACAGGCATACCGGTTTCCAAAATGGTACAAAGCGAACGCGAAAAGCTGCTTCATTTGGAAGATGAGCTGCATAAGCGGGTAGCAGGGCAGGAGGAGGCTATTGAAGCCATCAGCGATGCTATTCGCCGTAGCCGTGCCGGTTTGCAGGATAAAAGAAAACCTATCGGTTCGTTTATATTCCTGGGTACTACGGGTGTTGGTAAAACGGAGCTGGCCAAAGCTTTGGCCGAATACCTGTTCAACGATGAAAATGCGCTGGTGCGTATCGATATGTCAGAATACCAGGAACGTCACGCGGTGTCACGTTTGATCGGTGCGCCTCCGGGTTACGTTGGTTATGATGAAGGCGGTCAGCTTACTGAAGCCGTTCGTCGTAAGCCATATAGTGTGATATTGCTTGATGAGATCGAAAAAGCGCACCCGGATGTGTTCAATATCCTGTTGCAGGTGCTGGATGATGGCCGTTTGACTGACAATAAAGGCCGTGTCGTAAACTTTAAAAATACCATTATCATCATGACCTCGAACATCGGTTCGAATCTGATACAAGAAAACTTCCAGGATTATGAAGAAAGCGACAAAGAGGCCGTTATTGCCAAAACCAAGAACCAGTTGTTCGAGCTGTTGAGGCAAACCATCCGTCCGGAATTTTTGAACCGTATCGATGAGATCATTATGTTCACTCCGCTTAGCCGCGATGAAATCGGCGAAATTGTAAAACTGCAATTTAAGCATGTTCAGGATTCGCTTGCCGAAATGGGCGTAAGCATAGAAGCCTCAGATGAAGCATTGGACTGGCTGGCACAATTGGGTTACGACCCTCAGTTTGGTGCAAGACCATTAAAACGTGTGATCCAGAAGAAGATTTTGAACGAATTGTCTAAACAGATACTTAGCGGTAAAATAGACAAGGACAGCAAAATAAAGCTGGATATGTTTGACAACCAGTTCGTGTTTCTGAATACCCACGAACCGGAACACGCAGAATAATTATTCAATTAATTTTATTTAACTATATATAGAAGCCACTCATAACGAGTGGCTTTTTTGCGTAATGACGCACTAACTAAGATATGCAGTGTAGCACATGAACACATTTGCCTATAATCATCGCGTGTAACAAAACATCGTATGAATACCGTATTTACCACATGCAAAACAGGTATTTTCCACCAAACTTCCAATTTTACGTCCTGTTGTTTCTAAGTATTAATTATCGGGTTCATGGTAAACCCCAAAGCTCATCTGTTTTATAAGGAGACACTCGAATTATTAAAAGAAACCGGGGTTGATTTTTTATTAGGCGGCGGCTTTGCCGTTGTGCATTATACCGGACTACCAAGAGAGTCTAAAGACATGGACATTTTTCTCCGGCCCGCCGATTGCCCCAAAGTATTAAAATATTTTTCCGAAAAAGGTTTACAAACTGAATTTACAGATGTGCGCTGGCTGGCAAAAATACGCCAGGATGAATTTTATACCGATCTGATCTTTAACAGTGTACATAATATTTGCACGGTAGATGATTTTTGGTTTGAACATGCGCAGGAGGGCGAATTTTGTGGCCTTAAAGTCCGTATGGTGCCGGTTGAAGAGTTGTTGTGGTGCAAAAGTTACGTGTGGAACCGCGAGCGTTTTGATGGTGCAGACATCAACCATCTGATACTAAAGCAGGGCAAAAACCTTAATTGGAAAAGGCTTCTTATGCGGATTGATCCGCATTGGCATATTTTGCTGGCCGAAATAATTATGTTCCAGTTTATTTACCCCTCGGAGTACCAGGATATTATTCCGCAATGGCTTTTTGACGACCTGATATCACGGGCACAGGATCAATGGATTTTACCGGGTGTAGTAGAACGCGTTTGCCGTGGGCCGATGGTCGATAGTACTCAGTATCATACAGATATAAGGGATTGGAATTATTTATGTTACACCATAAAAACTGTTTAAATGGAACCAGGCAACCATGACACAACTATCCGAATTGCCGCAACAGGCGACATCCATACCAGGCATACCGACAAAGGAAAATGGGCCCCTCTTTTTAGTAAAGCATCTGAAGAAGCTGACATCCTGTTAATATGCGGAGATCTGACAGATACCGGCGACGAAGCGGAGGCGGCTGTATTGGCAGAAGAACTGAAAGCCTGTAAAATTCCCGTCGTTGCAGTGCTGGGCAATCATGATTTTGAAAAATCCAGGCAAAAAATGATCCGGCAGATCATGCAGCAATCTGGCGTAAATATGCTCGATGGTGAATCAGTTGTCATAAAAAATATAGGTTTTGCAGGTGTTAAAGGGTTCGGTGGCGGTTTTGACGAACACATGTTATCCATGTTTGGCGAATCGGCGATGAAAGCCTTTGTGCAGGAAGCGGTAAGCGAGGCCTTATGCTTAGACCGCGCTTTATCACAAATCAACCAGCAGCAGGCCGACATGAAAATTGTAGCCGTTACGCATTATTCGCCCATTAAGTCTACCATTATTGGTGAACCCGAGGTTATTTACCCCTTTTTGGGTTCATCCCGGCTGGCTGAACCATTTAACAAGAGAAAAGTGTCCGTTGCTTTTCATGGCCATGCACACGTGGGCACATTGGAAGGAACTACTGCCGATGGCGTAAAAGTATATAACGTCGCCTTACCGGTTTTATATAAACAAGGCATTGCAGCAGGATATTTTATTTATAGTATATGAAGACGAGAAATAACCATTTATAAACCATTAAAAATCAAACCGATGAAAAAGACAATCACTATGCTGATCATGATCGGCATGTTCTCTGTTCACTTTTTGCGTGCGCAAACTACAGCGAATCAACCAGATACCGCTACCTTGAATTTTATTAAAACCGCCAGTGTAGCCGGGATGAAGGAAGTTAAAGCCGGTAAATTGGCGGCGAGTAAATCAAGCAGCAGCGATGTCAAATCTTTTGCTAATAAGATGGTCACCGATCATACAAAGGCCAATGACCAGCTGATGCAGCTAATTAAATCAAAAAACTGGAATATTATGCCGCCTACAGATGCAGAAACAAACCCTGACGGTATGCTCACAGGGGCTTCAGGAGCTGCGTTCGACAAAGCCTATGTAAGCATGATGGTGCAAGACCATCAAAAAGCGGTTGCACTTTTTGAAAATGCAGCAAGCACTGTACAAGACGCAGATATAAAAGCTTTTGCAAAACAAACACTGCCAACCTTGCAACAACATTTGGCGTCTATACAGTCCATCGCCACTAAAATGAACATCTCTGCCGCGCCTTTAAAACCTTAGTGAAAGGCTATTAGTCATCATGAGATTACCGGCTGTTTGGACATAGCCGGTAATTTTCTAATAACGTTGCCAACTTAAAATCTCTAAACCTTTCTGTAGCCTAACATGTTTATTAATTAAATCAGCTAATAATGAAAACAGCTACGCTATCATCACCGGAAACCCGCGACGGTCAAAGGCCTGCCCTGTGGCAAAATGTGCTGGATATACCTTCTGGCGGCCAACTGAATGAAGCTGTTATTTATGATGTACTAGCTACTACGGCATTATTGCTGGCTGAACAAGGTAAGAATGTGGTGCTCGCTGAAGCGCGGAATATAGGATTTGGCACCACTGGTGGTACCAGCGCTCACCTGAATACTTTTTTTGATGCAAGTTATCCGGAAATTGAAAGTGACTTTAGCGAAGAAGCAGCCAAGCTGGTAGCACAAGGGGGTAAACAAGCAATTCAGTTGATAGAAGGACTATCAAAAAAATATAAAATAAATTGTGATTTTGAGTACAAAGACGCCTACCTGTACTCGCAGGAAAACGAGGAAAGCGATGAACTGGATAAAATATTATCATCATCTCAAAAAGCAGGCATTGAGGTGATTGAAACAAAAAAGAACGGAATAGTTGTTCCTTTTAAAAAAGCGCTTTTATTTAAAAAACAGGCACAATTTCATCCGCTAAAATATCTTTCTGGTTTGGCTAAAGCATTCATAAATGCCGGCGGTACTTTATTGCAACATGTTTTTATTCATAACACAACCCTTGAGAATGATGTACACATTGCTAAAAGCGATGATCTTGAGATAAGAGCTAATCATATTATTTATGCTACTCATTTGCCACCGGGTATAAATATACTTGACTTTAAATGTGCTCCATATCGTAGTTATGTGCTTGCTGTCCGGCTGGAAGATGAGAATTACCCCGATGCGCTGGCTTATGATATGAAAAAACCATATCACTATTTCAGGACGCATAAAATAGACGGGAAAAATTACCTGGTGATTGGCGGTGAGGATCATAAAACCGGGCACGGCGATCCTGAACAATCATTTAGGAACCTGGAAGCCTATGTTAGTCAATATTATAATTTAGCTCAGGTAGCTTATCGATGGTCGTCTCAATATTACGTTCCCGATGATGGGCTTCCTTACATCGGTGCTTTGCCGTTTGGTGATGACGGCGTTTATGTTGCTACCGGTTATAATGGTAATGGTATGATATTCGGTACGTTATCTGCTCAAATCTTGACCGATGTTATATGCGGTAAAAAAAATCCTTATGCCGGATTATTTAGCCCTTCACGTATTAAACCGGTAGCTGGCTTTACAGAATTTGTTCGGGAAAATGCTGATGTGGTGTATCATTTCATCGCAGACCGGTTTGCGGCGGAAAAAATCGAATCATTAAAAGATATGGCAAATGATAGTGCTCTGCTGATCAAATATGAGGGACAACAATTAGCTGTTTATAAAGATATAAACGGACACATACTTGTACTGGATCCGGTATGCACCCATGCCGGTTGTATTGTTAATTTTAATACAGCAGAAAAAAGTTGGGACTGTCCTTGTCACGGCGGCCGGTATGACATTGACGGCAACGTTTTAACAGGTCCACCGCCGAAAAATCTTAAAAAAATAAATATCGACTAATCTAACCCAACAGCGAAGATGCAATTTCAATTGCACAGCGTGCGCATCGAATGTCTGCCGCCAATGAGCCACCCTAAAGTGGCTTTTATGCTTATATGATTTTATTTTTTTTGCCCGGTCTTCATACTTTCTCTGTCAACCTCATTCGTGCCATCGACGATTTCAGATACTGCTTCAATATCTGCAAACAATTTCCGGTTCTTTGTCAGAGTTGGCGCTATGCCAAATATGCCGATACCGGCTGCTGCAAGCAGCATAAATACGATCAATGCGGATATCCGCAACGTCCTTTTAAGGTATTTCATCAATTATTTTGAATGCATGAGCATGCTGCAAACAAATGCAACAACACATCATGTATTGTGGGCAATAGATTATACAACAATGGTAGCCAAAGAGAAGGCCGGATAGTTATCCCAAAAGACTAGCAGGATAATCACATGCATTTTGAGGGACCGTTTTCAATGGTAAGAAAAAGGCAATTCCTGGTCTGCATTTATAAGATACAGACAAGTTATAAATAGAAGTTCGAATTTGACGGCTGTGTAATCGGCTTATATGGAAAGTTGATATGGTAAAAAATGAACTTGCAGAATAATGGCGACGAGTTTGTCTTAACGCTCGCTTATAGTTAATGCTTTTTAGGAAGCTAATCTGTGGATTTGTGACTAAAGTAATTTGCTGGGAATTAGGCCCTGGTCGCGGTTGAATGACTATTCCAGAAAAAGAAAAAAAGCTCAACAATAAAATAACCGCGAACGGCCATTTGAAGCACTTCTTTTTTAAGTCAGATTTGAGAATGCTACCCATTTAGAATAAAGATACAGGAAAAGAGATTGATTTAAACATAAACTTATCCGCAAAACGATCTATTTTAATCTTTTACCGGAGTAATCTTCAAATTTTTCCAATTCCCGTCTGAATCGGTCCACAGGCCAATCAAAGTGCCGTTGGTATGCACAAGTGGTTCGACCACCAATGATGGTGTTGTGCTCCCGTTCACATAAACTTTAATATTCTCGCGGTCAACCGTTATGCGCGCATGAACCCATTCATTTGGGTCGGGTGCCGGAGAGATGGATTGCTCATACTTGCCGGGAAATTCGTTCCTGAGTTTTTCCCACCCAAATTTAGGCGAAGCAATATATTGTACCGCGTGCAATTTCCTGACTGGGTCAACAGACCGGAAATTAAACGGACGGAAATAAACGGCTTCAAAGGTGGAATCGTTTACTCCATGAAAGGCGATCCCAACAAAGCTTCCCTGTAGCTTGTCTTTTCCTTTAATATCAACCTCAATTGTTCCGTTAGTAAACTTTGTGTTGTTCAGCCAGGCATGGCCTTCACCTTCAGCATCGTTCATATGAATACTTCCTGTTTCTGCTCCGGCACTTATGGTTCGGTTGAAAACAGTGTATTTCTTGAGTAATTGGTCATTGGATTGTGCAAAACAATTCAAGGTAGTGAGAAGTATAATTGCAACGATAAAACAGGTTAGATTTTTCATAGACAGATCATTAAATTGGATGAATAAATCTCCTGATAATAGTCGGCAATGTCAATTCATTTTCTGTTCAGTTTTTTTCAAATTGTTTATTTAATTGCGGCTCAATCTCACTTATGCAAAAAATAATCATAACCGGCGGAACAGGAACATTAGGCAGGCAAGTTGTTAACCAACTTCTGGCAAGAGACCGTGAAGTGTATCTTTTAAGTTCGCAGGACAATCCGGTAGTGCCAGATGGAGTAAAGGTGATCAAAGGGAACCTGGTGACAGGAGAGGGGTTGGAAAATTTACAGGATGTCAATATCGTTGTCCATTGCGCCAGCAACCCGAAAGACCCACAAAACACAGACGTCGCTGGTACAAGCAATCTGCTTAGAGTGCTTAACAAAGCGAGAATGCACCATTTTATTAACGTCTCCATTGTTGGCGTTGACAAAACCGATTATCCCTATTATAAAGTAAAAACAACGGTGGAAGGGCTCGTGTCAAAAAGCGGCTTGCCATTCACCACATTGCGTGCCACCCAGTTTCATGACTTTATTTTGAATTTGATCCATTCGTTTGAAATAAAGAATGGGAATATTTTAGTGCCTGCCGGAATGAAATTTCAATCTATTGACGTGAATGAAGTAGCGTTGCGATTAACAGAACTCACTGAAGAACAAGCATCGGGTTTGTTGCCAGACATAGGAGGGCCCGAAGTATTAACCATTGAAGAAATGGTGAATACCTGGTTGGATATTTCGGGTGAGAAGCATTTAATAAAGGCAGAGCCAATTGAAGGGCCGAGGTATGAACTTTTCCGGTCGGGGGTTAACCTGTGTCCCGATCATAAATACGGATCAATTACATGGAAAGAATTTCTTGATTCGCAACTGTAGCTTACCAAATGCTTTACAAGGATGTCGCCAACGAAAATGATTTTGTATTAAAACGCCCGCCAATTGGCGGGCGTTGTTTTATGTTATGTTTGCTATTATGAAAACGATCGTTTTGCAGTTCAATTATCTTGACAATGGCGTTTCCGCATTTTTATCCATCCTAATACCCGAATATCCATCTATTCCCATTTCAGGCAAATCTAAACCATACATTTCCACTTCGGGTTCTACCCTGTTTCCAACAATCAAATCAAGGAATTTAAACATTAGCCATCCAGCTAATCCTATGAATACTAAATTGGTAAGCGCACCAATAGCTTCAGCGATAAATTGACCCCATCCACCCCCGTAAAACAATCCGGTTACGGTCCCTTTTACGCCATTGAAGCCGTCACCATATTGCCCATCTGCAAATAACCCCAATGACAATACGCCCCAAAGACCATTAGCACCGTGTACGGCAACAGCGCCCACAGGATCGTCAATCCTTAATTTTCTTTCCATAAAGAAGGTGACTTCCACCACTATAATTCCTGAGATCAAGCCAATGATCAATCCACCGATTGGTGTTACATAGGCGCAAGGTGCGGTTATGGCTACTAACCCGGCCAGTAAACCATTACACATCATACTCACGTCCGGTTTACCTCCTCTTACAAACCAGATCCATAAAGTTGAAGCTAATATTCCACCGCATGAAGCAATCATTGTGTTGAAGGCTACAACAGTGAACCGAAAATCAGTTCCGGCGAATGTCGAACCGGCATTGAATCCAAACCAACCGAAAGCCAATACAAGCGAGCCCAAAACAGCCATCGGAATATTATGCCCGGGAATCGCATTTGGTGTTTTATCTTTATTGTATTTCCCTAAACGCGGACCGATCATCCTTGCGCCAACAAATGCGAGTACCCCGCCCGATAAATGTACTACAGAAGATCCGGCAAAATCCAAATGTCCGTGACCCAATCCAAAGTTAACCCCTAATTGAGACAACCAGCCTCCGCCCCAAACCCAGTTCCCGTAAATAGGATAAATAAGACCGCCGATCAATACTCCGGATATTGCAAACGACGCAAATTTCCATCTTTCTGCCATTGCACCTGTCGGGATGGTCGCTGTTGCATCCATAAATACTGCCTGAAATACAAAGAAACCTAATACGCCTACATCGTATACACCGTTCATGAAAAATCCTTTTGTACCAAACAGCCCAAACGCATGGCCAAATAGGCTGATGCTAAATTCTTGGTTTAAACCGTCAAATCCACCCAGGGTACCTAAAGCACCTACGCCACCAAACATTATAGCAAATCCGCAGATAAAAAAACCAAGTACTCCGGCAGGATAGACAAATAAGTTCATAGCCATGGTATGGGCGACGTTTTTGGCTCTTGTCAGTCCGGTTTCCACTAACGCAAAACCGGCTTGCATAAAGAAAACTAAAAATCCGGTAATCAGTAACCAGACAAGGTTAATAGCTACCTTGTTTTTCCCATCTGCATTAGCAACGGTAGAAACAGCCGTTGCCAATTTTTTTACTGAACTATTTACCGCAGCTAATGTAGTATCTTTTGTTTTGGCTATAGTATCAACCACTTTTAAGGAAGTCGGGTCGATATCGGTCGAAGTTCCGGTTGTTACACCGGCAGGATCAGGCTTCCTCGGGGTTTGAGCAAATGTGCTATTAAATGAAATAGCCAATATTGCAAACAATAGGAGAGTAAAGATTTTTCTATTCATTTTAAAAGTTTTTTGGGGTTTAAAGATTCTTTTTTTCATCACTGGGGCCTGCAGTAGAAGCACCGCCTCTTTCGCCTGTTCGAATTCGGATTGATTCTTCAATGTTATATGTAAAAATCATACCGTCTCCAATTTCGCCCGTGTAAGCCGCTTTTTCTATGCAAGCAACCGTTTTTTCGAGATTCTCATCTTTTAAAACGATGGAAATAAATAATCTGGAAATAAAATGGGTGTCATATACAGTACCACGATAACTGTGATGGTCCGATACTTGTTCGTTTCCCACTCCGTAGGCCTCCCAATAAGAGAAGAAATCGATCCCTACGTTTTTTAAAGCCTCTTTGACAACTTCAAACTTAGAAGTTCGAATAATTGCTTCAATTTTTTTCATGAAATGTTTGTTTATATGGGGTTTATAATTTATTGCGACGGTTTATAATGGCCAATTTAAGTGTAATATCGAATTGTTTGTAATATTTTTTAGGTCTTGCGAAATTTTTAATGCGTTTGAAAATAACATTGAAAAAAGGTCTTTTAATCTAAATATTGTAAACTATACGTCACGCTTTTTTATTTCTTTTATTTGCGGGAGTTTATTTTTGCACTCATGGCTAAGATGGAGTCGCCAAATGCAAATAAGATACTATAATATAAGGAGGGAGGTAGCTTCTTTGCTTTTTTTATTCCGGAAAAGGATAGTGATGGATATTTTGTCTGTGGCTAATACTCTCTCTACAGATGGAAAGTCGGAATTGACTAAGAAAAGACTTAATCTACGATCGAAATTCCATTCGCATCCGTCGTCAGCACCTCGCTCATATAATCAAAAAATGGACGCAGACTTTTAAAAGAATCAGTCACCATAAATAAAAAATCAGGATCGATCACTTCGTCATCGGTAAACTCATGTCTGAACAAAAATTGTTTATGGCGCAAAAGGTCGATAGCGGGATGGTCTTTCGCATAACCACGCGGAGCCGACAACACTTTTTCGCCTCTCATTTTGCCAAATGTATCCGTTAGCTTCGGGTTTGCGAGTACATTTTTCCAATCCTCGTAATTAGCATCTATATCCTGCCTTATCCGTTTCATATCATCCGGCACCGGACCGAAAAACCCACCGACTACCCTCGACTCGCCTGGTTCAATTCTTAGATAATAACCACCGCGAAGCTTCCGGGTCGCCCTTTTTAAAGAACCGCTCCAGTGAGTATTATAAGGTGTCTTATCTTTTGAAAAACGGACATCCTTGTATATCCGGAATATGCCATTCTTTCCAGATTTGGTTTCAATGTGATCATGCTTATTCATCTCAACAATAAGTGCATCAATGAAGGCGACGATATTACTTTGTGCTTCAATATAACGGTCTTTATGTTTATTGAACCATTCACGGTTATTGTTTTGGGATAGATCTTTTAAAAACTCAAGAGAATCCTTTTTTATACTGATTGCAGCCATTTTGCCGGATTGAGTTATAGGTCAAAAATAGAAAGCTAGTTTGAATATCCGGCAATGCTTTTCATCTCATATGAGGTTTCTGCACGGCGTAACATTATTATTACCAACTTCGCTTTAGCCGACCTCGTATAATTAGGAAAGTAGTTAAATTAATTTGAACTGCCGGGCGCGAGGTCCGGCTTTTCTTGTTCTTAAACGCTGCCTTCTAAAATTAATTTAACGCCGGTCTAATAGTTATCCGGGTCAAAAGACATTCTAAACAAACAACAACGTCCAATTTAAGGTTTACTCATAGTCACCTTAATACAAATGCCATGAGAAGCTATGAAACTTTAGTGGACGCCACTAATGATCTGAATAAAAGAGGCTATACAGCGAATTTAAGTCTTGAAGGCGATACGCTGGATGATAAAGATAAAGACATCCATATGGGTGCCGACGATTTTGAGATAAATGAGTTTTACCGGTTCGAAGGGGAGAGTAATCCGTCTGATATGTCGATAGTCTATGCTATCAGTTCGCCGAAGTATGGTCTAAAAGGTGTATTGATCAATGCCTTCGGTGCCTACGCTGATAATAGCCAATCGGCAATAGAAGCTAAGTTACACCATTACCACGTAAGTAACCACTTGCACCGCGAAGATCAGCCTACTTCTGATAGTTAGCTTTGGCAGTTTGCAACATGCTGTTTGCGGTTGACACAATTTAAATCCCAGCTATGTGCAAACTGCAAACTCGGGACTGTCAGCTTAAAGTTTGGCTAATAACTTCCTCCCCCGTGATTGAATAGCCGCGGTACCATCACGCATCAGGAAACGGATCTGGTTAGCCAGTTCTTCGGAAATCCATGGATATCGCTCACGGAGATTGAATAAAGCCTCAGCTGCAAATACTTTTACGGCGATTAATACTTTTGGATCGATCAGCCAGTCGAAGAGTTGTTCAACTACAGGTTCAAGATCAGTCTCCGCTAACCGCTGTTTTATGTTTGCTGGTGCTTTTGGCGCTGTGATATGCATAAGTATTTTTGCATAGTGCCTTTTGCAGCTTGGATTACCCACATCTTTAACTCTTGAATTCAGGTAGTTGAGATGCTCAATGTAACTTTCAGGCTTTTGCAGAAGCAGATTTTCGAGTATCCAGGCAGCCCTGAACGCAATGTTTTTATCAGGATGAAAAGTAATGTCTATAAGATCTTTTATTGAGAATTGCTGCTTTTGGATAATCGCGCTCAATTTAACCACCTTGGTTTTGGTTAGGGTGGTACTAATTTCTTTTATCAGCTCTTCAGATGTAAGCATCTTTAACCTGATTGAGAGTAAAATTAATCTTCAGGGTGTAGGTAGCTCAGAACATAATTGCACTTGGCCAGCAAATTAGGTGTCGCGGTGCGTGTCATAAATTCAAGCTGTTTTGAAAGCTCTTCTGCAATCCATGGATAGCGGTGACGCAGATTGAATAATGCTTCCGCTGCATAAGAACGCACGCTGACCAGCATTTTAGGATCGATCATCCATTCAAAGCATAACTCCACAACGCGCTCCATTTCAATCTCTTTCATCTTTTCGCGAACGTCTTTCGGAACTTCAGGTGAGGTGATATGCATTAATATCTTGGCATATGGTTTTTTGCGGCTAGCGCCTTGCACATCAAAAACGCTGTCGATCAAATATTGAATGTCTTGATAGTAACTTTCCGGGAATTTAAACAACACGTGTTCCAGCAGATGGGACGATTTTATTGCAATTTCCCTATCCTCATGAAAAGTCATGTCAACCAGTTCCTTTAAAGAAAAGTTTTCTCTCTTTATTTGACGTCCCAGTTTAGCTACAGTGCTTCCCTTGCCGGGAGCGGACATATGCTGAATTAATTGTGACTGTGTCATTGTGGTTAGGATTTTCGATGCTTTCAGTTCTCAGCCGTTCAAAAGTTATTAACAATTGTGATAAACGTATGTGGAAAGGCAAGGTAAATATAATATTAGTTTATACTTTCTCCAAGATTTTTTTTAATTAAAAAAATATTTTTTATATTAAGCTGGCATGACCTTCTATAGCTACTTAAGCTAAAAATTCTACCTTTGCTGTCCACCTTATATTTTTTTTTTGATGGTTAAATTCAATCGTTTTACCTTGGATAATGGGCTTCGTGTCATCGTTCACGAAGATCATACCACGCCGATGGCTGTGCTCAATATCCTGTATGATGTTGGTGCACGCGATGAAGACCCGGATAAAACCGGCTTTGCACACTTGTTTGAACACCTGATGTTCGGCGGATCGGTTAACATTCCTGTATATGATGAGCCTTTGCAGCGTGTTGGCGGCGAGAATAATGCATTTACTACCAATGATATCACTAACTATTATATCACTCTGCCTGCTGCTAATATCGAAACGGCTTTCTGGCTGGAAAGCGACCGTATGCTGAGCCTGGCCTTCGGCAAAAAGAGCCTTGAAGTACAGCGTAATGTAGTGATCGAAGAGTTTAAACAACGTTATCTCAACCAACCTTACGGTGACGTATGGCTGAAATTGCGCCCGTTGGTCTACAAAAAACACCCATATCAATGGGCCACTATTGGCAAGGAAATCAAGCATATAGAAGATGCGCAGATGGAAGATGTGAAAGCATTTTTTTCAAAGCATTACAATCCGCAAAATGCCATTATGGTAGTTGGGGGGGATGTAACAACTGAGCAGGTTAAGCAATTGACAGAGAAGTGGTTTGGTTCGATACCCGCCGGAGAAAAGTATCACCGCGATTTGCCGAAAGAGCCTGAGCAAAAAGAAGAGCGTAGGTTGACAGTAGCCGGTAAAGTGCCATTGAATGATGTATATATAGCATTCCACATGCCAGGCCGATTGGATGAAGGCTATTATGAAACCGACCTGATATCGGATATCTTATCAAGAGGTAATTCATCGCGTTTGTATAAAACACTGGTAAAAGACAAACAATTGTTCAGCGAAATACATGCCTACAATATGGGGAGTTTTGACAGCGGGATGTTTGTAGTGGAAGGCAAGCCTTTGGAAAACGTAAGTATCGAAGCCGCTGAAGCTGCCATTTGGGAAGAACTGGAGATTATAAAAAATCAATTGGTTCCGGCGGATGAGCTAACCAAAGTAAAAAACAAAACGGAGTCGACCATGGTGTTTTCTGAAATGTCTCTGCTGGATAAGGCCATGAACCTCGCCCAGTTTGAATTGTTTGGAGATGCCGACAAATTAAACCACGAAACCGATAAATACCTGGCGGTAACAGCCGAACAAATACAAAAACAGGCTAAGGAAATTTTCCGCAAAGAAAATTCTTCGACATTGATTTACCTTGCTGCTTAAATATCAAAATGCAAATGAAATTAGAAAGGAAAACAGCACCTGAATCTAAATCAGTAGGACAGATAGAACTGATCAGGCCTGAAGAGATCAACCTGGATAACGGTTGTAAAATATTCTGTTTCAACTCAGGCGATCAGGACCTTGTCCGCATAGAGTGGATATTTGGCAACCTGCGTTTCGATCCGGCCAAGCCACTACTGAACGTCGCGGTAAATACCATGTTAACTGAGGGTACGTCAAAACTGTCGGCGGCACAAATAGCAGACAAGATCGATTTTTACGGCGCCTTTTTGCAGGTAGATTACGGCTACGATCATTCTCAGGTGGTGCTTTATACATTAACCCGTCACCTGGCTTCTACTTTACCAGTGATAAAAGAAATTATCACCGATTCTGTTTTCCCTGAAAAGGAACTGGCGACTTTCATCCGCAACCAGCAGCAAAAATTACAGGTAAGCTTGCAAAAGAATGATGTGGTCGCCCGTCGCAAGTTTAACAAAGCGCTTTACGGTGATACCATTTACGGTTTAGGTGCCGACATGGAGGATTATAGAACCCTACATCGCGAAGACATGCTGGAGCATTTTAAACAAATGTACCAGCCATCAAATTGCACTATCCTGGTATCAGGCAAAATCGAGCACTCAACGCTTGATCAGCTAAAAGAGTCTTTTGGAAAAGGGTGGTCAAATTATTCGATTAAAGCAGATATTTCGCAGCCAGAATTAAAACCTGCTGCTGATCATTTTTACTTTGTTGAGAAGCCGGAAGCACTGCAGTCAGCTATACGTATGGGCCTGCCGTCAATTAACCGTACGCATCTGGATTTCCCTGCCTTACAGGTAATGAATACTGTTTTGGGCGGGTATTTTGGCTCAAGATTGATGGCCAACATCCGTGAAGATAAAGGTTATACCTATGGCATCGGATCAGGATCAAGCTCATTATACAAAGGTGGGGCATTCTTTATCGCTACCGAGGTTGGTGCTGACGTTTGCAAAGCCGCAGTTAATGAAATCGAGAAAGAAATCAATATTCTCAAAACCGTATTGGTACCTGAAGGTGAATTGTCACTGGTTAGAAATTATATGCTGGGCTCGCTATTAGGAAGCCTTGAAAATATATTCTCGCATGCCGATAAGTTCAAGAACATTTATTTCTTCGGACTGGATTACGATTATTACGATCGGTATACGGAAGTGATTAAATCAATTTCTTCTGTTGATGTAATGCAGATGGCCAAACAATATTTGGACACGGATAACTTTTACAAGGTTATTGTAGGAAAATATTGATGTGCAGATATGCAAATGTGTGGATGTTAAATTAAGATTTCAGACTCATTCGCACATCTGCATATCCGCACATTAAGGAAGTGTCAACTTAAAGCAATCAAATGATTGTTTTTTAAATCTGCACATCAGTTCATTTGCACATCCGCATATCTATTGCTATCTTTGCCCGGCAAATAATAAATCCAATAAAGTTATTTGCTATGCAGTTAGATCCCACCAAATTTGTCGCCGAAGGCTTAACTTACGACGACGTTTTACTACTCCCGGCTTATTCAGAAGTTTTACCGCGCGATGTAGATACCGGTTCATGGCTTACAAAAAAGATCAGGTTGAATATTCCTGTCCTTTCAGCGGCAATGGATACGGTAACTGAGTCTGCTTTGGCTATTGCCATTGCGCAAGCGGGTGGAATGGGCATCCTGCACAAAAACATGTCCATCCAGGCGCAGGCTGATGAAGTGCGTAAAGTAAAACGTTCTGAAAGCGGTATGATACAGGATCCCATAACTTTGCACGAGGATTCAACCGTGGCCGATGCTGTAAAGATCATGCGCGAGTTCAGGATAGGCGGCATCCCAGTTGTCAATGGTGACCGCAAGCTGAGAGGCATCATCACTAACCGTGATCTTCGTTTTCAGAAAGAAATGACCCGCCCGGTGAGTGAAGTAATGACCAGCGCTAACCTGATCACAGCCCCTCAGGGTACCACCTTACTGCAAGCCGAAGAAATACTTCAAAATCATAAAATCGAAAAGCTGCCTGTTGTCGACCAGAGCGGTCACCTTCGCGGTTTGATCACTTTTAAAGATATTCAGAAATTCAAGAATTATCCAAGCGCTTGTAAAGATGAGTTTGGTCGTCTTCGCGTTGGCGCAGCCGTTGGCGTCGCCGCTGATAATATTGAGCGTGTAAAAGCATTAGTTCAGGCTGGTGTGGATGTTATCACCGTTGACACTGCCCATGGTCACTCAAAGGGCGTGATTGATATGGTAAAGGCAGTTAAGTCCCTTTTCCCTGATCTGCAAGTGATAGCCGGTAATATCGCTACTGCCGATGCTGCAATTGCTCTTGCCGATGCAGGTGCCGATGCGGTTAAAGTAGGTATCGGTCCTGGCTCCATCTGTACCACGCGTATTGTTGCAGGTGTAGGCGTTCCCCAATTGTTCGCCGTTTACGAATGTGCTACAGCACTAAAAGGTCGTGGCATACCTGTGATTGCCGATGGAGGCATCAAACAAACAGGGGATATTGTAAAGGCGATAGCTGCCGGCGCAAGTTCTATCATGGCGGGGTCGCTGTTCGCAGGTGTAGAAGAATCACCAGGCGAGACCATCATTTATGAAGGCCGTAAGTTCAAATCGTACCGTGGTATGGGGTCGATTGAGGCAATGGATAAAGGTTCAAAAGACCGTTACTTCCAGGACGAAACTGATGTGGTAACCAAACTTGTGCCTGAAGGCATCGTAGGGCGTGTTCCATATAAAGGCACCCTGGCAGAAGTGGTCTACCAGTACATCGGCGGATTGCGTGCAGGAATGCATTATTGCGGTGCAGCCAACATTGAACAATTACAGGAAGCCAAATTTGTACGTATTACCGCTGCCGGTATGCGCGAAAGCCATCCGCACGATATTACGATCACGAAAGAGGCTCCGAATTATACTAGTAAAGGATAGAGATTAGTGATTGGAGATTAGAGATTAGGTCTGATTTCCAATCATCTATAATAATTCAACTAATCTCTAATCACCGATTAACTAATCACTAAACCCATGACGTCCATCTGTATCTTCTGCGGTGCTAATTTCAACGGCGATCCTGTTTTGAAGGAAGCAGCCGAACAATTGATCGAGGTGATGTTCAATCGGAATATCAGCCTTGTTTTTGGCGGTGGAAAAGTGGGGATTATGGGTTTGTTGGCGGATGAAATGATCACTCGCGGCGGAAGGACGATAGGGGTTATCCCTCAGTTCCTGATGGATAAAGAAGTTGGCCATACCGGACTGACTGAATTACACATCGTCGAAACTATGCACCAACGAAAAAAATTGATGAATGACCTATGCGATGGTATTATTATGCTTCCAGGCGGTTTTGGTACACTCGAAGAGTTTTTTGAAGTAATAACCGGGCTACAGCTACGCCTTCACAACAAACCGATAGGCATACTCAATGTAAATGGTTTCTACGATTGCCTCCTCAAACAGATGGATGTGATGGTTGAACAGAAATTCCTGAAACCTACCAATCGCAAACTAGTGCTAACCTCCGGCGATCCGATTGAATTAGTTAGTTTGATGGAAAATTTCAATGCCGTTCCTGACGAGGTTTGGTTTAAGGATAGGAATTTAACCTAGATATTTCGTAGAGACGGGATGCATCGCGTCTCTACATTTTCGTAATTATTTTTCTCCGCCTTCTTTACCATAAAAAATCACCCAAGTCACAAAATCATCCGTGAAATTCTCAAAACGGTGCTTTACTCCGGCCTTTACAAAAAGCACATCGCCTTGCTTAAAAGTGGTGCGATCTTCACCATTTAAAAACACGCCATTTCCGCTGATAATTACATAAATTTCATCCTGTTTGTGCGGAGTTTGCGGATCATTCTTTATGGGCCGGTATATTTCGACAGACATGGTGCCGTGTTCCATTACTTTGGCGAATAATTGACCATGCCCCGCGTCCAATTTTTCTACAGCTTCAGCTATGCTTATTTTCATTATGAATAAATAACTTTTTGTTTATGTTTGTCGTAACAGCTACCTGAAAGATCACAATTAAGCCGACATAGCTCAGCTGGTAGAGCAACGCACTCGTAACGCGTAGGTCGCAGGTTCGAATCCCGTTGTCGGCTCTTTTTAACTCGCCTTCTTTATAAAATCCTGCAGAACGAGGGCATGGTTATGCTCTTCATCTTTTGCGGCA
>Ga0070662_100000256_pt1 | contig 31436 bp, 36 predicted proteins | sample KBSC53metaG_FD_65648 | JGI IMG/M metagenome (GOLD analysis project Ga0070662, IMG submission 65648) | Corn rhizosphere microbial communities from Kellogg Biological Station, Michigan, USA - KBS C5-3 metaG | ecosystem: Host-associated > Plants > Roots > Rhizosphere > Soil ...
GGCATTGCGGCGCTCGACCTCCGCACCGGCAAGACGGTCAGCATCAACGGCGACACGGCTTTCCCAATGGCCAGCACGGTCAAACTGGCCGTCGCCGCTGCCTATCTCACCCAGGTAGATTATGGCCGCCGGACTCTCGACCAGACCATCGCCGGGCGCAGCGCCTATTCGCTATTGGAGGCGATGCTGGTCCGTTCGGACAATTATGCGACGGACGTTCTGATCCGGAACCTCGGCGGGCCGAGGACGGTGCAGCAATGGGTCAACTGGCATGGGCTGAGCGGGATTAGCGTTGACCGCACCATCGACCAGTTGCTTCGCTCCCGGCGCGACCTGCGCGATCCGCGCGACTCCAGTACCCCACTGGCAATGATCGAGCTGCTCAAGAAGATCGAAACCGGCAATGTGCTGAAGCCGGAAAGCAGGTCGTTCCTTCAATTGATGATGGCGCGCTGCATCACCGGCAGCAATCGCATGCGCGCCCTCCTTCCGCCGGGCACGCGGGTCGAGCACAAGACTGGCACCTTGACCGGCCTGACCGACGATGTCGGCTTCATCACTTTGGCCGACGGACGCCGCATCGCGGTCGCCATCTTTGCCCGTGGCGGTTCCAACCGCCCGCGCACCATCGCCGAAGCCGCGCGGGCCATTTACGACGGTTTCACGGCGACCTTCCGTTATCCGTTCAGCACGGCGTACGCGCGATAGAAGCCAGGAACGAAGAGTGGCGCCGAGGACCGACGCCACTTTCCATTTTCCGAGCGTTAATGCTGCGACCTCAGGCAGGCCGTGTCATATTGTGACGACGAAGCAGTGTTCCGCGAATTCTGCGGCTGCTCGCCTGCATAGTGCGAGTGAGCGACGCCCTCTTCGTTAAACGCTGATCCTCGTGCACTGGATGCGTTGCCCGGCGGAACGCCATCTTCGCATTCCACACCTGGCTGACCGGTCGCATGGGTCGGGCCATTCATATGGTCCCATCCGGCACCATTGGTCGAACCCATGCTGCTGTGGGTCGTCGCTTGGTTGGTGCCGCTAAGGCCCATCGATTTGCCATGGCCCATCGAGCTGGCACCCATTGCCGAACCTCGATTGAGGCCGCCGCCTTGGCCCATTGCCGCGCCGTGGCCCATGCCGCCGCCATGCCCGCCTGGGCCGGCCAGCGTCATCGCAGGCGCAATCGAAATCGCCCCTGCGGCCAGCAAGTAGAACATCTTCTTCATGATATGCTCCATGCGGCCGCGCTAACCAAGGCGCGGCCCAAAGCCCTGTTCGTCAAAAACCCCTCGATTTGGAAACGTTTGGAGCAAGGGGAGGTTGCTCGTCCGGCAGGCTGTCGATTTCGCTTTGCCTTCCTCGCCTTAGCGCAGGCGGGTCACATGCCCCATTTTCCTGCCGGGGCGAGCCTCGCCCTTGCCGTAGAGGTGCAGGTCAGCCCTGGGCTCTGCCAATATCTCGTCCCAGCGGTCGATTGCGGGTCCGATAAGATTTTCCATTTCGGCGCCATCAGCCACCAATGACGGATCGCCTAGCGGCAAGCCAAGAATGGCACGTAGATGCTGTTCGAACTGCGACGTATGGGCACCTTCGATCGTCCAGTGACCGCTATTGTGAACCCTTGGCGCAATCTCGTTGACCAGCGGCCCGCCGGCCATTGCAAAAAATTCCACGGTCAGCACGCCGACATGGCCGAGCGCATCGGCAATGGCCCTGGCGGCACCATTTGCGCCGTCGGCGAACCGCTCGACGAACGGACCGGCCGGAACCGTAGATCTGCGCAATATGCCGCCCTCATGTTGGTTGAGGGTCAGTGGAAAGGCGCGCACCTGGCCGTCGACGGTCCGCGCCATCACCACGCTGAATTCGGCTTCGAAATTGACGCCCGCTTCGGCGACCGCCGGTTCGCGGCCAATTTCATCCCACGCAGACTCCACCCCGCCCGGCTCACGAATCCAGGCCTGTCCCTTGCCATCATAGCCGTAACGGCGGGTTTTGAGGATGATCGGCAGGCCCAACTCCGCAACTGCCGAATGCAGATCGGCCAGGCTGGCTACCGCCCGCCACGGCGTTACCCCAACTCCGGCGCTCTCCAGAAAGCTCTTCTCGTCCCCGCGATCCTGGGCAACCGCCAGCGATTTGAGGCCGGGTCGAAGCTTGTCCCCGAGCACGCGAAGCGGCTCAACCGGCAGATTTTCAAATTCATAGGTGATTACGTCGCATTGCTCGCCGAACCGCCTCAGCGCTTCCTCATCGTCAAATCCAGCGCGGGTGAAATTAGCCGCTACCTCGGCCGCGCAAGGCTGCTCGTGCGGATCGAATATATGGCATTTGTAACCAATCCTGGCTGCGGCAAGAGCCATCATCCGGCCAAGCTGGCCGCCTCCCAAAATGCCGATGGCGGAACCGGGCGCCAAGGCCACTAGGAACGTCTCACTCAGGCTTCTCGGGAACCGCTTCGGTTTGTCTTGCCCGCCAGTCGGCTAGGCGTCCGGCCAGCGCCTCGTCGGTCGAGGCCAGCATCGCCGTCGCGAGTAGCGCCGCGTTGATCGCGCCTGCCTTGCCGATTGCCAGGGTGCCAACCGGGATTCCGGCCGGCATCTGGACGATCGACAACAGGCTATCCATTCCTTTCAGCGACTTGCTTTCGATCGGCACGCCGAGCACCGGCAGCTCGGTCATCGACGCGGCCATGCCGGGCAAGTGGGCCGCACCGCCGGCTCCGGCGATGATCACCTTCAGGCCGCGTTCTTTGGCCGAATGGGCGTAATCATACAGCCGCTTTGGCGTTCGATGGGCCGACACCACCCGGCTTTCATGGATAACACCCAGCGCGTCGAGCGTTGCAGCCGCATGGCGCATGGTTTCCCAGTCGGATGTACTGCCCATAATGATCCCGATCGATGGATCGGCCATTTACATAAATCCCTGCGCTAGCCCCGGGGAACTGGCGGCTTAAAGGGGTGTTGCAGTTGGCGCAATCCGGGACAGTGAGAGGAATGAGAATCCACATTGTCACCAATCTCGATTATGCGTGACCCTGTTAGTGGGGGTTGAACGATGCACGACGTTGCCCTGGAGCAGCGCGATCCGGCGCAATTGCTAGAGGAGATCGCGCGTCTGCGTTCGGAAGTCACCCGGCTCGAATCGCGGGTCGAGGAGCTGGACAAGCTTGCCCATCGCGACCCCCTCGTGCCGCTCGCCAACCGCCGCGGCATGCTTCGTGAGCTCGAAACGATGATCGCCCGCCATGATCGGCACGACACGCCGGCGGCGGTCCTGTTCGTCGATTTGAACGATCTCAAGACGCTGAACGACAGCTTCGGCCACATGGGTGGCGATGCCGCTCTCGTGACCGTGGCGGAGAAGCTTCTCGAAGGCACTCGGGCGACCGATTGCGTCGCCCGGCTGGGCGGTGACGAATTCTGCGTCCTGCTGGAACATGCCGACGAGAAGAGCGCGATCGAAACCGCAGAGCGGCTGATCGCAATCATCGCCGATGGCGATTGTTCGTTCGAAGGCTCCTCGATGCCGCTTTCGGTGGCCATCGGGGTGACCCTGATCGAGAAGGGCGATACGCCGGCAACGGTGCTCGCCCGCGCCGACAAGGCGATGTACCGGGTGAAAGCAGCCGCTTAGGCTGTCCGGGGGACAGCCGTCTTAGCGGCTGCTGCGGCCTAGCGTTCGCTCAGATAATAGCGGTCCCTGACCGACAGATCGTCCGCGAGCTCGTAGACAATCGGCTGCCCGGTCGGGATTTCCAGCCCGACGATGTCCGCATCGGCGATGTTCGACAGATGCTTTTCCAGCGCGCGCAGCGAATTGCCGTGCGCCGAGACCATCACCCGCTCGCCGCGGCGCAATGCCGGAGTAATCTCGGCCTCATAATAGGGAAGCACCCGCCGGATCGTATCCTTGAGGCTTTCGGTCTCCGGAATGGCAATTCCGGCATAGCGCCGGTCGCCGGCCAGCTGGTACGGGCTGTCGGCGTCGAGCGGCGGCGGCGGGATGTCGAACGAGCGGCGCCAGATCTTGACCTGTTCGGCTCCGACCCTGTCGATCATCTCCTGCTTGTTGAGCCCCGTAAGCCCGCCGTAATGGCGCTCGTTGAGGTGCCAGTCCTTTTCCACCGGCAGCCACAATGACTGGAGCTCATGGAGCACCAGGTGCAGCGTGCGGATCGCGCGGGTCTGCACGCTGGTGAAGCAGCGGTCGAACTCGAACCCCTTGTCGGCGAGCATCCGGCCGGCAGCGCGAGCCTCGGCGATGCCCTGTTCGCTGAGATCAATGTCCCACCAGCCGGTAAAGCGATTCTCAAGGTTCCACTGCGACTGGCCGTGGCGCAGTAGGACGAGTGTCGGCATCAGGCCTCGACCTTCTCCGCGGCCGCGCCTTTCTCCGCCTTGGCCTTCCTTAGCTCCGGCAGGATGGCGTGGAGGCTGTCGAGGCAGGCGCCGGCGAGATATTTCGACCGTTCCGGCGACCAGCCGTATACCTCGTCCGGCAGGTCGAAATTATCCTTGAACGGCATTTCCAGCGTCATCGACACGCAGCCATAGCGCTCGGCCAGCTGGGTGGTCGACATCGACATGTTGGCCCCGCCGGGCTTGGCGACTTCATAGCCCTTGCGGGTCTGGAAATCGGGCGACACGCGCTCGAGGGTTTCGCTGAACAGCTGAAACAGCCCGGTCTGGCGTTCGGTAACCGACGGAATGCCCTCGAAACCGGCAAGGAAATTGGCCGGGATTGCCTCGTCGCCATGCACGTCCATGGCGAAGTCGGGCGGCGTTTCGTCCATCGTATTCCTGACGCACAGCACTTCCGGGCTCTTCTCGGCAGACGGCGCATGCCATTCGCGGTTGAGGTTAATGCCCGCCGCGTTGGTACGAAGATGTCCGCGGCGCGATCCGTCGGGGTTCATGTTCGGCACGACGTTGAAGGTGCAATCACGGCGCAGGACACGGGCAATGGGATCGTCGGGATCGGTCAGCTTCTCTAGCGCGCCTTCCATCCACCATTCGGCCATCGTCTCGCCGGGATGCTGGCGGGCATAGAGCCAGACCGTCAGGTCTCCCTCGCCAAGGCTGAGGCAGTCGATGTCCTGCCCGTCCAGGCTTTTGCCCAGGCTGCGATATTCGACGCCGGGAAGGGCCGCTACCGTCGACACCAGGTCATGGTGCCGCTCCATCGAATAGGGCGCGAAATAGGCAACCCAGACCAGGTCGGTTTCTGGCACGAATTTGATGGTCAGGACACCGTCGGAATAGCTGGTCCCCTGAATGCGGGTCCAGTCCTCGCGGTCGATCGAAACGCAGGCCTTATAGTCGGGCCAGCCATCGGGATAGGCCGCGCTGCCGCAGTTCGTGATCCTGAGGGTCACTTCGCGGCCGCCCGCGCCGGCCAGCCGGAAATGAAACCATTGGTGGAAATCGCTCAGATGATCCTTGACGATCTCGAGATCGATGGTGTCGCCGCGCTCCTCGACGACGCGAATGTTACCGGCGTCGAACGCGCTCGAAATCGTGATGGTCATGCATGATCCCTGGTTGGCAGATTCTTGGTTAAGGGCGGCCTCATAGTGCCGCTCGCGCCGATGGGCAAACCCAAGGAAAGCCCCGTCTTTCGACGAACGGCGGTCCTCGGCACTGGCGCCCCGGCGCTGGGTCGATTAGCCCGCAACCCATAAGCGGCGGTTAACGCCGGACATTTCGGAGTTAGTCGATGCGTTTGCTCACTGCCGCCTGCCTGTTGATGGCGGCTCCCGTCCTGGCGCAGACCACGCCGGCCGATCCTTCCATCGGCCGCCGAATCCGCGCCGATGTCGAGTTCCTTGCATCGGACAAGCTCGAGGGCAGGGACACGGGCTCGCGCGGCCATGCCATCGCCGCCGACTATGTGGCTTCGCAATTTCGGGCGATCGGCCTGGAGCCGGCGGGCGAGAAGGGAAGCTGGTTCCAGCAGGTTCCGTTCAGGCGGGCCAGCTACGAGCAGCCGCCGCGCCTCACGCTCACTATCGGCGGCAAGCAGGTCTCGCTCGAATCGGGCAAGGATGCCGGCCTCCGCCCGAGCGTGACGGCCAAGTCGCGCAAACTCAACGCGGGTTTCGTGTTCGTAGGCTACGGTCTCAAGGACGCCCGCTACGGCTTCGACGATTATCGCGGTCTCAACGTCAGGGGGAAAATCGTCGTTGCCCTGGCAGGAACGCCGGGCGGCGTTCCGAGCGACGTGGATGCCCATCTCAACGCCAGCAAGGACGAGGTGGCGGCGGAGCAAGGCGCCATCGGCTATGTGGAATTGCCGCGCAATGACGGCTCTGCGGGCAGGTTCGATCCCGTGCGCCGCAGTAGTCGCCCTTTGATCGACTGGGTCGACGCGAATGGCCGGGCCGGCTCAGCGCCCGCCGGCTTGCAGGTGCAATTGAGCTTCTCCCAGGAAATGGCGGCGAAGCTGTTCGAAGGTGCGCCCAAATCTCTGTCGGCGATCCGCGCCGCGGCCAAGGCCAAGGCCCCTCCGCGCGGCTTCGCCCTGGCGCCAACCCTGTCGCTGGAATCGGACAGCAAGTGGGAGGATTTCACCAGCCCTGAGGTAGTGGGGCTGCTGCGCGGCTCCGATCCCTCGTTGGAAGCCCAGCATGTCGTGCTGATGGGTCACCTCGACCATCTGGGCGTAAAGGCTGACGCGAAGCCCGGTGAAGACGCGATCTACAATGGCGCGCTCGATAATGCCGCAGGCGTCGCGACGATGCTCGAAGCCGCACGCCAATTCGCTGCACAGCCCGTGCGGCCGAAGCGGTCGGTGCTGTTCATCGCCAACACCGGCGAGGAACGGGGCCTGCTCGGCGCCGACTATTATGCCAACCATCCGACGGTGCCGGCGGCGACCATTGTCGGCCTGGTCGATCTCGACATGCCGGTGCTGCTCTATCCGTTCACCGACGTCACCGCCTTTGGCGCGGATCATTCCACGATCGGCGCTACGGTCGCCGAGGCCGGCCGGTCGATGGGCATCGGCGTCGCCCCGGATCCGATGCCCCAGGAAGCTATCTTCACCCGTTCCGACCATTATCGGTTCGTTCGCAAGGGCGTGCCGGCGGTATTGCTGATGACCGGTTACGCCAATGGCGGGGCAGCCGCCTGGGGGGCCTATCTCGGCAAGGTCTATCATTCGCCGCAGGACGACCTCAGCCAGAAGATCGACTGGGATTCGGGGGCGCGATACGCCCTGCTCAACTATCGCATTGCCCGGGCTATGGCCGATGCGCCGCAGCGCCCAATGTGGCTCCAGGCCGATTATTTCGGCGATTTGTTTGATCCCCGCGGTCCGCGCGCCCCCGCGACGGCATCAGCTCAACCTTGACTTGGGCGCGCTCCCACCATAGGGGAGCCGCCGGTTTCATACCTCCTACAACTCAAGCATTACGAAGGCAGGCGTTCCGGCCATGAAGATTCGCAATTCCCTGAAGTCGCTGAAGTCGCGTCATCGCGATTGCCGGGTGATTCGCCGTCGCGGCCGCACGTACGTCATCAACAAGACGAACCGCCGCTTCAAGGCGAGGCAGGGCTAACTCAGCTCGCCAATCGGCTTTAAAAGGCCTCCGCCGTGCCGGCGGGGGCCTTTTTGCGTCTGCGAAACGGATAACTGGCAGCGATTTGTGCGTTTTGTTGCTGAACAGCTGTGTCAGCGCGCGTTAAGCTCGATTCGCTTATCTCTCGAAGCCAAGGAGTGAGTGACATGACTCGCATGGTGAAGATTGTTCTCGGAATTGGCGCACTGGCGCTGGCTGCAACCGCGGCCTCGGCTGCCTATGCCCAGGCGACCAGTGGCAACGACCAGGCGACGCCGAACAGCTTCAATTGGGAAATTAAGGACGGCAAGCGCGTCCCTAAGGGCCAGCGCCAAACCAACGCCGACGGCAGCTGGCGAGAAGAACTCCGCCAGGGCAAATGCGTCACAATCAAGGAAAAGTCGGCGGCGGGTGAGTATAAGGAAACGAGGAAGTGCGACTAGTCTAGCTCGCGCTGTTGCCAATTTTGGCATTCTCCAGCCCGGTGCCGCCCTCGGTGCCGGGCTGAACTATGCAGGCAGGCAGGCCGATCTTCGCATTGTCGTCGCACAGACGGACCTGGACGCTGTCGTTGGCGGAAATGAACAGGGCCCATTGGCGATCATCGCCGCACTTCGCGGTCCACATGTCCATATCCTTGTAACGCGTGACATAGCCGGTCGAGACGATCCGGGCGCAGCGCAGCCCCTGGTCGGCGATTGCGCGCTTCAGGGCAATCGCCCGGTCGAGGTCGTTGAGGTCGAACAGCTGCTGCTGCGCCTCACTGCGAACCATGATGTCATTTTGCACTGGCTGCTCGGCCGGCGCGCCTCCCTTGCAGGCAGCCAGCGTTGCAAGCGAAAGCATCAGGGCCGCACCACGCATTTTCGTCTCCTCCTGCGGGCTAACGCAGACATCATCGCTTAAGCTCCCGATCGGCGTCGCTGCAACATAGCCGCCACCGCGCCGGTGCTGGCACCGTCGACCAGTGCCACGAAGATCGTGTCGTCACCGGCCAAGGTGCCGGCAACTTCTTCCAGCCCGGCTGCATCCAAAGCATTGGCAACCAGGTTGGCCGAGCCAGGCGGGGTCTTGAGGACCAGCAGATTGCCGGCGGGAATGATCGCATCGACCCACTCGGCAAGTAGCCGGTCGAGCTTGGCGGCGGCATGACCGAGTTCGACCTGGTCCGGCATCACATAACGAATCGATCCGTCGCGCTTCAGCTTGACCGCGCCCAATTCCAGGAGATCGCGGCTGACGGTAGCCTGGGTGGCGGCAATTCCGGCGAGCGACAGTCGGGCGACCACTTCCTCCTGGCTGCCGACGCGGAACTCTCGAAGCCAGTCGGCAATCATCCGCTGGCGTTGGCTCTTGCCTGTCATTGGCCGCTCTCCCCAACCACCATGGTCCCAATGCCTTCATCGGTGAAAAGCTCGACCAGGATCGCATGTTCGGCGCGGCCATCGATCATGTGCGCGCTGCCGACGCCGCCCTCGACCGCTTCGGCGCAGGCCAGGAGCTTGGGGATCATCCCGCCGGTGACGCTTTCGTCGGCGATGCGATGGCGTGCTTCGGCGGCGGTGAGGCGATGGACCAGGCTGGCGGGGTCGTCCGGATCCTCGAGCAAGCCGGCTGTTCCGGTCAGGTAGATGATCTTCTCCGCCTTCATCGCCACCGCAATGGCCCGCGCGGCATCGTCGGCGTTGATATTGTAGGGTTGGGCCGTCGCATCCGCACCGACGGTCGAGACGATCGGAATCAGGCCATCATCATGAAAATCGTGGAGCAAGTCGCCGCGCACCTTGGTGACGCGTCCGACGAAGCCCAGCCGCTCGTCGACCGGCTCGACCTCCAGCAGTCGTCCGTCCTCCCCGGCGACGCCGATCGCTACCGGCTCCAGCGCATTGATCGCGGCGACCAGGTCGCGGTTGGTCTTGCCGACCAACACCATGCGGACGATGTCCAGCGTTTCGGCATCCGTTACCCTTAGGCCATCGACGCGCTTCACCTCGATGCCGGCCTTGGCCATTTCGACATCGATCTGCGGGCCGCCGCCATGGACCAGCACCGGCCGGATTCCGACCGAGTGGAGCAGCAATATGTCCTTGGCCAGGCTGCGCATCCTTGCCGGATCGGTCATCGGCACTCCGCCAACCTTCACCACGATCGTCTTGCCGGTGAAGCGGCGGATATAGGGCAGAGCCTCGATCAGGATGCGCGCGGTTTCGTTGACGGTAATCATGACGTCGCCGCATTTTCCTTGATGTAGCCCGGGCCCAGATCGACCGAGACGGCCCTGCCCTGGCCCGAGCCAAGCCCGAGGTCGACGAGGATGTCGATTTCCTCGCCTTTCATATGGGCGCGCACGGCGTCGGCGTCGTGCGGGGTTTCGACGCCCGCTTCCGCGACTTTGATGCCGCCGTAGGAAACGCTGGACCGTTCGGTCTCGAACTCGACGCCGCAGGATCCGGCTTCGGCCAGCAGCCGGCCCCAATAGGCGTCGGCACCATACCAACTGCACTTGATCAGCTGGTTGTTGCCGATCGAACGGGCGACCTTCCGCGCTTCGGCGTCGCTCGCCGCCCCCATGACGTTCACCACGACCAGTTTGGTCATGCCCTCCGCGTCGCGCGCCATCTGCAGCATCAGCTCCTCGCATACCTGCCGCACGTCGTCCTCGAACCGGGCGAGGTCGGCGGGACGGCCTTTGCGGCCGCTGGCGAACAGCATGACGGTGTCGTTGGTCGAAGTGGCGCCATCGGTGATCAGCGAATTGAAGGTGGCGTCGGCGGCGCGGAATAGGATCGGCTTCAACTCTTCCGGCGACAACCTGGCGTCGGTGGTAAGGAAGGCGAGCATGGTCGCCATGTTGGGCGCCAGCATGCCGCAGCCCTTGGCCATTCCTCCAACGGCATAATCTTTGCGAACGACCTGCGCTTCCTTGGGCCGGGTGTCGGTGGTGAGAATGCCCTTGGCTGCGTCGCGATGACCGTCGCGGTTGAGCCTTTGGCCAAGCGTCGGGATTGCGGTCAGGATTTTCCGCATCGGCAAGCGAAAGCCGATCAGTCCGGTCGAGCAGACCAGCATGTCGCGCGGATCGCAGCCGACGGTCTCGGCCGCGGCGGCGCACATTGCCTCCGAGTCCGCCCGCCCCTTGGCGCCGGTGCCGGCGTTGGCGTTGCCGCTGTTGACGATGACGCCCGAAGCGTAACCGCCCGATACGTTGAGACGTTCCAGGCTCGCCTCGACCGGCGGTGCACGGAACTTGTTCTGGGTAAAGACCGCGGCGGAGGGCACCGGCCTGCCGTCATCCGTGGCAAGCAGGCTGACGTCGCGGCGCCCTCTTGCCTTGATTCCGGCGGCGAGGCCCGATGCGACAAACCCTTCGGCGGCGGTAACGCTCAAGGATAGACTCCCATATTCGACAGGCCCGCGCCCTCATCGAGGCCGAGCATCAGGTTGGCGCACTGGATCATTTGGCCCGCCGCGCCCTTGCCGAGGTTGTCGATCGCGGCGAGCGCGACGACCGTTCCGGTCCGCTCGTCATAGCGAGCGCTGAGGAAAGCGGCGTTCGAGCCGGTGGCCCATTTCGTCTCTGGCGGGGTTGCCCCGGCATGGACGAAGGCTTCGCCGGCATAGGCCTTCTGGAGGATCTCGAGCGGGTCCGAGGGGCCCGTCGCCCGGGCATAGCAGGTCGCCAGGATGCCGCGGCTGGCCGCCATCAAGTGCGGCGTGAACAACACCTCGGCACCGGTGGTCAGCTCCATCTCCGCGGTGTGGCGGTGCTTGATGAGGCCATAGGCGCGAAAGCTGCCGTCGACCGCGCAGAAATGGGTGCCCGCACTGGCCGCGCGGCCCGCGCCGCTGACACCCGATGCGGCGTCAACGATGATGCCCTGCATCTCGATCGCTCCCGCGTCGATCAGCGGTTTGAGCGCCAGGCTGGCGGCGGTGGGGTAGCAACCCGGCGCGGCGACCAGCTTCGAACCCTTGATTTCATCGCGGCAAAATTCGGGCAGCCCGTAGGCGAAGCTGCCCAGCAGTTCGGGCCGGGCATGTGCCTCACCATACCAACGCTCAAACTCTTCAGCGTTGTCGAGCCGGAAATCAGCGCCGAGGTCGACGAAGGGGATGCCCGGCGCGAGCAACTCGTCGGCGAGCCGTTGGGTTTCGCCGTGGGGAAGGGCAGCAAGAATCAGGTCGCAGCCCTGCAGGAGTGCCGCATCCCAGGCGGCAAAGCTCATGTCCGGATAGGCCAGCGCCAGGTGCGGATGGACCGCTGCGGCCTGCTGCCCGGCGTTGGACGCGCCGAAGGCGACACCGACCTCCATCGCCGGATGCCGGGCGATGAGGCGCATCAATTCGCCGCCGACATAGCCGGAGGCGCCAACGATCGCGGCGCGAATCATTCGCGACATATGCAAATCTATGTATAAATATGCAACTACTCAGTCGCGATATTCGATTTTCACCTTGCTGGCGGCCTTCACCGCCCGCTCGGTGGCTTGTTGGACTGTCTCGTCGCGGGCCAGCGCCACGCCCATTCGCCGGTTCTTGAGGGTGTTGGGCTTGGCAAACAGCCTAAGGTCGACCGGCCGGCCCGGCGCTCCCACCGCAAGCGCGTCGGCCACTCTATTGAAACCAAAACTGTGACTTTCCTGGGTCCCCAGGATGACGGCCGATGCTGAAGGACCGGCCAGTTCGATCGCCGGGATCGGCAGGCCGAGAATGGCGCGAAGGTGCAGCTCGAACTCGTTCGGATTCTGCCCGATCAGCGTGACCATGCCGGTGTCGTGGGGGCGCGGGCTCAGTTCCGAGAATATCGCCCGGTCGCCGCAGTTGAAGAATTCGACCCCGAAAATTCCCCAGCCGCCCAGCGCTTCGACGATCTTGCGGGACTGATGGCGGGCCGAGCCCAGCGCACCTTCGGAAATGGCGGCCGGCTGCCAGCTTTCGCGATAGTCGCCGGCCTCCTGGCGATGCCCGATCGGCGGGCAGAACAACACGCCGTCCCTGGTGGCGACGGTCAGCAGAGTGATCTCGGAATCGAAGTTGATGAATTCCTCGACGATCACCCGCGGCCGGTCGCCGCGCATATTGGCCACGGCATAGTCGAACGCCGTGCCCAGTTCTTCCTCGGTGGCGGCGACGCTCTGGCCCTTGCCGCTCGAGGACATGACCGGCTTCACCACTGCAGGCAGGCCGACGGTTGCCGCGGCGGCGATCGCCTCGTCGCGCGTCTCGGCGAACAGGTAGCGCGAGGTGGTGAGCCCAAGCTCCATGGCCGCGAAGTCGCGAATGCCGTCGCGGTTCATGGTCAGCTGGACGGCCTTTGCCGAGGGCACGACCTTCCAGCCTTCGGCCTCCAGCTCCGCCAGCGTCGCCGTGTCGATCGCCTCGATTTCCGGGACAATATAGTCAGGCCGGTGCTTCTCGACCGCGGCGCGAAGCTTTGATCCATCGAGCATCGCGAACACCTCGCGCTCGTCGGCAAGCTGCATTGCCGGCGCATCGTCATAGCGGTCGCAGGCGATGACCTGACAGCCGAGGCGTTTCGCGGCAATGGTGAATTCGCGGCCCAGTTCGCCTGAGCCAAGCAGCATGATCGTGGCGAGATACATGTTTGCCCCCTAGCGGGCTTGCGCGAGATTGGGGAGGCGGCAATGTTCGGCCGCGAAGCAATCCTGAAAGGCCCGCCGATGCGCCGACTAGCCGCCCTTGCCCTGATCCCGCTGATCGCGGCCGCTCCCGCCGCCAAGCCCAAGACCCCGAGCGAGATCGTCGCAGCGGCGCCAAGGGCCGACTGGCGCGAAATCTCGGCCGAAGATCTTGCCGTGTTTGAACTTCAAGGTGGGAAGAAAGTGGTGATGCAGTTGGCGCCGTCGTTCGCGCCGGTCCATGTCGCCAATATCCGCGCCTTGGCCCGCGGGGGCTGGTGGAACGGGGCTACCATCTATCGGGTCCAGGATAATTATGTGGTCCAATGGGGCAATAATGAGAGCGAGAAGCCTTTTCCCGCCGGGGTCGTGGCCAAGCCGCCTGCCGAATATCATCGTGCCCGCAAGGGGCTGCCGATCACGCCGCTCGGTTCGCCGGACGCTTATGCGCCCGCCGCGGGTTTTGCGGGGGGATGGCCGGTCGCCTATGACCCAAAGGCCGGCACGGCCAACCTCGCCCATTGCTATGCGATGGTCGGGGTCGGGAGGAACCTGTCGCCGGACACCGGGACCGGCGGCGAACTCTATGCAGTGATTGGCCACGCGCCGCGCCACCTCGATCGCAACATTGCACTGGTTGGCCGGATTGTCTCGGGCTTCGAGACAATGAGCTCGCTCCCCCGCGGCACCGAGGCGCTCGGCTTCTATAAGGAGCGTACGTCTGACGTGCCGATTGTCAGTGCGAAAATTGCGGCCGACCTGCCGGCCGCCGAACGTCCGCGGTTCGAATATCTCACCGGGCCGTCCTTCACCGCCTATTTGCACGCACGAAAAAACCGGCAGGACGATTTCTTCATTCGTCCTGCCGGCGGGGCAGATCTGTGCAATGTCAACGTGCCGGTGAGACCGGTCCCTGCGGGTTAGGCTGCGTAAGCGGTTTCGTGGATCCGATTGCGGTGCTGGATGACAATCGGCCCATTGTGATGGCGCATGCTGGCCTCGGCCAGCGGGAGGGCCGTTGCGCAGAAGGCGCATTCGGCCGACATGCGGCCGATCAGCCATTGGGTCCTACCGCAGCCCGGGCAGTGATTCACTTCATGCTCGCGATAGACGACGTGGTATCCGCGCCCGGCGGGGTCGTGTCTCATTTGCAGGTCGCTCAGCGTGGGAACTGAAGCCATGAGGAGTTTCCTTTCGGTGGCGATGAACGACCGAAATCGTGCCCGGTTGCACGAAATCGTTTCCTAGAGTGCCCGCAGTCCCTCCGCGGGACGCACGTTAAGCGCCGGAATTGCCGCCATAAAGGCGGCGAAAACTGCCAGCAGGAGGGCCCCGACCGGGATCAGCGCGAGGCCTTCCCAATCCGGGCTGAATGGAAATTCGAAGACCTGGACGACTACCAGCCAGGACGCGATCGTCCCGGCGGCGAGCGCAATCAGGGCCACTGCTGCCGATAGCAGGGCGAATTCGGTCAACTGGCTTCGAGCCACTTCGCCGCGCGTCGCACCGACCAGGCGCAGCAGGACAATGTCCCTGGCTCGCTGGCGGCGGGTCGCCACGACCGATCCGGCGAGCACGATCATTCCCATCAGGATGGCAAAGCCAGTAGCGATCCGCACCGCGCCGTCGATCGATTCCAACAGTGTTTTTACCTGCGTGACGATGTCCGAAACCCGGATGGCGCTGACCATCGGCAGGTCGGCCGCCAGTTTGCGCTCGAATGCAACGGTCGATGTCTTGGAGGGTGGGGCGATCGTCGCCATCAGCGTATAGGGCGCGGCCTCCAATGTCCCCGGTGCGAATATGATCGCGAAATTGAAGCCCATGCTCCGCCAATCGATTTCGCGCAGCGATGCAATCCTTGCCTCGATCGGCCGGCCCAGCACGTTGACCGTCAGTGTGTCGCCAACCTTGAGCTTAAGCGCCGTCGCGGCATCCTGGTCGATGCTGACCAGCGGCGGGCCGCGATAATCTTTCGGCCACCATTGACCGGCGACGATCCTGTTAGCCGGCGGCAGGTCACGGGCAAAGGTCAAGCCACGGTCCCCACGCAGGATCCAGGCACCCTCGGGAACGTCCCGCATTTCGGTCACCCGGACACCTTTGACCGCGGTGACCGGTCCGCGCAGTGACGGCACGAGCCGCAGTTCGGCGTCCGGAAGTTCAGCCTGCGCCAAGGCAAGGAAGCGCTGCTCCTCGGCCCGAGGAATGTCGACCAGGAACAGGGCCGGCGCCTTCTTGGGAATGGTCGTGTCGATTTCGGCCAATATGCTCGATGCCGTCCCGGCGAGGGTTATGAGCAGGGTCAGTCCTAGCCCGAGGGAGACCGCCAGGCGACCGGTCGCCGCTCCGGGCCGATCCAGCGCGGCGATGCCGAGGCGGGTCACCGGGCCTCCCAAATGCTTGGCCGCACGGGCACTACGGCGGACGGCGAGGCCAAGCAGGGCAAACAGGCCGCAGAGCCCGGCAATCGCGGCCACGCCAGTAGCGGCAAACCAGGGGTCACTCGCACCGGCAACGGCAATCGCGGCTGCAATCGCGAGGGCGGCCACTGGCAGAATGAACGTGCGCCAGCGCATCGGATCCCCATTGCCAACGTCGCCTCTTAGCAGTCGCGCAGGTTTGGTTTCAGCAGCACTGCCGACCATTCGCCAGCTGGCGGCGAAGCTGATCAGCACGCCGAACAGCCCGGCCTTGGCCAACGCCACCCATTGCGGCGCCGTGTCCGGCGCAACCGGCAACATGGATTCGGTGAGCTTGCCGACCAGCGCGGGTGCCATTGCCCCCACGGCAAGGCCGGCAACAATGGCGAGGGCTGAAATCAGCCCGATTTCGGCCAGCAGCATCGTCGTGACCGTTTTCCTGGTGGCCCCGACCAATTTCAATATGGCGATGGTCGGGCGCCGCGAGGCGGCGAAGGCGGCGGCCGCGCTCGACATGCCAAGCCCGCCGATCGCCAGCGCCGACAAGGCGACCAGCAGTAGCATCTGGCCCAGCCGATCGATGAACCGCCTCGTCCCTGCTCCTGCTTCATCGCGCGTCGTGGCGCGCCATCCGCCATTCTGGAATTGGCGCTGGAATTGCTTGCCCGTCTCGTCCAGATCGACATTGGCAGGAAGCAAGAGTCGATAGCTGGTCGTGCTGATGCTGCCGGGCTGGATCAAGCCGCTGCTGGCGAGGCCGGCTTCGTCAACGATCGCGGGCGGGGCGAGGGCAAAGCCGCTCCCGCCTGGCGCCTTGTCGATGATCGATACGATCCGGAAGGCAGCATGGCCGAGCCGAACCTCCTGCTCGAGCCGGAGGTCGAGTCGTTCGGCGACCTCCCGTCCTACCGCAACCTCTGAACCTGTGGGACGCCGGCCGCGGGGACCCCAATCGACCTTGCCCGCCAGGCGCCAGTTTGCGTCGACGCCGGTCAACTCGACCAGTTGGGTCTGCCCATTTGGGGCCACCAGCATCGACCTGGTGGTGACGCTCTTGGACGCGCGGCCAAGCCGTTCAATCGCGGCCTTTTCATCAGCAGTCGCTTCCCGCTGCGCGACGGAAAACATCAGGTCGCCGCCCAACAGTTCGCGGCCATTGGATGCAATGGCGCTGTCGACCGAAGAGGCAAGGCTGGTGACGGAGGCCAGCCCGGCGATTGCCACGGCGAGACAGATCCACAGCAAGCCAAGGCCCTTGAGGCCGCCCCGCAAGTCACGAAGGGCAATGCGCAGCGTCTGGTTCACCCGGCCAATTGTCCGTCAGCCATGCGAACGATTCGGTCTGCCCGAGCGGCCACCGCCGCGTCATGGGTAATCACCAGCAAACCCGCGCCCGCCTTGCCAGCCCGTTCGAACAACAAATCGATGATCGCCGCGCCAGTCGCGCTATCAAGGTTACCAGTCGGCTCATCCGCCAAAAGCAGCCGCGGACGAGGTGCGGTCGCGCGGGCGATCGCCACCCGCTGCTGCTCGCCGCCGGACAGCTGCGCGGGATAATGAGACAATCGGTGGCTGAGGCCGACCGCTTCCAGTTCGAACGCCGCCCGTCCACGCGGGTCCGAAGCGCCGGCCAGCTCAAGCGGCACCGCGACATTTTCCAGGGCGGTCATCGTCGGCAGCAAATGGAAAGCCTGCAAAATTATTCCGACCGAACGGCCGCGCAGGCGCGCCAGGCGATCCTCGTCAAACGAGCCTATGTCCTGGCCGTCCAGCTGGACACGGCCGGCATCGGCGCGCTCCAACCCGGCGACTACCGCCATCAGCGAGCTTTTGCCCGATCCGGATGGTCCCAGCACGGCGACCTTTTCCCCGCGGAGCAATGTCAGGCTCACGCCTCTTAGTATCTCGGTACGGACATCGCCCTCACCGAGGGTCAGCCGGACGCCGTCCAGCGCAATCAGGGGTTCGCTCATGGCCCGAGTAGCTAGGGAGCTTGCGGGCAGGTCACAATGGCCCCACCTTTCACGCCATGATCCGCCGGTCGATTGCCGCCGCCCTTTTGTCGATCACCCTGGTGAGCGCTGGCCCGCCAGTGCAGCGACCGCTCATCCTGGCCTTCGGAGACAGTCTTACCGCCGGTTACGGCCTTGATCAGGGACTCGGTTTTGCTCCGCAGCTGCAATCGACTCTCCGCCGCCGCGGAATTGCGGCGACGGTGGTCGACGGCGGTGTGTCAGGCGACACAAGCGCGGCCGGCAAGGCTCGGCTCGGCTGGACCATCGACGGTCTGGAGCGCAAGCCCGACCTGGTGATCGTCGAGCTGGGCGCGAACGACATGTTGCGGGGACTGGATCCAGGGCTGACGGAAAAGAACCTGGACGCGATCCTGGCAGAATTGGGGGGGAGGCGCATCAAGGTGCTGGTTGCCGGGATGCGCGGCGCGCCGAACCTCGATCCAGCCTATGTTTCACGATTCGAGGCAATATATCCAAAGCTGGCCCGCCAGCATGGCGCCGCCTTCTATCCCTTCTTCCTCGAAGGGGTCGCGGCGCAAAAGGGAATGCAACAGGCGGACGGCATGCATCCCACCTTCGCTGGAGTGAAAAGGATCGTTACGGGAATCTCGCCGGACGTCGAAAGGGCGCTGGGCGACTAAGCGTTCAATCCCTCGAGCGAAATCGGCTCGGCAAATTCGGCGCCGATGCGATTGCCGGCAATCCAGCGGACAAGGGCATTGGCACGTTCGCGGCCGGGCAGGATCAGCCAGATCCGGGTTCCGACCTCGAACTCCCCTTCGGCTTCCGCCATGAACCCGGTTTCGGAGATGTTGAACACCGTTGCTTCAAAGCCTTCGGCGCCGAGTTCGCGAACGCGCGCGCCAATTTCGACCGGGTGACGGGCAGACCTCCGGCGATCGCTCGCATCACGGGCCTCTTCGATCCGCGCCTTGATCATTCGAAAATTCATCTCCACGCCAACGCTAGTCCAGTGGATTGGCGAAATATACGCCCATTTGCCCTTCGCGCAGCCAACGCACCTGAGCACTTATGGTGCCCCGGTCAAGCAGTTGAACGGAAACGCTTTCCCCGATGTGGGCGTCGCCGGAATAGCGAAGCATCACCCCTGAGCGTGACAGGTTGAGAACCGTGACGATGTGATTTCGGCCGCGGATGGTCAGCACGGCGGTTTGGGACTCGGCCTCTAACCGATCTTCCGAGCGCTCGTCGAACATCCGCTTGACGGTGCGCGGAATCATGCCGCCATGAAGGTGGAATCGCGATGACATGCGGCTTTTCCTCTTCAAGCTCAAAATCCCGTAAAGATTATGCTTCCCAACTGTTTAAGGATTGGTTGGCGGGGGTCAAATGCCCGGCGAGGGGCGAAACCCGCCCCTAGTCCAGCTGGTTCATCCTGTGTATGTCTGATGTTGCTAGGATGGACGCGAATTTGGCGCCTGGGCGTCGGTTGTGTCGAGCGAGGGGTTACGGACTGTGACGAAGGCGCGTTGGAACCGTTTGGCGACGTTTACCGCTATGGCTGTAGTACCGGTGACAATGGCAGTCGCGCAGCCCGGCCAGGCGCCTGCGGCACCGGCTACGAAACCGGCCGTTCAGCCAAAGCCCGCCGATCCTATTGGCCCGCTGCCTGACGAATCAGCCCAGCCTGCACAGGCTGCGCCTGAACCCGTGCCGCCCCCACCGCCGCCGCCGCCGCCGCTGTGGACTTTGCAGCAGGCAAGCGCGTTGGTCGGCTATATCAACAATGTCGGGCATGAGGGACTTTCGCCAGCGGATTATGATCCTGCCGGTTTGATTGACGCGATGCGCTCAAATGATCCCCAGCTGCTGGCCCAGGCGGCAACCGATCGATTCAACAAGCTGTCGTCGGACCTCGCGCTCGGCCATGTCCGCGGCAATGCCAGGGGCGATTGGCACGTTGTCGACAAGGACCTCGACGAGGTCCGGCAGCGGCAGATGTTGGAAGCGGCGCTGATCACCAATCGAATTCCCGAGGTGCTCAACACGTTGCTTCCGACCCATCCCCAATATGGCTCGCTCAGGACGGCGCTGTCGGTAACGCCTGCGACTGACACCCAGAAGGTCAACAAGATCCGGCTGAACATGGACCGATGGCGCTGGCTGCCTCGCGAGCTTGGCTCGAAATACATCATCGTCAATGTGCCCAGCTATTATGCAACTTTGGTCGAGAATGGCGTGACCCGCTACAAGACCCGGGCGGTCGCCGGCGCGATCAAGACGCCGACCCCGCAGCTCAACGCCACCGCGGTCGGAGTCATTCTCAATCCGTGGTGGGAAGTTCCCACGTCCATCTCAAAGGAAGTCGCAGGCAAGGCAGGGTTCGTTTCGGTCAAGGGCAAAGACGGCAAGGTCCAGCGCTGGCGCCAGCCCCCGGGACCGACCAATGCTCTCGGGCAGCTGAAGTTCGTGATGTATAACGAACAGAATATCTACCTGCACGACACCAACGCCAAGAGCCGGTTCAACAGCGAGATTCGTGCCGCCAGCCATGGTTGCATTCGCACCAAGAACGTCCTCGATTTGGCGACGATGTTGCTGGGCGACGACAGTGGCGAATGGGTCCCGGAAAAAATCCAGGAGACGCTGACCGCCAAGAAGACGGTCCAGGCCAATTTCGTGAAGCCGCTGCCGGTCTACATCGTCTACTTCAGCGTCGCCGCCAATACCGACGGCTCGATCGTCAACTATGACGACGTCTATCGCCGCGACGCAAAGGTGATTGCCGCCCTGCTGGACGTCGACGGCAAGGCGCCGGCGCCGGCAAAGAGGCCCGCTGAAAAAGTAGCGACGAAGTAAACCCAATGAAAAAGGGCGGCTCCATCGGAACCGCCCTTTGGATTCGTTTGCCGCTCAGCTCAGGCGATCAGCTTTTCCGCAAAGATCATCCGGCCGCCGGCCAATTTGCTCATCACTTTCCACTGGTCCGCGCGGCTGAGCGCGAAACAGCCTTCCGAGCGTCCGAGCTTGCCGTGGATGTCGATCATTTCCGGCTCGGCATACCAGGCGTTGTGGATCACGATCGCGCGGGCCGCAGCATTGCTGTTGCTCCAATCGAGGCCGTCCACCTTCATCGAGAGGCCGTATTTGCCGTGATAATATTCGCCGGTAGTGTAGGTGCCGTTGGAAGTGGCTTCCGAACCGGGCTGGTTCGAGAAACGCTCCACGAAACCGCTATGATCGGGGTCGGAGCCGCGCCCATGCGCAACCCGGAAGCTTTCCACCGTGCCGCCGGCGAGGTCCACCAGGTGGAAGCGCGGATCGCGCGACGCCAGCGTAAAATCGACGATTCCGATCGAATCGCGGGGCGCGATGCGATGCGAATCAAGCGCAGCCCTGGCTTTCTGGAAAAGGGTCGGATCGACGCCAAGCGGAGTCACCGGAGCGGCAGCGACACGCGTTACCGGCTCGACTGGCGCCATCGGCTGGCTGAGAATGGACGGCACCAGCGTCTGTGAGCTGGCGGCGCTGGACAACAACAGCCCCCCTGCACCGGCCGCACCAAGCCGCAACATTTCCCGACGATTCAACGAATTACTACCCACGCTCTGCATCCCCACCTTATAAAGATGAAAAGGTTAATCGCCGATAACCGTTATGGCGGCTTCAAGGCTTCCGTCCCGCCTGACCAACGGTTCGTCGTACTGGGCGGAACTTGCTCCTGCCTTGAAATCAATTGGCGCCGCTGCTAAGGGGCCGCCTCCGCACGCCCCACGGGCGCTTGTGGACCATATTCATTACCCAGCGAAATCGAGGCCGCAGATTCGGCTTTGGCGCCGGGTTCGCCCGATCGATTTCGGGCACGCTTTTGAAGGGAGTTGGACGGCTTTTTATGCAAATCATCGTTCGCGACAATAATGTCGACCAGGCGCTGCGCGCGCTCAAGAAGAAGCTGCAGCGTGAGGGCGTCTACCGCGAGATGAAGCTGCGCCGTCACTACGAGAAGCCGTCGGAAAAGCGCGCCCGTGAGCGGGCTGCCGCGATTCGCCGCGCGCGCAAGCTCGAGCGCAAGCGGATGGAGCGCGAAGGCGCCCGTTAAGCCCGTTACAAGGCTCCGCTCACCCTTCCTGCCCGGTCCATTTCGCGAGGGCTGACATGTCGGTTACCCAGGTTCCGCTCCGTCCCGTCGCCAAGGGCACTCTCCCCAAGCTGTGGCTGGCGATCGTCGCGCTGGTCGCGCTGGCCTATGGCATCGCCTACTTCGGCGCCGGCCAGTTCAAGAGCGTTGCGGTCGAAACGGTTGCGCCGGGCAAGGGCCCGTTCGTTGGCGAGATGGATGGCGTGATCATCGAATATACCGGCCGGACCGAGAACGGCACCGTGTTCGACAGCACGGAAGGCCGGGGACCTGCGCCGTTCCTGGTCATGCAGCTGTTCCCGGGCTTCAAGCAGGCGTTGGCCCAGATGCAGCAGGGCGGCCGGTACAAGATCGTCGTTCCGGGCCGCCTCGCCTATGGCAAGAATCCGCCGGCCGGAAGCCCGATCCGCCCCAACGAGGACCTCAGCTTCGACGTCTATGTGCAGCAGGTCGTCCCCAATGCCGCGCTAAGCGCGGGCGCGGCCCAGCCGCCCCAATAAGCCTACTTCCGCTTTTTCGAGGCCGCCTGTTCCGCCGGGCCCTTACTCACTTCTTGCAGGCCGACCTTAAGCATCGCCAGCAGTGGATCTGCCAGCAGCAGGCCAAGGATCCCGAACAGCGCACTGAAAATCAGCTGCGCCGCCAGTACTAGTGCGGGTGCCAGGTCGACGGTCTTTCGGGCAATGTAGGGTACGACCAGGTAGCCATCGACGTTCTGGACGAAGAAATAAACGAAGATCGCCCACAGGCCCGTACCGGTACCGGCGGAAAAGCCGACCAGCACCATCAGCGTGCCCGAAATGATTGCGCCGATGTTGGGGATGAAGGCCAATAGGCCGGTGATCAAGCCGAGCAACGCCGCCATCGGCACGCCGCCGATTGCCAGCATGACGAAGGTGAACACCCCTTCGAACAGCATGCCGATGATGCGGCCGAACAACAGGCGGCGGAGCGTGAATCCGACCTTCTCGCTGATCCTGTAAAAGCGTGCGCGGTTTTCGACCGGCAGCATCCAGGCGATGCCGCGATCGTAAAGGTGCGGCTCCATGGCAATAAAAATGCCGATCACGATGATCATCAGCCCGCTGGCGAGCGCGCCAAGGGCGGTGCCGACTGCGGTGGTCAATCTTCCAACCGAGCCCATCAGTTGAGGACCCAGGTTCGCCCTGCTGCTTTCGGTGACAAGGCCCATGTCGCGCGCCCAAAGCATGACGCGGTCGATCTGTACGTTGAGGACGATGCGCAGCGCTTCGAACTGCGCCGCGAACGTCGTGCCGGCGAACCAAAGTACCCAGCCGATGAACCCGAACCCGGCTAATACGACGATGCCAAGCCGCCAGCCGCGGCCGATGGGAAGGAACCGACCCAGGAGCCGCGCACCTCCATCGAGCACGACCGAAAAGACAAAGCCGGCAATGATCAAAAGGATCGGCTGGGCGAGCACGACGACGCCGACGATCGCCAGCGCCATTCCCAGCCATACCGCCGCCCTGCGGGCTTCGTCCCGGACCGGCCTGCTGGAAAGATCGGCCGGGCCGGGGCTCTCGGGCGGACGATCGGGTTCCAGCTTGGCGGCCATCGTTGGTTAGTCCTTTGGCGGCCGAAGCGAGGTTCCGGCGCGGCCGTCGCGGAAGGCCGAGAACCAGGTGGCGGGGTTGGTCAACTCAGTCGTGCCGTCAAGGCTGAAGGTGATGAACTCCGCCCGTCCGCCGATGTTCTCGATCGGGACGGGACCGCCAAGGCCCTGCTCCTCCAGGCTGAAGCGGCTATCTGCACTATGATCGCGATTGTCGCCCATCAGGAACAAATGGCCGGGCGGAATCGCAATCGGACCGAAATCGTCACCCTGGCTGGTGCCGTCATCGATCGTGTCATAGCCGACTCCGTTCGGCAGGGTTTCGTGGACGATTGGCAAGCGGCAGAAAGTGCCGGTCGAAGTGTCGACCTTGCGGTCCCAGAACTGGTTGATGCCGCATGGAGAATTGGCGTCGACCGGGATCATCGCCGGCGGCCGAAGCGAGGCCGCCACCGGCTTGCCGTTGAGGATAAGGCGCCCATCGCGCACTTCGACCGTATCGCCGGGAAGGCCGATGACGCGCTTGATATAGTCCTGGTTGCCGCCCGGCGGAGTGACGATCACCACATCGCCGCGCTCCGGAGTTCCACCGAGAATGCGGCCTTTCATGAACGGCAAGGTGATGGTCCATGGCTCCGAATGACGCAGCAGCAGGTTCCTGAGGATCGCCGCCGGATTGGGGAGGGTCGGGGACACATAGGACCAGCCAAAGGGATATTTGGTCACCACCAGCCGGTCGCCAGTCAACAGGTTAGGCATCATCGATTCCGACGGGATGTAGAATGGCTTGGCGACGAAGCTGTGGAAGGCGAGAACCGCCAGCAGCACCCAGAACAGCCCCTTGATCTCCCGCCAGATCAGCTGGCCGCGAGTTTCCTTCCTGGATTCGGTTTCGTCAGCCGGCGCCAGGTCAGCGGCGGCGGGCTCGGTACGCTCGGACAATCAGGGCTCCATCTTGCGGGCATAAAGGATGACGAAGGCCTGTGCCCAGGGGTGGTCGTCGGTCAACGTCAAATGCACCTCGATGGCGTGGCCTTCCGGCGCAAGCGCGTCAAGACGTGCCTTGGCGCCGCCGGTGAGGTGCAGGGTCGGTGCGCCCGACGGCGCATTTACCACGCCGATATCCTTCATATAGACGCCGCGCTTGAACCCTGTGCCGACCGCCTTGGAAAAGGCCTCCTTGGCCGCGAAGCGTTTGGCCAGGGTGCCGGCCATGGTGTAGGGACGGCGTGCCGCCTTGGCGCGCTCGGCCTCGGTAAAAACACGGTTGAGGAAGCGGTCTCCGAACCGGTCGACCGAGCCCTGGATCCGCTCAATGTTACAGAGGTCCGAGCCAATACCGACGATCATCGTGCCTGATCCATCAGGACGCGCATCCGGCGAACGCTTGCCTCCAGCCCCGTGAAGATCGCCTCGCCGACGAGGAAATGACCGATGTTGAGCTCGGCGAGATGCGGAATGGCGGCGATGGGCACGACATTGTCGAAGGTAAGGCCGTGGCCGGCATGCGGCTCAATTCCGTTCTTCGTCGCCAGCGCGGCTGCATCGGCGATCCTCTTTAGCTCCGCGGCGCGCTCCTCTCCGTCGACATGGGCATATCGGCCGGTGTGGAACTCGACTACCGGTGCGCCCAGCCGGACGGCGGCCGCAACCTGCTCCTCGCTCGGCTCGATGAACAGGGACACGCGGATGTTCGCGGCGCCAAGCTTGTCGACAAAATAGGCCAGCTGGTTGTGCTGCCCAGCAGCATCCAGTCCGCCCTCGGTAGTCCGCTCCTCGCGCTTCTCCGGGACGATGCAGGCGGCGTGCGGCTTGTGCGCCAACGCGATCGCCAGCATTTCCTCGGTGGCCGCCATCTCCAGGTTCAGCGGCAGGTCGATCTCGGCCATCAGCCGGTCGATATCCTCGTCGGTGATGTGCCGGCGGTCCTCGCGAAGATGAGCCGTGATGCCATCGGCGCCGGCGCGCGCAGCCTCATGCGCGGCCCGGACCGGGTCGGGGTGCGGCCCGCCGCGCGCGTTCCGGATCGTCGCGACATGATCGATGTTGACGCCGAGACGCAGGCGCTGGCTCATGCCGCGACGCGACTCCCCGGCTTGACGGCGGGGATCTTGGCCAGCTCCTCGGGCAAATCGTTGGCATCGTAGGTCGGAACGTCGATCCGGATCAGCGGGTGGAAGGGAACGCCGAGATCGGCGCTTCCGCCCGATCGGTCGACCAGAGCTGCCTCGGCAACGACCTTGCCGCCGGCTTCCTCGATCGCGGCAATCGCTTCCCTGGAGGACAGGCCGGTGGTGACCACATCCTCGACCATCAGCACGCGCTGGCCCGGCTCGAGGGAAAAGCCACGGCGGAGCTGGAAGACGCCTTCGGGCCGCTCGACGAACATGGCGGGACGCCCTAGCGCGCGGCCCATTTCATGGCCGATGATCACGCCGCCCATGGCCGGCGAGACCACCACATCGATGGATTCGCGCAAGTCCGCGGGAAGCTTGGCGGCGAGCGCCCGCGCCAGCCGCTCGGCCCGCGCCGGGTCCATCAGCACCCGCGCGCATTGCAGATAGCGCGGGCTGCGAAGGCCGGACGAAAGAATGAAATGCCCTTCGAGCAGCGCGTCCGCATCGCGGAATTCTGCCAGAATCTGCTCGTCGGTCACGCCAGTCTCCCAAGGAATTGCGGCCCGAAATAGGCTTGCAACGCTCAGCTATCAACCGCCGCTTGAGGGACTGGAATGTCCCGCCTATAAGGCCGCCAAATTCGGACCTGCCGTCCATCGGCGGGCCTTCCTTTGCAACCGAATCAATCGGGGTGACGATGAAATTAATGGGATGGGCGATTGCCCTGGCGGCAATGGGGCTGACACCGGCAGCGGCGGCAAGTGCCCAAGCGCCAGCGGCAACCAGTGCTGCCCCGGCTGCGGCTACGGCGGCTCCTTCCGATTCCACTGCCAACGCGGTGGCCGCCACGCCCGCCCCGGCGATCGATTATGCCGCGCCGACACCGGACGTCGGCGTGCCCGTCCCGGGCAGCAAGGGCATCCAGAATCAGGTCACCGCCCTGGGTGAGCGGGCCGAAGCGTTCCACAACGGTCCGCTGCTGTGGATGTGCGCGCTGATCAGCGCCTTCGTGCTGATCCTGCTGGCCTGGACCATGTTCCGCTATCGCCGCGGCGCCAATCCGACCCCTTCGCGCACCACCCACAACACCGCGATCGAGGTCGTCTGGACCCTGGTTCCGGTGCTGATCCTGGTGGCGATCGCCATACCTTCGATCCGGCTGATCAAGGCCCAATACAGTCCGCCACCGGCCGACGTGACCATCAAGGTGATCGGCAACCAGTGGTACTGGACCTATCAATATCCCGACAATGGCGGGTTCGAGGTCGTCTCGAACATGCTGAAGGAGCAGAAGGACGTGAAAGCCGGCGAGCGGTTCCGCACCGACGCCGACGGCCCGCCGCTGCTCGCCGCCGATGAACGGCTGGTGATTCCGGCCGGCAAGATCGTGAAATTCATCGTCACCTCCAACGACGTGATCCACGCCTTCGCCGTTCCGGCCTTCTGGACCAAGATCGACGCCAACCCCGGCCGCCTCAACGAGACCTGGGTGAAGGTCGACCGTCCGGGCGTCTATTTCGGCCAGTGCAGCGAGCTGTGCGGCGCCCGCCACGGCTTCATGCCGATTTCGGTCGAGGTCGTTCCCGAGGCAACGTTCAACGCATGGCTCGCATCGAAGGGCGGCACGCCGAAGGGCGCTGCCCCGTCGGCCGAGGCACCGGCGGCGACGCCCGCTGCCGCTCCTGCCGCCGCGGCAGGTGCTGCTCCGGCGGCTGGGCAGCCCGCCACCAACCAGGCCGCTACGGCCCAGAACTAATTAGCAAGCGGAAACGAGATCAACATGAGCACCATTCCCGCCGACGCGCTTCCGCTGAAGGCCCATGAGGACGCCCACGCGCATCATGACGCGGACCATAAGCCGGGCTTTTTCGCCCGCTGGTTCATGTCGACCAACCACAAGGACATCGGCACGCTCTACCTGCTGTTCGCGATCGTCGCTGGCATCATCGGCGGCGCCGTTTCCGGTGTGATGCGCGCCGAGCTGATGCATCCGGGCATCCAGGTCCTGACCCAGGCCTGGCCGATCGGCGCGGGCGCAGGAGCGAGCTTCGACGAAGCGCTCCATCACTGGAACGTGCTGATCACTGCGCACGGCCTGATCATGGTCTTCTTCATGGTCATGCCGGCGATGATCGGCGGCTTCGGCAACTGGTTCGTGCCGCTGATGATCGGTGCGCCGGATATGGCCTTCCCCCGGATGAACAACATTTCTTTCTGGCTGCTGGTCCCGGCGTTCATCCTGCTTATGGGATCGTCGTTCGTTTCGGGCGGCACGGGCCTTGGCGCCGGCACCGGCTGGACGGTCTATGCGCCGCTTTCGACCTCGGGATCGAGCGGTCCGGCGGTCGACATGGCGATCTTCGCGCTCCACCTCGCCGGCGCCTCGTCGATTCTCGGCGCGATCAACTTCATCACCACCATCTTCAACATGCGCGCGCCGGGCATGACCCTGCACAAAATGCCGCTGTTCGTCTGGTCGGTGCTGATTACCGCCTTCCTGCTGCTGCTGGCGTTGCCGGTGCTGGCTGGCGCGATCACCATGCTGTTGACCGATCGCAACTTCGGCACGACCTTCTTCGACGCGTCGGGCGGCGGCGACCCGGTGCTCTACCAGCACCTGTTCTGGTTCTTCGGCCACCCCGAAGTGTACATCATGATCCTGCCGGGCTTCGGCATGGTCAGCCAGGTCATCGCCACCTTCAGCCGCAAGCCGGTGTTCGGCTATCTCGGCATGGCCTACGCCATGGTCGCGATCGGCGTGGTCGGGTTCGTCGTCTGGGCCCACCACATGTTCACCATCGGCATGGACGTGAACACCAAGATGTACTTCACCGCCGCGACGATGATCATCGCGGTCCCGACCGGCGTGAAGATCTTCTCGTGGATCGCCACCATGTGGGGCGGCAGCTTGAGCTTCGAGACGCCGATGCTGTGGGCGATCGGGTTCATCTTCCTGTTCACGGTCGGCGGCGTGACCGGCGTCGTGCTCGCCAATGGCGGCGTCGATAACTACATGCACGACACCTATTATGTCGTCGCCCACTTCCACTATGTGCTGAGCCTCGGCGCGGTCTTCGCGATCTTCGCCGGCTGGTACTACTGGTTCGGCAAGATGACCGGGAAGATGTACAACGAGCTGCTCGGCAAGCTGCACTTCTTCATCATGTTCATCGGCGTGAACCTGATCTTCTTCCCGCAGCATTTCCTCGGCCTCGACGGCATGCCGCGGCGTATCCCGGACTATACTCCGGCGTTCGAGAAGTGGAACGAGGTCTCGACCTACGGCTATATGGTGATGGCCGCCGGCATGGGCATCTTCTTCATCAACATGATCTGGTCGCTGGCCGCCGGCAAGAAAGCACCGGACAATTATTGGGGCGAGGGCGCAACGACGCTCGAATGGACCCTGTCCAGTCCGCCGCCCTATCACCAGTTCGAGACGCTGCCGAAAATCGACTGATTATCGGCTTCGACTGAGTAACGAGCGCCCCGGCTTCGTCCGGGGCGTTTTCGTTTGAGCTTTGTCCGCCTATCAAGCCGCCAGGAGGGGGCAAGATGGACTGGACACTGTGGGCCGGCTTTGTCGTCGCGTCGCTGATTGTCGGCCTGCTGCCAGGGCCCGGCGTGACCAGTATCGTCGGCTATGCCCTGACTGCAGGACAGCGCACGGCGCTGGGTTCGGTGTTCGGCGCGACCTTCGGCAATGCAACGGCGATGATCCTGTCGCTGGTCGGGGTTGGAGTGCTCCTCGCCGAATGGCCGGTGGCCTTCGCCCTGCTCAAGTGGGTCGGAGCTGGCTACCTCGTCGCCCTTGGGCTCTACTCCGTCGCCAAGGCCAGGCGGGGCTCGCTTGCGGCGGACGAGAGCGCCAAAGCGGTCACTCCCGGAACCGCTTTTTGGGGAACGTTCGCGATCACGGCGGTCAATCCCAAGACGATCATCTTCTTCGTCGCCTTTACCCCGCAATTCATTTCCCCGCACTTTGGCTATTGGCTTCAGGCGGGGGTGCTGCTGCTGACGTTCTGCCTGGTGGTGACGATCAGTGACGGTTTTTATGCGGCCGCCGCCAGTTGGGTTGCCGGTTTCCTGAAAGGGCCGGAAGTGCAGCTGTGGTCGCAGAGGACGGGCGGTGCAGTCCTGATAATGGCCGGGCTGCTGACTGCATTCCTGACCAACTAATGATCAGTCGCTTTTGACGGGCGTTCGCTGGGCCAGGATTAGTGCGCCGACAACGCAGCCCGCGAATAGCGCGCCTTCAAGGCAGCCGGTTACGGATTGGCTGATTGGGCCGAACCCCTGCTCGCCGAACAATTGGCCGATCTGGTCTAGCCGAAGCCTGGAATTGGCAAATGAATCGGCCAGCAGGGCGAGGCTGCCGCCCATCAGCCTGCCGCCAAGCATCGGGACAATGGCACCGGCAATTCCCCCGGCGAGCGCAGAAAGCGCGACCCCGTGACGAAGACGCGGGACGCCACTCGGCCGGGCGGCGAGCCAGGTGCCGAGCCCAACCGCGGCGCCGAGAATCAACCCCTCGGTCGCGCCGGTTATGTCGCCGGGGGCCTGGCCGAACAGCAAGTTGAACGCGTCTAGCCCGAGCAGCTTCGTCAGCGCACCGACGATCAATCCGCCGGCTGCGCCGCCCAATATGTTCCATTCACTCCAGGGCCGCTTAACGCTGCCGACTGCCGCAATCCCGAATGCGACTCCGGCTGCGCCGATCAGTGCGACCAATATGGTCAGGCAAGTCATAACCAGCAGGATCGAGGCAGCCCCCATGCCGGGCTGCAAGGGCTGCGACGCCCCGGCAAAGCCGTAGAAGATGCCGCCGATCAGGCCGGCAATCCCCCCGCCGATGGTCCCGCCGGCACCGAGCAGGAGGAAATGCCGCCAGTCCTGCGTCGGTTGGCGTGGCCTGGCCGCAAGGATGGCAGATCCGTCGACTGCCTCGACCGGCGCGATGAAGCGATAGCCATGCTTGGGCACCGTCTCGATGAATTGCGGCCGGGCGGCATCGTCGCCGAGCTGGCGGCGAAGCGTCTTGATGCACTGGGTCAGCGCCTCGTCGGTGACCGGAACGCCGCGCCACACTTCGTCGAGAAAGCGGTCCTTCGACACCAGCCGACCCTGCTCGCGCACCAGCAGGGCCAACGCGTCGAGGTAGCGGCTGTTGATCTCGATCGGCTCATCGTCGCGCCACAGCCGCCGATCCTGCGGATCGAGCCGGAAACGGTCGAAGCTGAACCTGCCGGAAGACACTTTTCAGCGAAACCTCAGTCGTTGCTCATGCCGCTCACCGGCCGTTCGGCGATGCTTGCTCCCCAGTCATGCATGGAGGCCTGGGAATGGCAAGCGATACAAGGATCGGGCGCAGCCGATGGCGGATTGCCGGGTGGAGCCTCGCCGTGCTCGTCCTTTTGACACCCTTCCTGGCTATGCAATTCACAAGCGGCGTGAATTGGACCCGGTTCGACTTCATTTTCGCCGCCGTGCTCATTGGCGGGGTCGGACTGTTGTTCGAGTTGACCGTGAGAATGTCGGACAACAAGGCGTATCGCGCCGCTGTTGGCTTGGCCCTGGCAGCCGGGTTGCTGACCATCTGGGCAAGCGGCGCGGTCGGCATGATCGGCGATGAGGACAATCCCCTCAACCTGATGTTTGCTGCCGTCCTGGCGATTGCACTTTTCGGTTCTGCGATCGCCGGGTTCCGGGCGGCCGGCATGGCGCGCGCCATGGCCGTCACCGCAGCAGCCCAGTTGGCGGCAAGCCTGATCGGTATGTTCACCGATCTCCGCAGCGGGATCTTCTCGGCGCTGTTCGCACTGATCTGGCTGGCCTCTGCCGCCATGTTCGGCAGGGCGGAGCGGAAGCAGGGGTAGGGCTAAAGGCTATGGCCCTATTGCAGTTGCTCGGCGGCCAATGTCCGCTTTCGACCCATTGTGGTCATGAGAGAGGGATGCTTGGAACCGAGCTGGGCCCAATGCGCTCTATGACCATGGCTGATCACAA
>Ga0070662_100000269_pt1 | contig 30546 bp, 29 predicted proteins | sample KBSC53metaG_FD_65648 | JGI IMG/M metagenome (GOLD analysis project Ga0070662, IMG submission 65648) | Corn rhizosphere microbial communities from Kellogg Biological Station, Michigan, USA - KBS C5-3 metaG | ecosystem: Host-associated > Plants > Roots > Rhizosphere > Soil ...
TGCGGGGGTACGGAGGTGCGAACGAGTGCGTGAGTGCGTGAACTGCACGGGTGCGTGCGTCGACTGCGAGCGGGCCGTGAGGGTGCCGGCGCGCGAGAGAGCCTCGGCCAGCGGCGAGGTTCGGCCGCGGTCGCGCACTCACGCACGGGCGCACCGGTTTCCGCCGCACCTCCGCACCTCCGCACCTCCGCACCCGGTCGCGGCGCGCGCAAATCTAACCCCGCCGCCCTCCCCCGCCAGCCGCGCCGCCGCCGCCGCCGTTGACAGCCGACGCCGCGGCGATATCTTCACGCGGCCCGCAAACCCGCGGCGTCCAAGGACTTGTACAACGTTGCGCGAGGAGAGCCGGGTGGGCGAGGCCGCGGTCTTGATGCTGGAGGACGGGCGGAGCTTTCGCGGCGAGCAGTACGGCGCCGCCGGCACCGCGTTCGGCGAGGTGGTCTTCAACACCTCCATGACCGGCTACCAGGAAGTGCTCACCGACCCGTCGTACACCGGCCAGCTGGTCACCATGACCTACCCGCTGATCGGCAACTACGGCGCGAACCCCGAAGACCAGGAATCCGCCGGCCCGCAGGTGGCCGGCTTCGTCATCCACGAGGCGCCGCCGGTGTTCAGCAACTGGCGCGCGCGCGAGTCGCTCGAGGCCTACCTCCAGCGCCACGGCGTGGTGGCCATCGCCGGCGTGGACACCCGCGCCCTCACCCGCCACATCCGCTCGGCCGGCGCCATGCGCGGCGCCATCGCCCCCGCGTCCGTGGACGCGGACGCGCTCCTGGCGCAGATCCGCGAGCAGCCCGACATGTGCGGGCTGGACCTGGCGGACGAGGTGTCCACCGCGGAGCGCTACGTGGTTCCCGCCAGCGGCGACACGCGCTACCGGGTGATGGCGTACGACTTCGGGGTCAAGAGCCACTCGCTGCAGCTGCTGGCCCAGCGCGGGTGCGAGGTCACCGTGATCCCCTCCAGCACCCCGGTGGACGAGATCCTGGCGCGCAACCCCGACGGGCTCTTCATCTCCAACGGACCGGGCGACCCCGAGGCGGTGCCGCACGCGCTCGACACCATCCGCGAGCTGGCCCGGCACGACACGCCGGTTTTCGGCATCTGCCTGGGCCACCAGCTGATCGCCCGGGCCTTCGGCGCGGAGACGTACAAGCTGCTGTACGGGCACCGCGGCGGGAACCACCCGGTGCGGCGGCTGAGCGACGGGCTGGTGGAGATCACCGCGCAGAACCACGGCTTCGCGGTGCGGGGGAGCGAGGTGGGGATCCCCGGCGCGCCCGACCTGCAGGTGACCCACGTGAACCTGAACGATGGCACCGTGGAAGGGCTGGAGCACACCCGCCGGCCGGTGTTTTCGGTGCAGTACCACCCCGAGAGCGCTCCGGGACCGCACGACTCACGCTATCTCTTTGACCGATTTGTGGATGAGATGGCACGGCGGGGTGCACGCGATGCGCAGACGACGCTTGACGGAACAGACGGCGCGGATTATCCTTCGGCCGTATAACTCACCGTCTGCCACTTCGTTACACGCTCTCGCCCCCTGAACGCGCCCGCCGGTCACCAGGCCCGCAACTGTCCCTGCAGCCCGGACCCCGACGTGACACGCTCTTCCACGGTTGGCGCCAAGTGGCCGGTGCATCCCTTCCGGGCCGCGCCGTAGCACCGGCGCCGGCGTGAGCCCGGCCAGCAGACCCGCGCACCCTCGCGCACCCAGACCGGGGCAAGGCCCCAGGCTTCCAGAACCCCCCAGGAGGAGCTTCAATGACCAAGGCGGATCTTGTCCAACGGGTCGCCGACACCATCGGGCCCGGCGTGACCAAGCGCGACTGCGCGGTGGTGGTGGACTCGTTCCTCAACGCGATCAAGGACGCGATGGGCGAGCACCAGAACATCGAGATCCGGGGCTTCGGCACCTTCAAGGTGCGCGAGCGCAAGAGCCGCCTTGCGCGCAACCCGCGCACCGGCGACCCGGTGGAGGTCCCGCCGCGCGCCGTGCCGGTGTTCAAGCCGTCCAAGGAGCTCCGGGCGCTGGTGGAAGAGCGCCCGCTCGCGGGGTACTGAGCCAGCGGGTACGGAAGTACGAGGTACGAGGTACGAAGTACGGAACGACCGCCGATGGGCCGGCCCTCCCCCCGGAGCGCCGGCCCGTCGCCGTTCGTGGGGTGCGCTCGCCTGTCCCCTGTCACGCCCGCCCCTCGAAACGCGTTCTCCGGCTGCCCATGATCGACCCGGGCCCGCACCACCGCCCTCGGATGAAGAAGCTTTCGTTCGCCCTGCTCGCCGTTCTCTCCGCCTGCCAGCTGGTACCCACCGGCGTGGGCGAGGCCACGCGCCGGCTGGGCACCATCCAGTTCCACGCCGATCCCATCCGGATCACGGCGCCGGCGAACGTGCAGGCGGGCGTGCCGTTCACCGTGCAGGTCATCACCTACGGCGGCGGCTGCGTGAGCCAGGGCGACACCGAGGCCGCCGTCACGGGCGGCGACGCGCAGGTCACGGTGTACGACCGGGCGCGCGACCCCGGCCCCAACGCCGTGTGCACCATGGAGCTGCGGATGTACGAGCACACGGCCACGCTCCAGTTCGCGCAGCCCGGGCCTGCCACGCTGCGGGTGCGCGGGTGGAAGGAGCCCGAGCAGGAGGAGATCACGATCGAGCGGCAGATCGTGGTGCAGTAGCATCGGACGTCGCTCGCCCACTCCGGCGCCCGCCCCTGACCCCGGGGGCGGGCGCCGTTCTTGCGTGCTCTCCGCCGCCCCTCTGCCACACGGAGACACGCCATGCCCCGCGACGACCGCGACACCACCTCCACCAGGCGCCCCGGCCCGTACGAAGCCCCGTACCAGGTGCTGCGCGGCTATGATGCGCCGCCCCCCGGCCCGGTGCGCACCCCCGACCGCGGCCCGGTGCTGGTCGGCCGCGGCGGACCCCGGCTTGCCTGATTCGGAATCACCAACAGAGGCGCGGGGACACGGAGAACAGGTTCGGTTCCTCCGCGTCCCCGTGCCTTTCTGCGGCATTCCCGGTCGGAGGCGGGGAGATGGCACACCGTCTGCCCGGATGCTGCGATCGACGAGGACTGATGCGGACCGGTAGCCGGAGACCAAGATGCTGCTGCAGGAAGTGCTGACGGAGATCCCCGCGCAGGAGGTGATCCAGCGCGCCCGCGACTTCTTCACCCTGCGCTTCACGCCGTACGCGGGGTTCACGGAGGACGCGGGCGACACCTGGATCAAGTTCAGCACCGAGGCGGGCGACCTGACCATCGGGGTGGGGAAGCAGGGCGAGCGCAACCTGGTTCGCGGCAGCACCAGCCGCCTGCACCACGAGCTCTCGCAATTCCTGTCCACCCTGGCCCCACCCGAGGAGGTGCGCCAGAGCGTCCCCGGCCCCGGCGCCAGCGGCGCGGGGTGAACTGCGGTACGGGAGTACGGAGTACGAGGTACGGATCTTCGGACGCGGAACGGGCCGGCTCCTCACGAGAGCCGGCCCGGTTTCGTATCCATCGTCCACATGCGGTTCCGTACTCCGTACCCCGTACCCCGTACTGCCGTTCAGACCCCGGCCGGCTCTCCCTCGGCCACCAGCGCGTCGATCTCGGCCTGCACCCTGGCGAGCATCTCGAACTTGTGGGGGCGGTGCATGAAGCTGCTCTTGAAGCTCATCACGCTCAGGTCCACCAACTCTTCCCAGGTGAAGCCCAGGTACTGGTGCGCGCGCCAGTACTCCTCGGTCACCGTGGTGGCGCTCATCAGCCGGTTGTCGGTGTTCAGGGAGAGCACCAGGCCGTAGTCGTAGTACTGCCGCACCGGGTGCGTCTCGAAGCTCTCCACCGCGCGCGTCTGCACGTTGCTGGTCAGGCAGATCTCGATCGGGATGCGGAAGTCGTTCATGAAGCGCATCAGGTCGGGGTCCTCGAAGAGCCGGGTGCCGTGCCCGATGCGGTTGGCGCGGCAGTAGTGCAGCGCCTGGTGGATGCTCTCGGCCCCGTACGCCTCGCCGGCGTGGATGGTGGCCGCCATGTTCTTGTTGATCACGGTGTAGAAGGCGTCCTTGTGCTTCTTGGCCGGGTAGTTGTACTCGGCGCCGGCCAGGTCGAACGCCACCACGCCGCGGTCCTTGTACGCCACCGTCAGGTCGGCCAGGTCGCGGCTGGTCGCGGGTTCCATGTTGCGGATCCCGCAGATGATGATCGCGGTCTCGATCCCGAAGTCCTGCTGCGCCTTCCGCAGCCCCCGCAGCGGCGCGTCCACCGCCTCGGTCAGCGGCAGCCCCTCCCGCGTGTTCAGGATCGGCGAGTAGCGGATCTCGGCGTAGCGCACGTTCTCGCCCGCCAGGTCCTCGGCCAGCTCGTAGGCGATGCGCTCCAGCGCGTCGGCCGTCTGCATCACGCTCAGGGTGATGGAGAAGCGCTCCAGGTACTCCACCAAGTTGCGCGCGTCCTGCACGTGCATGTAGTCGCGCAGGTGGTCGGGGTCGTGCGCGGGCAACTTCTTCCCGTACTCGGCGGCCAGCTCCAGCATCGTCTCGGGCCGCAGCGAGCCGTCCAGGTGCACGTGCAGCTCGGCCTTGGGCAGCCGGTGCAGCAGCTCTCGCGTTACTTCCATGGCGTCGTTTTCCGCTTGGGACATTGATGGATCGTCCGCTCCACGTTGCTCCGGAGCGCCGGCGTTTTCGTTTCCTCTCGCCGGATCTTGCGCCTATGCGAAGCGGGTGGCGCGCCCGTTCAAGGCGTGCCACCCGCGTCGGAGGCCAGTTTCCCGACCCGGTGTGGGATTCTACAGTCTGCCCCCGCCGCGCGCAACCATCGGTGTCACCGTGCCCATGCTTCCGAGGCAGGGCGAATGAATTCAATTCGCTGCACCGACCACACGAAGTCCGCCTGCGCGGACTACACGGTTCGGCGTCGCCGACATCAGCGTGCGCGGAACCTGCCCCGTTGCCGTCGTCGCACCAAACGAACCCCATCGCGGAACGGGACGTGCCACGCAGCGGCGCCGGACTGAAGCGGCGGTTGCAGGCTGATCCTTCCCTCCAGCGCGGAGTTCTCCCCCTCCCCCATGGTAGTTTTTTGGGGGAGCGGGCCGGGGGGAGAGGGCCCGCCCGCGGCCGCGCGGATGCTGGTTGGGCAGCTCGGGAGATGTAGATGACGAAGCCGGACGCGGTGGTGGTGGGCTCGGGGCCGAACGGGCTGGCGGCGGCGATCGCGCTGGCGCGCGCCGGGCGATCCGTCGTGGTGCGCGAGGCGGCGGACGCCATCGGCGGCGGGATGCGCACCGAGGAGCTCACCCTCCCCGGATTCCTGCACGACGTCTGCTCCACCGTGCACCCGCTGGCGCTGTCGTCGCCCTTTTTCCGCGCGCTGCCGCTGGCGGAGCACGGGCTGGAGTGGGTGCACTCGCCCGCCTGCCTGGCGCACCCGCAGGATGACGGCTCGGTGGGCGTGCTGGAGCGGTCGATGGACGCCACCGGCGCCACGCTCGGACCCGACGCGCGCGCCTGGAAGCATCTTCTGGGGCGATGGGTGGAGCGCTGGCTGGTGCTGGCCGAGGACGTGCTGGGCCCGCTGGAGTTCCCCGATCACCCCGTGATGCTCGCCCGCTTCGGCCTGTACGGGCTGCGCTCCGCCTACGCAGTCGCCCGTCACGCCTTCAGGGGCGAGCTCGCCCGCGCCCTGTTCGCCGGCAACGCCGCGCACTCGATGGTGCCGCTGGACCAGTCTCCCACGGCCGCGTTCGGCCTGACGCTGGCCGCCGCCGGCCACGCGGTGGGCTGGCCGATCGCGCGGGGCGGGTCGCGGAGCATCGCCCACGCGCTGGCGGCGCACCTGCGGTCGCTGGGCGGCGAGCTTGTGACCGGCGCGCCGGTGGAGAACATCGACGAGTTCGACGGCGTGGGGACGATCCTGCTGGACCTGACGCCCAGCCAGGTGCTGCGGGTGGCGGGGCACCGGCTGCACGGGCGCTATCGCAGGGCGCTGGAGCGGTTCCGCTACGGCGCCGGCGTCTTCAAGATCGATTGGGCGCTCGGCGAGCCGATCCCCTGGCGCAACCCGGAGTGCAGGCGCGCCGCCACCGTGCACCTGGGCGGCACGCTGGACGAGATCGCCGCGTCCGAGAAGGCGCCGCTCGAGGGCCGCGTCCCCGAGCAGCCGTTCGTGCTGATGGTGCAGCCCACGCTCTTCGATCCATCGCGCGCGCCGGCGGGGAAGCACGTGGCCTGGGCGTACTGCCACGTCCCCTTCGGCAGCGAGGTGGACATGACGGGGGCGATCGAGGACCAGGTGGAGCGCTTCGCCCCGGGCTTCCGCGACGTGGTGCTGGCGCGCAGCGGGATGGGCCCCGCCGCGCTGGAACGCCACAACCCCAACCTGGTGGGCGGCGACATCAGCGCCGGCGCGATGACGCTGCGGCAGCTCTTCTTCCGCCCCGCGCTCCGCCGCAACCCGTATTCGACGCCGGTGGACGGGCTCTACCTCTGCTCCGCCTCCACCCCGCCCGGCGGCGCCGTCCACGGGATGTGCGGCTACTACGCCGCCCGCGCCGCCCTGCACCGCAAGCTGGGCGCGCCGCCGCATTCTTGATTCCGGCGTGATCGCGATGACGGGTCAACGGGTGCGCGAGTGCGCCAGTGCGTGCGCCCAGTCGCGGCGGCGGATCGGGCGGACCCTGGGCGGCTCGGCGGCGTCGCTCTCCGGCAGCGCAACCGCGTCGTGCAGCGTGGGAAGGCCAACGAAGTCGTACACCCGCCCGTCTCCCACGTGGTTCCCGCAAGTTCCTCCCGCGCCGCCGGGTCCCAGCGCCCGGAACCTCGGGTAGCGGATGCCGGCCCGCCTGGGCTTGTCCCCCCCCCGAACCCGCCGTTCCGTTTTTTTATTCCGTGCGGCCGGGCAGTTCTGGATACTCCTTCTCAAGTTCGTCGAGGACACTTTCCCACACCTCGCTTTCGCATTCGATTTGCCACCCCATCTTCGTTGGGCTGTTTTTGCAGCAAACGCAGACAAACCCTGACATCAAGAGCAGGTTCACCACCAAGCCCACCCAGTAGAGCCAGTCGGGCCAGTAGGGCCAGAGCCAGCCGGGCCAGTCGGACCAGGGCCAGTCGAGCCCACGACAGAATATGAGCGAGAAGCTCCCGAGAAGCGCCAGAAGTACGATTCCGATGTGCAGAAGCAAAAGCGCCTCCCAGTACATGAGCGGATCCGGCTTAGCGCTTCCTTTATTCTTCATCTTCTCCTTTACCTTGCGCCTCACCTCACCCTCGTGCTTCTCCCTGTACTGCTTCAGACAGGTTTCCCAGCCCCACCACCTGCGGTGGACATCCCTGGTCCCCGCTTCGAGAGCAATCCCTATGTAGGCGACAATTCGGGAACTGTTGCTCTGACGCCAGGCTGTAGACCAGAGGTTGTAGATCATCAGGGCGGTGATCAGTGGCGGGAGGAGCGGCATGAATTCTGTCATCTCCGTCATCTTCTCGGCCCCGAACGCGGTGATCCCTGCCACGGCGCCGAGGATAAGCAGCGGGCGCTCGAAGACGTAGCCTCTCGATTCCTGGAGTTCCGTCCTCAGCGCCTCATATTCCTGTACCGGACCGACGTCGTTGGTGAGTTCCATGGGTTCTCCCCGGCTCGTTTTCAGGGAAGGCCGATGCGGCGGGGCGAGTGGAGGGCTTGTCCCCCCCCCGAGTCCGCCGTTCCGATTTTTTATTCCGCGCCGCCGGTCAGCTCTGGATGGGAGAACGGGCTTTGGAGTAACGGCGGGGTCGCGCTCGCGGAGATCGGCTCGCGTTTACAGCCTCCACGCGTCGCGGGCGACCTGCTGGCGGGAGAGGAGCACGCGGTTCCGGCGCGCCTCCACCAAGGCACGGCTCTCGAACACCTTGATCAGCGCCAGGCCGGCCACGAACCCGCCCACGTGCGCCCACACCGCCACCCCGCCGCTGTCGCCCCCGCCCAGGCTCCCCACCCCCATCACCAGCTGGATGAAGAACCAGTAGATCAGGAAGAACCACGCGCGGATGTTCACGATGAACAGCGGCGGGATCCAGGTCTGCACCCGCGCCTGCGGATACAGCACCACATACGCGCCCATCACCCCGCTGATCGCGCCGCTGGCGCCCACGGCGGGCACCTGGCTGCCGGGCGACAGGAACACGTGCGCCAGCCCCGCCGCGATCCCGCAGATCAGGTAGAAGAGCGCGAAGCGCACGTGCCCCATCGAGTCTTCGATGTTGTTCCCGAACACCCACAGGAACAGCATGTTGCCCAGGATGTGCTGCCATCCCCCGTGCATGAACATGCTGGTGAGCAGCTGCCCCCACCCCAGCCCCGGCGCCGACAGCTCGCAGCGGTGCGTCAGGTCGCAGGGGATGGTGCCGAAGCCGTAGACCGACGCCTGCAGCCGCTCCGGGTCGGCGCCCGCGCCCTGGATCAGCAGCCAGCACGCAAGGTTGATCACGATCAGCAGCACCGTGACCACGGGCCGCATCTCGGTGGGGTTGTCGTCGCGAAGGGGGATCACGTCCGCTCCGAAGTGTGGGTCCGCCCGGTGGATGGGCTCGTGATCGGCCTGATTGCAAGGGCGGCGCCGGGTGCGTCGCGCGAGCCCGCCGCGCCGGCCGCCGCTTCCGTCACTCCGTCGCCTTCTTCAGCCGCTCCCCGTCGTGGGTCATCTTCCCGACGATCAAGCCGAACAGCAGGGCGGTGAGCGCGAAGATGATCGCGCCGGCCGGGCGCACCGCCTCGTCCAGCATCGGCGTGCGGGTGACGAACGGGAGCACCGCCACCGCGGCGCCCACGAACGCGGTCGACGCGAGGATCCCGCTCAGGTAATCGCCCGCCGTCCCCAGCCGCCGGGTGGCCGGCCGCGTCAGCGTGTAGACGAGGCCGCCCGCCGCGCCCGCCGCGGCGGCCAGCAGCACGGCGCCGGCGGCCTCGAGCACATCCCGCGCCCGCCATCCCGTCGTGGCGAGCATCAGCAGGGCGCGCGCGGCGGTCATCGCCGCCATCGCCAGGCCGCCCCACGCGGCGGGACGCGCCCACGCCGGGAGCCGCTGGATCGCCCCCAGCGCGGTGCCGACCGCGCCCTTGGCCGGCGGCAGGGGGAACGGGGGAAGGTGCTCCTTCGCCCAGCGCTCGCGCGCGGTGCACACCTCGCACGCCCACATGTGCGCCCTGACCGTGCCGGCCAGGCGGATCATCTCCTCGGTGCCGCGCGGCAGGACGAGCTTCGCGCGCTCGGATTTCAGCCATTCGCACTCGGGCAGGCCGCTGGCGGCCATCCCCGCGCTCCACTCGGCGTGCGCCACCCGGTACTCCAGCGCCCGCCGCGCGTTGCGGGGGATGCGGATCGCCCCGCTCTCCCACGCGCGCACCTCGCCCTCGGTCACCTGCAACTCCGCCGCGAGCGCCTCGGTGCCCAGCTCCAGCCGCTCTCGAGCGGCGCGTACGTCGAAATGGTTCGCTTGCATGCGGTTGACTGTGAAACGTTGGCTCGCGGGTTTCGGTGGGATGGAGGCTGCGGCTTGACGCTGGACCGTCGCGGGACGCGCTATCCCTCGCCGTGCGCCGGCTCCGGCGCGGGCGCGGCGGACGCCGGGTCCAGGCCGTAGTAGTCGCGGAGGCCGCCGTAGAGTTCCGGGTCCTCGCGGTACAGCTCGATCGGTCTCTCGAAGAACGTCTCGGTGGCCACGGCGAAGAACTCGGCGCGGTTGGTGGCCCCGTACGCGTCCATCACGCCGCGCTCGCCCGCTTCCACCTGCCGGCGGAACTCGCCGAAGCGGTGGGCCAGCAGCGTCGCCCACGCGCTGTAAGCCCCGAAGCGGCGCATCTCGGGGATCCCGTCCGCGCTGCCGTCGGCCTGGTCCAGCTGGTGGGCGAACTCGTGCAGCACCACGTTCTGCCCGTCTTGATCGTTGGCCGCGCCCGTCTCCACGCTCTGCCACGAGAGCACCACCTCGCCGCGCAGCCACGATTCGCCCAGCCGCACGGTCGGCCGCTCGTGCTCGATGCCGGCGTCGCGCTCGCGCTCGCTCGCCACGTACGCCTGGGGGTAGACGAGAATGGTGCGCAGGGTGGGGAAGTAGCCGTGCGGCGTGTGCAGCAGCAGCATGCACGCCTGCGCGGCGATGGTCACGCGGATCTCGTCGGTGATGTCGAGCCCGCCGCACCCCTCGAAGCGTTTCTCGGCCAGGAACACGTTCACGTGCGCCAGCAGCGCGCGCCGGTCCTGGTCCGTCAGGCGGGCGTAGAGCGGCACGTTGCGGCGGATGGTCTCGATCCACGCGTCCGGCACCGGCTCGCGGCGCAGGTGTTCGCGGCGGCGCGAGCGGCGCGTGGGGAGCGCCTCCATCAACCACCCCAGCTCCACCAGCAGCATCACCCAGAACGGAGGCCGCGGGATGCGCGGGGCCGGCTCCTGGTTCCGCCCGGTGAAGCGTTCCGCGTCGCGCGCGATCAGCCCCAGCACGGCGCCGGTGGCCGCACAGAACGCGAGGTAGGCCGCCACGCCCGCGGTGGCGGCGTGGACGGAGCCCCAGACCGCGAGCAGCGGCGCGCCGGTCGCCAGGAGCATCAGCGCGGCGCCCACCGCCGCCGATCCCGCGGCCGAGCCACGGAGGCGCCGGGTGGGGCCCAGCAGCGCGGCGGAGAGCATTCCGCCCGCCACCGAGCCCGTGATCAGGCGTAGCAACCCGCCGCGCGCCGTACCGGTGAGCTCCCCGCCAATAACGGGCAGCAAGAAAATCCCGACAATCAACCCCAGCACGGCGCCGGTCATCAACCGGTCCGCCAGGGCGTCTTCGAGAGGTTTGTGCTTCTGCCTTGCGTGCCGGTGCGTCGTGGTTCGCTGCATCAGCCGTGAGATGGCGACAAGCCGGGTGCAATCGTCAAATCTTTGCCCTCGGATGAGTTACGTGGCATTGGCCGGCGCGGTTTCGCGGCACAGGATGAAGTTCAGCGCCGACACCGTCATCACCACCTCGCCGCGCTGGTTCAGCACCTCCACGTTCGAGCGCACGATCCCGCGGTCCGGCTTCGAGCGCAGCCGCCGCGCCTCGGCCACCGTCACGCGCAGCGAGATCTCGTCGCCGGGGCGCACCGGGAGCAGCCACCGCAGCTCGTCCACGCCGGGCGAGACGAGCGTGGCCACCTTCGAGAGGTAGTAATCGGAGTAGAGCCGCATCATCAGCGCGGCCGTGTGCCACCCGCTGGCGATCAGCCCGCCGTACTCGGTTGCCTTCGCCGCCTCGACGTCCGTGTGGAACACCTGCGGGTCGAAGCGCCGCCCGAACGCCAGCACCTCGCTTTCTTCCACGCGAATCGAGCCGGTCTCGTGCACCGAGCCCGGCTCGTAGTCCTCGAACCAGCGGTCGTTTGCGGGAGAGGAGAAGCTCACGGGCCGACGTATAGCACTTTACCCGGCTGAACCGTAGCCACCGCCTGATTCACCTCCGGCATCAGCGGTTCAACCGTTGCTCGCCGGTTGCTGAAGGCGCGGATGACCACCAACCCCATGGAGAGGGAGGGGACGTTCTGCTGATACGGAATGTTTCGATCCATCGTCACGAACACGTCGAACTCGGCCTGAGCAGCAGCAAGGAGCACCCCGTTCGTCAGCGACGCCCAGCCGCGCTCGCGCACTGTGACCACCTCGAAGGCCTCGTCGAACAGCGGCTTGAGCCGGCGATCGAAGTTTTCATCAAGCAGCACGCGCATGCCCTCGCACCGCCGCGTCGAAGGCGATCTGAAGGAATGCAGTCGCCTGCTCGCGGCGCACGCCCGGGAACCCGTCGAGGAAGTCTTCCAATGAATCCCCGGCGGACAGGTGCTGGATCAGGCTCTCGACCGGAACGCGCGTGCCGGTGAACACAGGCGTACCGCCCATGATCTCCGGATTCGTCGTGACGACGTTCTCCCACCGCATTTCAGCCTCCGTGTTCTGTGTCTTTCACACACCTCGCACGTGATAATAGTCTCACTGTTCTGCGTAGGAATCAACGGCGGCACCCCGTCGCCGGAAGAGCCGCTGCCGCGCCCGTGAGATCCACCGCCGCGCCGCCGCCGTAGAGGCTGTACCGGGTCCGAAAGGGACCACGGTCAACCTGCAACGACTCAGAACCAGCGGAGGTGCACGATGGGCAAGCTCAAGCTCGACCTGGACGACCTTCACGTCGAAAGCTTCCAGGCGCAGCCGGAGAAGGGGGAGCGGCGGGGAACGGTGGCGGGGCGGGAATTCACCTTCGGCTGCATCAGCTGGTTCGGCACGTGTGCCGGGGATTTCACCTGCGGCCACACGTGCGAAGGCACCTGCGGCCCCACGTGCGTGCTGAGCAAGTGCGACCAGTTCTGCCCGGAAACCGGGCCGATCCTGGTCTGACCCGCGGGTTCGCGGACGAAGCAGCGGAGCAACGGACCGAGACGTCTGTTGCTCCGTTGTTTGCGTGCAGCTTCGTTGTTGCGGATTCCGCGAATTCCGGTACAGGAGGGAGTTGACTACCCTGATGGTCATGACCATCTCGCGACCGAAGCGCCGCCCGAACGCCAGCACTCGCCTTCGCCCACACGAATCGAGCCGGTCTCGTGCCACCGAGCCCGGCTCATAGTCTTCGAACCACCGGTCATCTGCAGGACTGGAGAACGTCATTTAGATCCATTTAGATTCGATCGCCGTTGCAATGCATATCCCTGCGTTCCCCGAAACGCAACGCACGCAAAGTGCAGCTACTCTTCCCTTAGGCGAAATTTTACGGTATCTGTTTGGGCTGAAAATTCCTCAAGGATCAGTGAAAAGTCGCGGTCGTCGAGACGGAACCGATAACAATCCCCATGCATAGCCCTGACGGATTGTTGGTTTTGCCCGGGTGCTGTTACTCGGTATCGAACATAATAAGGTACAGGTAGTGGGCCGCTGCGCCCGACGTAATCGACAGCGACTATAATGCCCGTAAAAGGGTCTACTTCAGCCTTTTTGCCCTTAACAGTGACCATAGTTTCGTAACGGGTTGCTGAAGTTGGTTGGCGAACAACCCTTGTTGCTACGTGTTCCGAAGGGACAGGCTGTTTTGCGCCTATTAAATTAGGTTGCCGTCTTTTCGCTTTCGCTCGAAGTGGAACATATGCCGCAATGATCGCGGCAAGTCCCGCGATCACAGCTGAAACGATATCCGAGCTCATTGCAGTCGGCATTTCCTCACTGCCCCCAATGGGCTGGAACGTCGACGCCTAATAACTCAATCCTCCGCCCGCCCCAGCGCCGCGGGCGGCACGCTGCGCCCCACGATGCCGGCCAGCGCGATGATCGTCAGCGCGTACGGGATCATCGACACGAACTGGCTGGGGATGGCTTCCAGGCCCTGCAACTGGATCTGCAGCGTCTCCGCCGCGGCGAAGAAGAGGCAGGCGATGCCGGCGCGGATCGGGTCCCATCTCCCGAAGATCACCGCGGCGAGCGCCACGTAACCACGTCCCGCCGTCATCTGGTCGGTGAACTGGTGCTGGTCGAGCGCCAGGTACGCGCCGCCCAGGCTCGCCAGCACGCCGCTGAGCGTCACCGCCAGATAGCGCACCCGCGCCACCGGCACGCCGACCGACTCCGCCGCCAGCGGGTGCTCGCCCACGGCCCGCACGCGCAGGCCGAAGGGAGTGCGGTAGATCAGCCACCCCATCACCGGCACCAGGATCAGCCCGAGCCACACCAGCGGGTTACTCGCGAGCGCCGCCAGCCCCGACCCCGCGTTCTCGCCCCCGAAGCCGGGGACGCGCGGGGAGTTGGACGAGCTGTCGAAGGCCAGGTGCAGGAAGAAGCGCGTCACCCCGACGACGAGCAGGTTGATGGCGATCCCCACCACGATCTGGTCGGCCTTGTAGCGGATGGACGCGACGGCGTGCAGCAGCCCCATCAGCAGCCCGCCGGCGGCGCCGCAGAGGAGGCCCACCCAGGCGCTGCCGCTGTAGTAGCTCCCCAGCGTGGCGCAGAACGCCCCGCTCAGCATGAACCCCTCGAGCGTCAGCGAGACCACGCCCGCGCGCTCGGCGACCACGCCGCCCGACGCCGCGAACAGGTAGGGGATGGCGATGCGGATGGTCTGCAGCAAAAAGATCAGCACGGCCATGGCTCAGGCCCTCCGCGCGCGGGTGCGAAGGAGGCGCCGCACCTCGGGCACCGCGATGGCCACGGCCAGGATCACCACCCCCTGCAGCACCTCCACCATCTGCTTGGGCACCACCGCGTTGATCGCCAGCCCGCCCTGGCTGAGCGTGGCGAAGAAGAGCGCCGCCAGCACCACGCCCACCGGGTCGTTCCGGCCGACGAGCGCCACGGCGATCCCCAGGAAGCCGGAGCCGCCCGCGAAGCCGTCCTCGTAGTAGTGCTTGTAGCCCAGCACGAAGTTCACCCCGCCCAGCCCCGCCAGCGCCCCACTCACCGCCATCGCGCGCATCCACACCCCGCCCACGCGCACGCCTGCGTACTCGGCCGCGTCCGGCTGCAGGCCCACGGCGCGCAGCTCGTAGCCGCGGCGGGTGCGGAAGAGGTAGAACCACACCGCCGCCGCGGTCGCCACCGCCAGCAGGATGATCCAGTTCGACGCCGAGCCGGTGAACGGCCCGCCCAGGCGGCTCACCGCGCCGGTGTGGATGTCGGGGGTGTGCAGCGTCTCGGGGACGTGCAGGTGCGCCGCGATGATCCAGTTCAGCAGCGCCAGCACGATGAAGTTGAGCATGATGGTGACGATCACCTCGTGCGCGCCGAAGCGTGCCTTCAGCGCGCCCGGCACCGCGCCCACCACCCCGCCGCCCAGCGCCGCCGCGACCAGGCAGATCGGCACCGCGATCAGGCCCGGAACGCCGGCGGGAAGGAGGAGGCCGACCACCGCGGCCATGAATCCGCCCGCGGCCAGCTGCCCCTCCGCGCCGATGTTGAAGAGCCCGGCGCGGAGCGCGAGCGCCACGGCGAGGCCGGTGAAGGTCAGCGTCGTCGTCTTGTACAGCACCTGGCCGAAGCCGTAGGCGTTCCCCCACGTCCCCTCCAGCAGCAGCCGGTAGACGCTGCCGGGGCTCTGGCCGAAGGAGAGGATCAACAGGTCGCCCACCACCATCGCGGCCAGGATGGCGACGATCGGCGGGAGGAGCGTTTCTTCGAGCCGTCCGCGCAGGGCGGAGTGCGACGGCCCGCTCTTCGTTTCGGGCGCGGCGGGCGGGGTCTGCTGCACGGCGGTGCTCACGCGGCCTCCCGGTGCGCGCCGGTCATGTAGGGGCCGAGCACTTCCTCGCTCGCGTCGGCACGGGGCATCACCACGGCGAAGCGGCCGGCGTACATCACGGCCACGCGGTCGGCCAGCGCCAGCACCTCGTTCAGCTCGGCGGAAACCAGCAGGATCGCCTTCCCTTCGTCGCGCGCGCGGCGCAGCCGGTCGTGGATCAGCTCCACGGCGCCCACGTCGACCCCGCGAGTCGGCTGGGCGGCCAGGAGGAGGTGGAAGTCGCGCATCATCTCGCGCGCCACCACCACCTTCTGCTGGTTGCCGCCGCTCAGGGCGCGCGCCGGGAGCGCCGGGTCGGTGGGGCGGATGTCGTAGCCGCGCACCTGGTCGGTGGCGTTCCGGCCGATGCGGTCGCGGTCCAGCGCCATCCCCTTCGCGAAGCGGTGCTGCTGGCCCAGGACCAGGTTCTCCGCCACGGAATAGTCCAGCAGCAGCCCGCGCCGGTGCCGGTCTTCGGGGATGTGGCTGATCCCCGCGTCGCCCCGCTCGCGGACGTAGGCCTGGGTGACGTCCGTCCCGTTCAGCAGGATGGCGCCGGATGTCGGGATCGTCAGCCCGGCGATCGCCTCGATCAGCTCCGTCTGCCCGTTCCCCTCCACCCCGGCGATCCCCAGGATCTCGCCCGGGCGCACCTGGAAGCTCACGCCGTCCACCGCGCGCGGCCGGCCGTGGGCGCTGACGACCAGGTCGCGCACCTCCAGCACCGGCGCGGCGTCCGGGCGCGTGCTGCCGGAGCGATAGGTGTCCGCTTCGGCCGCCAGCGCCACCTCGCGCCCCACCATGCTGCGCGCGATGTCGCCCGGCGTGGTCCCCGCGGTCCGGATGCGGTCCACCGTCCGCCCGACGCGCATCACGGTGATGTGGTCGCTGATCTCCATCACCTCGTCCAGCCGGTGGGTGATCAGGATCACGGTGGCGCCCTGGTCGCGCAGCCCCCTGAGCACGCCCCACAGCTCCTGCACCTCGGGCGGGGAGAGGACGGCGGTGGGCTCGTCCAGGATCAGCACCTTCGCGCCGCGGTGCAGCGCCTTGAGGATCTCCACCCGCTGCGCCTCGCCCACGGAGAGGCGGCTGACCTGGCGGTTGGCGTCCACCGCCAGGCCCGTGCGCGCGCTCAGCTCTTCCACGTCGCGCCGCGCCCGGTCGCGGTCCAGCACCATCCCCTTCGTGGGCTCCGTCCCCAGCGCCACGTTCTCGGCGACGGTGAGGGTGGGGACGAGCATGAAGTGCTGGTGCACCATCCCCACCCCCGCGGCGATCGCCTGCGCGGTGGTCCACCCGGTCACGTCGCGGCCGAAGACCTCCACGCTGCCGGCGTCGGGGGTGAACATCCCGCTCAGGATGCGCATCAGCGTGCTCTTGCCGGCGCCGTTCTCGCCCACCAGGGCGTGGATCTCGCCGGCGCCCACTTCCAGGCCGGCGCCGCGGTTGGCCAGCACGGGACCGAAGGCCTTCTCGATCCCGTCCATGCGCACCACGGGGGCGGTTGCGTCAGATGCCATCAGGGGCGGGGGAGGATGGGGTTGGAATCAACGGGGATGATCGATCAGCGCTCGCTGGGCACCTGGATGCGCCCGGCGATGATCTCGGCCTTGAGCTGCTCCACGCGCGCGCGGATGGCGGGCGAGATCAGCGCCTGGTTGTTCTGGTCGTACACATAGCGCACGCCGTTCTCGGCCAGGCCGAACTGGTATACGCCGCCGTGGAACCGCCCGTCCTTCACCCAGCGGATCGCGTCGTACACCGAGTTGTCCACGCCCTTCACCATGCTCGTGAGCACGTGCCCCGGAGCCTCGCTGTACTGGTCGGCGTCCACGCCGATGGCCAGCTTGCCGGTGGCGCGCGCGGCCTCGAACACGCCCAGCCCCGTCGAGCCCGACGCGTGGAAGATCACGTCCACGCCCTGGTTGTACTGGCTGAGCGCCAGCTCCTTCCCCTTGCCGGGGTTGCGGAACGCCTCGGGGGTCACGCCGGCGTACTGCGCGATCACCCGGCAGTCGGGGCACACGGCCTTCACGCCCGCCTTGTAGCCCGCCTCGAACTTGTGGATCAGGGGGATGTCCATCCCGCCCACGAAGCCGACCTTCTTCGTCTTCGAGGTCAGCGCCGCGATGGCGCCCACCAGGAAGGAACCCTGCTCCTCGCGGAACTTGAGCGCGGCCAGGTTGGGCGGCGGGGGGATGACGTTCCCCTTGTCGTCGGTCTGCACCGCGTAGTCCACGCCGGCGAAGTGGACGTTGGGATATTCCTTCGCCAGCTGCGTGAGGTCGTCGGTGAAGATGAAGCCCACGCCGATCACCAGGTCCATCCCCTGCGCGGCCAGGAGGCGCAAGCCGGCCTCGCGGTCGCTCCCCTCGCCGGGCTCCACGAAGCGGACGTTGGCGCCCAGCTCGCGCTCGGCGCGCTCGGCGCCCAGGTAGGCGCCGTCGTTGAAGCTCTTGTCTCCGCGGCCGCCCACGTCGAACACCACGCCCACGTTCAGCGGGCGCGCGGCGCCGGCCGCGGGGGCGGGTGCCTGCGCGCCGCCGGGGCGCACGAACAGCAGGGCCACGTGCGCCGCGAGCAGCACGCCGATGAAGAGGAGGAGCTTGCGCATGGGGCTATAGAATCGTCCGTGCCCCGCGCCGCGTCAAGCAGACGCCGCGCGGGTTTGCCGCGGTTGGGGATGGGCGGTGTACCCGGCGGGCGGCCGGCGGGGTCCAGCGGGAACGGAAGGAGGATCGAGGCGGCTGGAGGAGGGGTTGTGGCTCGTGCTGGGCGGAGCCCGGTTTCAGCTTGATTGATTGGCTCGACTCAACCAGAAATCTGGATGGCGGCGCTGATGTCCAACCGCGAGGATCACCACTCGTTCGGGATCGACCCGGTAGATCATCAGATAGGGGAATCGCCGCCGCAGCAGTTTTCTCGCACCGCGCCGTGTTGGCACGCCAACCTCCGGGTACTCGACAAGCCGGGCGGCACTGCGGTCGACCTCGAGGACGAACTCGGCCGCGAGCGTGCGCGACTCCTTCGCATAAAATCGAGCCGCCCGGCGAACATCGGCCTGGGCGGCTCGAAGATAGCCGACGGTAGTCATAACCCCAGTTCTGCGCGAACCTCGGCCAGCGCTTGCGCTGCAGGAATGAACTCTTCCTCACCCGCGAGGTAGCGTTGATAGCGCCGGTCGGCCTCGTCGTCCCAGGCCTCCTCGATCTCCGAGTCGTCATCGAGGCTGGAGATCAGCGTTTCGGCGAGCCGGGCGCGGTACGAGCGCGGCAGCTTCAGAACCTCGGCTTCCAGGCGTTCCATCGTCATCGGCCATCTCTCTTGAAGAAGTCGATTCAATATAGCGTTGAGGCGAGGCGCGACGAAGACCGGGCGCTCACACGACCCCGGCTTCGCCCGCCCCCGCCGCGGCCTCGGGCGTCTGCGCGGCCGGAGCGGCGGGCGTTTCGGTGGTGCCGGGTGCGGGGACGCGCGGGAGGCGCAGGGTGAAGATGGAGCCCTTGCCGAGCTCGCTCTGCACCGACAGGTCGCCGCCCATGGCGGTGGCCAGCTCGCGGCTGATCGCGAGCCCCAGGCCCACGCCGCGCTGCTTCTCGGCGACGGCGTCGCGGTCCACCTGCACGAAAGGCTCGAAGATGGTGGGGAGCTCGTCCTGGGCGATGCCGCGGCCGGTGTCGCGCACGTGGATCGCCACGCGGTCGCCGTCTTCCACGCAGCGCACCGAGATCTCGCCGCCCTCTTCCGTGAACTTGATGGCGTTGCCCACCAGGTTCAGCAGCACCTGCTCGGCCTTCTCGGGGTCGGCGCTCACCCACGCGCCGTCCGGGCCGGGGTCGCACTCGTAGCGCAGCTGCTTCTCCCGCGCCTGCGGCAGGAACGAGCTCTCGATGCCGCGGATCAGCGACGCGATCGGCACCGGCTCGGGCGTCACCTCCACGCGCCCGGCCTCGATCCGCGCGAAGTCCAGGATCCCGTTGATCAGCGACAGCAGGTGCCGGCCGCTGTTGCGGATGCGCTGCAGGTCGGCCACCTGCGCCTCGGTCACCGGGCCGCGGATCCCCAGCTCCAGCAGGTCGGCGTACCCCGAGATCGCGTTGAGCGGCGTGCGCAGGTCGTGGCTCATCGCCGCCAGGAAGCGGCTCTTGGCGCGGTTGGCCTCTTCCGCCGCCTCGGTGCGCGCCTCCAGCTCCTCCGTCAGCCCGTGCAGCGCCTGGTTGCGCACGGTGAGCTCGGCCGCCTGCTCCTGCAGCTGACTCGACTGCGCCTCCAGCTCGGCCGACTGCTCCTGGAGCTGCTCGTTCTGCACCTCCAGCTCCACCGCCTGCTCCTCGAGCTGGCGGTTGGCCGCCTCCAACTCGTTCGCGAACGCCTCCTGCGAGGCGCCGTAGCGGTTCAGCAGCCGGTTCAGCAGCAGCGACACCCCCGCCGACGCCCCCGCGCCGACGATGACCAGCGCGGTCAGGATCATGGAGTTGCGATTCTCTCTGTCGTCGCGAGCGCGCAGCTCGGCCTGCTCGTGCTGCTCCAGCACGCTGGCCAGCCGCCGCGCGTCGTCCATGATCCGCCTGCCGCGGCCCGAATCGACCACCTGCAGCGCACCCGCCTGGTTGCCGGCCTGGCGCAGCGCGATGGTCTCGGAGAGCTCGTCGAACTTCTGGCCGACGGCGAACGTCAGGCTGTCCACGCGGGCACTGGAGAGCGGGCCGTCGTCCTGGGTCAGCCGGCGCAGCTCGCCGAGCCTGCCCTGCACCCGGGCCTGCGCGAGGCGGAAGGGGCCCAGGTACCGTTCGTCGCCCGTGAGCAGATAGCCCCGCTGGCCAGTCTCGGCGTCCACGGCGAAGGCCAGCACCTCCTGCAACGTTTCGATGGTGCGGTGGCTCTCGTCCACGGCATGCCGCGAGGCGCGCTCGCGCACCGTGCCCCAGTAGCTGGCGGCGCCGAACACCAGCACCAGCAGCGCGGGGGCGAACACCGCGGCAAAGCGCTGGACCGGCGTCAGGCGGATCGGCTGGAGGCCGGGAGGCATCGAGATCGTCCTCCAGGGCCGGAGGGAAAGCGAGCGGCGTGGTGCCGTCCCGGTTGGTTGTGCAAAGGGTGTACTACGGGAGATAAACGGGCGGCGATGTTCACGCAACGGTTGCCGCCGCCGCGCCCGGGGAGCATCTTCGGCCTTGTCGCACCACGCGGCGAGACGGGGACCGGGAACGGGCGGGGGATGATGCCACGGGACGACGGCCGGACGGCGCTGGGGGTGGACGTGGGCGGCACCAAGACCGAGATCGTGCTGGCCGCGCGCGGCGGCCGCGTGATCGCCGAGACGCGCATCCCCACCGACCCCGAGCACGGCGCGCACGACACGCTGCGGCGCGCGGCCGAGGCCGCCCGCGCGGCGTTCGGGGCGGATGCCCACGCGGCGTCGGCGGTGGGGGTGAGCGTGGCGGGGCAGGTGGGGCCGCGCGGCGTGCTGCTGGGCGCGCCCAATCTTCCCGGCTGGCCCGGCGCCGACATCCGCCGCATCGCCGCGTCGGCCTTCGGGGTGCCCGCGCGCGTGGTGAACGACGTGCGCGCCGCCACCTGGGGCGAGTGGCGGCTGGGCGCCGGCCGCGGCGTGCGCGACCTGGTCGTCCTCTTCCTGGGCACCGGCGTGGGCGGCGGCGCGGTGCTGTGCGGCAACCTGCTGGAGGGTGCGGACGGGATCGGCGGCGAGTTCGGCCACCTCACGGTCGTGGTCGGGGGACGGCGGTGCACCTGCGGCAACACGGGGTGCCTGGAGGCGTACTGCGGCGGCTGGGCCATCGCCGAGCGGGCGCGCGAGGCGGCGCTGGAGGGCACCGAGGGCGCCGAGCTGCTGCGCCTGGCCGGGAGCGCCGACGACATCACCGGGAAGACCGTGGCCGCCGCGCTGCACGCGGGCGACCCGCTGGCGCGGCGGATCATGGACGAGACCGCCGAGGTGCTGGGCGCCGGGATCGTGGGGCTGGTGAACGGCCTGAACCCGCGCCGGGTGATCATGGGCGGCGGCGTGATCGACGGCTTTCCCGAGCTGCTGGACCGCGCCGCCGCCATCGTCCGTCAGCGCGCCCTCCCCGCCGCGCGCTCCGTCGAGTTCGCCCGCGCCGGGCTCGCGGACGACGCGCCGGCTCTCGGCGCGGCGGACCTGGCGCTCGCCCGGCTGCGGCAGCGCGTCTGAGTAAAGTCTTAACTGCAATAACGGCAATGGGAGACCCAATGAGACACCTCGGTCTCGAGCAAATGAAGAGGACCGGCGCCGAAGCCCGGTCCTCTTCGTCTTTGTGGCCGCCGATCAGCGCGACGCGGGCGGGACCAGGCCGTTGAGACGGTAGTAGATCACCATCTGCCCGTAGTGCTCGCTGTTGTGGCCGATGTACGAGATCACGTCGCCCGCGGCGTCCACGCTCCCCGCGACCGCGTCGGCCACGGCGGCGAAGCTGTCGCGCAGCGCCTGCACGATCCGCGGCTTGTCGGCGAACTCGGCGGGAGACAGTTCGTTGGCGCTGCCGTCAGGGCTCTCGCCGCGCAGGGTGGCGGCCAGGTACTGGTTCCAGAACGCCACGTGCCGCGCCTGCCCGGCGAACGTCCTCACTTCGGGCGCGGGGGAAAAGTCGTAGCGGTCGGCCGGGAATTCGACGGCGAGCTGCACCAGCTTGCCGGCGGTCTCTTTCCAGCGCGCGAGCAGGAGGTCGCTGCCCACGGTGCTCTCCAGGGTGTCGCTCACGGTTCCTCTCCAGTGTCTCGGGTCGACGTCTCGGTGACTGGAGAAAGATGGGCGACCCGGAGACGCGCGGCTTTCAGCTTCTTGCGGACTTTCATCCCCGTGGTGAGTGAATCTCCGGCCGGGCCGCCTCAGGGAACGATGCGCCACGCGCTCCAGAAGCCGCTGACCTCGCGTGCCGGACCGTCGGGCGTCGGCACGCGGCAGCGGACCTCGCCCACGATGTAGTGCGCGCTCGCCATCCGTCCCGTGTAGCGGCAGCCGTTCGCCTCGAATCCCACGTCGCCGCCCCTGGCCGCGACCGTGGCGCTGCCCTCCCGGTCGCTGCACGCGCCATCCTGCTGGTACCGCAGAGAAAGCGCGCTGCTGTCGCGCTGCAGCCGCAGGGTACCCTGGTCGGCGCAGAAATAGGTGTTTCCCTGCGGGCCGATCGTCCGATAGAAGGTCCAGTCGCCCGCGATCGCCGCCACGGGCGGCGGCGGGGTGAAGTGCACGCGGCGCAGCGGGCGGAGCCCGCCGCTGTCTTCGCGCGCCTCCACCAGCTCGTAGCCCAGCAGCGCCAGGGTGCGGCCGCCGGCGAAGAGTGGGCGCGTGTCGCGATACCAGTGTCCGCACCCCGTGCGGCAGTAGTCGTCGCCCGACGGCTCGCCGGCGGCCAGCTCCCCCATTTCCACCAGCCGCAAGTTGTCGTTGCGGAGCAAGTGCAGGCGGTCGGGGCCGTGGAACTCGGGCATGCCGGGAGGGTTCGCGTGTTCGCCGATGGGCAGGGCCAGCACGCCCACGTCGCCGCCGGTGGCGTGGTAGAAGAAGCCGCGGGCCTCGGTCTGGCCCAGGAGCGCGTGATGATCCGCGGGTTCCACCGATCGCGGCCCCAGGCTGAGGCTGCTGAGGTGCACGCCGTACCCGTCACTCCCCACCACCACAGCGCCGGAGCCCATCGCCTCGATCCGCGCCACGCCGTGCGGCAGCGTCACCTGCGACGCGACACCCGGCTCCGCCCACCGCACCGCATACACCCGCGAGGCGAACGTGCTGTCCTGGGCGCCGCTGTAGATCAGCCAGTCTCCCACGAAGCGGTTGCGCAGCGCGCCCGTGCCCGGCGCCGGGATCGGGCGGTACCACTCCGGCGCGGCGGCGCGGCTCCCGTCGCCCATTTCGGCCAGCGGAAGGCGGAGCAGCGCCAGCGGCTCTCCCGCGTACGACGGCCCGGTCGGTTCCTGGCCGGCGTCCAGCAGCGCGTCACGGCGAACCAGCACGTTCAGGAACCCGTCGCCGCTCTCCAGGAACGAGAACGGGTCCACCGGCTCGCCCGAGACGCGGATCGCCGTGGGCGCCGATCCGTCCAGCGGCATCCGGTACAGCACGGAATGCCGCGGCGCGTCCCCGGCCAGCAGAGTCCACACGTACACGGCCGTGGGGGAAAGGTGGAAGACGCGGCCCGGGGTGGCGTACAGCGACGTCGCCTGGCACGAGAGCTCGTCGCCCGAGGGGTCGCACACCATCACCGTGTGCTGCACCAGCGGGTCGCGCCAGGAGACCGGCTGGGCGGGGTGGTACACGCGGGTGGCCGGGACGGCCGCCTGGACGGCGGGGCGGCCCCGGGTCCACCGCTGCAGCACGGCCTGATGCATCACCCGCAGCGGCGCGTAGAACACCAGCCGGCCGCCGGCCGCGCGGGCGGCGTAGGTGTGCGACGCGAGGTGGATGTCGGTGGTCGCGGTGAAGTAGGTGGCGCGGTGCCTCAGGCGCCCGTCCGGCGCAAGGTCGAACACCCCCACTTCCGTGCCGCCGAGGCGCTCGCTGGTACCGATCACCACCACGCGGTCGCCCAGCACCAGGATCTCGTCGTGGTACGCCACCATATCGTCGATGTAGGGCCCATGCGCGTCCACCGACGACCCCGGCTGGAGCGCGCCGCCGCCCACCCGGAAGGTGAACAGCCGGCCCCGGCGCAGCACGATCAGGTAGTCGCCGTGCACGGCGGTGATGCTCCGCTCGTCGCCTCCGGTCTCCTGCGCGGGCGACACGCGGTTGTACGCCGGCCCACGCCCCAGCCGCTCGAAGCGCTGGTTCGGCGTGCCCGGCGGTGGGTCCGGGGGCGGCATGAACTGCCAGTACATCATTTCCCCCTGGACCGGCTCCGATGGGTGCCGCGCGAGCCACTGCTCGCGCTCCCGCTGCATCCGCGCGTGGAACGCCGTGATCTCCGCTTCGTCCGCGAACGCCCGGAGCGTGCGGCCCCGGGGCGCGGACTGCGCCGCGGCATCCCTCTGCGCCGGCACGAGGTGGGCGCAGGCGAGCGCCATCGCCAGCAGCGGACGGTTCATGAGCGGTGGGTGCTGGAGGCAAGGCCCGCGGGAGCTCGCGCCGCCGGAACGGCGCACACGCTTCACGTCAAGCTAGAATGCGGGCCCATGCGGGGGATGTAAAGCGGCACGAAACGCGCCGCCTGACCTGGGCAGCGCTGTGCGGTTCGCCGGGTGTGAGAAGCTCGTGACCCCGGTTATGCAGCCGGGATTCGCCGACCTCGCATCACCGCCGACGGGGTGACGCCGAAGTGGCGGCGGAAGGCGGTGGTGAGATGGCTGTGGCTCGAGAAGCCCAGGTCCAGCGCGAGCGTGGAGAGGGTGCGCTCGCCCTGGTCGATCCGCTGCAGCGCAAGGGTGAGGCGAAGCCGGAGGAGGTACTGGTGCAGCGGCACGCCCAGCACCTCGCGGAAGGTGCGGGTGAGGTGGAAGGGCGAGCCGTGGACGGTGCGCGCGAGCCTCGCCAGCGTGTGCGCGCCGCCCGGATCAGCGGCGAGCACCTCGCGCGTGTGCTCCACCAGGCGATGCGATTCGCGCTCGGTGGTTGCGCGGCGCAGCGGCTTGCGGGCCCCGTGCGCGCGGTAGCCGTCGTGCACCAGGCGCGCGAGCAGCACCAGCGCTTCTTCCTCCACGGCCAGCGTGCCGTCCGCGCCGCCGTCCAGCAGCGCGCGGCGGATCTCGCGCAGCCGCAGCCATCCATCCGCCGCCACCGGGGCGCGCGCGATCGCGAACGGCGCCGCGGACTCGCCGGCGGCCGGGTCGAAGGCGCCCACCACGTCCAGCGCGGCGCCGGCGGTGAAATCCATCGACGTGCACTCGTCGCCGCCGTCGGCGGGGTGGCTCACGCGGTAGGGCTCGCCGCGGTTCAGCAGCATGGCGTGCACCGGCTCGGCCACCACCCGCGCCCGCCGCCCGCCCTCGAAGTGGATCACGAACACCCCTCGCCGCACGAAGATCACGCGGTGCCCGGACGCACGCTCCTCCGCGCCGGCGGGCGACGCGTGGTGCCGGCACACCACGTCCGTCACCGACGCCAGCGTGCCTCCAAAGAGCGTGTTCGCGTGCAGCAGCGACATCGGGTGCCGGTGAGCGCGGGTTCGAGGAAGAGCAACGGCGAGCAACACGCATCATACCCCATCTCACGCGCCGTGTGCTGTCACATTCTTGCGCGCTTCAGGTCCGCCGCCAAGGCTCGTCAGCCTGGGACAGACAATGGTGCGGCCGCGGCGGGCCCCCCTCTCCGCGGCCGTCTCCCCCCAAAAACTGCCTGGGGGGAGAGGGAGAAGATCCTGCAACTTTGCAGATTCGTCGCCTGGCCGGCCCTGGACGATCCTCGAAGCCTCTTCCGCGCACCGGCGTCGCGGCTGGACCGAAGCTTGTAGTCCGCGAAGGCGACGCAAAGGCGGACTTCGTGTAGCCGTTGCAGCGTCTTCATTCGCCCCGGCCCGATCTCGGCCACCCCGACAGGGAGATCGATTCCGCATCATCCCCCATCCCCCCTGTCATACTCCCGCCGCCCCGCGCGTTTGAAGGTGAACGCCTGTCGTCCAGGAGGGTACCATCGCCTTCCTCCTCGTCTCCTACCGGATACCGCGGGACCATTCATCACATGAAAGCGTTCTCCTGGCTGGCCATGATGGCCGGCGCGACCCTGCTGGCGGGGTGTGGGGACTCCGGCGGCGGAGGCACGTCCGCGCAGCCCACGCCCGGCGTGCTCACCGTGAGCCTGGCCGCGCCCGTGGCCGGCGACCGCGCGCTGGTGATCGCCGTCACCGGCCCCGCCGCCGTGAGCGACGTGCAGCCGGCCACCACCGCCTACACCACCTTCGTCGGCGGGCAGGGCACCACCACGCGCGTGGCCGTGTTCGGGCCGATCGCCGGCGGGCCGGTGCTGCGCCTGGGCGTGCCCGACACGCGGCAGGCCGGGCAGTACCAGGCCGCCGTGGTGGACGCGGCGGATGGCCAGAACACCGCCCGCACCAACATGGCGGCGTACAAGCTCAGCGTCTCGCGCTGAAGGGGGGACGAGGATGCATCGAATCCGCCGCCGCCCCTTCTTCCGCGCCGCGCTGGCCCTGGCCGCCGCCGGGCTGGCCGCCTGGGCCGCCGCGCCCAGCCAGGTGCCGGGCGAAACGCGCACCGGCTGGCTGAACGTGGTGTGGCAGACGCGCGGCACGCAAAACGAGCTGGCCCACGTGGGCCTCTATCTCGTCGACGAGAGCGGCGCCGCCACCGAGCTGCGCGCCACGGGCGAAGACCTGGCCCCGCTGGGCGGCCTGCTGAAGGTGACCGGCCGCCGCGTCACCGTCACCGGCGACCTTGCGACCGCGCTGGATGGGCGCTCGCTGCCCACGCTGCGGGTGCGCTCGATCACGCCGCGCCAGGGGCCGCGCGCCGCGCTCGCTGCCGCGCAGGCGGGGCCGCGGGCGTACGTGACCCTGGTCTGCCGCTTCCCCGACCTGGGGATCGAGCCGAACGGGGTCGCCATGCTGCAGAAGTGGATGGGCTCCGCCTACCCGGGGTTGGACCACTACTGGCGCGAGAACAGCGAGAACCGGGTGAGCATCGACGCGGCGTTCGCGGGGCCCTTCCTGATGCCGCAGCCGTCGGCCGCGTACCGCACGGGAGACAAGACCGAGCTCGGGAAGCTGGCGCAGGACTGCACCCACGTAGCCGACGGCGACGTGGACTTCTCGCAGTACGCCGGCATCAACATGCAGTTCAACTCCACCCTGTGGAACTACTCGTGGGGCGGGGGATGGACGCTCACCCTGGACGGGCAGACGCGCAGCTGGGCCACCACCTGGATGGCGAGCTGGGCTACGCAGAGCACCTACGCGCACGAGACCGGGCACTCGCTGGGGCTGCCGCACTCGTCGGGGCCGTACAGCCAGGTGTACGACAGCCGGTGGGACGTGATGAGCGGCGGCGGGAGCATCGACGCGTCGGTGGGCACCCGCGTGGCGCCGCACACCATCGCCTTCCACAAGGACCTGCTGGGGTGGATCCCCCCGGAGCGGAAGTTCGTGGCCCGCCCCGGCGCCACGGCGACGATCGACCTGGTGCGCGACGCGCTTCCCGGCGCGTCGGGGTACCAGATCGCGGTGGTCCCCGTCGGCACCAGCGGAAACACCTTCCTGACGGTGGAGGCGCGGCGCTTTGCCGGCTACGACTCGCCGGGCCGCCTTCCCGGCGAGGCGGTGATCCTCCACTACGTGGACCTGAACGACGAGATCGGCTCGCCCGCGCGGGTGGTGGACGTGGACAACAACCAGGACCCCAACGACGCCGGCGCCCAGTGGGTGCCAGGGGAGACGTACACCAACCTTTCGATCGGCGTCGCCGTCCGCGTGCTGAGCGCCACCGCCGACGGCTTCCGCGTGGAGATCAGCACCACCGGCAACATCACCATCGCCGGCGATTCGGTGCTCCCGGCGGGCGTGGTCGGCGCGGACTACACCGCCTCGCTCACCGCCACCGGCGTCTCCTCCGCCGCTACCTGGGCGCTCGCCACCGCCGACGCGCCTCCCGGCGTGACCCTCCTCCCCAGCGGCCAGTTTTCGGGCATCCCCCTGCAGGCCGGCACCTGGCGCTTCGCCGTGCGCGTAACGGACAGCAACGGGTTCGGATCGAAGCAGGTGCGCATCGACGTCACCGCGCCGCAGGTGGCGCAGGCGGCGGTGCTGAACGCGCTCCTCTCCGGCGGCACCCTGGACGCCGCCCAGCAGCGCTACCTCGACGCCATCGGCAACCGCAACGGCCGCTTCGACATCGGCGACGTGCGGGCATGGATGGTCGGGCAGGGGACGCTCAGTCCCTGAGGTGCGGAGGTGCGGGGGTGCGGAGGTGCGTGAGTGCGTGAGTGCGTGAGTGCGTGAGTGCGTGAGTGCGTGAGTGCGCCCCGGCGGAAATCGATTCCGCCGGGGCGCCGTCTTTCGTGCGGGATCCGCCCGGGCCCATCTTCCGCGCGCCATCGTTTCGTCTGCACCGACGCCAGTAGTCCGCGAAGGCGGACTTCGTGTAGTCGTTGCAGCGAATTCATTCGCCCTGGCTGGAGACAGCGTAGGACAGATTCTTTCCCGCCATTCATCGCCTGAACCGCCGGGCGCCGCCATCCGAACGTATGGGGACGGAACTCCACGGGGTGAACGGGGTTCACCGTGCGCTCTGGCGGCTCCCGCGGAGCAATGCTAATCTCTTAGCCTACCCGTTCCGGCAACACACACCCGAAAGGCGCCTCGCACATGAAACGCCTCGTCGTGCCGCTCCTGCTGCTCGCCGCGCCGCTGGCGGCCCAGGAGGTGAGCATCCCCTACACCACCTTCACCCTGAACAACGGGCTGAAGGTGATCGTGGCGGAAGACCACTCCACCCCCGTGGCGGCGGTGAACATCTGGTACAAGGTGGGGTCGGGGTACGAGCGACCCGGCCGCACCGGCTTCGCCCACCTCTTCGAGCACGTGATGTTCATGGGGAGCAAGCACGTGCCCCAGGGCGTGTTCGACCAGCTGCTGGAGGGCGCCGGCGCCAGCAACAACGGCAGCACCACCACCGACCGCACCAACTACTACGAGATCCTCCCCAGCAACGCCGTGCCGCTGGCGCTCTGGCTCGAGGCCGACCGCATGGGCACCCTGCTCGACTCGCTCACGCAGAGCAAGCTCGACACCCAGCGCGACGTGGTGAAGAACGAGCGCCGCCAGCGCTACGAGAACCAGCCGTACGGGCTGATGTGGGAGACCGCGTACGATGCGCTGTACCCCGCCGGCCACCCGTACCACTGGACCACCATCGGCTCGATGACGGACCTTTCCGCCGCCAGCCTGGAAGACGTGAAGGGCTTCTTCCGCAGCTACTACACGCCCAACAACGCCGTGCTGACCGTGGCTGGCGACGTGAACGCGGCCGACGTGCGCCGCTGGGCCGAGCAGTACTTCGCCTGGATCCCGCGCGGCCCCGAGGTCACCCGGCCCACGGTGAACGTGCCGCCGATCCCCGCCACGCGCTACATCACCAAGGAAGACCGGGTCACGCTCCCGCAGCTCACCATGGTGTGGCGCAGCGGCCCGCGCTTCAGCCGCGACGAGGCGGCGCTCAACGCGCTGGCGCAGATCCTTACCGGCGGCAAGAGCAGCCGGCTGTACAAGCGGCTGGTGTACGAGCGGCAGGTGGCGCAGAGCACCAGCGCCTTCAACGACGGCAACCGCCTGTCGGGCGACTTCTGGGTGATCATCCGCGGCAAGCCGGGCACCCAGCTCGACAGCATGGAGACCGCGGTGAACGAGGAGATCGCGAAGCTGGCCGCCACCCCGCCCAGCGCCGACGAGCTGCGACGCGTGGTGAACGGGCTGGAAACGCAGTTCGTGGCCAGCCTGGAGACGGTGCAGAACAAGGCCGACCAGCTGAACGACTACGAGTACTTCGCCGGCGACCCGGGCTTCGTGGGCCGCGACCTGGCCCGCTACCGGGCGCTCACCCCCGCCGACATCCAGCGCGTGGCGCGCGAGTACCTGCAGGGGAAGAACCACCTCGTCCTCAGCTTCGTGCCGCAGGGGAAGCCGGAGCTCGCAGCCACGGAGAACCGCTGATGAACCGCACCCGAGCCATCGCGCTGGGCGCCGTCCTGGCCGCGCTCCCCGCGGCCGGCGCCGCGCAGAACCCGTTTCCCACCACGCCGCCGCAGCTGGGCCCCGCGCCGGCCGTGACCCCGCCCGTGCCGGTGCAGCGCGCCCTGGCCAACGGGATGAAGGTCCTGTACGTGCGCCAGCCCGAGCTCCCCGTGGTGAGCGCCGTGCTGGTGATCCGCGGCGCGGGAACCACGGAAGACCCGTCCGCCCTTCCCGGCCTGGCCTCGTTCACCGCCTCGATGCTGGACGAGGGCGCGGCGGGGAAGAGCGCGCTGCAGATCGCCGACGCCGTCGACCTGCTGGGCGCCAACCTCTCCACCGGCGCCGGGTGGGACGCGGCGCAGGTGAACCTGTACGTGCTGCGCAAGAACTTCCCCGCCGCGCTGGCGATCATGGGCGACGTGGTGCTGCGCCCCGACTTTCCCGCCAACGAGGTGCAGCGCGTGCGCGACGAGCGGGTCACCAACCTCACCCGCGCGCGTGACGAGCCGGGCGCCATCGCCGCCAACGCCTTCCAGTCGCTGGTGTACGGCGCGCAGCACCCGTACGGCCGCTTCGCCACGGTGGAGGCCACCCGCACGCTGGACCGCGACCGGGTGATGGCCTTCCACCACGCGGCCTACCGCCC
>Ga0070662_100000270_pt1 | contig 30535 bp, 23 predicted proteins | sample KBSC53metaG_FD_65648 | JGI IMG/M metagenome (GOLD analysis project Ga0070662, IMG submission 65648) | Corn rhizosphere microbial communities from Kellogg Biological Station, Michigan, USA - KBS C5-3 metaG | ecosystem: Host-associated > Plants > Roots > Rhizosphere > Soil ...
TCCTCAGATTGGAAAAGTGCCCAGTCCCTGGTGCCCGGTGCCCGGTGCGCCGGAAACGAAGTTCCTGGGCACCGGGCACTGGGTCCTGGGCACTGTGTTACGCGGTGACTTCCTCGCGCACCCAGTCGTACCCGCGCTCTTCCAGCTCCAGCGCCAGCTCGGCGCCGCCGGAGTGGATGATGCGGCCGTCCACCATCACGTGCACCCGGTCGGGGGTGATGTAGTTGAGCATGCGCTGGTAGTGCGTGATCAGCAGCACGGCCATCTCGGGCCGTTCCGCCTTGATCTTGTTGATCCCCGCGGTTACGATCTTCAGGGCGTCGATGTCCAGGCCGCTGTCGGTCTCGTCCATCACCGCCAGCTCGGGCTGCAGCATGGCCAGCTGCAGGATCTCGTTGCGCTTCTTCTCCCCGCCGCTGAAGCCGTCGTTCACGCTGCGCAGGGCGAACGCCGGGTCCATCTCCAGCATCCCCATCCGCCCCTCGAGCTCGTCCTGGAAGTCGAACACGTCCACCTCTTCGCCGCGCTTGGCGCCCAGCGCCGTGCGCATGAAGTTGGCTACGCTCACGCCGGGGATCTCCACCGGGTACTGGAAGGCCAGGAAGATGCCCGCGCGGGCGCGCTCGTCGGGCTGCATGTCCAGCACGCTCTCGCCGCGGTACAGGATGTCGCCGTCGGTCACCTCGTAGGCCGGATGGCCGGAGATCACCTTGCTGAGCGTGCTCTTGCCGGACCCGTTGGGGCCCATGATGGCGTGGATCTCGCCCGCGTTCAGCTCCAGGTCCACCCCCTTCAGGATCTCCGTCCCGTCTTCGGCGATCTCGGCGTGGAGGTTGACGATCTTGAGCAGCGGTTCGGCCATCGGTTCTCTCTCCGGGTAAACGCCGGCGTATGGCCGGCGGGTCGTCAGTTGGTCAGGTACGATTGATACACCGCACGGAGGCCCGCGGTCGCTGCCGCCTCTTCTCGCGACGCGCTCCACCGGTGAACGGGTGGAACACTTCTCAAGAATGATTCTCCGTATCAACCGGCAACCTACGCCACGCGCGCACGTACGTCAAGCGCGGGGGCACGGCGCAACGGGGTTTGGCGCGGGAGCAAGAACCGCGCTGTGCATCCCCGGGTGCGGAGGTGCGGGGGTGCGGAGGTGCGCGCGGTCGCGTGCATGTGCCCGCGCCGCAGCCGTCCCCACCTCGACGTGGCACCTCGACGGCGGGTTGAAACCCGCCGCTGGAAAATCGGGAAGTCCGCCTTCGCGGACTGCACCACGAAGGTCCGGTGCTTAGCCACGGCTCGCAAACTGCGCACTCAGCACCTAGCACGTAGCACCTAGTACCTCCGAACCCGCGCACCGACCGTTGACCGACCCGATCCCGCTTCCGACCGTAGAAAAGCCCGGCACCGTCCTCGTTCTTGGCGGGGGCGGGATGAAGGGCGTGGCCCACATCGGCGCGTGGAAGGCGCTGGAAGAGGCCGGCGTGCGTGTGGACGCGGTGATCGGCACCAGCATCGGCGCGCTGATCGGGTGCTCGCTGGCGGGCGGGTTCGGGTGGCGCGAGCTGGCCAAAATCGCGCGGGCGCTCACCAAGGACGACATCGTCTCCATCAACCGCCGCGCGGTGCTCTTCGGCGGCGTGCGCGAGGAGGCGGTGTTCGACGGCGGGCACTACCGCGCCTGGATCGACCGCAACCTGCCGCTCAAGAGCTTTCGCGACGCGCGCGTTCCCGTGCGCGTGAACGCCGTCTCCCTGGTCACCGGCCAGGAGCGCTGGTTCGGCACCGGCATGGACACCGACACGCCGGTGGTGGACGCGGTGTACGGCAGCTGCGCCATCCCCATCTACTTCCCCCCGCTGCGGCTGGGCGGCGACGTGCTGGTGGACGGCGGCGTCACCGACGTCCTCCCCATCCGCCACGCGGCCATGTGGGCGGCCGAGCGCATCATCGCGGTGGACGTGGGGAGCGAGATGACGCCGCCCGGCGAGGGCTACTTCGACCGCGGGATGATCGCCATCCACGACCGCGTGCTCACCCTCAACCTGCAGCAGCAGCGCATCCGCGCGCAGGAAGACCCGTGGACCGGCCCGCCGCTGCTGCGCATCCGCCCCCGCATCGGCCACCTGGGCGGCTGGGACTTCGACCGCACCCAGTTCTTCCTCGAGGAAGGCTACCGCGCCGCCCGCGAGGCGCTGCGCAGTGAGGCGGAGGCGGCGTAGACTCGGCCACCGTGGATTCACGGCAGGTGGTCGGGCGGCAGGTCGATCGACGGCAGGTTGAAACCTGCCGCTGGAACTTCGGGAAGTCCGCCTTCGCGGACTGCGGGGGAAAAGGGCGGCGCGTCGGGCGGAAATCCTCGTTGCCGCGGCGGAACCGCGCCCGCATCATCTCCATGCCGAAGCGGCGCGCTCCCCGGGCGCGCCGCTTTCGATTACGTTGCACCGTCATCCTTCTTCGTCTCACCCGCACCCCGCCGCACGATGCTCCGCTCGCTGCTCGCGCTGTCGCTCGCCTCCCTCGCTGGTCCCACCATCGCCCGTGCGCAGCAGACGCCGGCGCTCTCGCAGGCGTCCAGCTACCGCCTGAAGCCGGCCACGCAGCTGTGCACGTTCGGGTACCAGACCACCAACGTGCGCTACACCGTGGTCGGCACCGGCGCCTTCGCGGAGGCGCAGCCGCCGCACCTGGTGCTCGAGGAGCGCGCCACCATGGACCGCTGCGAGAACCAGGAGGGCGGCCGAGGCGAGGTGACGGTCACCGCCCGCCCGGCCGCGCGTCCCGGTGCCGCGGCGGTGTGGACCATCCGCCACGCGGGCGACGAGGGCGGCGTGTGGTACGGCGACGACCTGGGCGGCGAGGTGATGTACCGCGTCACCCAGTACGGCTGCTGCGGGGCCGAGAATCTGGACACCTGGTACTCGCTGCGCACCGGCCACCGCCTGTTCGGCGCCGACCACCCGCTGCTCTACATCGAGGTGGAGCACGTCGCCACGGGATACCTCGCCCTCCACTCCGCCATGGCGGCCGACGGCGGCCCCGGCGGCGAGACGGACCGCACGCAGGTGGCGCGGATCTCGTTCGGCGGGCCGGGGCGGGTGATGCAGGACGTGGTGATCCGCGGGCCGTCGAACGACTTCTCCGTGCCGCGCTTCGAGCTCGTCGCCCGCGGCCCGGGCGGACGGGTCAAGCGCGGGCGGCGGCTGAACATCAACGACGAGATCGGCGCCGGGTGGACGGTGATGGTCGCGCTGGACGTGGAGGCGGTGGGCGCCGAGAACCCGCCGCCGAAGGCCGAGATCCTGATCCCGCTGGAGAACGGGCGGCTGGCGGTGGACAAAGCCCGCGTCCCCGCGCCGTTCCGGATCGCCGCCGCGCCGAGACCGTAACGGGATCGATCGGCCCAAAGAAGCCGCCCCGGCGCAGCACGCGCCGGGGCGGTTCGGTTTGGCCGGGCTGGATCGAGGCCGAGCTACGGTGCCGGCGCTGCGGCGACGGGCTGGCGCAGGCGTTCGATGTGCCCCTGCACGCCCTGCGCGGTGGCGGACGCGCTGCGGGGCGCCAGTGCCAGGTAGTGCTCGTACGCGGCGATCGCCTCCGCGGCGCGGCCGGCGATCCGCTCGGCGTCCCCCAGGGAGAGCCAGGCGTCGGCCCACCACGGCTCCAGCTCGGTGGCGCGGCGGAGCTGCACGGCGGCCTCGGCGGGCTTGCGCGCGTCGATCAGCATCCCGCCGTAGTTGAAGCGCAGCACGGCGTCCTCGGGGGCCAGCTCCAGGGCGGCGGCCATCTCCTCGGCGGCCTCGGCGGGGCGGCGCTCGGCGCGCAGGGCCATCGCCCGGCCGGCGTGCGCGTACCAGCTCCCCGCGTTCTCCACGATCGCCTGCTCCATCGCGGCGCGCGCCTGGGCCGGGCGGTTGCGGGCCAGCGCCAGCAGCCCCGAGGCGTATTCCTGCATCTCCTTGCTCTCGTAGACCCTCACCATCTCGGTCTCGTCGCGCTGGCGCATGCGGACCACCAGGGTGTCCATCACCACCTGCGCGCTGTCCATCTTTCCCGACGAGACCAGCGCCAGCACCAGGTTCCAGCGCGCGCCCAGCTTGCGCGGGTTGCGCTCCACGTACGCCGAAAGGGTGTTCACCGCCTGGTCGAGCTGGCCGGTGGAGTACTGCAGCATGCCGCGCGTGTACAGGTCGCTCCCCCAGTAGCCGGGCGTGGCCTCGTACAGCAGCACCATCAGGCCGCGGTGCACGAACGGGTTGCGCACCTGGGCGCGCAGCATCAGCGAGTCGAGCTGGATGATCTCGGGGCTGGCCAGCACGCGCGGGTCGTCGCGCATCCAGGCTTCCCAGCGGCGGACGTTCTGCAGGTGCTGCGCGATCCAGTGCGCGTACAGCGGCTCGGCGCGCGCGGGGTTCAGCCGCCGTGCCCAGTACAGGTACTCGTCGGCCTCGCGCGGGCCGGTGCGCAGCAGCTCGGTGCCGCGGTCGAAGTACGCCTCCCAGTCGTTGGGGTCTGCGTTGCGCGGAAGCGCGGGCCGCGGCGGCACGTTCTGCGCGGCGGCCGTGCCCGCGGCCAGGACGATCGCGGCGAGCGCGAGGAGGATGCGGGAACGCATGGCGTGGCGGTGGGGCGGAGGGCGGCGGGTCGAGGGAAAAATTTGGCGCGTGAGAATTCTCCGGGACGTTTCGGGGGATGTCAAGAAGGGAAATCTCCGTCGGCTGCCCGGCGGTGCCTCCGGCTCCCGGGGTAGACACCGAGCTCCCGGGCTGCCCGGAGAGAAGTACGGCGTGTCGATCTGCCCGCTTCGACGGGCTTTGGCGCGGCCGCGGCGGGCCCCCGCCCCCCGCCCCCTCCCCGCGCTCCGCGGGGGAGGGGGAGAGGTCTGCGCGGTGGCCGGGTTCCGCGCGCGGATGCCGGCCTGGGAGTCCGCGACGGCGGACTTCGGGCCGTGGTTGCCGCCGTTTCAACCGCCTGGTGCAATGCCCGGTGCAATCCCGGTCCGCGCGCCCGTGTGCACCGGAAAGACCGCGCTCCCTCTGTCCGTCCAGCCTCGCGCTTGGTTACATTGCGCGGCATCCCACGGTGCCCACCTGCCGCGGCGCGTCCGGAAGGACCCAACCCATACGGTGCGAATGACGGAACGGGGCGAACGGCCGCTGAAGGTCGCCTACGTCTCGGAAAGCCTGCTCCCCCACGTGGACGGAGTCTCGCGCACGCTCGCCCAGCTCTTCGGCTACCTGGAGCGGGCCGGCGTGGACTTCCACGTGCTGTCGCCGTTCACGCCGCCGCCCGAGATCAGCTGGGCCAACCGGGTGGAGACGGTTCCGTACGTCCGCTTTCCGCTGCACCCCGACTACCGGATGGCGCTGCCCATCGGCCACAAGGTCAGTGGCCGGCTGGCCGACTACGGGCCCGACCTGATCCACGTGGTGAGCCCCACCCCCATCGCCGTGCGCGCCCAGAAGTACGGCCAGCGCGCCGGCATCCCCGTGGTCAGCAGCTTCCACACGCACTTCGTCTCGTACTTCCGCTTCTACCACCTGGGCGGCCTGGAAGGCTTCGGGTGGTGGCTGATGAAGAGCTTCTACGCGCGCTGCGAAAAGGTCTACGCACCCAGCCACGCCATCATCGACGAGCTGGCCGGCCACGGCATCCGCAACACCGAGCTGTGGTCGCGCGGGATCGACCTGGCCCGCTTCAGCCCGCGCTGGCGCAGCGCCGAACTGCGCGCCAGCGTGGGCGCCGATGACGACACGCCGGTGCTGCTGATGGTGAGCCGGCTGGTGAAGGAGAAGGACCTGGCCGACCTGGTGGAGGCCGAGCGCATCCTCCGCTCGCGCGGCAGCGCGCACCGGCTCGTCCTGGTGGGCGACGGGCCGATGCGCGGCGAGCTGGAGCGCGCGCTGCCGGACGCCCACTTCGCCGGCCACCAGACGGGCGAGGCGCTGGCCCGCTGGTACGCCTCGGGCGACGTGTTCGTCTTCCCGTCCACCACCGAGACCTTCGGGAACGTGATCGTGGAGGCGCAGGCCAGCGGCCTTCCCGCCGTGGTGGCCGACCGCGGCGGGCCGCCGGACCTGGTCACGCCGGGCGAGACGGGGCTGATCGCGCGCGCCAACGACCCGGACGACCTGGCCGAGAAGGTGGAGACGCTCCTCTCCGACTCCGCCGCGCGGAAGCGGATGGGGTGCCGCGCCCGCGAGGCGGCGGCCGAGCGCGACTGGAGCGCCATCAACGGCCGGCTGGTGGAGAGCTACCGCCGGGTGGTGGACGAGTACCGCGCCCAACGGCGGGGATGAGCGGGCCTCCGTCCGCCGCGTCCGGGGGCGGGCTGCCCGGCCGCACGCCGCTGGGGCGCGCGCTGGACCGGGTGTTCCGCACCTCGCTGGTGCTGGTGCCGGTGGGCGTGCTGGCCAACGTGTGGTGGAGCTGGTACGCCACCGACCACTCCGTTTTCGCCCACCTCGGCGTCCTTCCCCGCAAGTACCTCTACCTGGCGCTCGTCCTGGCCCTGATCCCCTGGTTCACCAACGCGCTGCGGCTGCTGGTGTGGACGCGCTTCATCGGCGTGCGCCTGCGCCTGCGCGACACGCTGCGCATCACGCTGGGCGGCGAGCTGGCCTCGTCCGTGGTCCCCACCAGCAGCGGCACCGAGGTGTTCCGCTGGGGGATGATGGTGCAGATGGGGATCACCCAGGGGCAGGCGGCGTCCATCGTCACCCTGGGCTACCTGGAAGACCTGCTCTTCTTCGGCACCGCGGTGCCCACGGCGATCGTGGTGAGCGGGGCGTGGCGGCTGCCGCTGATCCGCGCGCTGGGCCGCGAGATGCGCGGCAAGGCGGCCGTCGTCGCGATGGTGGCCGCGCTGCTCCTGCTGGCCGCGTGGGCGCTGTGGCACGCGCTGCTGATCGGCCGGCTGGGCGAGAAGCCGCGGGGCCGGGGGCTGCGCTGGACGGCAAGGACGCGCCGCCGGCTGCGCAGGACCTGGCACGACTACCGGGAGGTGCAGCGGATGGTGGTGCGCCGCGGCAAGGGCCGCTTCGCGCTCACCTTTTTGATCACCGCGGTGCAGTGGATCAGCCGCTACTCGGTGGTCACGGCGCTGGCGTACTTCCTGGCGCCGGAGCGGCGGGTGGACCCGGTGCTCTTCTTCCTGCTGCAGTGGGTGATCTTCACCGCGATGAACTTCGTGCCCACCCCCGGCGCCAGCGGTGGGGCCGAGGCGGCGTTCGTGCTGGTGTACGGCGCCCTCCTCCCCGCGCGGGTGATCGGGATCGCCACGGCCGGGTGGCGGCTGCTGACCTTCTACTTCCAGCTCACGCTGGGCTCGGTCATCTTCACGGCGCTGAACGTGGCGGAGGCGAAACGGCGGGCGGAGGCTTGGAGGGTAGACGGAGCGCATCCGCCAGGATCATCAGGGCCGCCCGGTCCACCCCGGCATACGGCGGTGCTGTAGGACGATTCGTCGCCGCGGCCAGAAAAGGTATAGGTGGGCTTGATCTTCGGGCCTCCGCATCGATCCTGGCGCGGGAGTCCGCGAAGGCGGACTTCGGGCCGTTGTTGCCGCGGATTCATCCGCCCCGGACGCCAGGGTGAGGGCCGCCCCGGCGGGCGGAAACACCTCTTCCCCAAAGTGGTCCAGCGGTGGCTCCAAGTGCTTTATCCGCTGTGGTTTGGGTGTCCTGAATCGAGGGCGGGGAACCTTTTGCGGATTGATGTAACTGCTTGTAATCTAACTGTTTGCTAACGTTGGTTCAGCAGTGAACGACCCTCGACAAAGCCGCGCCGAGGGCTTATATTCAATCCATGAAAACAGCCATCGACCTGAAGAGCGCCGCCGCGCAGTTCGATGCGGCCCAGCACCCCGCCGGCCGGGGCGTGCTGCGGAGCGTCCCGGAGCCGGGGCAGGGTGGCGCCCTGGCAGAGCTCAGCGACGAGCAGCTCTTCCAGCGATATACGCAGGGCGACGCGGACGGCTTCCGGGTGCTGGTGGATCGCTATCAGCCGCGCATCCAGGGCTTTCTGCGCAAGCGTCTGAACGACGAGGAGCGGGTGGAAGACCTCACGCAGGACACCTTCCTGCGCATCCACCGCGCGCGTGACAGCTATGACCCGGCGCGGAAGTTCAGCACGTGGATCCACACGATCGCGAACAACCTGCTGAAGAACGAGTTCCGCAACCGTTCGCGCCGGCGTGAGACCACCTTCAGCGAGCTGCGCCCCGAAACGGGGAGCAACGGCGCGGTGAGCCGGCCGGTGGAGTTCGCCGCCACGGGGCACAACCCCGAGCGCGAGGCGTACCGCCGCGAGCTGCGCGAGGCGATCGACGCGGCCATCGAGCGGATGGACGAGCACCACCGCATCCCCTTCGTGATGCGCGAGGTGGAAGACCGCACCTACGAGGAGATCGCCGAGCAGATCGGCATCCCCGTGGGCACGGTGAAGAGCCGCCTGAACCGCGCCCGCAACTCGTTCCGCATGCTGCTGCCCGTGCCGGTCTGAGCATCGGCTGACGGGTAGATCGAGCGAGGACGGCCCGCTCCGGAGTGATCCGGGGCGGGCTGTTTTTCGGCTTGCGCGAGCCGGTCGGCCGCCGCAGCGGCTCCATCGCGAAGCTGGACGTGGCGCACGGACCGCGCCATCTTATGAGAGCCCTTCCCTCTGTATCCTCGCGGAACGAGTCGCTCCCGATGCGCACTCTCCTCCTTGGCTGTGTCATGCTCCTCCTCGCGGGCTGTGGTGAGCGCTCGCGGACTTCTGGGGCGCCCCCCGCCGCGCGCGTGGATTCGCCGCAGGCCCGGACGGCGACGCCCAGCCCGGTGGTGGCGGCTGCGGCTCCGGCGGCACCGGTTCATCCAGCGGTCGCGGTGCGGGTGGGTGGCATAGAGGATCTGGATGCCTGCTTGAGCTCGGGTGTGATCACGCCGCCGGCCGGCAGCGGGCGAGTGGAGGTGCGCGTAGGCCCCGGCGAGAGATACAGCGTTGTGGACCGGCTGCCCGCGGGCACGTCCGTCACCGAGTGCGACGTAAAGGACGGATGGACGGGGATCGTCTATCCCGAATCGGGGAACGATACGGATTGTGGCGTGGGCAGTCCCATCCCGACCCTGACCCCGTACGCCGGCCCCTGTAGATCCGGATGGATCCCAGCCGGGACCGATTCGGTGGTCGCCGGCTGAACGCCGGAGTAAACATGCGGAGAGCGCAGAGGGACGGCCCTCGCGCTCTCCGTGTTGCATCACGGTGAAAAACATCACCCGAATCACGCCTCGCCCATCATCAGCCCCTCGATGGTGTGGCCCTGGACGACCGGCTCGAGCTCGTCCACCACGCGGCAGGTGAGGTGGGACTTGAGCGTTTCGTCGAGCGAAGCGTGGAAGGCGCGGGTGAACTGCAGGTCGTGGCGCTCGGCGTTGCGGGCATCGGGGGCGTCCACGCCCAGGACCAGGACGGGGCGCGGCTTGTCGCTGACGTTGGCGGTGCCGCGGTGGATGGTGAGCGCCGAGCGGACGCTGATGTCGCCCATCTTCGGCATCTTGCGCTGGGCGCGCTCCTGGTAGCGCGGATACAGGCTCTTCGGCGGAAACATCTCGTGCTCGAAGCCGTCGGGGAGGTCCCACTGGGTGCCGGGGGCGATCTCGAAGGGGCCCATGTCTTCGTATACGTCCACCGTGGTCACGTTGAACGCCAGCGAGTTGAGCCGGCGCCCCGTGATCGTCTCGGGCGGGGCGGGGAAGTCGCGGTGCCAGGGCTGGTCCATCGCCCCCGGGTTGGGCACGTCGAAGCCGATCTCCACGATCCTGTACTCCGGCCCCAGCACGGCCTCGCAGACGGCGGCCACCCACGGGTGCGTGGCGAGATCCACGAAGCCGCGGATGTCTTCCGGGTGGATCTCCACGTAGTGCCGCCTGGGGCCACGGCCGACGGCACCACCCGGCCGGGCGAGCGCGTCGCGGTACGCCACCTCCAGGTCTTCGCCCAGCGCGGCGACCCACTCGCGGCTGAAGGCGCCCTTCAGGCCGATGATCCCGTCGCCGTACAGCCCGCCCATGATCGCCGCCACGTCGTACGCCGGCTGCGCGGGCGGGATGGGGGCCGAACGCCGGCCCTGGGCGGCCGGTGCGTCGGAGATGGTGGTCACGGCGCCCTCCCTGCATTAAGGTTGATGGACGGCAGCCCCGTCCGCCGCCGGTTCCTGCCGTTCCGCGCCACCGTCGCGCGGAACGATCTTCCCGATGACGTCTCGTCCGCCGCCGCGCCCGCTGGCGCGGTGAATGCGGCGGATCGATTTCGGCGCAGCGGCACTCCGCCTCGCGCCCCCGGTGGCGGGCCATCCGCCGCACCCCCAGCCAGGGGAGATTCCGACCATGCTACCCACGCGCACCCTTGCGCTCGCCGCCGCCGCGCTGCTGCTGGCCGGCTGCGGGGGCAATCCGCCGCCCGAAGACGACCCCAACCTGGTGCAGATCGGCTACGGCGCCCAGCAGCGCCGCCAGCTCACCACCGCGGTGGGCAGCGTGCAGGGCGACGAGATGACGCCGCACGCCACGCGGGTGGAGGAGCTGATGATGGGCCGCATCGCCGGCGTGGACGTGCGGCGGCTCCCCAACGGCAACTACTCGGTGCGCGTGCGCGGCGCGGGCGGCCTGATCACCGACGGCGAGCCGCTGTACGTGATCGACGGCGTCCCCGTGACCGCGCTCTACCCCGGTGCCGCGCTGGTCGGCATCTCGCCCCAGGACGTGCGCCGGATCGACGTGCTGAAGGACGCGGCCTCGGCCTCGATCTACGGCTCGCGCGGGATGAACGGGGTCATTCTGATCACCACGCGGACGCATTAGCACGGCAGAACGGGTGCGCCAGTGCGTTGAAACAGGTGCGGCAGTGCGTCTGGGTCCCGAGCGGGCGTCTGCGTCCGCGCGTGAGCCCGGACGCACTCGCGCACTCACGCACCCGTCGCCGTTCCCGCCGTCTGCGGCGCGGGCGCGCTCTCCAGCGACGCGCCGGCGGAGGCGGAGCAGACGTAGACTTTCGGCTCCAGCCCCACGCGGGCCTGGTACTTCGCCGCGACCTCCGCGGCGAAGCGGGGGGCGGCGGCGGATTCGACCAGCGCCACCGCGCAGCCGCCGAAGCCGGCGCCGGTCATCCGCGCGCCGTGGCAGCCGGGGTGCCCCTGCGCCAGCTGCACGATGGCGTCGAGCTCGGCGCGCGACACCTCGTAGTCGTCGCGCAGGCTGGCGTGGCTCTGGTTCATCAGCCGGCCCACCTGGGCCGCGTCTCCACGCTCCAGCGCGCCGGCCGCCTGCAGGGTACGCTCGTTCTCGGTGACCACGTGGCGCGCGCGGCGGTAGGTCTCCGGCTCCAGCTCGCCCGCGCGGCGCTCCAGGGTGCGCACGCTCACGTCGCGCAGCGCGGGGACGTCCAGCGCCCGGGCGGCGGCGGCGGTGTCGCGGCGGCGCTCGTTGTAGGCGCTGTCCACCAGTCCGCGCCGCGTGGCGGTGTCCAGGATCACCACCGAGGTGCCGGGCGGCAGCGGCACCGGGCGCGTGTCCAGACTGCGGCAGTCGATCAGTAGCGCGTGGCCGTCTTCACCCGCTGCGCTGATCATCTGGTCCATCACCCCGCAGTGCACGCCCACCCAGCCGTTCTCGGCCTTCTGCGCCAGCAGCGCCATCTCCGGCGCGTTCCACTCGAACCCCGACACGGCGCAGAAGGCGCGGGCCACGGCCAGCTCCATCGCCGCGCTGCTGGACAGGCCGGCGCCGATCGGCACGTCGCCGGCGGTCACGCCCTCCCAGCCGGGGAGCTTGCGGTCCTTCTTCTCCAGCGCCCACGCCATCCCGCGCACGTACTCGATCCACCCGCCCTCCGCGCCGCCCAGCTGCGCCAGGCTGAACTCGCCGCTCTCGCCGAAGTCGAGCGAGTGCACCTGCACGTGCCGGTCGCCGCGCGGGCGCAGGGCGATCCACACGGCGCGGTCGATGGCCATGGGGAGCACGAAGCCGTCGTTGTAGTCGGTGTGCTCGCCGATCAGGTTCACGCGCCCCGGCGCGCGCGCCAGCCACGCCGGCGCCTCGCCGTAGCGTTCGCAGAAGCCGCGCAGCACGGCCTCGCGCGGATCGGTCTCGCTGGTCATCGCCATGTATTCCCGCAGGGTTGATGGGCTTTGGTTGCTCTGGGTCGATCAGCCCCGCGCCTCGTAGCCGTGGGGGTGGCGCTGGTGCCAGGCCCAGGCGCTCTCCACGATCGCCTTCAGGTCGTGCGTGGGCGTCCACCCCAGCTCGCGGCGGATGCGGTCGCTGGCGGCCACCAGCACGGCCGGGTCGCCGGGGCGGCGCGGGCCCACCTCGGCGGGGATCGGGTGGCCGGTGACGGCGCGGCAGGTCTCGATCACCTCGCGCACGCTGTAGCCCCGGCCGTTCCCCAGGTTGTAGGTGCGGCTCCCGCCGTCCAGCGCGTACAGCGCGCGCACGTGCGCGTCGGCCAGGTCGCTCACATGGATGTAGTCGCGCACGCAGGTGCCGTCCGGGGTGTCGTAGTCATCCCCGTAGATGGTGACCTTCTCGCGCTGCCCCAGCGCCACCTGGAGGACGACCGGGATCAGGTGCGTCTCGGGGTCGTGGTACTCGCCGCGGTCGGGATCGGCGGCGCCGGCGGCGTTGAAGTAGCGCAGCGAGGCGTAGCGCACCCCGAAGCGGTCGTCCATCCAGTGGAGGATCCGCTCCAGGATATGCTTGCTCTCGCCGTACGGGCTCCCCGGGCGGATCGGCGCGTCTTCGTCGATCGGCACGCGGTCGGGAAGGCCGAACAGGTTTGCGGTGGAGGAAAGGATGAAGCGCTTCACCCCGTGGTCCACCGCGCTCTCCAGCAGGTTCAGCCCGTTGCGGACGTTGTCGCCCAGGTGCAGGAAGGGGCGCTCCATGCTCTCGCCCACCAGCGTGTGGCTGGCGAAGTGGAGGATGCCCTCGGGGCGGTGCCGGTCCATCACCGCGTCCAGCAGGTCGCGGTCGGCGATGTCGCCCGCCACCAGCTCGGCGCGATGGTCCACGGCGGCCGGGTGCCCCTGCGACAGGCGGTCGATCACCACCACCTCGTGCCCCGCCTCGGCCAGCTGCCCCACGGCCACGCTGCCGATGTACCCGGCGCCGCCCGTCACCAGGAGCCTCATCGTGCCGCCTCCGCGACGACGGTCCCGGCATCGTTCCCCGCCCGCCCTTTTACGATGTCATCCTGAGGCCGGCCACACCCTGGTATCCGCATGAACGGACGTCCGCAGGCCGAAGGATCGATCGCCGGTCGATTCGACCTGCCGGCCGTAGCGCTCAGTCGGTGATGGATCCTTCGGCCCGCGGCCATTCGAGCGGCCGCGGTTTCGGCGTGGCCGGCCTCAGGATGACGTCCTCGGGGTTCGTTCGTTGAAAGAGACATCGTGGCGATCCTGGGCCAGTGGCTCAGCGCAGCCTGACGATGACGTTCCAGGGTGTTGAGCGTAGAAACGGGCATCTCCAGTCGATCAGTCGGTGCGGGCGATTCGCGGCGCCTCGGAGAGGGCGCGCAGGCGGCCGGCGCTGGACTCGGGGGTCACGTCGCGCTGGGGCTCGCCGAGCATCTCGTAGCCCACCATGAACTTGCGCACGTGGGCACTGCGCAGCAGCGGCGGATAGAAGTGCAGGTGCAGGTGCCACTCGGGGTGCGGCTCGCCGTCCGTGGGCGCCTGGTGCAGGCCGGCGCTGTAGGGGAACGACACGCCGAACAGGTTGTCGTAGCGCGCCGTCAGCCGCTTCAGCACGTCGGCCAGGCCGTCGCGCCGCGCGTCGTCCAGCGCGGTGAGGTCCGCAACCGGCTCGCGGGCGATCACCAGCGTCTCGAACGGCCACACGGCCCAGAAGGGGACGAGCACCACGAAGGCGTCGTTCTCCAGCACGATCCGCTCGCCCGCCTCCACCTCCAGCCGCAGGTAGTCGGCGAGCAGGGTGCGGCGGTGGCGGCCGAAGTGCTCCGCCTGCCGCGCCAGCTCGCGCTCGGCAGCCATCGGGAGCGAGCGCTGCGCCCAGACCTGGCCGTGCGGATGGGGGTTGCTGCACCCCATCATCTCGCCCTTGTTCTCGAAGATCTGCACGTGGCCGATGTCGGGCCGCGCGCCCAATTCGGCGTACTGCTCGGCCCACACGTCCACCACGCCGCGGATGGCGCCGGCGTCCATCTCCGGCAGCGACAGGTCGTGCCGGGGGCTGAAGCAGATCACCCGCGCCACCCCGCTCTCGCCGCGCGCGACCAGAAGGCCGCCGACGTCCATCTCCGCCTGCGGCGTGCCGGGCTTGAGCGCCGCGAAGTCGTTGTCGAAGACGAAGGTGCCGGCGTAGTCCGGGTTCTGGTGTCCGCCCGCGCGGGTGTTGCCCGGGCACAGGTAGCAGGTGGGATCGTACCGCGGCCGCGCGTCGGGCGGCACGGACTCGACCTGTCCCTGCCACGGCCGCAGCGCGCGGTGCGGGCTCACCAGCACCCACTCGCCGGTGAGCGGGTTCAGCCGCCGGTGCGGGTTCTCCTTCAGCGCGGCGGGGACGGCGCCCGCGCCGGGATCTCCTTCCATCAGCTCCATCCGCTCCTCAGCGCTCGCACGGCTCGCCACCGGGCACCGGCAGCGCCACCCCCGACGCCACCGGCTGTCCGAAGTCCGGCGTGCCGTCCGCGCGCCAGCCGAAGCGCTGCGTGCGGATCACCCGGTTCCAGTTGGGACCGGTGTCCACCTTGGCGTGGTAGACCAGCCAGTCCTCGCGGCCGTCCGGTGATTTCGCGAAGCCGTTGTGGCCGGGGCCGTAGACGCCGTTGGCCATCTGGAACACCGGCCCCGTCTTGGTCCAGCTCGCGGGCTGCATCGGGTCGGCCCCGCGGCGCAGGCGCAGCATCCCCAGGCGGTACGCGGGCGTCCAGCTTTCGCGGGTGGAGTAGGTGACGAAGAAGTTGCCGTCGTGCTCCAGCACCTGCGGCCCCTCGTTCAGGTCCAGCCCGTCCACCGGGTCCACGCGGCGCTCCCAGTCCTCGGTCGGGGCCGAGATGCGGACGCGGGCGCCGGCGACGGTGTGCGGGTCCGACATCCGCGCGATGTACAGGTACTGCGGCGTGCGGGCGACGGGCGTGTTGGTGTCCCACCCGCTCCACAGGCCGTACAGCTGCCCGCCGATGCGGTGCACGGTGAAGTCGATCGCCCAGACGTCGTCGGCGTGGCTCGCCGGGTCGCCGCCGGTGTCCAGCGGGCCCAGGTCTTCCCACGCGCCCCGCGGATCGGCGGACGTGGCGCGCAGCACGCCGGCGCGCTGGTGGATGAACGGCGCGTCCTGCGGCCCCGGCCGGCCGGCGGCGTAGTAGATGTACCAGCGGCCATCGACGAAGCGGATCTCCGGCGCCCACACGTTCGTCTGGTTCCAGCCCTGTGCGGGGGTGGTCCACACCTTCACGCTGTCGCGCATCGGGTCGGTGAGCTTTCTCGACCGGTAGACCCAGACGGTGCTAGGTTGTCCGTTCCCCGGATTCTGGGACTGCGCCATGTAGTACCACCCGTCGCGGAACTCCACCCACGGGTCGGCGCCGTGCGCGATCGGGTTGGTGAAGGTGCACGATGCCGCGGCGGACCCCGCGCGCGGCGCGGGGGCGCGGCCGGCCGGCGGCGGGCCGCACCCGGCGAGCTGCGCGGCGGCGAGCAGGGCCAGCGCGGACAGGATCGGACCACGACTGCGAATCATCGGATGCATTCCTCTCCGTCTGATGTGAGGCCGGTGAGTTACCGGCCTCTTTTCCCCGAACCCGCCGACCAGGGCGATCCGTACCTGCTCGCCGTCCCCGATGGGGTGCCGGCGGCGTACCGCTTCTACGTCTACGTCACCCGCGACGAGACCAGCGACGGGCGCGGCGGCACCGCATCGCCCGGCGCCTTCCCCGCGTTCGGCTCGCAAGACCTGGTCAGCTGGACGCCGCTCGGTCCGGCTCTCGACGGAGACGCCACGCGGCACGCGTTCTGGGCGCCGTGCGTGCGCTACGTCCCCGGGCTCGTGCGTCCGTACGTGATGCTGTACTCGCGCGGAGCCGGCGTGGGCGAGCAGGCGCACGTGGGCCACCAGATCCGCCGCGCCGACGCCGAGCGCCCAGAAGGCCCGTTCGCGGACAGCGGCCACGTGCTGACGCCGGACACCGGCTTCGCCATCGACGCCGACGTCTACCGCGCGCCGGACGGCTCGCTCCGCGTCGCCTGGGCCACCGACTTCGTGGACCGCGAGCCGTACGGCACCGGGATCGTGGAAGCGGCCGTCAGCGACGACCTCACCCGCCTGCTCTCCCCGCCCACCGTGCTCGCGCGGCCGTCCGAGGAGTGGCACCTGTACGACCCCGCGCGCCGGATGCCGTGGAAGCACATCCCTGGCGTGGACTGGGCGACCGACACCGTACGCTGGAGCACCGTGGAGGCGCCCGCCGGTGGCCTGATCGATCCCCACGGTCGCCGCGTCTACCTCTACAGCGGCGGCTGCTACTTCGGCTTCTACGCCGTGGGCGCGCTGGTGGAGGATGAGGATGGCACCCTCGTCAACGTGACGCGCGACGGCCGCGGCTTCGTGCTGCGCTCCATGCCCGAGCACGGCATCCACGCCCCCGGCCACTGCGCCTGGTTCCGCACGCCGGACGGGCGCGACTGGCTGATCACCCACGCCCGTTTCGGCGCTCCGGACGCCCCCCGCAACGCCACCATCGTGGAGCTGCGCTGGGACGACGAGGGGCTGCCGTACTGCCCGCCGCCGGGCGATCTCCCGTAGTTTCTTTGGGGTGATCGCGCCGCACCACGGCGGGTTGAAACCCGCCGCTGGAACTTCGGAAAGTCCGCCTTCGCGGACTCCGGTCCCAAGGTTCGCTGCGAACCGCCCTCACCCCGCGATGTCATCCCGAGCCGGCCGTCGACGGATCTCGCGTCCTCACCGATGCCGGGCGGCCGGCGAAGGATCTGTGGCCCGCGTCCAAGGCGGACCTTGGGTATCGCCCGGAGGCAGAGCATAGATCCTTCGGTCGCGCCAAGCCTTTGTGTGACAGAGGGTTCGGCGCAGCGCTCCCTCAGGAGGACATTGGTGCTTCTCGTTCGGTGCAGTTCAGCGCGAGACTCGCTTCGCGCGCCGCCGCCGCGTCCACACCAGCGCCGGTAGTCCGCGAAGGCGGACTTCGTATGGTTGTTGCGGCGAAGCAGCGAATTCATTCGCCCTGTCCTCACCTTCGAAGCGCCTCAGTGCGTCGCCGGCGCCGGCCGCGGTCCATCCGACGGCCCGCGGTCCACGCGCGGCCAGCCGTCCACATAGACCAGGCGGTCCATCAGCATCACGCGGCGGGTGTTGACGTCGTCGGATTCCTTCGCGCGCGGGCGGAGGGCGTCCACGGCGTGGTAGACGATCCAGTCGTTGCCGCGCGCGTCGGTGATCACGGAGTTGTGGCCGGGGGCGACCCAGCGCTCGCCGCGCTCCAGGATTGCGCTCGTGCGCGCGCCGGTCGCGTGCGCCAGCGTCTCGAACGGGCCGGTGGCGCTGCGCGAGCGGGCGACCATCACCGCGTAGTGCGCGCGCGGGCCGCAGCAGTTGTCGCCCGAGTAGAACAGGTAGTACCAGGGCGCGCGGTAGATCACCCACGCGCCCTCCACCAGCCGCTGGTAGTCGGCCGAGTCCGAAGTCTGCACCGGCGAGACGAGGTCCGTCACGGTGCTCGCCGGCGCGAACGAAACGCGGTCCGCCGCCAATTCGCGCACCTTCACCGGGCCGAACCCGCTGCCCCAGTACAGCAGCCGCTTCCCCGTCCGGGGATCGTCGAACTGCATCGGGTCGATGTTCACGAAGCTCGGGCCGCACTGCAGCGGCTGTCCGCTGTCCGTGAACGGCCCCTCGGGCCGGCGCGCCGTCGCCACGGCCAGGCAGAGGCCGCGCGTGGAGTCGCTCAGCGCCGCGTCGGGCTTGGCGGAGAAGTACAGGTAGTACGTGCCGCCGTGCAGCGAGACGTGCGGCGCCCAGAAGTCCTGCGTCCGGCTCGCCCAACCCGGCTTCACCGGCAGCGCGTCGCCCACCCGCTCCCACCGCACCAGGTCGGCCGAGCGCGCCACCTGGAGGTTGATCATCCCGCCGTCGCGCCCGGTCTGTGTGCCGTAGGCGTAGAACATCCCGTCCGCCGCGCGGATCACCGTGGGGTCCGGGAAGTCCGCGTCCAGCACGGGGTTGGTGTACGTCGTCCCGGCCGGAATCGCGTCTCCCGATCCTGCCGATCCCATGCGTGGGGACGGCGAGGCGCATCCGGCGACGGCCGCCGCGGCGAGCAACAGGACGCACCGCCGCATCCAGCCTCCACCCATCGTCATCCCGCCCACGGTCACGCCGCCTTCGCCGCGCGGCGCTGCAGCCGGCTCTGCACCACCACGACGCCCAGGAGGAAGATCCCGCGCAGCACGCCCTGCCACCACGGGGTGATGGTGCCCTCGAGGTTGAACAGGTTGAAGATGATCCCCAGCAGCAGCACGCCGACGACGGTCGCCCCCACGCCGCCCTGCCCGCCGCTGAGCAGCGTGCCGCCCACCACCACCGCGGCGATGGCGTCCAGTTCCCAGCCGTTGCCGGCCACGGGCTGCCCGGCCCCGAGGCGGCCGGCCAGGACGATCCCCGCCAGCCCGGCCAGCGCGCCGCTGATGGCGTAGGTGGCGATCAGCACGCGGTCCACCTTCAGCCCCAGCAGCCGCGCGGCGTCCTGGTGGTCGCCCGCGGCGTAGACGTAGCGGCCGAAGCGGGTGTAGCGCAGCACGACCCAGCCGGCCAGGAAGGCCAGCGCCGCCAGCAGCACCGGCACCGGGATCCCCACCACCTTGCCGCGGCCCAGCCACATGATCCCCTTCGCGGCGCGGTCCACGTGCACCGAGTTCTCGTCCGTGGCGCCCAGCGCCGCGCCGCGCGCCGCGATCATCATCGCCAGCGTGACGATGAAGGGCTGGATGCCCGCCCGGGTGATCAGCACGCCGTTCAGCGCGCCCAGGACCGCCCCCGCCGCCAGCCCCCCGAGCAGCGCCACCGCCGTGCCCTGCGGCGAGAGCCAAGCGGTGGTGATCCCGGCGACGGCGAGGACGGAGCCCACGGAGAGGTCGATGCCGCCGGTGAGGATCACCATCGTCATCCCCAGCGCCACCAGGCCCAGCATGCTGTTCTGCCGCAGCACGTTGAGCAGGTTCTCGGGGGTGGCGAACGGCTCGTAGCGGATCGCCCCGAAGATGCAGACGATGATCAGCGCCACCACCGCGCCCTGCCGCTGCAGCATCGACGCGGCTTTCGACCGGAACGCCGGCGCGCGCGGCACGGGCACGCCGCCGCCCGCGCCGTGCGTGGGAGGAGTTCCCGCGGCGCCGGGCGGAACGGCCAGCGCGGGCCCGGAGCCGCCGATCTGTCCCTGGTGTTCCACTAGACCCTCCGCGGGCGCTGCAGGTACACGGCAACGAGGATGATGAGCGCCTTGAACGCCAGCGACCACGAGTAGGGGATCAGCAGCATGTTGAACGAGGTGGCGATCACCTGCATGATCAGCGCGCCGACGACGGTTCCCAGCAGCGTCGCGCGCCCGCCGCTGAGCAGCGTGCCACCGACCACGACCGCGGCGATCGCGTCGAGCTCGGCGCCCTGGCCGATCTTGGCGGCGGCGCTGGCGCCCAGGCGGCTCGCTTCGATCAACCCCGCCATCCCCGCCAGCAGCCCGCTCAGCACGTAGACCGAGACCACGGTGCGGTTGACGGGGACGCCCGCCAGCCGTGCCGCCGCCGGGTTCCCCCCCGCCGCCAGCACGTAGCGCCCGAACGGCGTGGAGCGGAGGAGGAAGACGGCCAGCGCCACCACGACCGCGGCGATCAGCACCTGCACCGGCAGCGGCCCCACGTGCCCGCGGCCCAGCGCCAGGAAGCCGGGATCCTCGATGGTGAGCAGCGCCCCGTCGCGGTTGATGACCTGCGCCATCCCGCGCCCGGCCAGCAGCGTGGCCAGGGTGACGACGATCGCCTGCACCTTGAAGTACGAGACGAACGCGCCGTTCAGCAGCCCCACCGCCATCCCCGCCGCCAGCGCCAGCGGGATGGCGATCCACAGCCCCTGGTCCACCGTCACCGCCGCCACGGCCGCGCTGATCGCCATCACCGAGCCCACGGCCAGGTCCACGCCGCCGGTGGCGATCACGAAGGTCATCCCCACACTCACCAAGAGGGTGACGGAGAGCTGCAGCAGCACGTTCCAGAAGTTGCCGGCCGTCGCGAAGTTGGGGGTGAAGATCGAGTTGGCGGCCACCAGGACGATCAACGCGACCAGGGCGCCGCCCGTGGGCCCCAGCGCGCTCCACCAGCGGCCGATCGCCGGCCGCGGCCGCGCGGCTGCCGTTGCGCTCATCGCTCAGGCCTCCAGGGTGGCGGGGGCCGCGGCCGCGCTTCCCTCGGCCATGGCGTGGATGATCGACTGCTGGCTGATGGCGTCGCCGCGCAGCTCGGCCACGTTCTGCCCGTCGCGCAGCACCACCACGCGCGAACTCCCTTCCACCAGCTCCTCCAGCTCCGAACTGATCATCAGCACGCCCAGGCCGGTGCCGGCCAGCTCGTTGATCAGCGACTGGATCTCGGCCTTGGCGCCGATGTCGATGCCGCGGGTGGGCTCGTCCAGGATCAGCAGCGCGGGGTTCATGCACAGCCAGCGCGCCAGCAGCACCTTCTGCTGGTTGCCGCCGGAGAGCTCGCGGATCTTCTGGTCCGCGCTCGTCGCTTTGATCCCCAGCCGGCTCATGAAGCGGTCCACGATCTCGCGCTGCCTGGCCCGATCGACGATCCCGGCGCGCGTCAGCGTGGGGAGCGCGGCGAGGGTGAGGTTCTCGCGCACGGAGAGTTCCGGGATGATCCCCTCGCCCTTGCGGTCTTCGGAGACGAAGGCGATGCCGGCGGCGATCGCATCGTCGGGGGTGCGCGGATCGAGCCGCTTCCCGTCGAGCTGGATCGTCCCCTCCTGCGCCGGGTCGGCGCCGAAGATGGCGCGCGCGGTCTCGGTCCGCCCCGAGCCGAGCAGCCCGGCCACGCCCAGGATCTCGCCCTTGCGCACGTCGAGCGACACGCCGCGCAGCTTCTGCCCGCGGCGCAGCCCCTCGGCGCGCAGCAGCGGGGCCGTCCCCTCCGCCTCGGCCTGGTGCCCGCCGAAGCCGGTGGTGCCCTCGCGCAGCGCCTCGCGTGGCTTGCCCAGCATCAGGCACACCAGGTCCAGCCGTTCCAGCTCGCGAAGGTGGCGCGTGCCCACCAGCTTCCCGTCGCGCAGCACGGTGACGCGGTCGCAGACGGTGTACAGCTCGTCGAAGCGGTGGGAGATGTAGACGATGGCCGTGCCCTCGGCCTGCAACTGGCGGATCAGGGTGTAGAGGATGGCCACCTCGCGCTCGGCCAGCGAGCTGGTGGGCTCGTCCAGGACCAGCACCTTGGCGCCGAGCGAGACGCCGCGCGCGATCGCCACCATCTGCTGCTGCGCGGTGCTGAGCGCGCCGAGGGTGGCCGCGGGGTCGATGGCCAGCCCCAGCCGCTGGAGGAGCGCGCCGGTGTCGGTGTTCATCCGCCCCCAGTCCACCAGCCCCCAGCGGCGCGGCTCCCGGCCCAGGTAGACGTTCTCGGCCACCGTGCGGTAGGCCAGGAGGTGGATCTCCTGGTGCACGGCGATCACCCCGGCGGCCTGCGCGTCCGCCGGGGTCCTGAAGTCCACCGGCTCCCCTTCGAGCCACACCTGCCCGCCGTCGCGGCGGTAGGCGCCGGTCATGATCTTGATCAGCGTGCTCTTCCCCGCGCCGTTCTCGCCCACCAGCGCGTGCACCTCGCCGCGGCGCAACTCGAAATCGACGCCGTCCAGCGCCGTCGCGCCCGCGAAGCGCTTGGTGATTCCCTCCATCCGGAGGATCGGGTCGGGGGTGCTCATTCCGGCGCGGGGATGAGGGGGAAACGGGTGCGCGAGTGGCGTCGACTGCACGGGTGCGCGAGTGCGTTCAAACAGGTGCGCCAGTGCGTGGACCGCGATGCGGTTGAACGCGCTGGCGCACTCACGCACCAGCGCACCTGTTCGCCGTCAATACGCCTCCGCCACGAACTGCGCGGCGTTCGTCCGGTCGAAGAAGCGGTCGGTGATCAGCTTCTTGGGCGGGATCTTCACGCCGCGGCGCAGCTCGTCGATGGTCTCGAAGGCGATGGGGCCGAAGCGCGGGTTGCTCTCCACGGTCGCGCCCAGCTCGCCGCGCTGGATCGCCTCGAGCGCGGCGCGCTCGCCGTCCACCGACACCACCTTCACGTCGCGGCCCGGCTGCAGGCCGGCCGAGCGCAGCGCCTCGAGCGCGCCCAGCGCCATCTCGTCGTTGTGGGCGTAGACGGCGGTGATCTGGTGCCCCAGGCTCTGCGCCAGGTTCTGCATCACCCGCTGCCCGTTGGCGCGGCTGAACTCGCCCGTCTGGCTGGCGATGATCTTCATCCCCGGGTGCTGCGCGATCACGTCGTGGAAGCCCTTGGAGCGGTCCACCGCCACGCTCGACCCCGGCGTGCCGGTGAGCTCCACGATCCCCGCGTTGCCGCCCGTCTCCTTCACCAGCCACTCGGCGGCGCGGCGGCCCTGCTCCACGAAGTTGCTCCCCAGGAAGGTGACGTAGTCTTCACCCGGCGTTCCCTCGGCCTCGCGGTCCACCAGGATCACGGGGATGTTGGCGTCCCTCGCGGCCTGCAGCGCCGGCGCCAGCCCCTCGTACTCGCGGGGGGCGAGGAGGATGACGTTGACGCGGCGGGCGATCAGGTCCTCCACGTCGGCCACCTGCTTGGCGGTCTGGTCCTGCGCGTCGGTCACCACGATGTCGTAGCCGCGCCTGGCGGCCTCGGCCTTCAGGCTGGCCGTCTGCGCCATGCGCCAGGGGTTGTCGTGCCCCATCTGCGAGAAGCCCACGGTCCACTTGCCGTTGGCGCCGCCGCCGCTCTCCTTGCGGCAGCTGGCCAGCGTGGCGAGCGCCAGCACGGGCAGCACGCCCGCGCGCAGGACCGTACGGAACCGGGGGAGCAGGGACATGGCGTGCTCGGAAGGTCGTGGTGGCTGGGATCGGATCCATCCACCCCTGCCAGGCAGGAGATGTGAACTGATCCGAAACGGTTCAGATTGGTTCAGAGACAGTACATTTGCGGAGTGCCCCCGTCAAGCACCTTCTCCATCGCGAGTCCGGCCACCCTCGTCGGCGCGCGGCCAGCGGTCATTTCCCCCGCTCCTGCCCGGCCTGACTCCATGGAGTCTCACTTCGAAAACACGTGCGCGCGCGCAAATACGCGTGTGCGTGGCGTGCTCTCCGGAGGATCGCAGGAGGGGTCCGGTCGTTGAACATGATGCTTGACACGCCGGAAGCCGCACTCTAACCTGAACGCATCCGAACCTGTTCAGAGCAGTTCAGGCCCTGTTCGCCACCGTCCGCGTTTCCGCGACCCACCGCCCCCTTCCCACTCCGCGCATGAAGAGCACCCGGCCCACCATCAACGACGTCGCGCGGCTGGCCGGGGTGAGCAAGGCCACCGTCAGCGCGGTGCTGAACGACACCGGCACGGTCAAGCGCAGCACGCGCGACCGGGTGCTTTCCACCATCGAGTCGCTGAACTACCGCAAGAGCGGCCCCACCGGGCGTGCCGCGGGGCCGCACATGCGCAGCATCGGGCTGGTCATCAAGGAAGTGGACAACCCCTATTACGGCGAGGTGGTCACCGGCGCGCGGGCCGCGGCGCAGGAGAGCGGCTACACCCTGCTGGTCACCAGCAGCGAGGGCGAGTACGAGGCGGAGCGCCGCTCGGTGGAGCTGCTGGAGCGCAAGGGCGTGGACGGGCTGATCCTTACGCCGGTGATGGACGCCGACGCCGACCTGTCGCACCTGTTCGAGCTCAAGCGGCGCAACTTCCCCTTCGTGCTGCTGGAGGAGGTGCGCGGGGTGCCGGCCAGCCTGATCGACGTGGACAACGTGCAGGCGTCGCGCAAGGCGGTGGAGTACCTGATCGAGCAGGGGCACACCCGCATCGTGCACTTCGCGGGGCCGGCGTACTCGTGGCACAGCCAGGAGCGCATCGACGGGGTGCGCCACGCGTGCAGCGGCTCGCACGTGATCTTCACCGACGGCGACGTCGTCCGTGCCGGCGCCCACCTGGAAGACGGCTACCGCACCGGCCTCGAGTTCTTCCGCAAGCGCCCCGCGGCCGAGCGGCCCACGGCCGTCACCTGCTACAACGACCTGGTGGCGCTGGGGCTGCTGCGCGCGCTGCGGGAGCTGGGGATCGACGTCCCCGGCGAGGTGAGCGTGATCGGGTTCGACGACCTCCAGCTGCTCGACTACCTGCCGCTGCGCCTGACCACCGTGCGCATGCCCAAGTTCGAGATGGGCCAGCTCTCGGCGCAGATGCTGATCCGCCACATCGAGGCGCGCGAGACCCTCCCGCCGCAGAAGATGCACCTGGCGGGCGAGCTGGTGGTGCGCGACTCCACCGCCCCGCCCGCCACGGCCACGTCCAGGCGCCCCGCCCGCGTCCGCCTGGCCGGCGCCGGCGAAGCGCCCCCCGACGCCGAGAGCGTCCCCAGCGTGGCCGTTCGATGACGCAGGCCGCGCCCGCCAGAGCCGGGGGCACTCGCACGCTGTCCCCTTCATCCGTCCACGCGGCGGCTACGCCCGTGCGGCCCGAGCCGGCGTGGCGCCCCGCCCGCGCTCCGTTGACCACGCGGTGGGCGGCGGATGTCGATCCCCTGCACGTCCTTCCCGAGTACCCGCGTCCGCAGCTGGTCCGCCCGCGCTGGCAGAGCCTGAACGGCGTGTGGGAGCTGGATCTTCCGGCTGACGACGCGCCACTCCCCGCGGCTGGCCAATCGCTTCCCGAACGCATTTTGGTGCCGTTCGCCATCCAGTCCGCGCTCAGCGGCGTGATGCGCCACGCGAGCCGCGCCGTCTACCGCCGCACCTTCCGCGCGCCGGAGCTCGCGCCGGGCGAGCGGCTGCTGCTGCACTTCGGCGCGGTGGACTGGCGGGCGCGCGTCTCGGTCAACGGCGTCCGCGTCGGCGAGCACACCGGCGGCTACGACGCTTTTTCGTTCGACATCACCGATGCGTTGACCGGCGGCGAGCAGGAAGTGACCGTCGACGCGTGGGATCCGACGGACGCGTTCGGCCAGCCGCGCGGCAAGCAGGCGACCCCATCGGGCGACTGGCTCTTCTACACGCCCGTGACCGGGATCTGGCAGACGGTGTGGCTGGAGCCCGTCCCCGCCGCGTCGATCGAGTCGCTGCGGATGACGCCCGACGTGGCCGGCCAGGCGCTCCGCCTCACCGTCCACGGCCGCGGGACGGCCGATGGCCAGCGGGTGACGGCGGCCGCGCTGGCGGACGGCGTCGAGGTCGGCCGGGTGGACGGGATCGTCGGAGACGAGATCCGCATCCCCATCCCGAACCCGCGGCTGTGGGGGCCGGACGATCCGTTCCTGTACGACCTGCGGGTGACGCTGGCGGACGGCGGGCGCGAGACCGACAGCGTCGACAGCTACTTCGGGATGCGGACGGTTTCGCTGGCGCAGGACGAGCGCGGCTTCACCCGCATCGCCCTGAACGGCGAGCCGTGGTTCCACGTCGGCCCGCTGGACCAGGGATGGTGGCCGGACGGGCTCTACACCGCGCCGACCGACGAGGCGCTGCGCTCTGACGTGGAGGCGACGAAGGCGGCGGGGTTCGGCTTCACGCGCAAGCACATCAAGGTGGAGCCGGAGCGCTGGTACCATCACGCCGACCGGCTGGGCCTTCCCGTCTGGCAGGACATGCCGTGCGGGTGGAACGACACGCCCCAGGCGCGCGCGCACTTCGAGCGCGAGCTGGACGCGATGCTGGCCCAGCGCGGCAACCATCCGTGCATCGTCTGCTGGGTGCCGTTCAACGAGAAGTGGGGCCAGCCCTCGGTCGAGTGGACGCAGGAGATCGTCTCCCGCATCCGCGCGGCCGATCCCAGCCGGCTGATCGACGACGCGAGCGGGTGGCGGCACACCGCCGCGGGCGACCTGATCGACGTGCACCGCTACCAGGGCCCGCAGGCGCTGGTCCCATCCCCCGAAAAGGCCACGGTCGTCGGCGAGTTCGGGGGATTGGGGCAGCTGGTGGACGGCCACCTCTGGGCGCGCGGCGATCGGGAGAACTACGGCTACGGCGGCGCGTACGCGGCGGACCGGCGGGACGAGATGAACCGCCGCTACGAGCTGCTGATCCAGCGGATGTGGCGGCTGCGCGACACGCACGGGATGAGCGCCGGGGTCTACACCCAGCTCACCGACGTGGAGGCCGAAGTCAACGGCCTGTTCACCTACGACCGCGCCGTCCTGAAATTCGACGCCGGCCGCCTCGCCGCCGTGAACCGCGGCCTGGCCCCGCTGATCCTTCCCGAACACCCCGAGTTCGTCGATTCCGTCCGCGTCACCGTGCACCAGGGCACGTCGACGGAGCTGCGCTACACGGTGGATGGCACCGAGCCGACCCCGCACAGCCCGCTCTTCCGCCCGCTCACGCTCCGCGAGACGACCCTCGTCCGCGTCCGCGGCTTCATCGACGGCCGCCCGACCGCGGCACCCGAGGCGCGGATGGAGTACCGCCGCGTCCCCGGCCTTCTCGCCGCGGACGCCGACGTCGTCCCCGGCGTGGACTACGCGTACTTCCCCGACACCAGCCCCGAGCCGCGCTACCGCCTGAACTGGCCCGTGCGCGACCGTCTCTCCCGTCCCGACGAGCGGGCGGACGACGCCGCGCCGGCCCGCACGGGGGCGCTCGCGACCTTCAGCCTGGAGCCGCGCGACCAGGACGAGCTCTTCGGCTTCCGCTTCACCGGCTACCTGCGCGTCCCCGCGGACGGCGTCTACACCCTCACCGCGCGCAGCAATGACGGCGCGGCGCTGTGGATCGGGGGGCGGACCATCTTCTGGTCGATGGGCCAGAGCCCCGCGACGACGGAAGACGAGGGGATGATCGCGCTGCGGGCCGGGCTGCACCCGTTCGTGCTGGCCTATCACCAGGCGTACGGGCCGATGGCGCTGGAGCTCTGGATCGAAGGACCCGGCGTGCCCCGCCAGCCGGTCCCCAACGAGATGCTGTTCCGCCCCGCCGGGGCGCGCTGAACCGAATTGGGGCCGGCGCGAGGGCTCGTCCTCGCCCCGGCCCGTGCCCGTCCCCGTGAGCGGCGCGAAAACGCACGCGCGCACTCACGCACCTGTTCGCGGTTCCGGAGCCCCGATGCACCCCAGCCACAGCCGCTCGCCCCCCGCAGGCGGCACCACCCAACGACCCACGTCCGGTTTCGCGCCGCACCCGCGCGGGACCCATCACTCAACCGCTTCGCAGCGAGGACCATCCATGCAAAGCCCTGTCACAGGCCGCTCCAGCCCCGCCCGCGCACTGCGCCGCGCGCTCGGGTGCATGGCCGCGCTCGTGCTGCTGGCCGCCGCGCCGCTCCGGGCCCAGACGGGACAGGTGTCCGGGAGCGTCACCGAATCCGGAGGGCGTCCCCTCTCCGGCGCCACGGTGCAGGTGGTGGGCACCGGCCGGCAGGCCGTGACCGCCCCCGACGGCCGCTACACCATCACCGGCGTGCCGGCGGGAACGCACCAGGTGCGCGCCACCGCCATCGGCCACGCCGGGCAGACGGTGGGCGTCACGGTCACGGCGGGCGGCACCGCCAACGCCGTCTTCAACCTGGCCGTGGCCGCCGTCCGCCTCGACTCGGTGGTGGCCGTGGGCTACACCACGCAGCGCGCCCGCACGGTGAGCGACGCGGTGGCCCGCGTGCGCGGCAGCGAGCTGCGGCAGGCCAAGGTCGCCACCGTCGAGGAAGCGCTGCGCGGCCGCGTCGCCGGCGTCAACGTGGCCGCCACCGGCCAGCCCGGCCGCCCCGCGCAGATCGTCGTCCGCGGCCAGAACTTCCTGGGCGCGGCGGACCCGCTGTACGTGATCGACGGGATGTACACCCGCACCAACCCCAACCTGAACCCCGACGACATCGAGAGCATCGACATCCTCAAGGACGCGTCCGCGGCCGCGCAGTACGGCGCGCAGTCGGCCAACGGCGTGGTCGTCATCACCACCCGCCGCGGCCGCGCCGGCACGCCGCGGGTGGCGGTGACCAGCTACTACGGCTTCCAGGACGTGCCCAACCGCATCGACTTCGTGGACGCCGCGCGCTGGCAGGAGATCAACGCGATGGCTCGCGCCAACGGCGGCGTGCCCGCCGACAACACGCCGATCACCGCCAACACCGACTGGCAGGCCGCCATCTTCCGCAGCGGCGCGGTGCAGGACCACAACCTGGAGGTGTCGGGCGGCAACGAGAGCCTGAGCTACCTGATCGGCGGCGGGTACTTCGACCAGCGGGGCACCATCATCAACACCGGCTTCAACCGCGCCAGCTTCCGCGTGAACAGCGAGGCGCGCCGCACCCGCTGGCGCCTGGGCGAGAACCTCTCCCTCTCCCGCTCGGTGCGCGACAACGTGATCGGCTTCCCGCTGATCGACGTGGTGCGCCTGCAGCCCGGCATTCCCGTGCGCGACCCCAACAACCCCGGCGGGTGGGGGTACGGCTCGGGGAACGGGGTGCTCTCCACCTTCGGCACCAACCCGGTGGGCGCCTTCAACACGCAGAGCAGCACCGACTACACCAACCGCGTGCTGGGCAGCGCCTTCGGCGAGCTGAACCTGCTCCGCTGGCTCAAGTACCGGCTGAACCTGGGGATCGACTACCAGGACACCAACTGGCGCAACTTCGTGCGCATGGTGCAGCTGCGCGAGAACACCGTGCCCACCTTCAACGAGGGGCGCGACCGGCGTGACGACTTCACCAGCTGGCTGGCCGAGAACCTGTTGACCGCCAACCTGAGCCGTGGCGAGCACTCGCTGAACGCGGTGGCGGGCATCACCGAGCAGCACAGCGAGTTCCGCCGGCTGGAGGCGTACCGCCGCGGCTTCAGCGACGAGGACCTGACCGAGATCGACGCCGGGAGCGCCAACTTCCAGAACACCGGCCGCAGCACCCCGGCCTCGCTGCGCGGCTACCTCGTCCGCGCCAACTACTCCTTCGCCGACCGCTACCTGCTCACCGGCTCGTTCCGCCGCGACGGGAGCAGCAAGTTCGGGCCGAACAACAAGTGGGCCGACTTCGCCAGCGCCAGCGCCGGGTGGGTGATCAGCGAGGAGCCGTTCTTCGGCGGGATCCCGCTGGCCGGCTCGCTCGACTACCTGAAGCTGCGCGCCAGCTACGGCACGCTGGGCAACCAGGACATCGGCGACTTCCGCTACTCGGCCAGCATCGTGGGGAACCAGGCGTACCTGTTCGGCGGGTCGATCGCCACCGGGAGCACGCAGATCGCGCTGGCCAACCCCGACATCCGCTGGCAGAGCCAGAAGCAGGCCGACGTCGGCCTCGACCTGGCGCTGCTGGGCAACCGCGTGAACTTCACCGCCGACTGGTACCGCTCCACCTCCAGCGGCCTGCTGGTGGACGCGCCGATCCCCTGGTCGCTCACCGGGCCGGCCGCGTCGCCCACCATCAACGCCGGGAGCGTGCGCAACAGCGGCTTCGAGTTCAGCGCCGACTACACCATGCGCCGCCCGGCCTTCCAGGTGCGCTGGGGCGCGAACCTCACCACCATCCGCAACCGCGTGACCGCGCTGGGCAACGGCGGGCAGCCGATCTTCGCCGGCTTCAGCAACGTCAGCCGCACCACGGTGGGCGGGTCGATCGGCGAGTTCTTCGTGATCAAGACGCTGGGGATCTTCCAGAGCGACGCCGAGGTGCAGGCGTACCGCGCCACCAACGGGCAGGTGATCCAGCCGAACGCCAAGGCGGGCGACGTGAAGTACGCCGACCTGAACGACGACGGCGTGATCAACGACGACGACCGCTACGTGGCCGGCTCCCCGATCCCCAGGCTGCAGGGCGGCTTCACCATGGACGCCACCTGGCGGCGCTTCAACCTGGGCCTGGCGCTGCGCGGGCAGAGCGGGAACAAGATCTTCAACGTGGCGCGCTTCTGGACCGACCGGCTGGACGAGAACTCCAACTACCGGCAGGACCTGAACCCCTGGACGCCCAGCAACACCAACACAAACGACCCGCGCGCGGTGTGGGGCGCCGCCGGGGCCGACAACGCGCGCAGCAACACCGACCGCTGGATCGAGAGCGGCTCCTTCCTGCGCATCCAGAACCTGCAGCTGGGCTACCAGGTGCCCGACCGCCTGCTGAGCCGGATCGGCGTCAACGGCCAGGGGACGCGCGTGTACCTGAACTTCCAGAACCTGTACACCTTCACGGGCTACTCCAACTGGGACCCCGAGGTGGTGGCCGGCGGCGGCACGCTGAGCCGCGGCATCGACGACGGCGAGATCTACCCGAACCCGCGCACGGTGACGTTCGGGATCGAGTTCCGCCCGTAGCCGCCTGGGACCAGACGAGAACCCTTCAACG
>Ga0070662_100000272_pt1 | contig 30514 bp, 32 predicted proteins | sample KBSC53metaG_FD_65648 | JGI IMG/M metagenome (GOLD analysis project Ga0070662, IMG submission 65648) | Corn rhizosphere microbial communities from Kellogg Biological Station, Michigan, USA - KBS C5-3 metaG | ecosystem: Host-associated > Plants > Roots > Rhizosphere > Soil ...
GAAGGTTTGGGCGCTTGCCGCGGCTTCCGCTCTCCGGAAGTGCGGAAATCGGCGGAATTTTGCCGATTCAATGCCTTAGCTAGAAATCGCGGGGTGTTCCGCAATGGTACGCTTTTCGCCGCCGACACCCCGCTAATGTCAACACGAGATCGTTTACGAATGAGCGCATTTCTGCGTCGTCAGCAGCTGGACAACCAGCATGTCGCGCAGCGACCGGCCCCCCGCAGGGCCTAGCCGCGCGCTATGGAACCGAGGTAACTGCCGTCGCCCCTACGGGGAAGCGAATGCGGCACGCGCGCGGCCCGGCGGCCGACGCTCAGTCGGAACAGAACGTGTAGATGAGCCGCAGCAACTGCGTCGACGTGGTCACGAACGCCTTCGCGTGAATTGCCTTCAGGTGGCTTCGCACGGTACTCAGCGACACACCCAGCCGGCGGGCGATGTCCTTGGGCGCCTTCAGCTCGGCGAATTCCCGCAGCACGCGAACCTCCGCCGACGTGAGCTTCAATTCCTCGGCGAGACCGCTCTCGACGACATCGCGCATGGGCAGCGAGAGATTGCACAAGAGGCAGACGGCGCGCTCCAGCCGCGAGGGTTTCCATGCCCTTACCACGATCCAGTGCGACTTCGCCTTGCCTCGAATGAGCTTGCGCGTCATCCGCGTGTCAACGCCACGCAGGAAATCCGCAAACTCCGTGCCGAGCTCGTCGTCGCCGACGGCCAGTTTGCCCTCGCTGAGGACGAGCGGCATCGGTCGACGCAGAAGTATCGGCGAGTGTTCGCAGCACCACAGCACTTCGAGGTCGAGATCGACCACGAGCTTGGGCCGGGCGTCGAGCGCGCTTCGCACGGAAGCGAATTCGTTGCGATATCGAACCTCGTCGGGGTCGACGAGGCCGGAACTCGCGGTCACCGGGCGGCACCGCTGCCGGCAACGGTCCTCCGATCGGTTTCTTGCGCCCCTTGCGTCACGTAGCCCCCTGAAAATTTGCCACCTCGGCAACCAACTACATGATTTTTCTGGCGCATCTCAAGTGCCCAGCCGTGTGCTTCATCGATGCGGCCCGTACCGCACGCAAGGCTGATGAAGTTTGCCACGATTTCCGGCGATACCCATCAAGAGGCCCGGAAGGCGCCATGACGGCCGTTCGCCTGCTCGCGGGGTTACAGGCGAGCCGATGGCCTTGCGTTGAAACCGGCAAGCGTCGACGAAGGGCTGTTCAGCCTCACCCGAGAGCAGCCGTGCGCCTTGTGTCCGACGCGATCTCGTAGGCGCGCATGTAATCGCCGAGCTCTTCGAGTACGCGCCCGGGGGTCAGTCCGAATGCCTCGAGGCTGTAGCGGTGCGGCCGGCGGTGCTGCGAATGGGTTCGCCGCTGGTAGTCCTCCATCGCCGGCCAGGCGGGCGCGATGTCGAAATCGAGGAACTCGTAGACCCGCCGCATGGCCGCGCGCCAATCCCGCTCCATCTCCTCGAAATGCACGTCGATATAGCGCCGTCGCGAAATCGACCTGCGGGCGGCCCGCATGCGCTCGATCTGCACCCGCGTGCTGCGCAGCGCTTCCGTGCCGATCGGCTTGGGGTCGGCATGATCGGAGTGGATGATGATCTGGTTCCAGGCCAGCGACGCGGAGCTACCGACCACCGAGCGTGGATCGCGGTGGGTGAAGATCAGCCGCGCGTCGGGGAAAACCTTAAGCAAGGCGGGCAGGTTCAGCATGTGCTGCGCCGTCTTGAGCACCCACGGCCGCAAGCTCGAGGCCTGCTGAGCCCAGCCGACCAGCTTCAGCAACCGCGCCATCTGCTCGTAGGCGCCGGTCGCGTCGTGGATTTCGCTCCAACGGGTGTACGACGGCACCCACCACTGCGATGGATGCTTGAGGCCCCAGAAGCTGTTGCAGAACAGGCCCAGTTCCTCTTCCGGCTCGAACGGCCCGGTCGGGTGGATGGTCAAGGTGTGAGGATTGGCCAGCTTGGCGATGCGCGTGAGGCGCGCGGCCAGCACCACGCGCGAATCGAAGCCGCCGCGCTCGAATCCGGGGCGCGGCACGGGGCTGATCGTTTCGAAGCTGCGCATGTGCGTGAAACGGTCGTCGCCCGACAACAACCGATGCAAGCGTGTGGTGCCCGAGCGCATCGGGCCGACGATCACCACCGGATGAGGCAGCGGGCGGGCAAGAATTTCCGGGTGGCGGGAGAACCATTGCTCGGCCCACAACCTGTCGTGCAGCACTTTCTCGAACTGCTTTGTTGCCGCCAGTTGGCCGGCGGCATTGAGCCGCGCTTCGGCACGAATGGCTTCGAGCAGCGTGTCGAAAGGCTCGATGAACCAGGGGTCGCCGAAATCGCCCAGCCCGGTGTATTCGACTGCCTTCGCCATGAGGGCGTCGCGCTCGAGTTGCGGTGGAGTGGCCAGGCCGGCTTTGCGTGCCAGCCGAATGCCCCCATCAATAAGATCGATAAAGCGCGTTCGCCGTGGAGGGGAATGGGTCGTCTCGGGCATGTCCTTCGCTTGGCGGCGGATGATCGCGTGGCCCGAGGACCACATTGCAAATCAGACGCATAGAGACAAGTCCGGTTCCCCGGTCCGCGTGCCCACTGGACAATTCGCGTGGCCTGCAGGCATAGCGCGCGCCCATGCACGACCTGCGCTTCATCCGCGACAACCCGGAAGCCTTCGATGCCGGCCTTGCCACGCGCGGCGCCGATCCGGCCGCCCGACGCGTGCTCGAGTTGGACGAACGTCGCCGGCGTGTGACGACGCGGCTGCAGGAAACGCAGAACCGACGCAACGAGGCCTCCAAGGCAATCGGCCAGGCGATGGCCAAGGGCGAAGCCGCGACCGCAGACGCGCTCAAGGCCGAGGTGGCCGAGCTGAAGACGGCCTTGCCCGATCTGGAGGACGAGGAGCGCCAACTCGGCGCGGAGCTGGACGGCCTTCTCGCCGCTTTGCCCAACCTTCCCGACCAGAGCGTTCCTCATGGCCCTGATGAAAGCGGCAATCTCGAAGTCTCCCGCTGGGGCCAGCAGCGCAACTTCGAATTTTCCCCGCAAGAGCACGCCGATCTTGGCCCGCCGCTCGGACTGGAGTTCGATACCGCGGTGGCCATGTCCGGCGCTCGCTTCGCGTTCCTGCGGGGGCAGATGGCCCGGCTTGAACGTGCGATCGGGCAGTTCATGCTCGACCTGCAGACCCAGCGGAACGGTTATGTCGAATGCGTGCCGCCGCTGCTGGTCACCTCCGAGGCCCTGTTCGGCACCGGGCAGTTGCCGAAGTTCGCCGACCAGCAATTCGAGACCACCGACGGCCGCTGGCTCATCCCCACCTCCGAAGTCAGCCTGACCAACTCGGTGCGCGAGAAGATCATCGACGACTTGTCGCAGCCCATCCGGCTGACCGCCCTCACCCCATGTTTCCGCTCCGAGGCGGGCGCCGCGGGCAAAGACACGCGCGGCTACATCCGGCAGCACCAGTTCTCCAAGGTCGAGCTGGTCACGATCTGCCGACCGGACGACTGGCAGGCCGAGCACGAGCACATGACGGCCAGCGCCGAGGCCGTCCTGCAGGCTCTCGACCTGCCCTATCGCAAGATGCTGCTGTGCACCGGTGACATGGGCTTCGGCGCGAAGAAGACGTTCGATCTCGAGGTCTGGCTGCCCGGCCAGGCCGCCTATCGCGAGATCAGCTCGGTCAGCTGGTGCGGCGATTTCCAGGCGCGGCGGATGAACGCGCGCTACCGGCCGGAAGGGCAGAAGGGCACCGCGTTCGTGCACACGCTCAACGGCTCGGGGCTGGCGGTCGGGCGCACGCTCGTGGCGGTGCTGGAGAATGGCCAGCAAGCGGATGGCTCGGTCATCGTTCCATCCGCGTTGCTGCCCTATATGGGCGGGATCGACCGGCTCACTCCCCACTCCTGATGCGCATCCTGCTGACCAACGACGACGGCGTCCATGCTCCTGGCCTGGAATTGCTCGAGGCCATCGCCGCGAGGCTGTCGGATGACGTGTGGGTGTGCGCACCGGCTGAGGAGAACTCCGGAGCCGGGCACTCGCTCACGCTGAACTTTCCGGTGCGCTTGCAGCAGTTCGGCGAAAGGCGGTTCGCCGTGAGCGGCACGCCGACCGACGCCGTCAATCTCGCGCTGCGCAAGCTGTTTCCCGACAAGCGACCCGATCTGGTCATCTCCGGCATCAACGGCGGCGAGAACCTGGCCGACGACGTGACCTATTCGGGCACGATCTCCGCCGCGATGGAGGCGGCGCTGGCGGGCATACCAGCGGTGGCGATGAGCCAGGCGATGCGCGAGGCAGGCCACGGCTTCTCGGCTGCCGGCGCATGGGCGGGCAAAGTGCTCGCGCCCCTGATCGATGCCCCGCTCGCCGAACGCTCGGTTATCAACGTCAACTTCCCCGCCCTGCCTGCCGAAGCGGTGAGAGGCATACGTGTCGTCCGCCAGGGCTTCCACGATTACAGCCGCGGATCGCTGGTCGAAGGAGTCGACCCGCGCGGTCGGACGTATTTCTGGTTCGGCCTCGAGGACGTCGAGCACACGCTCGACCATGGCACCGACCTCGAGGCGGTCAACGACGGCTATGTCTCGGTCACGCCGCTCCACCTCGACCTTACCCACCACGCCTCGCTCGGCGCGTTGGCCGAGCGTTACGAAAGCTAGCCGAGCAGGACGAACACCAGCCCGACCGCCGCCATGCCGACGACGAAGTGGCCGGCGTCGATCAGGAACAGCAGCAGCGACTTTCTCTGGTAGAGATAGTTGATGCCCACAGCTGGTGTCATGATCGCCAGGCCGAAGCCTGTTGCCATCATCATTTTCACATGATCGCTCGGTTGCAGGAAAGCGAACAGGTGCCCAAGGGTCAGAACGACGACGAACTCGAGCAGGAAGCACAGGCCGAAGATCAGCGGCATGTTGGCCCCGCTCTTGAGTTGCTCGTTGCTCAGGCCCACTTCTCGCTGCCACACCTTGCCGAACAGCAGCGAATACCAGATCGCTCCGACCAAGAAGAATGCCACCGTGCCGAGCACAACGGCCAGCCAGTTGATATCCATATGACCTCCCCCGCCGATCGAACCACCCTCACCCTAGCGCAACGGCCGCGTTGCGTGTAGGGGCGCCGCCATCGTGACAATCGAAATCGCAACGCGTCGCTCCATTCCGGAGGCGACTGTGATCGGCCCGCAGAAGCGTGTCGGGATGGTTTCGCTCGGCTGCCCCAAGGCGCTGGTCGATTCCGAGCGTATCCTCACGCGCCTGCGCGCCGACGGCTATGCCATGAGCCCCGATTACGCCGGCGCGGACGTGGTGCTGGTAAACACCTGCGGCTTTCTCGACAGCGCCAAGGAGGAGAGCCTGGAGGCCATCGGCGAAGCCATCGCCGAGAACGGCCGGGTGATCGTCACCGGCTGCATGGGGAAGGACGCCGACGTCATCCGCGCCCGCTTCCCTGAAGTCCTCGCGGTTACCGGCGCACACCAGTACGAGCAGGTCGTCGCGGCTGTTCACGAGGCGGCTCCGGCGACCCAGGGTCCGTTCGTCGACCTGATCCCGCAGCCCGTCGCGCTGCGAAGCGACGGCGCAGACCAAATGGTCAAGCTCACGCCGCGTCACTACAGCTACCTCAAGATCTCGGAGGGCTGCAATCATTCCTGCGCGTTCTGCATCATCCCCCACCTGCGCGGGAAGCTTGCAAGCAGGCGGGTCGATGCCGTCCTGCGCGAAGCCGAAAAGCTGGTCGCGGGGGGGACGAGGGAACTGCTGGTCATCAGCCAGGACACCAGCGCTTACGGCGTCGACATCCGCCACGAGGAGCGCATGTGGCGCAGCCACCCGGTGCGGGCCCACATGACCGATCTCGCCCGCGAGCTCGGCCAGCTGCGAACGCCGGAGGGCGAGGTGCCCTGGGTGCGGCTGCACTATGTCTATCCGTACCCCCACGTCGACGCCGTGATCCCGCTGATGGCCGAAGGGTTGCTCACCCCTTATCTCGACATCCCGTTCCAGCACGCGAGCCCCAGGGTGCTCCAGGCGATGAAGCGGCCGGCAAACGAGGCGAAGGTGCTCGAACGCATTCGCTCCTGGCGCAAGATCGTCCCCGACCTCACCATCCGTTCGAGCTTCGTCGTCGGCTTTCCGGGCGAGACCGAGGACGATTTTCGCTACCTTCTGGATTGGCTCGAGGAAGCCCGGCTCGACCGTGTCGGGGCGTTCCGCTTCGAGCCGGTCGAAGGCGCGGCCGCCAATACCCTGCCCGATCCGGTGCCCGACGAGATCAAGCAAGAGCGCTATGCCCGGATCATGGAAGTGACCGAGCGGATCAGCGCGGCAAAGCTCCAGGCAAAAATCGGCCGAACCCTCGCCGTCCTGGTCGACGAGGTCGGCGAACCGGACGAGGACGGCGACATCGGCGCCACCGCCCGCAGCCAGGCCGATGCGCCCGAGATCGACGGGCAGGTCTTCCTGCGCAACGTTCCCGTATCGCTAAAACCCGGAGACTTCGCCCAGGTCCTCGTCGAGGACGCCGACACTCACGACTTGTTCGGCGTCCTCGCCTGAAGGCGGCTTAATCGCAGCGAACCTCGCCCTGGTCGACCGCGGTGCCAAGGGCTGCGCCACCGGCCGCGCCGATTATCGTGCCGAGCGTCTTGGAGCCGCCCGGCGCGATGATGTTGCCCAGCACGCCGCCGGCAATGCCGCCGACGATCAGGCCGGTCGTGCCGTCGCTGCGGCGGCAGTAATACCGCCCATCCTGTCCGCGATAGACGCGGTCGTTGGCGGAGAGCCTGTACTCGCGATAGCGCGGATCGGACCTGTAATAGCGGTCGGCGTAGTAGCCGTTGTAGCGCGGATCGGGGTTGTTCCAGTCATAACGGCCATAGCGATCGTAATAGGCCCGATCGTAGTAGCCGTAGGGGCTGGCAAAGCCGACACCCGTGGCGGCGTAACCATTGTCGTACGGGTAGGTCGTGCAGCCGCCTAACGCGACGCTCGCGGCAAGACCGAGCATGACAAGCTTTTTCATGGCGCAATTCCTATCATAAGGTAGGTACGCTCGCCGTCACCCGACTGGCAACGGCAAGCGAACCAGACCCATGCCAACGGTCCGAAAGTGCCGCTGGTTCCGCGCAGCTTCCGTCAAACGCGCGTCGGTCTCCATTCACCGCTCATGGGACAAACCTGAACGGAACCTGCCAGCCTCGTGCGGGTATGGTTAAAGCGAGCTATGACACAACGCATGCAATGCACCGCGACTCGCCGGCATGGGGCCGGCCGCGGAGAGCAGCGGAGTTTGCACCATGAACCTCTTGAAGAAAGCCGTCCTCGGCACCGCGATCGGCGCAATGGCGCTGGCTACCGCGCCGGCCGACGCCCGCAGCTATTACCGCCACTACCATCACGGCGATGACGCTGCCGTTGCCATCGGCGCCGGCATCCTCGGCCTCGCGGTCGGCGCGGCGATCGCCTCGGGCAATAACGACCGGTATTACTACAACGACGGATACTACAACTATCCGTATTACAACGGCTACGCCTACTACACGCCCGGGTACACGACCTACTACTACCCGTACACTTACCCGTACAACAATGGCTATTGGTACAACGGCTACCGTTACGACAACGGCTGGTTCTACGACCGGCGCGGCTATCGCAGCTACGACCGTGACGGCTGGAACCGCCATTACGGCCACCACGACCGCGACGGCTATCGCCGCTATCGTCGCTGAGGCGAGCGTCAGCGCGCCTGGAATGAGAACGCCGGGTCCCAAGGACCCGGCGTTCTTGATTCAGGCCGCCGGCCGAAGAGCTATTTGGGGCCCGCTGCCAGCGTTGGAATCTTGTAGATCGTCATCGCGTCGTTGCGGACGCCTTGCGGGGTTGTCCATTCCCTGCCGTCAGGATCGACCGCGCCCAGAGCGCCGGCGTAGAGCGTGCGCCGGTCGGGCCCGGCGAACGTGAGCGTGATGGTGCGCCGCGGGGCCGGGATCACGCCGAGCTCCTTGCCGGAGGGATCGATCACGTGGATGCCGGCGTCGCCGGTGACGTAGAGCCGGCCGGCGCTGTCGAGCGCCATGCCGTCGCCGCCGAAGCCCTTGTCCTCTCCTGTGAGCGTGACGAAGTCGCGCTGGTTGCTGGTCGAGCCGTCGGCAGCGACGTCGAACGCGACGATCGTTTTCCTGTTGGTGACGTAGAGCGTCTTGCCGTCGGGGCTGAGCGCCACCCCGTTGGTGAACATGCCGTTGCCTTCGGACACCGTGCTGACAGTGCCGTCCGCTGCCACGTGATAAAGCCCGCCCTGGGTATACCAGACGCCGCCGTGGCCATCGGCTTCGACATCGTTGAGGCGGCCGAGCGGCTTGCCGTCAGCAAACTTGTCGGCGAGCACCTTATGCTGCGGCGCCAGCTGGGTCACGCGCGTCGCTTCGGTGCACCCGCTGGTGCCTTTCCAGCCGGGATCGGTGCAGGTTCGCTCGAGGGCGAACACGCGGCCGGCCGAATCCACTGCCACCGCGCCGCCACCGTGGACGTAGGGCCACGCAACCCAGGTCTTGCCGTCGGGCCACAGCTTCATCACCGAGTTGCTCTGTTCCTGGGCAAACAGCACCGAGCCGTCGGCAGCCGTCGCCATGCCGTCGACGTTCATCGGCACCGACAGGATGCGCTGCCACTTGGCGCCAGCGGCGACCACGCCCGGAATGGCGGTGACCTTGACGCTCTTCTCGCCGGCCGCTGCCTGCTGAGCCGGCAACGGCGCGGAGACGGCAAGAGCCAGGGCGGCGATGGCAAGGCTGCTGCGAAGTTTCATGATTTCCTCCCCGTTCGGCTGTTATCCGCTGCTCTTCTGCTCGTCCTTCGGCGGCGCGATACCGCTGTCGGTGCCGCACTCGGTGCGGTCGTTGTCATAATTGTCGTAGACCATCCGTTCGAACCCTTCGGCTGGCATGAACGCGAGATGCGCTTTCCATGGCCCGGTCAGGGTCGTTGGATCCTCGATCGTAATGTCGTCGACGAGGTGGTGCGGCTTGTCCATCCGGATGCGCTGCACATAATGCGCCTTGTCGGATAGGGGCGGAGCGCCGTGGAAGTAATCGTGCGGGTTCTTCACCGCGATCGTGTCGATCACCAGCGTGTCGCCTTCCCAACGGCCGATGGAATCGCCCCATACCGTCGGCCACAGATCGTCCTCCGACGGGTGCTTGGCGGCCATGCGAACGTCGGTTACGTCGCGATAAGCGTTGAGGATCATCACCTTGTCGCGGGTGACGAAGAATTGGATCGGCGCGTCCGCGTTCATCAGCATCGGAAAGCCCCAGCCCTGCGCGCGACAGTTGGCCGTCTCGCCCTGCCGAGCGGCCTGGCGGCGTTTGCCTTCCTCGTTCCACGGCGCGCCGAAGCCGAACAGCGGCCGGTTGAAGCCGCCGGGCGGCGGCGTCTTGCCTTCGGCCCGCGCTTCGGTCGCGGCTTCGGGCAGGCCGCTGATGGCAGTATCGTTCCCTTCCGGAACCCACAGGCCTGACCAGTCAGGCAGCCGGGCCGGGATTTTTGCGGCGCGTTGCGCGCCCGCCGGGATGGCTGCGAACGCCAGCACCGCGACGGTCGCCAGGAGCGGCAAGGTCCTCATGGTCAGGAAACAGCGCGCGAAAGGTTGCGGCCGATCTGCTTGCCGTCGGCCGTCGTCGCGGTCAGCACCACGCCGCCAGGATCGCCGTTGCGAAGGGGATTGATGGTCACCTTTATGGGCATGCCGGCCTTGAGCACCGATGGCCGCCAGCCCTTGGCGTAAAGATACATCGGGGCGCCCATCTCGAGGCTCCATTCAACATCCTTGCCCGATGCGTCCTTGACCATCAGCTGGATGTAGCAATGTGGATTGGTCCACTGGAATTCCTTGACCGTGCCGCTCAGCGTGACGGTCTTGGTCTGATCGAACATCGCCATCGAATGATGGGCCAGCGTAGGCGCGGCGGGAATAAAAAGGGCCAGCGCGAGAGCACCGGCAATGAGGTAACGCATACATCCTACTCCCAGGGCGCGTTCCCGCCCCTTGTTGACTCGGTCAATTGTGGCACCTCTCCGATAGTTCGTCACTACCAGATTGAAGTGACAAGTCGCCTAGCGCGAGCCGTCGCGTCGCCAGGCGTAGTAATCGCCCAGCACCTTCAGCCGCCAATCCACCGGCACCGCGATTGGCTTGTTTTCCTTGCCGAGCTGCATCACGGTCGCCTTCTCGGCCTGGAATTTCGGCCAGCGCGGAAGGCCAGGGCCGTTCGGGTCGCCGGTCTTGGCGAAGTTGACCCAATAGGCCTGAAGAGCCCTGGAGAGCGATCGGTCCTCGTCGGTCCAGGCCGGGCGGCTAGGACGGTGGTCCTCGTTGGCGAACACCAGCGGGACCTCGCTCCCATGGCCCGAACCGTCGGGATTGGCCGCGGTCGGACGGTCAAACCAGTAGGCATAGACCGGCGCCTTGGCGTTTTTCGCCTGTAGCGCAGCCCAGGTGAACATGTTCCAGTGGAACATCGTGTCGCTGGCGAGATCCTTCGACGCGCGGGTCGCCTGCACGTCGGTCGCATGAGAGTAGGCGGCGAGGATTGCGTCCGCTTGAGCGCCGTATCCGTCGCGAACCCGCTTTTCGAAATCGGCCGGCGTTACCGCCCGGCGCCCGCCGAACACGGCCGCCTCGTCCGAGGTCGTGCCGATCAGGACAGGGACGCCATTGTACGCCTGCCGCTGCCATATCGCGTATTCGGGTGCGGTCAGGATGTAGCCGTCGAGCGGCGGGAAGAACCGCGGTGCGCCCTGCGCATGCTGGGCGGCCTCGAGCTTCTCCGCCGGCATCGCCCGCGCTTCGGCCAGCGAGCTGGCGCCGAGATCCTGAAGCCATTTCTGGCCGCTGGCTTCGGCTTGCGCCAGCGTGGCTTGCGTGGTGCCTGCGAACTCGCCCGGCGGCGCAAAGTCGGCACCGCTTTCGGCGATGGCGCCGCGGAACAACCCTTTCGCCAGGGGCGAGGCGACGAGTTCGCTCACGGCCATGCTACCGGCGGAGTGGCCCATGACGGTGACTTTGGCAGGATCGCCGCCGAACTGGGCGATGTTGTCGTGCACCCACCTAAGACCGGCGATCATGTCCAGCAGCCCGTAATTGCCGGAGCCCTGGCCGCTTTCCGCGCTGAGCGCAGGGGTGGCCAGGAAGCCGAACGGCCCGACGCGATACGAGATCGAGACGAACACGACGCCTTGCTTGGCGAAGTTCGCCCCATCGTACATCGGCACGCTCGTGGCGCCGGAATTGAATCCCCCGCCATAGATCCAGGCGATGACCGGCAACTTGTCGGCGGGCGTGTTCGCCGGCGTCCACACGTCGATGAACAGGCAGTCTTCGGACATCGGCTGCTCGCTGCCCATCTGCTTGAGCAATTGGGCGCCCTGCATGCACGCGGGACCGAATGCGATGGTCTTGCGCACGCCTTGCCAGGGTTGCACGGGCTGCGGCGCCTTCCACCGCAAATCACCGACCGGCGGCTGAGCAAAGGGAATGCCCTTGAACTCGCCCAGTCCTTCCACGGCCTCGCCCTGAACGATTCCCGCGGTGGTTTGCGCTTGGGTAATCGCTGCGTGAGCCGGGCTGGCCAGTAACGCCAGCGCCCACACAAGACCGAGACTGGCCGATTTCATCTGCAACCCCCTTCCAAGTACCTTGGACGTTTCTGCCCCACGGTATTGCATCCGTCCAGAGAAACGCCGCTTTTCACGCCGCCCCCGGTCCCGCTAGAAGCGTGACGCATACCGGGGGTCATGATGGACACTAGGCGGCTCGAGGCCTTCAGCGACGGCGTGCTGGCGATCATCATCACCATCATGGTGCTCGAACTGAAGGCGCCGCACGACGCCGGCCTGCCAGCCCTGTGGGCCTTGTGGCCGGTGTTCCTCAGCTATGTCCTGAGCTTCGTGTACGTCGGCATCTACTGGAACAACCACCACCACATGCTCCACGTCACGCAACGCGTCACCGGTGCCATCCTGTGGGCCAACCTGCACCTGCTGTTCTGGCTTTCGCTGCTGCCGTTCAGTACCGGCTGGATGGGCGAGAACGAGTTCGCCCGCTGGCCGACGGTGACCTATGGCGTCAACCTCCTGGCCTGCGCCCTCGCCTACTTCCTCCTCGAACGACGGATCATCGCGGCGCAAGGCGCTGACGGAAAGCTCGCCGTAGCGGTCGGCCGCGACCTCAAGGGCAAACTCTCTCCGCTGTTCTACCTGGCGGGCATTGCGGGCGCGTGGCTGTGGTGGCCCGCCGCGGGAATGGCGCTGTTCGTGCTGGTTGCGCTGATCTGGCTTGTGCCGGACAGGCGGATCGAACGAACGCTGGGTGGCTAGCGCAAAGTGCGCAAGGTTATCGAGCGTCGCGTGACGGCCGTCGGGACAATCGAATGCTCCCATTCGCGCCGCACCTCGCCCGCCAACAGGTAGAGCGAGCGCGTAGGAAGCTCGACATGGCGGCGCTCGAAGCCCGCGCCTATCCTTCGGCGCAGGCGCAGAACGCAAGCCGCGCTCAGCGACAGTCCGAGGACCTTGTCGTACTGAGGTCGGTCGCGGTGCCAGCCGATGCCGGCGCCCGGATCATAACGGATCAGCAGGGCAGCCTCGAAAGCGGCGGGATCGGCATCGACTTGGGGAGCCAGCGCATCCCTCAAGGCGATCAGCCAGCCGGGCAACGGCGGGGCTTGTGCGAGGCGATGGCTGCTGAAATCGTATCCCGAGCCGTAATGCGTCGTCAGGCGCTTGCCTTCCCATTGGCCGAACTGGAATGGAGCAAGGGGAGCGGCGTCGATGCGCTCCTCCAAATCCCGCTCCCTCCCCCTTGTAACGGCCTCCGGCACGAGGCGCAGGCCGGGCACGATCGGCGGCGCGGCAAACAATTCACCCTGTTCAAGCATTCCTCCTATATAGGACCGCGATGCGTCAATCGCTCACCATCTTGACCTTCGACACGAGCGGCAGGGGATTTCGCGAAATTACCCACGAGGTGAACGCCTGGATCCGCAGCACCGGTATCTCGGCCGGCCAGTTGACGCTGTTCTGCCGGCACACCAGCGCGGGCCTGATAATCACCGAGAATGCCTCGCCAGCCGTCCGTCGGGACCTTCTGCGCTGGCTCGACTCGGCCGTGCCCGAAGGCGGACACGAACACAATGACGAGGGGCCCGACGACATGCCCGCTCACATCAAGGCGGTGCTCACCGGCAACAGCCTCACCATCCCCCTGAGCGAGGGGAAAATGATGTTGGGCACCTGGCAAGGCGTTTTTCTCGTCGAACATCGCCATGTCGCACACAACCGCAGCGTCGTCGCACAGGCGATGGGAGACTGACGAAACAACCGCGCACCGCGTGCGTTCAGGCGAAGTGCGCACCACAATGGACAAGATGGTAGCGCTACCATACATGTCGCGAGATTTTCCCTTGCGACGAGCCACGGCTGAGACGCATGGGCGGGACGGCAATGGAAAAAACGAGGGACCGCATGAGCTTTACCGCCGACACCCTGCTGCTGTTCGGCGCCACGGGCGATCTCGCCAAGCGCATGTTGCTCCCGTCGCTCTGTGCGCTCGACGCCGACAAGCTGCTGCCGGAGAAGCTGCGGATCGTCGGCACGGCCCGGTCGCAGATGAGCGATGCCGAGTACCGCAACTTTGCGCGCGCGGCGCTCGAGAAATACCTGCCGGCAGACCGCCGCGGCGGCATGGCCGATTTTCTCAACCGACTGCATTACCAGCCGAACGACGTGACCCATCCCGAGGGCTTCGCTTCGCTGGCCACGCAGGTAGGTGGCTCGAAAGACTCGCTGGCCATCTTCCTGTCGACCGCACCGAGCCTGTTCGAGGTGACGATCGAAGGCCTCAGGCGCGCCGATCTCGCCGGCGAGGGGGTGCGCATCGGGCTGGAAAAGCCGCTCGGACTTGATCTCGCTTCGAGCCGGGAAATCAACGATGCGGTGGCCAAGTGCTTCCCGGAAGCCCGGATTTTCCGCATCGATCATTACCTCGGCAAGGAGACGGTGCAGAACCTGCTCGCGCTGAGGTTCGCCAACGTGTTCTTCGAGCCCTTGTGGAACGCAACCCATATCGGCCACGTGCAGATCACCGTGGCCGAAACCGTCGGCCTCGAAGACCGGGCGGATTTCTACGATCATACGGGCGCCTTGCGCGACATGGTGCAGAACCACATGCTGCAACTCCTGTCCCTCGTCGCGATGGAGCCGCCCGCGAATTACGATCCGACCGCGGTCCGCGACGAGAAGGTCAAGGTCCTCCGGGCATTGCGCCCGCTCATGCCCGGTGAAAGCGTCACCGGGCAGTACCGCGCCGGAGCCGTGGGCGGTGCGATCGTGCCCGGCTACGACGAGGAGCTGAAGCGGACCAGCGCAACCGAGACCTTCGTCGCGCTCAAGGCCCACATCGACAACTGGCGCTGGCAGGGCGTGCCGTTCTACCTGCGCACAGGCAAGCGGATGCACGAACGGGTGACCGAGATCGTCGTCCAGTTCCGCCCGGTGCCCCACTCGATCTTCGGGAATGCCAAGATGGCACCGAACCGGCTCGTCATCGGCATCCAGCCCGAGGAAAACATCACCCTCTCGTTGATGGCCAAGGTGCCTGGGCTCGATCGCGACGGGATCGCGCTGCGGCCCGTGCCGCTCGACATCGCCATGCCCGACGCGTTCACCGGCACGCACCGGCGCATCGCCTATGAGCGCCTGCTGCTCGATCTCATCGAAGGCGACCAGACCCTGTTCGTGCGCCGCGACGAAGTGGAAGCGCAATGGGCCTGGATCGATGCCATCCGAGCGCTTTGGCAACGCGAGGGCCTCGAGCCGAAACCGTACGCGGCCGGCAGCTGGGGCCCGAGCGCGGCCATCGCCCTCGCGGAGCGCGACGGAGTGAGCTGGCATGAGTGAGCTCCACCCCACGGTCGCGCGCGTGACCGAGCGAATTGTCCAACGATCGAGGGACAGCCGCAGGCGCTACCTCGACCTGATGGAGCGCGAGGGCGACCTGCACGCCGACCGCAACACCGCGTTGCCCTGCTCCAACCTGGCGCACGGCATGGCGGCAATGGGCGAAGACAGGGATTCGATCGCCACTCGACGCGGGCCGAACATCGGCATCATCTCGGCCTACAACGACACGATTTCCTCGCATCAGCCGTTTGGCGCCTATCCGCCGCTCATGAAGGTGTGGGCGCGAGAAGTCGGGGCGACGGCCCAGGTCGCCGGGTCGACGCCGGCCATGTGCGACGGTGTGACACAGGGCATGGACGGGATGGAGCTGTCGCTGTTCAGCCGCGACGTGATCGCCCTTTCGGCCGCTGTCGGCCTCAGCCACCAGATGTACGATGCCGTCGCCATGCTCGGCATGTGCGACAAGATCGTGCCGGGGCTGCTGATCGGCGGGCTGAGGTTTGGCTACTTGCCGACGATGTTCTTCTCCGCAGGGGCCATGCCGAGCGGGCTCGCGAACAAGGAAAAGCAGCGTGTCCGCCAGCTTTACGCAGAGGGCAAGGCGACGCGCGCCGAGCTCCTCGAAAGCGAATCCGCGAGCTATCACGCGCCGGGCGTGTGCACGTTCTACGGCACCGCCAATTCCAACCTGATGATGCTCGACCTGATGGGGCTGACGCTTCCCGGATCGGCCTACATCAATCCAGGTACTCCGCTGCGCCAGGCGCTGACGCGTGCCGGCGTCCACCGCCTTGCTGCGATCACGCGCGATGGCAACGAGTTCAGGCCGCTGGCGCAATGCGTCGACGAAAGGGCGATCGTCAATGCCACCGTGGGCCTGCTTGCGACGGGCGGTTCGACCAACGACGCGATCCACATTCCCGCGTTCGCCAGGGCGGCGGGAATCCGCGTCGACTGGAGCGATATGGCCGAGCTGAGCCATGCGGTGCCGTTGCTCGCGCGCGTCTACCCAAATGGGGCCGGCGATGTGAACGCGTTCCAGGCCGCCGGCGGCCTGGGCTTCGTCATTCGCGAACTGCTCGCGGCCGGTCTCGTCCACCGCGACATAAGCACCGTGTTCGGGGACGATCTTTCCGCCTTCGCCCGGGAACCGTGGCTCGACGGCGACGCGCTTGCGTGGCGCGATCCTGGGGCGAGCGGCGACGAAACGATCCTGCGCGGTGCCGCAAACCCGTTCCAGGCCGACGGAGGCATGCGGTTGCTCGCGGGCAACCTCGGCCGCGCGATCTTCAAGACCAGTGCCGTCGATCCCGCGCGCTGGACGATAGAAGCACCCTGCCGGGTGTTCGAAACACAGACCGCCGTCGCCCAGGCGTTCGCTGCCGGCGAGCTCGACCGCGACGTGGTGGTGGTCGTCCGCTTCCAGGGCCCCCGCGCCAATGGCATGCCCGAGTTGCACAAGCTGACGCCGGTGCTCGGTGTGGTGCAGGACCGCGGCTTCAAGGTTGCGCTGGTGACCGACGGGCGCATGTCGGGCGCCAGCGGAAAGGTTCCGTCGGCCATCCACGTCAGCCCCGAAGCGCTGGAAAAGGACGGCGTATGGGGCCCGCTCGCCCTGCTGCACGATGGCGACATCGTGCGCGTCTCCGCGGACGAGGGGACGCTGTCGACGACCGCCAGCCTCACCGACCGCAAGCCGGCCGAAATGCGTGAGCTCGAAAGCGGCACCGGGCGCGAGCTGTTCGCGTTCTTCCGCTCGATGGCCGATGAAGCCGAACTGGGCGCTTCGGCGATGCTGGCAGAGGCGGGCCTGTGACAGAGCTCGTCGCTCTCGATGTTGGCGGCACGCATGCCCGGTTCGCCAGGGCGAGGATCGACAACGGCAGGATCGAGCTCGGCGAGCCGATCACGCTGAACACGAGCGACTATGCCAGCCTGCAGACCGCGTGGGAGGAATTCGCCCGGGCGAGCGGCGGACCCGTGCCCCGCGCGGCCTCGATTGCCATTGCTGCGCCGATCGTCGGCGATACGATCCGCATGACCAACAACAGCTGGATCTTCCGTACCGACGCGATCGACGAGCAGCTTGGGCTCGATAAAGTCACGCTGATCAACGATTTCGGGGCCGTCGCCCACGCGGTCGCACGAACGCCGGAAGAGCAGCTGGTCCATATCGCGGGACCCGACAAGCCGCTGCCGGAACGCGGCACGGTGACCGTAGTCGGCCCCGGCACGGGCCTGGGAGTCGCCCACTTCCACCGCTTTCCAGGCGGATATCACGTGCAGTCGACCGAGGGAGGCCACATCGATTTCGCCCCGCTCGACGAAATCGACGACCGAATGCTGGCGAAACTGAGGAAGGAGCATCGCCGCGTCTCGACCGAGAGGGTCCACTCGGGGCCCGGGATCTGGGAGATTTACCAGGCTTTGGCGGCCGTCGAGAAGCGACCGGTGGAGCCGACCGACGACCGGACGATCTGGGAGCGCGGGCTCGCGCGCGAGGACAGCCTCGCCGTCGCCGCGGTCGATCGCTTCTGCGCTTCGCTCGGCAGCGTGTGCGGCGACTACGCGCTGGCACATGGGGCGAGCGCGGTCGTGCTCGCCGGCGGCCTCGGGCTGCGCCTGCGCGAAGTGCTGCCGAAGTCGGGCTTCGGCGAGAGATTCCGCTTCAAGGGTCGTTATACCGAAATGATGGCGGGTATCCCGGTGAAGATGATCGTCCACCCGCAGCCGGGGCTTTACGGCGCCGCGGCCGCATTTGCCAACGAGCACCGACCATGAGCGACATCGATTCCATCATGCGAACCGCTCCGGTCATCCCGGTGCTGGAAATCGAAGAGGTCAGGCAGGCGCGCCCGCTCGCCGAGGCGCTCGTTTCCGGCGGATTGCGCGTTCTCGAGGTCACGCTGCGCACCCCGGCAGCGATCGACGCAATCAGGGAAATGAAGAAGGTCGAGGGGGCGATCGTCGGCGCGGGGACGGTGATCAACAACGCCCAGCTCGACGCGGTCGTCGATGCGAAAGTCGAATTCATCGTTTCGCCCGGACTGACCGAGACCCTCGCCCTGGCCGCCCTTGCGACAAAGGTTCCGTTCCTGCCGGGCGTGGCAACCGCGAGCGACATCATGCGCGGCCTCGATCTGGGCCTTTCCCATTTCAAGTTCTTCCCCGCCATGGCTTCCGGCGGAATCCCCGCGCTACGAGCGCTGACGGCCCCGTTCGGCAAAGTGCGGTTCTGCCCGACGGGCGGGATCAGCGAATCGATGGTTCCCGACTGGCTGGCGCTCGAGGCGGTGCTCTGCGTCGGCGGCAGCTGGGTCGCGGGCAAGGGCCCACCCGATTATGTCGCGATCGCCGAGGCGGCGCGGCGCGCGAGCCGCCTCTCCGGATGAAGACCGTCGGCGACCTGCTCGATCGCTTGCAGGCGCTGCACCGGCGCACCGAAGAAACTCCGCTCTTCAACCCAGTCTTCCAGCTTTCGCTCGACCTTTCGCGCCGGATCGAAGCGGGCGAACTCACGCTCGACGATTGCGAAGAGCTCATCGCGGAAATCGAATGCGAGGCGCTGGTCCGCCGCGCCCGGCGATTGCGCAGCCTCGTCGAGCCGGTTGATCCGGCTGTGTCTGTCGCGGCCCTCGCAACTCAGCTGCAGGATGAAGATCGTGACTTCGGTGAGTTTCGAAGGCGCTGGGAAGCCCCGCAACTGCACGCCGTATTCACAGCCCACCCGACATTCCTCCTGCCGCCCGTGCAAGCGGACGCGGTTGCCGAAGCGGCAAGCGGCGCGGGCGAGATCACGCGCGCCAAGTGCGAGGCGGCTGGCGAGCGGCCGGCAATCACCCTCGCCTTCGAGCACGCCCGGGCGATGCGTGCCATCGGCCACGCGCAGGACGCGCGGGACAGGATTGTCGCCACGCTGCTGCAGACGGCTCATGAGCGCTGGCCGGATTCGTGGCACGCCTTCGCGCCGCTGCCGTTCCGCTTCGCCACCTGGGTCGGCTATGACATGGACGGGCGAACCGATATCGAATGGTACGATTCGGTCAGCTTCCGCCTCGCCGAGAAAGCCGAGCGGCTGGCGCGATATGTCTCAGCGCTGGAAGCGATCGATCCGCGGCACCCGCTGCTCGAGGAATTGCGCGCTGCGAGCGAATATGCGCGCGAACGCGCGGACGATTTTGCCATCGATCTTTCGCAACCCGACGCGCTTTCCCGTGCGGCCAATCGCCTGACGGCCGACAACCCGCACAAGCTGCTTTCGCTGCAAGCGATCATCCACCGGCTCGAGGCCGAGGTCCGCCATGTCGCCCCCGACCGCGCCGTCCGGTTCAAGACGCTTGCCGCCGCCATGCGCGCCGACGGGCTCGGCATGGGGTGGATTCATTTTCGGGTGAACTCGAAGCAGTTGCACAACGCGATCCGCCGACGGATCGACCCAACGGGAGAGCTCGATCTCGCGACCAAGGGAGCGATCGTCGACTTGCGGGAGGCGATCGAAAAGGTGCAACCGCATCGCTCCAATTTCGCCGCGCTGGCGATCGAGAGCAGCACGGCGATCCGCCAGTTCCTGGCGATGGCGCAAATCCTCCATCACGTCGATGCAGATGCGCCGATCCGCATGCTGGTTGCGGAGTGCGAGCAGCCCGCCACCGTCCTCGCCGCATTATATTTCGCTCGCATGTTCGGGATCGAGGACAAGGTCGACGTCTCGCCGCTGATGGAAACCGAGACGGCGCTTGAGCACGGCGGCCGTTTCCTCGATGCGCTTCTCGCCGAGAAAGAATACCAAGCCTACGCCCGCAGGCGAGGCCGGGTGTCGATCGAAACCGGCTTTTCCGACGCCGGGCGCTTTGTCGGCCAGATACCCGCCAGCCTCGCCATCGAGAGGCTGCAGGGGCGCCTCGCCGACGCGATGGCCGCAAACGGGCTTACCGACGTTGCGGCGCTGATCTTCAATACCCACGGCGAAAGCATGGGTCGCGGCGCGCATCCCGCGGGGATGAGCCAGCGGCTCGATTGGGCGCTCAGTCCATGGGCTCGCCGGCGCTTCACGCGGGCCAGCATCCGCCTGGAGCCCGAAGTCAGCTTCCAGGGCGGCGACGGCTACCTGTTTTTCGACACGGCCGAGCTGGCGCTGGCCACGCTCAGCCGGATCGCCGCCTTGCACCCGAACGAGGCCGACATCGATGCACCGCCCGACCCGTTCTATAGTCGCACCGACCTGAGCCTCGATTTCTACCGGGCCATCCGCGACTACCAGGTCGCGAACCTCGAGAGCCGCACATATGCTCGCGCGGTGACCGCCTTCGGCCTTGGTCTGCTCAATCCGACCGGCAGCCGCGTTTCGCGCCGGCAGAGCGACCTTGCCGGTGAAAGGGACATGACGCTGCGACAGATCCGCGCGATCCCGCACAACGCAATCCTGCAGCAGCTCGGCTACCCGGTGAACGTGATCGCCGGTTTCGGCACCGCGGCCGAGGGTAATTACGAGGACATTGCCGCGTTGCTCGGCGAAAGCGCGCGCGGGCGTCAGCTCGTCGACCTCGTACGCGGCGCCGAAGCGCTCGCCAGCATCAAGACGGTTGCCGCCTATGGCGAATTATTCAATTCCGCCTTCTGGGCGAGCAGGCCCTATCGCGGTGCGGAGAGCCATCTCTCGACCGCCTGCGAAGCATTGGCCGAACATCTGATCAAGGACGATCGGGTGGGCGTGTTCCGCCGCCTGTCGTCGCGCCTGAGGATCGACGCGCTCAAGCTCCATCGCCTGCTGAACCTCATTCCCGGCGAAGCCTCAAGGCCGGAACGCGAAAGCGTTCGCCGGCTCATCGGCGTGCTCCATTCGCTGCGGCTGGCACTTTTCCAGCACATGTTCCTGCGCGCCGTCTCGATCCCGGCCTTCAGCCGCGCGAACGACATCAGTCGCAACGACGTGCTCGAGATGGTTTTCACGCTGCGGATCGACGATGCTCTGGCGCAATTGCGTCGCGCATTTCCGACCGATTTTCCGCGCATCACCGATTTTGCGCTGACCGAACCGACCGATTACCCGGAGCGGCAGGACGAAAGCTACGAAGGTCTGCGACAGACCTACATCGACCCGATCGAGCGCGCCTATGCCCTGACGCTTCGCATCTCGACCGCGATCGCCAACCTCTTCGGCGCGCATGGCTGAGCGTTAACCGATCGTGCCGGGCGTCTCGCATCGGGACGAGGGATTGCGCGAGGGGTGGCACTATCCGGTTAATTTGGCATTATCCATGGCATGCGCCCGGCAGTGAAATGGATCGGCGGAGCGACGCTCGGCGTGCTGCTCGTGTTCGGCACGGCCGTCGCCTCGGAGCGCACGCTGGAAGCGATCGCGCGGCCCGCCGAGCGTCACTTCGCTGCGGAACGCGCAGGTACGCCTCAAAGCGTGCCGAGTGCGGTTGGAATCGTTCCGCAAACGCCCGCCGCCGCACAGCCCGATCGCGACGCGCCATTCGTTATCAAGCGCATTCTGCCCATCGACGGCCCGATCAAGTACGGCCAATGGTTCTGGAACGACAAGGGCGTTCCCGACGGTCCGTTGGTGATCACCGTGGACCTTGATGCACGCGTGCTGTCCGTATTCCGCGACGGCTACGAGATCGGGGCCACCGCAGTGCTGCTTGGGACCGACGAGCATCCCACGCCTCTCGGCACCTTTCCGATCCTGACGAAAGAGCGGCACAACATCTCGGAAAAATACGGCGACGCGCCGATGCCGTGGTCGTTGCGCCTGACCTGGGACGGCGTGGCTATCCACGGCGGCCATGCGGTCGAACTTGGCTGGGCCAGCCACGGCTGCATCGGTGCTCCCAACGGCTTCATGCAGAAGCTCTATCCGATCGCGGCGAAGGGTGACCGCGTGATCATAACCCGCGGCAGGCACGCCGGACTGGGCGACACGCTGATCGGGACCTAGCTGCGGCGCGCGCGCTCCGGGCGGAAGACCCATTCGCCGCCTTCGATGCTCACCGCGACGCCGGCAACGTTGCCGCCCAATCCGGCCTGGAGATCCTCGACCAGCCTGGCAACGGCGGCCCCGCGCGGCGACCGGCCGAAACCCGCAATGATGCGCGATACGACGCGCAGCGCCACGGCCTTGGGAGCACCGGGCAAGTACCGCAGCCCGGCGTCGAAGATGGCGACGTTCTCGGCCCAGACGCGCTCGAGGATCCACTCGATCGCCTCTTCGGCATCTCCCAGATGCGCTGCGCTTGCTGCCACGGCCCCGGCGTCGAGCCAGTCAGCCGCGGCGAGTGCCTTGCGGATGCGAACGCGATCGTAGCAATCGTTCGCGTTGCTGGGGTCCTGGGCCGGCTGCAGCCCGGCGCGCGCGACGAGCGAGGCCAGCTCACCTCGCCGCCAGGCAAGCAGCGGGCGGATCAGGGGCACGGTGGTGCCGGGGATGACCCCGCGGGATCGCACGCCTGCCAGCCCGCCCAGACCACTCGCGCGGTTCAGCCGCATGACCAGCGTTTCGGCCTGGTCGTCGGCGTGATGGGCCGTGGCCAGTGCCGCCAGCCCCATGCGCGTCGCCCAGTCGCCGAGGGCGGCGTAGCGGGCGCCGCGGGCCGCGGCCTGAAGGTTGCCGTCGCGGACCTCGACGGTCAGTACCTCGCACGGGATGTTTCGCTCGGCACAGATGCGCGCGACCATCTCGCACTCTTCAGCCGCCTCCGGCCGAAGCCCATGATCGACGGTGGCGACAGCGATGCGGCCCTGGATTGCGGCATCGGCCAGCAGCAGCAACGCGAGGCTGTCGGGTCCGCCCGAGACTGCCAGTCCGAGCTTTCCACCCCCGGGCCACAGCCGCTCGATCTCGGCAGCGAAGCGGGCCGCCTGGTCGGAGGTTACCGCGTCATTTGCAGCCGGCTTGCTTGCGGTCCTTGTCATACTGATCCTGCAACCGCCCGGTTGCGAGCGAAGGATACTTGGCGCCGAACTCGGCGAGCGCCCGGCAGGCGCGCGTGTTGTCCTTCAGGGCAATCATCGCTTCTGAAAGAAACAGCAGGCTGTCGGCCGCGCGCGCGCCCCCCGGATCCTTCTGGTAGTTCTCCAGGAAATACGAAGCTGCCGCCTTCGGCTGCCCGTCGTCTAGATAGGCCCGGCCGAGCAGGTTGCGTCCGTAACTGATCTCCCGATGGTTCGGGTACTTGTCGATGAACAGCTTAAGCTGCTGCTCGGCTTCCGGGTAGAGCCCCGCCTGCCAAAGGTGAAATCCATAGCTGTACTCGTCGTCGCCAGCGTCATCCGTCTGCGGCTTCACGACCGCCCGAACTCTCGCCAGGCGATCCGTGCTCGGCGCTCCAGCGGTCTTCGTGGCCGCCGATTTCGCCTGGGATGCAAGCTTCGCATCTCCAGGCACGGGAATGACACCGGTCGGCTGCTCCGGAGCGGGCGCGACCGAGTCCGGCGGCGAGGCGGAAGCGCCCTGCGCTTCGAGCGCGGCGACACGCTTCTCGAGCTGCGTTTGCGCGTTGTCGGCCACCTCGCTGTGCGCGGTGAGCTGCCTGAGCTGGGTTTCGATGGCATCGAGGCGTGCGAGCACGTCGGTCAACGCACTGGCCGCGGGAGTGCCCACCGGCTGCGCCTGGACCGGCTGCTGCGTCCCGGCGGCCGCGGTGTCCACTTCCGGCGCGAAGAACTTCCCGTCGGGACCCGGAAACACCTTGCGCTGGAGCGCCTTTATCTGGGACTCGATCTTGCGCAGCCGCGAATCGTCGCTTTGCGCCGAAGCGGGCGTTGCGGCTGCAAGGATTCCGCCGGCAAGCACCAGCGTCGCAAGGACCGTGCGCGAGGCCTGCCATCGGTTGAAGCTCATCGGAAAATTCCCTCCTTTTGTCGTTCGGGAGCACGTTTGCGCGGCGCGGGCGAACCTCGGCTGAACGGCGCCCATTCGTTGTGCCAACCGGGGATTCGCTTGTCGAGTTTGCGCAAGCCCTAAGCTGTGGGCGAAGCGGCCGGAGCCGGTCCCGGCGTGGCCGGCGCAGCGGAGGATGGCGTCGGCGATGACGCGGCCGCCGCCGGAGGTGCTGTCGGCTTTCGCGTTGCGCTTGCAGCCGGCTTCGCCGGTGCCGGCACGGTCGGCTGCTGGACCGCCGGCGACTTGGCCACGCCGGCACGGGCGCTCAGCGCTTCGGGCGTCAGCGGCACATCCTTCATCACCGTCTGGTGATCGGCCAGCCGCGGTATCGCCTTGCCCCCGACCGTGATCGCCAAGGCATCGGGCCTGCCGGTCCAGAGCATCGGATTTGGCGCGTCCGCCGGGACCGTGAAGCTCTCGCCCTGGTCCATCAGCTTCTCAAACAGCGTCTTGCCCTGGCCATCGTAGACCTTGATCCAGATTCCTTGCGCCTGCGCGGTCAGCGTTATCGGTCCGCCAGGTGCGGTGGGCGCGGCAGGAGCCGGGGCCGCGCCGGTTCTGGCGGCTGCAACCTGCGCCGCCCTTTGCTGGTCGAGCAGTGACGGCAAATCCCCGGCGGGGGCGAACATGGTCCGGAAGAAGAAGAACACGCCGGCGATGAGCAGGACCACCGCGAGCGCCGCGAACCAGCCGAGGGCCCGCGACGGCACGCGCGCCGGATCGCCAGGCTCGAAGCTCGTCTGGCGATAGCCATCGTCGCTTTGCGCATCGAGCTCGGCGCGCACGAGCGACGCGGCTTCGTCTGTGTCGAGGCCGAGCATCTTGGCATAGGTTCGCGTGAACCCCACGGCATATGTCCGGCCGGGCAGTTTCGCGAAGTCGTTGGCCTCGATCGCCACGAGGTGGCGCTGCGGAATCCGCGTTTCGGCCGCGACCTGTTCAAGCGAGAGGCCGCGCGCCTCGCGCGCGGTGCGCAACTGTTCGCCGATGTCGTTCGGCGCCTGCAATCCGGTTGTGATGTCGTTGTCGTCCATTCCGCTTCCGCTATGCGGCATGGTCGCGTCGTGCGAACCCCGTTGGCACCCTAAAGACTGGCCCGGCCGAGGCAAGTCAACACGGCTCGTCGCGCGTCAGGCTCGTGTCGCGCGTTAATCCACGTCAATTTCGTGCTCCACCGCCCAGTCGAACAGCGCCACCCGCATGTCCGGCGGGGGCGAGGCCAGCCAGCGCTTCATCGCCGCCTCGATCTCGCCGGTATCGATCTTCCGGACCAGCTCCTTGATCGGGCCGACCGCCGCCGGCGTGATCGACAAGCGGCGAATGCCGAGGCCGATCAACGCCAGCGCCTCCAGCCGTCGCCCGCCCATTTCGCCGCACACGGCAAGCTGGACTTGATGGCCGGCCGTCGATTGCACGACCCGGGCAAGGAATCGCAAAATCGCCGGGCTCAGCCAGTCGTAGCGCTCGGCAAGCTTGGGATTGCCGCGGTCGGCCGCGAACAGGAACTGGGTGAGGTCGTTGGTGCCGATGGAGATGAAAGAGAGCTTCGGCAGCAGGACGTCGAGCATCTCGGCGAGCGAGGGCACCTCGAGCATGACGCCATAGTTGATGGCCTCGGGCAGCTTGCGCTTCTGCCCCTTGAGATAGGCGATCTGCCTGTCGAAGACCTTCTTTCCCGCATCGAATTCCCATGGCTCGGATACCATCGGGAACATCACGTTGAGGGTCTTTCCGCTGGCCGCCTCGAGCAGCGAGCGCGCCTGCACCTTGAGCAGGCCCTCACGCTCCAGCGCCAGGCGCAGCGCGCGCCACCCCATCGCCGGGTTCTCGTCCGCGCGGCTGATGTCGCTTTCGAGGTACGGCAGCGACTTGTCGCCTCCGATATCGACCGTGCGGAACACGACAGGCTTGTCGCCCGCGGCCTCGAGCACGTCGCGATAAAGCCGCATCTGCCGGTCGCGTTGCGGCAGGGCGGCCGAGACGAGGAACTGGAACTCTGTGCGGAACAGGCCAATGCCGTCGGCACCGGTGAGGCTGAGCATCGGTATGTCGTCGCGCAGCCCGGCGTTCATCATCACCTGGATGCGAACCCCGTCCCGCGTGAACGGCTCGACGTCGCGCAGCTTGGCGTAGGCCGCCTGTCGCTCGCGCTTCTGGGCGAAGCGCGCTTCGAACGCGTCAAGCACCCCCTGGGACGGGCGCACCGTGAGCTTGGCGAAATCGCCGTCGAGCAGCAGCGTGTCGCCCTCGCGGATGAGCCCCCTTGCGTTGCGCACGCGGCCGAGCACCGGCACGCCCATCGCCCTTGCGACAATGACCACGTGAGCGGTGAGGCTTCCTTCCTCGAGCACCACCCCCTTCAATTTGCGCTTGTCGTACTCGAGCAGCTCCGCTGGACCGAGATTCTTGGCGATGAGGATCGAATCCCCCCGCAAACCGACGCTGGCGGCCGTCCCGAGCTGGCCGGAAACGATCCTGAGCAGCCGGTTCGAGAGGTCCTCGAGATCGTGCATGCGGTCAGCGAGCAGCGGATCGTCGATCTCGCGCATGCGCATGCGGGTGCGCTGCTGGACGCGCTCGATCGCCGCCTCGGCGGTGAGGCCCGAATCGATCGCTTCGTTGATGCGCCGGCCCCAGCCCTCGTCGTAAGCGAACATCTTGTAGGTCTCGAGGACCTCGTCGTGCTCACCGCCGACGCCGAATTCGGCCTGCCCGGCCATATGGTCGATCTGCTCGCGCATCTTGTCGAAGGCGAGGTAGACCCGCTGACGCTCGGCCTCGATGTCCTCGGCCACGGTCTGCTCGATGGTGATGCGCGGCTGGTGAAACACCGCCTGCCCGAGCGCGAGACCCTTTACCAACTGCAGGCCGTCGAGCACTTCCTGGCCCGTGTGGTTGGCCGACAGGGTGCCGGGCGATTCATCGTCGACCAGCCCGGCGTTGTGGATCAACTCGGCGAGGACCATCGCGACCGTCTGCAACGCCTCGATCTCGACGTCCTCATAGCGGCGTGGATCGGCATGCTGGACCGTGAGGACGCCGATCGCCCGTTCGCGGCGGACGATCGGCACGCCCGCGAACGAATGGAATTTTTCCTCGCCGGTTTCGGGCCGATACTGGAACTCGGGATGGGCGGTCGCCTCGGCGAGGTTCAGCGTCTCGATGTTCTGCGCGATGGTGCCGGTGAGGCCGGAGCCGATGGCGAGCTTGGTGACGTGAACCGCGCTCTGGTTGAGGCCGCGCGTGGCATAGAGCTCGAGCATGCCTTCGCGCAGGAGGTAGATCGAGCAGACCTCGGTATCGAGCGCCTCGCCGATGATGTCGACCACCTGGTTGAGCTTGCCCTGCGCGCTGATGCGCGAGGCCATCAGCTCGTGCAGCTGGGTCAGGATCGAGCGGGCGGCGGCAGCGGCAGACATGCGGAATCGCCTATCGCATCCGCCCGCTCATTGGCAACGTTACCTCCCGTCGGGAATGACGGTCAGGAAGGTCAAATCTGCGCGAGTTCTTCCTTGATTCGCAGCTTTTGCTTCTTGATCGTCTGGAGGATCGCATCATCGGGTGCCGGTCGGCTGAGTTCATCACGAAGCTGGGCTTCCAGTCCCGCGTGCTTGGCCTGAAGGGCGGCGACGTGCGAGGCTTCCATAGGGCGTTCTCCTGGTTTGCCTTGGGTGTTCTTACGACCCCCCTGCGGCGCGACTCAGGTTGGCGGCCTGGCCGCGCGATTGTCATAAAAACACAATCCTCTTAAAACGGCAATTACGCGCTCGGCGAAACGTGGGCCGAGGACGACATTACGCGGGCAAGTCGTTCATTCGAAAGGTGTCACTCCGTTGGATGAAGAGGAGATGCGGCGCCGCCTGGCCCTGCTCAAGACCGAGCACCGCGATCTCGACGCCGCCATATACGCCCTCAGCCTGGCGGACGGGCAGGATCAGCTGCAGATCGCCCGAATGAAGAAGCGCAAGCTGCGCCTCAAGGACCAGATCGCCATCATCGAGGACTACCTGACGCCCGATATTATCGCCTGATTCCCGCTCGCCATTTTCGTGCCCCGGCGGGACAGGGCGACGCGAGGCGGGAAAACTAAGGTTACCGCTCTGGCAAGGAACCGCCGGATTGCGTTAGCCGTTGCGCGACAACGATGGCCGAAACTGCGGACCTCAGCCCGACGATCATCGAATCGCTGTACCGCGAGGCCCTCTTGCTCGCCGACGAAGCGCGCGCCGCGTTCGATCTCTCCGGCCGGCTCGACATCGCCGGCGAGGACGAAGATCTCGCCCGCGTAGCGCTGTCATGCGAGGCGCTGAGAACGACCACGCGGATGATGCATTCCATTGCATGGCTGCTGAACCAGCGCGCCTACTTCGCCGGTGAGCTCAGTGAATTCCAGTTGCGCCAACACGGCCGCCTGCCGGCCTCGCAACCGCCGAGCAAGCCCGAGACGCTCGACAGGCTCGGGCCGGACACCCAGGAACTGATCCGCCGCACCGAGCGCTTCCATGCCCGCATCACCCGCCTCGACAAGGCGTGGCGGGCGCGGTTTGCGATGCACCCGAGCGCGATCCATCGCCTGCGCGAACGCCTCGGCCGCGAGCTCGGCGCGGTCTGAACCGAGCGAGTTAGCGCGCCGTCAGCACCAGGGCGGCCATGCTGAGCGCGCCGCCAGCCTCCGCTCGCTCCGCCGCGTCGATCGCGGCTGCCAGCGCCGCATCCCTCAGCTCGTCCGGGTGCGCGGCGAGCTCGTTCGCCAGCGGGCTGCCGAGGCACATCCCGCGCGCGAGCGCCAGCGCGGAGCCGGGGGGGCTGGTGAGCCCGACCCGCTCGATCGAAACGTCGGCGAAGCCGGCCTGGTGCAGCTCCCATTCGATCCGCTTCCCGTCGTGATAGCCGAACGGCGTGCGCGCGATGAAATCGGGCCTGGGCTCCGGCACCGCTTCGCGAACCGCGTAGTGGATGGCCTCGCTTCCGTTGTTTGCCTCGAGCTCGGCCCAGACGTTGAACAGGAACGCGCCGCCCGGCGCGAGCACCCGGCGCACCTGGCGGTAGGCGTCCACCTTGTCGGGGAAGAACATCGCCCCGAACTGCGCGAGCACGAGGTCGAACGCCGCTGTCGGAAACGCCAGCGCCTGCGCGTCGGCCTGCTCGAACGAGAGGTTGTCCGCCCACCCTCGCGCTGCGGCGACCTCGAGCATTGCCGGGTTGAGGTCCGTCGCGAAGATCCGCGCTTCGGGCAGCGCCTGCGCGAGCATCCAGCTGACCGCGCCGGTCCCGGCCGCCAGCTCGAGCACGGCGTGCGGCCGCAGGGCAACGGCGCGCCGGACAAGGTCCTGGGCGTAAGGCGCGAACAGCACCGGCACCAGGCATTCCTCGTAGAGCGCCGGAATGGAGCCGGCGAATTGGCTGTCGAGCGGCATGTCACCCCTCCCTGACGCGCTCTCAGACTAGCACCGACCGGCAGGTGTCGCGCTTCAAATCCTCCACCACGCCATCGAGCCACCCCTTGCCCACCACGCCTCGCCGTCGCAGGAAGCGCCCATGCCCACTCTCCTGCTGCTGACCCTGTCCAACATCTTCATGACCAGCGCGTGGTACTGGCACCTCAAGGGAGGCCCGGCGGCGGCCGAGGCGCGGCCGATCGGCTGGGTGATCCTCATCAGCTGGCTGCTCGCCGGGGTCGAATACACGCTTGCCGTCCCGGCCAACCGCCTCGGCTACGAAGGCGGGTGGACGCCCGCCCAGCTCAAGATCGCCCAGGAGGCGATCGCGCTGACGGTGTTCGGGGTGTTCATGGTGGTCGTGCTGGGCCAGCCGATCTCCTGGCGCTTCCTCGCGGCGGTCGGTTGCATCATGGCGGCTGTGGGTTTCATGTTCATCGGCCGGTGACGAAGGGCGTTCCACGGCAGCCGGTGGATAAATGCGACGAGCCGAGGGAACAACTCAGATTAATCCAAGTTAGTCATTTACCGCACCGGCTGCGCTTACCCCTTCCGCGCCGCCCTTAGCGCGAAGAGCAAGAAACGCCTTGGGGGTCCCTAACCCCCTCGTTTTCCAGGCCGGCTTGGGGGCGCCTGCCAAGCGCGAGTACCGGAACGTTGAACAACAGTGTGGTGGGTGAGATAGACGTCGCCGGCGAGGCGATCGAAGATCTGCAGAGCAACGCATTCAAGAAAGCCAAGCGCCTGATCGAGGTGGCGCGGTTCATCTTCACCGGTGACGCCGCGCAGCCCGAGCCGCTGACGACCGATGGCGATCAGGCGACGCGCGTGCCCTCTTCCGAGACGGTCCAGAAGCCAGCCGGCGAATAGCTCAACTGGGCGAGCGGCACGCCGTCCTCGTAGAGTGTTGCCGGACGGCCGGCCTTGACCAGCTTCTGCGCCTGGGCGAGCGCGTCAGCGCGGTCCGACACCTCCAACTCGACGGTGATGGCGTCCTGCCCGAAGGCCAGCGCGTATCGGCCCTGGGGGCGATAATCCTCACTCATATGCGCACCCGATTCGATCCCTCGATCGAGCGCCACCCTCATTCCCGGCCCCGATCGACGCGCCGTTATATAGCGCAGATCTGACGGCCATGTGAACTGGTTCCCGCACCCCGAAGCGGCTGGCCGCGCGATTTGCGCGGCTGGACGTGAGTCGCAGCGGTGCCGGG
>Ga0070662_100000276_pt1 | contig 30411 bp, 31 predicted proteins | sample KBSC53metaG_FD_65648 | JGI IMG/M metagenome (GOLD analysis project Ga0070662, IMG submission 65648) | Corn rhizosphere microbial communities from Kellogg Biological Station, Michigan, USA - KBS C5-3 metaG | ecosystem: Host-associated > Plants > Roots > Rhizosphere > Soil ...
CCCTCGCCGGCGAAACGGACAACCTGACGATCACGGCCAAGGACGCCTACGGCAACACCTCGGCCTCCTACACCGGGACGCACAACCTCACCTTCGGCCCGGTTGCCGACAGCCCATCCGGCGCCCAGGCCGCGGTGGCCAACTTCGCCGGAGGGACGAACCCCTTTGGCACCACCACCCAGATCGGCTTCACGAACGGAGTGGCGAGCGCCTCAGGCGGCAAAAACGGCGCGATGACCCTGGTCAAGGCCGGCTCGACCTCGGTCACCGTCAGCGACGGCTCGATCTCAAACGGCTCGGGTCTGGCGGTCACGGTCAGCCCGGGGGCGGCCGCGCGAATCGGCTGGACGCACGCGACGGTGAGCAAAGGCGTGCTCAGCTCGCCCTGCCTGTTCACCTGCGTCGGCACCGAAATGTCGAGCACGGGCACCCTCAAAGCCAACGTCAGCGTCACCGACGGCTCCGGCAACACGGTGAGCAACCTCGGCAGCGGCCACACGGTCTCGGTCACGGCGGCGAGCGGCACGATCACGGGCGGGACCCTGACGATCGCGGCGAGCGGCCCCGCGGAGTCGACGACTCAGTTCACCTATACGTCGAGCAAAGGCGGCGCCGTCGCCCTGGCCGCGGCAACCGCCAGCGGAACGGTCTACACCCCGGCCGCCGCGACGATGATGCGCTGACGGGCGCTACGCGCCCGGTGTCAGCGCCGTGAGCACGATCCGCTCCTGCTCGCGGGAGTGGATGCCCGAGTAGCCCTCTCCCGGGCTGGCCCGGATCTGACGCCCGACGTAGCCGAGCTCGACCCCCTCGGGCAGCAGGCTCGGCAGCCGGCGCGACATCACCTTCCAGCAGCCCATGTTGCGCGGCTCCTCCTGCACCCAGACGATCTCTTTCAGGTTCGGGTAGGAGGCGATCGTTTCGCTCAGCTGCTCCTCGGCGAAGGGGTAGAGGAGCTCGACGCGGACGATCGCGACGTCCTTGGCTTTCTCGCGCCGCTCGCTCGCGTCGAGGTCGAAGTAGACCTTGCCGGTGCAGAGGATCAGCCGCTCGACCTTCTCCTTGCGCTCGCCGGCGCTCGGGTCGTCGAGGATGAAGTGGAAGTGCTCCTGCTCGTCGGTCAGCTGCTCGGGCGTCGCCGCGGCGCGGTTGAGGCGCAGCAGGCCCTTCGGCGTGAAGACGACCAGTGGCCGCGGCTTGCGGATCAGCGCCTGGCGGCGCAGCAGGTGGAAGTACTGGGCGGCGGTGGTCGGGTTGGCGATGCGGATGTTGCCCTCGGCGCCGAGGGCGAGGAAGCGCTCGATGCGGGCGCTGGAGTGCTCGGGCCCCGATCCCTCGTAGCCGTGGGGAAGCAGCAACGTCAGCCGGCTCGTCTGCCCCCACTTCGCCTCGCCGGAGACGATGAAGCCGTCGATGATCACCTGGCCGGCGTTGGCGAAGTCGCCGTACTGGGCCTCCCAGAGAACCAGCGCGTTCGGCGTCGCCGCCGAGTAGCCGTACTCGAAGCCGAGGCAGGCCGTCTCCGAGAGTGGGCTGTTGTAGATCTCGAAGGGGGCGCGGGAGTCGGCCAGGTTCTGCATCGGGCAGTACTCGAGGCCGGTCTTCTCGTCGTGCAGGACGAGGTGGCGGTGGGAGAAGGTGCCGCGCTCGCTGTCCTGACCGGTGAGACGGATGTGGACGCCCTCGGTCAGCAGCGAGGCGAAGGCGAGCGACTCGGCATGGCCGAATTCGATCTCGCCCCCCTCCAGCGCCTCGATGCGCTTGCCGAGCGGTTTACGCAGCTTGCGATGGATCGTGAAGCTCTCCGGCACGTCGATCAACGCCTGGTTGAGGGCACGCAGCCTCTCTGCCGGGACCGAGGTCCTGACCGGCGGGCTGGCGCTGCGGTCGAGCTCACCCGTGGTGGAGGTGGTCTGAGTCGGGTCCTCGTAATCGCCCAGCTCCATCTTGTGACGCAGGTCCTTGAGCGCCGCCGACATCTCGTCGTGGCGCTCGCGGGCGGCGGCCTCGACTTCCTCGCGCTCGATCGTGCCCTCGCCGACGAGCTGCTCGGCGTAGATCTCCGAGACCGGCGGGTGGGCCTTGATCTTTGCCGCCACCTGCGGCTGGGTGTAGGCCGGCTCGTCGGTCTCGTTGTGGCCGTAGCGGCGGTAGCCGATCACGTCGATGACGACGTCCTGGCCCCAGCGCTCGCGGTAGGCCATCGCCAGGCGGATCGCCGCGGAGCAGGCCTCGACGTCGTCGGCGTTGACGTGGACGATGGGCACGTTGAACCCCTTCGCCATGTCGGCCGCGTAGGGGGTGGAGCGGGCGTCCTCGGGGTCGGTGGTGAAGCCGACCTGGTTGTTCTGGATCAGGTGGACGGTGCCGCCGGTCGTGTAGCCCTTCAGCGCCCGCAGGTTGAGCGTCTCGGCGACCACTCCCTGGCCGGGGAAGGCGGCGTCGCCGTGCAGCAGCACCGGCACCGCGCGGGTTGGCCGGTGCTCGATCCGAGAATCGTCGAAGTCGGACTGGATGAAGCGGGTCGCGCCCTCGACCACCGGGTTGACGAACTCGAGGTGGCTGGGGTTGGGGTAGAGGCGGACCGCGATCTTCTCGCCGGCGTGGGTCTCGTAGATGCCCTGGTGGCCGTAGTGGTACTTGACGTCGCCGGTGCCGCCGTGCGGGATCGCCGCCACGGCCTTGACCGCGTCGATCTGCTTGGAGCCCTCGAACTCGGCCAGGATCGACTCGACCGAGCGGCCGAGGTTGTGAGCGAGGACGGCGAGCCGGCCGCGATGGGCCATGCCGAAGACGACCTCCTCGGCGCCACCGCGGCAGGCGAGGGTGACCAGCTCGTCGAGCATCGGCACGACCGCGTCGAGGCCCTCGATCGTGAAGATCTTCTGACCCAGGTAGGCCTTCTCGATGAAGCGCTCGAACTCGAAGACGTCGATCAGGCGGCGCAGGAGGCGGCGCTTCTCCTCGTCCTCGTGGGGCTGGCGGTGGGCCCCCGTCTCGACCATCTCGCGCAGCCAGACGCGCTGGTGGTGCGAGGAGAGGTGCTCGAACTGGTAGGCGATCGTGCCGCAGTAGGCGTCCCGCATGCGCGGCAGCGCCTCCAGCAGGGTCTCGCCGGGGACGCCGATTTCGAGGATCGAGGCCGGGACCTTGGCCATCAGCTCGGGGGTCAGGTTGAGGCTCTCGGGCTGTAGGCCGGGGTCGCCTTTGGGCTCGCGGCCGAGCGGGTCGAGGCGGGCGGCGAGGTGGCCGTGGGTGCGGTAGTTCCCGAGCAGGGAGGTAGCGGCCTGCACCGCCTGCAGCAGCTCCTCGTCGGGCGCGCCGGCGGTGACGGCCTCGCCGCGGGCGGCGCCGAGCGGCGGCGCCGAGGCCGAGGCCGGATGCGCGGCGGAGATCGGCGCGGCTTCGAGGCCGAAGTCGGCGGCGACGCCCTCGTAGAAGCCCTCCTCGCCCTGCAGCAGCTGCTCGATCGTGCGCAGGAAGGCGCCCGACTCGGCGCCCTGGATCACCCGGTGGTCGTAGGTCGAGGTCATCGTCATCACCTTCGAGACGCCGAGCTGGCGCAGCCGCTCGGGCGTCGCGTGCGCCCACTCCGGCGGATAGGCGATCGAGCCGGTGGCGACGATCGCGCTCTGGCCGCTCATCAGGCGCGGCACCGAGGCGACGGTGCCGATCCCGCCCGGGTTGGTCAGCGAGACGTTGGTGCCCTGGAAGTCGTCGGCGGTGAGCTTGCTCTCCCGCGTCTTGGTGATCAGGTCCTCGTAGTAGCTGTGGAAGGCGGCGAAGTCGAGCCCGTCGGCGCCCTTGATCGCTGGGACCATCAGGCTGTGCGAGCCGTCCTTGCGCTCGACGTCGACCGCGATCCCGAGGTTGACCGGCCCGCCCTCGAGCGCGAAGGCCTTGCCGTCGCGCCGCTCGAAGACCCGCGTCATCACCGGATGCTCCTTGGCCGCCTGGACGATCGCCCAGGCGACGAGGTGGGTGAAGGAGACCTTCAGCCCGCGCTCCTTCAGCGCCGCGTTGAGTGCCTTGCGCTTGGCGTCGAGCGTGTCGACCGCGATCGTCCGGAACGAGGTCGCCGTCGGTACCTCCCGCGACTCGTCCATCGCCTGAGCCAGCATCCCCGCCGGCCCCCGAAGTTGCCTCTCCTCTCCTTGGGCGACAGCCGGGGTTCCGCCGTTCCCCGCCGCAAGCACATCGTCCTTAGTGACCTTCGCCCCCGGCCCTGACCCAGCTACCGAGCGAAGGTCGACGCCGATCTCCTCGGCCACGCGCCGTGCCACGGGTGTCGCCCGGACTCCATCGGCCCCGTTGGTCCCGGCGGCCTCTCCGTCAACCGCTTGTCCTGCGGGTGGCGCTGTAGGGGGTACCGCCCCCGAGGACGCTTTAGCGACCGCAGGGGGCGGTGGGTCCCCTGCAGCGACAGGACCCGCAGGCGGGCGCTCGTCGGCGTCGCTCCCGGGCTCCATCTCAGCCAACGGAGCCCCAACCGGCACCTCGTCGTCCACGGCGACCAGCAGCTTGACGATCGTCCCGTCGGCCGGAGCCGGCACCTCGGCATCGACCTTGTCCGTCGAGACCTCGACGACCGTGTCCCCCTCGCGGACGAAATCCCCCTCGGCAACGTGCCACTCGAGCACGATCCCCTCGGTGACCGACTCGCCCATCTCCGGCATCGCGATCTGCAGGGTGGCGGTCTCTGCCATTTCCCCGCAGTCTATGGAACGCGGCCAACGGCCCTCGCGCCCAAGGTAGGCTGAAGGGCGATGGACTACTTCGTCACTGGAGCGACGGGCTTCATCGGCCGCAACCTAGTGCGCCGCCTGCTGCAGCGCGAGGGCACCGTGTACGCGCTGGTGCGGGCCGGCTCGCGCGGCCGGCTCGAGGAGCTGCGCAACTCGTTCGGGCCCGATGGGGCGCGGGTCGTGCCGATCGCGGGCGACCTCAGTCAGCCCGGTTTGGGGGTCTCAGAGGAGGACCTGCTCACCCTGCGCGGCAACGTCGACCACTTCTTCCACCTGGCGGCGATCTACGATCTGACCGCCGGCGCCGAAGCGCAGGAGATCGCCAACGTCGAGGGCACCCGCCACGCGGTCGAACTCGCGGGTGCGGTCGAGGCGGGCTGCTTCCACCAGGTCAGCTCGATCGCGGTCGCCGGCCTCTACCGGGGCGAGTGGCGCGAGGACATGTTCGAGGAGGCCGAACGGCTCGACGTCAATCCCTACTTCCGCACCAAGCACGAGTCCGAGCGGGTCGTGCGCGAGGAATGCTCGCGACCATGGCGGGCCTACCGGCCGGGGGTCGTGGTTGGCGACTCGCGCAGCGGTGAGATCGACAAGGTCGACGGTCCCTACTACTTCTTCAAGCTGCTGCAGCGGGCGCGCCGGGTGCTGCCCGGCTGGCTGCCCGCGGTCGGGATCGAGGGCGGCGAGATCAACATCGTCCCGGTCGACTTCGTCGCCGACGCGATCGACCACATCGCCCACAAGCCGGGGCTCGACGGGCAGGCCTTCAGCCTCACCGATCCGGCGCCGAAGAGCGCCGGCGAGGTGGTCAACCTCTTCGCCCGGGCGGCGGACGCGCCGCGGGCGGCGCTGCGGCTCGACTCCGACGTGACCGCGCCGGCCACCGCCCTGGTCAGGACCGGGCTGCGCTTCTTCCCGCCGGCGAAGCGGGCGATGAAGATCGGCCTCGACCAGCTCGGCATCCCGGCCGGCCTGCTCAACTACGTCAGCTACCCGACCCATTTCGACTCGACCAATACGCAGCGAGCGCTCGAGGGCTCCGGCATCTCGGTGCCGCCGCTGGAGTCCTACGCGGACCGCGTCTGGGACTACTGGGAGCGCAACCTCGACCCCGACCTGTTCCGGGACCGGACGCTGAGCGCCGCCGTGCGCGGCAAGGTGGTGCTGATCACCGGCGCCTCCTCGGGGATCGGCAAGGCGACCGCGGTCAAGGTCGCCGACGCCGGCGCGACCGTGCTGCTGGTCGCCCGCTCGGTCGAGAAGCTGGAAGAGACCAAGCAGGAGATCGAGCGCGCGGGCGGGATCGCGCACGTCCACAGCTGCGACATGTCGGACCCCGAGGACGTGGCGCGAATGGCCGAGGAGGTGCTCGCCTACCACGGCCAGGTCGACGTCCTGGTCAACAACGCGGGCCGCTCGATCCGGCGCTCGATCGGCCTCTCATACGACCGCTTCCACGATTTCGAGCGCACGATCCAGCTCAACTACCTGGGGGCGGTGCGCCTGATCCTGGCCCTGCTGCCCTCGATGCGGGCGCGCAAGTCGGGCCACATCATCGACATCAGCTCGATCGGCACGCAGACCAACCCGCCGCGCTTCTCGGCCTACGTCGCCTCGAAGGCGGCGCTCGACGCCTTCGGCCGGGTGATCGCCTCGGAGGTGGTCGACGACGGCGTCCACGTGACGACGATCCACATGCCGCTCGTCCGCACGCCGATGATCGCGCCGACGCGGATGTACGACGTCTTCCCGGCGATCTCGCCGGAGGAGGCGGCGGAGATGATCGCCGGGGCGATGATCCACAGGCCGAAGAAGGTGGCGACGCGGTTGGGGACCTTCGGCGAGCTTCTGTACGCCGTGGCGCCGACGGTCAGCGACAGGATCTTGAATCAGGCCTACAAACTGTTTCCGGAGTCGCAGGCCGCGAAGGGGAAGGCCGAGGAGGCGCCGGATCGGCCGCCCTCCACCGAGGCGGTTGCGTTTGCTCACCTCATGAAAGGTGTGCACTGGTAGGGCGGGTGGTGCCCCTCCCCTGAAGGCCGTTGCGCAGCTGATCGCTCGAGGGACTTCGGAATGGATTACCGGGAGCCTTCCGGGGAGGGGCACCACCCGCCCTCCGGTGGAGCGCCTTCATGAGACGACTCAAGCACTGGGGGTGGGGGTACGAGGATCAGGCGCCTTTCGAGAAGGAGCTTCGTGAGGCCGCGGCGGGGATCAGGGAGAGGTTTGGGTTCGGGGGCGAGGTGGAGAAAGCGGTGCCTCTCGATGAGGTGGAGCTTAGGAAGGGGCGGTTGAAGGCTCCGAAAGCGCTGGGCGACCTCTTTACTGACGACCATTACGCGCGGGTGGTGCATGCTCAGGGGAAGGCTTATCGGGACGTAGTCAGAGGGTTCAGGGGGGAATTTCCCAACCCGCCGGATCTCGTCGCGTATCCCAGGGACGAGGCGGAGATCGGGGCGGTGCTGGAGTGGTGTGAGGCGGAGGGGGCCGTCGTCGTGCCGTTCGGGGGTGGGACGAGCGTGGTTGGGGGAGTCGAGGCGCGGGATCTGGATCGACCGGTGGTCTCGCTGGATCTGAAGCGGTTGGACCGGGTGCTGGAGGTTGACGCCGCATCCTTGGCGGCGCGGATTCAGGCTGGGGCTACGGGGCCGGGGCTGGAGGAGCAGCTGCGCGAGCGCGGCCTGACGCTGCGCCACTTCCCGCAGTCGTTCGAGTACTCGACTCTGGGCGGCTGGATCGCGACCCGGGCGGGCGGGCACTTCGCGACGCTCTACACGCACGTCGACGACCTGGTCGAGTCGGTGCGGGCGATCACCCCGCGCGGCGCCTGGGAGTCGCGGCGCCTGCCGGGCTCGGGGGCGGGCCCCTCGCCGGACCGGGCGCTGATCGGCTCCGAGGGCATCCTCGGTGTGATCGCCCAGTCCTGGGTCCGGGTGCGCCCCCGGCCCGAGTACAAGAGCTCCTGCGCGGTCGAGTTCGACGACTTCCTCGCCGCGGCCGGCGCCGTGCGCGAGATCGCCCAGTCCGGCCTCAACCCCGCGAACTGCCGCCTGCTCGACGCGCTGGAGGCCGGCACCACGGGCGCCGGCTCTGGCGAGAAGCATCTGCTCGTCCTCGGCTTCGAGTCCGCCCACCTCCCCGTCGACGAACCGATGCGTCTGGCCCTGGACATCGCCCAATCCCACGCCGGCGCCCCCGGCGCCCCTCGCACCTCGGGACCGACGGGGCCGACGGGCCGAAAAGCGCGCTATGTCAGCGGAAATCGGCCCGTCGACGGCGAGTCTGGGAACTCCGTTGGCGCTTGGCGCTCGGCGTTCCTCCTGGCGCCCTATCTCCGCGACACGTTCGTCGCTTGCGGGGTGCTTTCCGAGACGTTCGAGACGGCGATCACCTGGGACCGCTTCGAGGAGTTCCACGCCGACGTGATGCAGGCGGTCCGGACCAAGGTTGCCGAGGTCTGCGACGCGCCCGCCGACGGTCCCGGCGCGCCGCGGGTCAGCTGCCGCTTCACCCACGTCTACCCCGACGGGCCGGCGCCCTACTTCACCGTGCTCGCGCCGGCCGTCCGCGGCGGCGAGGTCGAGCAGTGGGACGAGATCAAGGCCGCCGCCGCGGAGGCCGTGATCGCGGGCGGCGGCACGATCACCCACCACCACGCCGTCGGCCGCGACCACCGCCCCTGGTACGACCGCCAGCGCCCGGCCCCCTTCGCCGCCGCCCTGCGCGCCGCCAAGGCGGAGCTCGATCCCGCCGCGATGCTGAACCCGGGGGTCCTCATCGACCCCTGAGCGTCGGGTGCAACGTTTTGTTGGGGTATCTGACGAACAAAACGTTGCATCCCCTCGGGTTGGAGAACGCCCAGCGCCGGCCTGACGACCAGCCTGACAGGCGGCAGCGCTAGGCTCAGCAGCTTGGAAACGATCACCTCCGAACAGCCGACGGTTCCCGCTACTGCCGACCAGACGGACGAGCCGGTAGCGCCGCGCCGTTCGCCGCTGCGGGCGGCGATCAAGACCGGGCGGCCGCAGGAGTGGATTAAGAACCTCTTCGTCTTCGCCGGCCTGCTCTTCTCGGGCAAGTTCAACCAGCCGCACGCGATCGTCGAGGCGACGCTCACCTTCGCCGCCTTCTGCCTGATCTCCAGCGCCGGCTACTACCTCAACGACCTGATCGACGTCGAGCTCGACCGCAAGCACCCGAAGAAGCGCTTCCGGCCGCTGGCCGCGGGCGAGCTCTCGGAGGCGGCGGCGAAGGCGATCGCGCCGGCCCTGGCCCTCCTCGCCCTCGCCCTCGCCTTCGGCACGGTCAACTGGGAAGTCGGCCTGATGGTGGTCGGCTACGGCATCGCCCAGGTTGCCTACAGCCTCGGGCTGAAGCAGATCGTGATCGTCGACGTGATGACCCTCGCCGGGCTCTTCATCCTCCGCGTCGCCGCCGGCGCCGTCGCCGTCGACGCCCACGCCTCCGAATGGCTGCTGCTCTGCACCGGGATGATCGCCCTCTTCCTCGGCTTCACCAAGCGCCGCCAGGAGGCCGTCTCCGAGCTGCACGAGGGCACGAGCAGCCGCCCCGTGCTCGAGCACTACTCGCTGCCCTTCCTCGACCAGATGGTCGCCATGGTCACCACCGGCACCGTGATCAGCTACTCGATCTACGCGGTCAACTCACCGATCGTCGGCAACGAGATGATGTGGACGATCCCGCCGGTCGTCTACTGCATCTTCCGCTACCTCTACCTGATCTACGACCGCGCCGAAGACCGCTCGATCGCCTACCTGGTCTCCCGCGACAAGGGCATGCAGGCCGGCCTCGCCGTCTTCGCCGCCGCCGCCTTCGCGGTGCTGTACGCATTCAACTAGAGGCTCCTTCCTCACACTCCCGACCCGACGGTAGGGTGAGGACAGTGGCAAGGGAAAGGGAACGCTCGAAAGCCGACGCGGCCGCAGGCAAGTCTCGGTGGCCGTGGCCCGACGAGGTATACGAACGGCTCGCAAGAGATGCCGGTCGTATGTGTTACGTGGCTCGTTCCCTTGACAACTCTTCCCAAGCGTCCGCTGTGGAACTTCGATCTTCGCGCTGAGGGTGGTGAAACAGTGCCTGTGCTTGGACAGCAAGCCAACGCATTCATTGCGGAGGAGGCACTCCTTGCCGCGGCAAGGAGTGCCTTTGACCTGGACTCGGCGGAGACGTTGCCAAAAGAACTGAGGATGGCACTTCGGGAAGTCGCGGCGGGAGACTCCCAAACCGCCAAAGCCGCCCTCACAAGAGTCGTCAGCAAAGCGAGCGAAGGCGAACACGCCGCGAGCATGCTGATCAGGGACCCCAGGTCTGCCTTGCTCCTCGAGCTGTTGGCTAAGAACTATCTTCTGATTGCGCTCGTCGATGTCGTGGATCGTCGTCGTGTTCTCAAGTACGCCTACGACCATGAGTTGATTGCTGGCCCCGGCAGACGGTCTGTCGCACAGAGGCTCGGCTGGAAGCCGCTAGTGATAGAGACCGCCGTGCCCAGTGCCGCACGGACAGTGAGCTATCACGCCGAGATACAGATCCCGGAAGAGTTGCGTCTCAACGGCTCCTTTATTTACGATCGGAAGACCAAGCAGGTCTACGCAGTGGACGGACCAGGGGATAGGGGTTCCCTGCATGCGCCGAACGTGCCTCCGAGTGCGGCGCCGGTTCTCGTCTTTGCCGTAAGGCCAGAGAGAGCAGGCTTCCCAACGATTGCATGCTTGGTCGCATGGGTGACTGCTGCCTTCCTCGTCATTGGCGCCTGGCCCGGAGACCTTGACCCAGATCGCGCGGATGCCGCTGTTTCGCTGCTTCTCGCCGGTTCGGCGCTGTTCGCCGGCGTGGTGGCGAGCTCGGGCGAGCATCGGCTCGTCCAGACGCAATTCTCTTTGCCACGGGTGACGTTGGCTGGGTCGGCTCTCGTTGGCCTTGGGGCGGCTGCGGCGCTCGCCTTCGCCTTGCCTATCTGCACGATTGCCATCGTATGGAAGCTTGGGGCGATCTTCGCCGTCGTCTTCGCTTGTATCCTTAGCGTTACGTTCAAGCAAGCTGCCCCGACCACGCGATAGCAAATGTCCTTCGAAGACTTCATCAAGAACCTCAAGGAGAACCGAGAGATTCCCGGCGGCACGGAGGTGCCCCAGGGAGTCCTGCGCGTTGGGCCAGATGAAGTCGCCGAGGATGCGCCGGTTTTGCTTGCCTCTGCTTCGGCAACGGAGTTCTCCGACGACGAGATTCAAAGTCTCTAGCCGAGAGGCTGGAGACGTTTTTCAGCTTGATTCGGTCAGTTGGCGCAGACCGGTAGGTCCGAGACCAATGCGGTCTTGCCGTCGCGCTGGAACTGGAGGTCGATCGTCTCGTTCTTGCGGTAGGTGCCGAAGAGGCCGAGGTACATCGCTAGCCAGCGGCCGGTGCCGACTTTCTCCTTGACGATCTCGCGAGTGAAGACGATCTCGCCGGCGGCGACGCGATAGTCCTCGCCCTCTTTCTGTTCGACGCCATTGATGAAGACGACGTAGGGCGCTTCGGCGCCCGGCGGCAGCTTCACGCGCCGCCCGGCGGCGTAGCTGCCCTTGGGGATCTCGCTCTCAGCCATCGCGTTCCAGAGTCTCGCGCACGAGGTCGAACGGCGTCTCGTGCCCACTCGGATCGAGCTCCTCCCGCCGCACCGAGCCGCGAAACGGCATGAACGTCCCGTCCCCCCGCACGTCGACCCCGGCCACCGGCTTGCGCAACCACCCCTTCCCGCTCAACTGCAGCCGAGCCCGAACCTGATCGGCCGGGCTGAAGTCCCTCAACGTCGAAACCGGCTCCGCCGGCCCCTCCGCCCGGATAATCAAAGCCCGCTCCCGCATCGCGGCGACAGCGACATCCAGATCATCGAACGACTCATGCGAGACGTCGGCCCCGTCCCTGATGCTCAGCTTCCACGCGCCCACTCGCGCAGCGTACAAACCGTCCCTGGAAGAGGGTGTCGGGGGTGCCCCGCAGGGTGCGGCGTCCTGTTTTTCGCGGTGAAACGTCAGCGAGAGCCCAACCACCGCAAGGCGAAAAACCCAGCATCCCGGAGGGGCACCCCCGACACCCTCAACCCGGCTACGGATTCAGCGACTAAGCCCCACGCCTCGGTCGCTTCGGCCTACGCGCCGGCGGCCCGACGATCTTTTCCGGCCCATCCCGATCCTCAAGCTGCACGTACTCCCGCTCGCGCGCCCCGGTGTAGACCTGCCGCGGCCGGGCGATCTTCTGCTCGGGGTCTTCGTGCATCTCCATCCACTGCGCGACCCAGCCGGCGGTGCGCGGGATGGCGAAGATCACGGTGAACATCTCGGTCGGGATCGCCAGCGCCTCGTAGATGATCCCCGAGTAGAAGTCGACGTTCGGGTAGAGCTTGCGCGAGGTGAAGAACTCGTCGTCGAGCGCGCGCTTCTCGAGCTCGCGGGCGATCTCGATCAACGGGTTGTACTCGGTCGCCTCGAAGATCTCCTCGAGGTGCTGCTGGATGATCCGCGCCCGCGGGTCGTAATTCTTGTAGACGCGGTGGCCGAAGCCCATCAGCTTCTCCTCGCGCGCCTTCACCTTCTCGAGGAAGTCCGGGATGTTGTCGACGGAGTCGATCCGCCGCAGCATGCGCAGCACCGCCTCGTTGGCGCCGCCGTGCAGCGGCCCGTAGAGCGCCGCCACGCCGGCCGCGACCGCCGAGTAGGGGTCGACGTCGGAGGAGCCGACGCCGCGCACGGCGCTGGTCGAGCAGTTCTGTTCGTGGTCGGCGTGGAGGATGAAGAGCACGTCGAGCGCCTTGGAGAGGCTCTCCTTCGGCACGTGCTTCTGTTCGGTCTTCTTGAACATCATCGAGAGGAAGTTCTCGGCGAAGTTGAGGTCGTTTTCGGGATAGACGTAGGGAAGGCCCATGTTGTGCCGGTAGGAGAACGCGGCCAGCGTCGGCACCTTCGCGATCAACCGCACCGCGGCCATGTAGCGCTCTTCGGGATCGTCGATGTGCTTGGCGTCCGGGTAGAAGGTGGAGAGCGCCCCGACTCCGGCGAGCAGCATCCCCATCGGGTGCGCGTCGTAGCGGAAGCCCTCGAAGAAGTGCTTGAGGTCCTCGTGGACGAAGGTGTGGTGGGTGATGTCGTACACCCAGCGGTCGAGCTGCGGCCCGGTCGGCAACTCGCCGAAGATCAGCAGGTAGGCGACCTCGAGGAAGGTCGAGCGCTCGCAGAGCTGCTCGATCGAGTAGCCGCGGTGTTCGAGGATCCCCGCATCGCCGTCGATGAAGGTGATCGCTGAGCGGCAGGCGGCGGTGTTGGTGAAGGCCGGGTCGTAGGCGAGCATCCCGAATTCGTCGGGGTCGACCTTGATCTGGCGCAGGTCCATCGCCCGCACGGTGCCGTCGACGATCGGCAGCTCGTACTGCTTGCCGGTGCGGTTGTCGGTGACGGTCAGGGTCTCCGAACCGGCGGCGGCCCCATCGTCGGCGGCGGCGTCTCTGATCTGCTGCTCGGTGGCCATCAAACCTCCTCGGAGCCGTGTGTCAGGAGAGCCCAGTATCGCAGTTCGGGGTCGCTCGCCTGTTGCGCTCTGGAGAACGCCGCCGCTACTCGGCGGGGGTGGGCAGCGGCTCGAATCGCGTCATCGCGTGCAGCTCGGCGAAGCGCTCGTCGATCTCCTCGCGCGTGAGCGCGGCCACGCGCTCGGTGCCGAAGGCTTCGACGTTGAAGGAGGCGAGGACGGTGCCGTAGCCCATCGCCCGCCGCAGCGAGGCCTCGTCCAGCTCGCCTTCGTGGCCGTCGAGGTAGCCGAGGAAGCCGCCGGCGAAGCTGTCGCCGGCACCGGTCGGGTCGCGCACGTCCTCGAGCGGGTACCCCGGCAGGGCGAAGAAGCTGTCCTCGGTGAAGAGCGCAGCGCCGTACTCGCCCTGCTTGGCGACGACCGCGCGCGGCCCGTGGGCCATCACCGCCCGCGCCGCGCGGGCGAGGTTCGACTCGCCGGTCAGCTGCCGCACCTCGGCGTCGTTGACGATCACGCAGTCGACCTCGGCGATCGCCGCCAGCAGCGACTCCCTGGCGGTGTCGATCCAGAGGTTCATCGAGTCGAGCGCCGAGAAGCGGGCCGAGCCGCACTGGGCGCGCACCTGACGCTGCAGGTCGGGCTGGATGTTGGCGAGGAAGAGCATGTCGGCCGCCTCCGCCGCCGCCGAGAGCTTCGGTTCGAAGTCGCCGAAGACGCCGAGCTGGGTGTCCTCGGTGTGGGCGACGTTGAGGTCGTACTCGTAGCGGCCGCGCCAGAAGAAGGACTGGCCGCCGGCCACCCGCTCGACGTCGTCGACGAGCACGCCGCGACCTTCCAGGACCTCGAACTGCTCGGCGCCGAAGTCGTCGCCGACCGGGCCGACCGGCCGCACCTCGGTGAAGAAGCTGGCGGCGAGCGAGAAGTGGACGGCGGCGCCGCCCAGCATGCGGTCGCGCTCGCCGAAGGGCGTCTTGACTGAATCGAAGGCTATGGATCCGACGACCGTGAGAGACATTCGGCGGCGGAGGTTAGCGGCGCGCGGGTCCTGTCATGGGGGAGGGGGGCCTGCGGGCAGTCCACGGGCTGTCCTCGACCCCCCTCCCCCATGCCACCCGCGCGAGCTACGCCCGACGAATAGTGTCCCGGCCGATGAAGGCGATTCGGATCGAGGAGTTCGGCGGCCCAGAGGTGCTGCGCTATGTGGAGGTCGACGACCCTGTGGCGGGGGAGGGGGAGGTCGTCGTCGAGGTCGCGCGGAGCGGGATCAACTTCGCTGACACCCATGCGACGCGGAACGACTACCTGGCCGAGCAGACCCTGCCGCTGGTCCCGGGGGCCGAGGTGTCGGGACGAACGCCCGACGGGCGGCGGGTCGCGGCGCTGCTGGGCAACGGCGGGTACGCGGAGAGGGTCGCGGTACCGGAGGCGCTCTTGATTCCGCTGCCGGATGCGGTCGATGACGATCGGGCCGCGGCGATGCTGCTGCAGGGGCTGACGGCGATGGCGCTGGTGCGGCGTTGCGCGCGGATCGAGGCGGGGGAGACGCTGGTGGTCGAGGCAGCGGCGGGAGGCACCGGCAGCATGGCCGTGCAGCTCGGCAAGCGGGCCGGCGCCAAGGTGATCGGGCTCGCCTCCTCCGAGGAGAAGCGGGCGCTGGTCGAGAAGCTTGGGGCGGACGCGACGGTCGATTCGCGCGCCGAGAACCTGGGAGAAGCGATTCGAGAGGCGAACGGCGGCGACCGAGTCGACGCGGTGCTGCATATGAGCGGCGGCGGCGCGTTCGACGAAGAGCTGGGCGTTCTCGCCCCGCTTGGCCGCATGGTCGTCTTCGGGATCGCCTCGCGGGAGCAGCGCGACGTGTCCACCGCGGCGCTCTTGCGTGGGTCGAAGACCGTCGTCGGGTTCTGGCTCGTGCATCTGCTCGCCCGCCAGGACCTGGCCGTGCCGATGATCGGCGAGCTCGTCGGGGCGGTCGCCTCGGGCGACCTCGAGGTCACCGTCGGCGAGGTCTACCCGCTCTCCGAGGCCGCCCGCGCCCACGAGGACCTCGTCGCCCGCCGCACCACCGGCAAGCTCCTCCTGGACCCGAGCCGATGAGCGCCTTCAAAGAGCTCGGGCTCTCGCCGCAGATCCAGCAGGCCCTCGACGAGCTTGGCTTCGAGGACCCCACCCCGATCCAGGAGGAGGCGATCCCGGAGCTGCTCGGCGGCCACGACGTGATCGGCCAAGCCCAGACCGGGACCGGCAAGACCGCCGCCTTCGGCCTGCCGCTGCTGCAGTACCTCGACCCGGAGCTCGACGAGGTGCAGGCGATCGTCCTCACCCCGACCCGCGAGCTCTGCATCCAGGTGACCCAGGCGCTGCGCGCCTACGCCGAGCACCTCGAGGTCGAGATCGTCGCCGTCTTCGGCGGCGCCCCGATCAAGTCGCAGCAGTCGCAGTTGCGCGCCGGCGCCCACGTCGTCGTCGCCACCGTCGGCCGGATGATGGACCTGATGAGCCGCCGCTCGCTGGTGCTGACGGCGGCGCGCTACGTCGTCCTCGACGAGGCCGACGAGATGCTCGACCTCGGCTTCATCGAGGACGTCGAGAAGATCCTGCGGATGTGCCCGAGCGGCCGCCAAACGGCGCTCTTCTCGGCGACGATGCCGCCGCCGATCAAGCGGCTCGCCGAGAGCTACATGTACGACCCGACGACGATCCGGATCACGCCGAAGACGCTGACAGTCGACGCGATCGCCCAGGCCTACGTCGAGGTCGCGGCCAACGAGAAGCCGGAGAGGCTGGTCGAGCTGCTGCGCGCCGAGGAGCCCGAGCAGGCGATCATCTTCTGCCGCACGAAGATCGGCGCCTCGCGGCTGGAGCGGACGCTGAAGGACCGCGGCCTCGACGTCAAGGCGCTGCACGGCGACATGAGCCAGGGCGCCCGCGACGGCGTGATGATCTCCTTCAAGGACCACCGGGTGCGGCTGCTGGTGGCGACCGACATCGCCGCCCGCGGGCTCGACATCGAGCACGTCACCCACGTCATCAACTACGACGTGCCGGCTTCCTCGGAGGTCTACGTTCACCGGATCGGGCGCACCGGGCGCGTCGGCCGCACCGGCCGCGCGATCACCTTCGTCACCCCCGCCCAGCGCGACGAGATCGGCCGCATCGAGCGCGACGTGAAGACGACGATCGGCGAGTGGGAAACGCCCGAGGAGCGGCTCGAGCACGCGCCGCGCCCGCGCCGCCGCGACGCGGAGAAGGAGTCCAAGCGCGCGGCCAAGGGCAACGGCAAGGGGGACGAGGCGGTCAAGCTCTTCGTCAATCGCGGCGAGCGCAGCGGGATCAGCGAGGAGGACCTGCGCTGGGCCCTGCGCGAGGGCGCCGTGCTCGCCGACGAGCAGGTCCACGACGTCCACGTCCTGCACCGCTTCTCCTTCGTCCACGTCGCCCCCGACGTCGCCGAGCGCACGGTGGAGTACCTCAACGGGACGAAGCTCAAAGGCCGCGAGATCCGCCTCGAGATCGCGCGGAACTAGCTCGCGGTCAGCTCGGCGATCCGGGCGAAGAGGGCGTCGAAGTCGATCGGCTTGGTGAGGTAGCCGCTGACCTCGACGTCACTGGCGGCGCCGGCGTCCATCTGGTCCTGGTGGGCGCTGACGATCAGGATCGGGGTCTCGAGGCCCTGGGCGCGCAGCTCGCGCAGGGCGTCGATGCCCGACTTGCGCGGCATCATCGCGTCGAGCAGGAGGATGTCGGGCGCCGGGTCGGCGCCGTCGATCGCCTCCAGCACCTCGACCCCGTCGGCCGCGGTCAGCACCTCGTAGCCCTCCATCTCCAGCCGCGTCCGCATCAGCAGCAGGATCGTCTCCGAGTCGTCGGCGATCAGGACCCGGGTCATGCGGCCTCCTTCGCCGGGAGCCAGACGCGGAAGGTGGAGCCCTGGCGGGGCGCCGATTCGGCGCCGATCGTGCCGCCGTGCAGCTCGACCAGCGACCTGGAGATCGCCAGGCCGAGCCCGGTGCCGCCGACGTGCTGCGTCAGGCCGGCGTCGCCCCTGGTGAAGCGGTCGAATATGTGCTCTAGCTGGTCGGCTGGCATTCCGGGGCCGTCGTCGCGCACGGCCAGCTCCACTCCGGCTCCGTTGCGGGTGGCCGTGACTTCGATCGAGGCGCCGGCGGGACTGTACTCGTGCGCGTTGGTGAGGAGATTCACCAGCACCTGACGGATTCGGTCGCGGTCGACGCTGACCTCGGGCAGGCCGGCCTCGATCCGCTGCGCGAGCGCCTGACCGCGCCCCTCGGTCTGGCTGCGCATCGTTCGCACCGCGTCCTCGACCAGCGGCCCGACCTCGGTCGGGGCCGGCTTGATCGTCAGGCGCCCGGCGTCGCTGCGGGCGAGGTCGAGCAGGTCGTTGAGCAGGCGCACCAGGTGGCGGGTGTTGTCGAGGATCACCTCGACCGTCTCGGCCTGCTTGTCGCTGAGTTTCTCGCGCTCCAGCATCAGCAGCTCGGCGAAGCCCTGCACCGAGGTGAGCGGGCTGCGCAGCTCGTGCGAGGCGGTGAGCACGAACTCGTCCTTCATCGTTTCCAGCTGGTCGCGTTCGCCGGCGCGGCGCTGCAGCTCGCCGGCCATCTCGTTGAACGCTTCGCCAAGCGCCGCGGTCTCCGAGAGGCCGCCGACTTTCACCCGCGCCTCGAGGTCGCCGCCGGCGAGGCGGCCCGAGGCGTCGACCAGCTCCTCGAGCGGGCGCCGCATGGTGGCGATCAGGCCGGTGAAGAGCAGCGCCGCGCCGGTCAGGGCGGCGATCAGGCCGGCGCCGACCAGCAGGGCGGTGTCGCGCGTCTTGCCTTCGATTTCGTCGTGCAGGTGCTGGCGCGCCTCTTTCTGCTTGACGATCGTCGCCCGCGAGGCGACCGGATGGACTCCGGCCGCGAGATCGTTGCGGGCGGCGATCTCGACCTGGTAGGAGCGGGCCGTGGCGTCCTCGAAGTCCTGGCGCTGCTGCAGGAAGCGGGCGACGCCGATCACCGCCAGGCCGGTGAGCACCGCGAAGGCGATCGCGAAGCCGATCGTCAGCCGGTTGGCGACCGACGGGCTGAGGCGAAATCGGCGTCGGGAATATGCTTGGCCGGCGATGGGGGACGAGGCTACAGGCACGACCGACGGCATCGCCGAGGCTCCGCAGGGGATCGACCGCGACGGGGTCGAAGGCTGGTTCGCCGAGCACGTCGAGGGCGCCCGGCTGCCGCTCGCCTTCGAGCGGATCTCGGGCGGGCACTCGAACCTGACCTACAGGGTGACCGACGCCGCCGGCAGGCGCTGGGCGCTGCGCCGGCCGCCGCTCGGCAAGCGGCTCGGCTCCGCCCACGACATGGGCCGCGAGTTCCGCGTCGTCTCGGCCCTCGCCTCGACTCCGGTGCCGGTGGCGCCGGTCGCCGGCCTCTGCGAGGACGAGGGCGTCAACGAAGCCCCCTTTTACGTGATGGAGTTCGTCGAGGGTCCGATCCTGCGCGGTTTGGTCGAGGCCGATGCCTTCCCCGAGGAGACCGACCGCCGCGCGATCGGCGAGCGCGTCGTCGACACCCTGGTCGCGATCCACGCCGTCGACCCCGACGCGATCGGGCTTGGCGACCTCGGCCGCAAGGAGGACTACGTCGCCCGCCAGCTGCGCCGCTGGCAGGGCCAGTGGGAGAAGTCGAAGACGCGCGAGCTGGCGGCGATCGACGCTGTCCACGACCGCCTCGCCGCCCGCATCCCCGAGCAGGGGCCGGCGACGATCGTCCACGGCGACTATCGCCTCGACAACATGATCCTCACGCCTCAAGGCGACGTCGCCGCCGTGGTCGACTGGGAGCTCTGCACGCTCGGCGACCCGCTCGCCGACGTTGGCCTGCTGATGGTCTACTGGCCCGAAGCCGGCGAGGGGGACGTCTCGCTCGGCCAGCCGGCGACGATGGCGCCCGGCTTTCCCACCCGCGAGCAACTGCGCACCCGCTACGCCGAGCGCTCCGGCCGCGACCTCTCCCAGCTCGACTTCTTCGTCGCCCTCGGCTACTGGAAGCTGGCGATCATCCTCGAGGGGGTCTACGCCCGCTACGCCGCCGGCCAGTACGGCAAGGTCGACCCCGGCATCGAAGCCTTCGCCCGCCTGGTCGAGCGCCTGGCGGAGGCCGCCGACGAGGCCGAGCGGCGGGGCTGAGGGCAACGCTCATTGGCTCCACAGGCTGCTTGGAGCGGTCTGTCCGAACCTCTTGACTTCCCGCCGCGGAACCTGAAAGTGTGCCGACTGCCCCCAAATGGGCAGGCGCGAGCCTCATCCCCCTCAACTCAAGGAGAGTCAACACGTGAAGCAGATACGCAAGCGACTCACGTATGCCAACGTGATGTCGTCGATCGCTGTCTTCCTTGTCATCGGCGGCGGCGCGGCCTTCGCCGCCCTCGGCAAGAACACGGTCGGCACGAAGCAGCTGAAGAACAACGCCGTGACAGCGGCGAAGATCAAGAAGGAAGCCGTGGCGTCCGGAAAGATCAAGAACGGCGCGGTCGTTAACGGCAAGCTCGGCAGCGGCGCGGTATCCACCGACAAGATCGTCGATTCTGCGGTTACAAGTGGGAAGCTCGCCGACGGCGCGGCAACCACGGGCAAGATTGCCAACGACGCTGTGACCGCTGGCAAGCTCTCTCCCGGCGAGCGATCCGAAGCATTCGTCGCGGAAGAGCCAAGCGGCACGGTCGAATTCCAAAAAAGCCTCTTCGAACCCCCGACAACTGTCGTGACACTCAACGTGCCGGCTGGCGCTCAGTACGTGGTTACGGGGCAGACGCAGATCATCTTCTCGATCGGCACCTCACCGCCAGAAACGGCTCTCACCGAGTGCTTCCTGAACGATGACGGCACCTCCATCGGTGAAATGAGCGCCACGTCCAAGGAAGGCTTGATCTTCCCGTCGAGTGGCGTGAGCATGACTGGTATCTCCGACGGTGGAACCCTCACGGTCGCCTGCAAGTCGAACACCAAAAACACTTTCGCCTACAAGCGGAAGATCATCGCCGTCCGAGTGGGAGCGGTGCACTAGGCAGCTCTCACGGCTGACCGCAAGTAGCCAGATGTAATCAAAGGGCCGGGCATTTGCCCGGCCCTTTTTCCTCGAGGGCGTCTACGCCCGCTACGCTGCCGGCCAGCAAGGTCGACCCCGGCATCGAAGAGTTCGCCTGCCTTGCCCGAGGCGACCGACGAGCCGAACAGCGGGCTAAGAAAAAGGGGCCGGCGAATGCCGGCCCCTTTTCCACCTTTCAAGCGGCTCTGCGAACTCTGAGATCAGCCAACCAGAGCTGAACCAGCGAAGTGACATTCCGTCGAGAACGGATAATCATCTTCAGCGTTCGGACTGTTGACATCGTTGATGTCTGCCTGCTCGTTGGCCCAGCTCGCCGCGGCGAGGAAATGACCGTCGGTGGCCATGGCCTCTCCACCGTCCCCATTGTCGTCGTAGTTGAACACGACGCCCTGATTCAGGGATAGGTTGTCATCTTCGTCATCTTCGCTGTCTGCGTAAGCAGGCACGGTGCTGCGGTTGTAGATGACGAGCGCGGTACCAGTGTCTTCGAACTGAACTCCAGGCGGATCGAAATCACTATTAGGATCGCAAATACCCATCAGCTCGAAGTTCGCCGTCTTGGCAAGGCTGACCAGCTGGTTGTCATTGGCACCCGCCGAGAACGTCTTCACGGTGTCGACGTTGTTGGCATTGGTCGCGGTAGTGGCGCTTGGCACCGTTCCCAGCGATGACAGGTTGATGTCGGCGCCGGTAAGAGAGCCATCCTTAACCCTTGATCCGTTTACGGCGTTTTTCTTGATCTTGTTGGTTGTAACCGCTTCCTTCTTGATCTTGGCAGTGGTCACAGCCTTGGCCTTGAGCTGCTTGGTGCCAACCGTGTTCTTACCGAGGTGAATTGCGGCGATGGCTGTGGCACCCCCCAGAACGAGGAAAACTGCCAGTGAAGACATCACGTTTGCATACGTGAGTCGCTTGCGAATGACGTTCAAAGGAATCTCCTTTATTGAGGATACGAACGTTGAGCGTAAGCAGGAATGTCAACTCTCAAGCTCAGGCATAGATGCAGCGAGCCTTTCAGGTCACCGACCGGCTTGTCAAGTTCGTGGACCAATTTTGAGAGAGAGAGAGAGAGAGCTCCATCCCCGCCAAGTTGAGTCGATCCGACAGCCCAACTTGCGACCGGCACTATTTCAGATCCTCCGGCGGCGTCCATTGCACCCGGTTTGAGGCAGAACACACGACCCTCTCTGGAACTCCTGGCAGCGAGGCCGGCGGACGCGCTCTGGGCGTTCGGAGCGATACGCTTGAGGCGTTCGACATCGTCGGAAGCCCCAGGATGCGCGGCTCCTCGCCCGCCGAGGGTACGTCGAACTAACCGACCAAGCCCGCCACGCCTCTCTCGTCGGCCGGATCGATGCGCTCGAGTCCGCGAACTTCGTCGAAGGCTCGGTCGGTGGCGAGGACGGCGTCGATGCCGCGGTTGAGGGCGACGGCGGCGAAGACCGCGTCGCGGGCGTCCAGGGCAGCGTGCGCTTCGAAGAGGTCGATTCCCCGTTGCACATCGTCGAGCTCGAGCGCGTGCAGCTTGCACAGCCGCGCCGCGCCGCGTGCCGCCTCGCTTGCTTCGGCTCGGTTCCCGGTGCGTCGAAAACGTTGATGCGCGAGCTCCTGCAACAGATCCGCGCTTGCCTCGCCCCGGAGTTCTTCGGCACCGGCACGGGCCAGAATCTCCCGGCACGGATCTTTGTAGGCGTGCTCGCGACCCAGCGCGTATATGAAGATCGAAGTGTCGTAGAGGAAGCGCCTCACGAGCCTTCCAGCTTGCGAGCCCGCTCGTCGAGCATTTCCTGCTTCTGCTGCTCCCAGTCTGGCTCAGGTCCCTCCCCCGGAGGCGGGGGCATCGCCAGCAGAGCCCGTGCGGCCGCCGCGCGGTCAGACGCGAGTGCCGGGAACTCGTGGTCGATCGCCCGGCGGACGAGCTCGCCTACTGGCGCACCGATCCGCTCCGATTCCCGCGTCAACCGCTCATACCGCTCGTCGTCGACGAGCACCTGAAGTCGCCGGTTCAGCATGTGCATACCTTAGCAGGAGCATCTGCGCAGATATGTGCATATATTAGATCGCCCGGCGCGCGTGCTTCGGGTCCAGCTCGCCGGCCGCCGCGGCCTCGGCGCGCTTGGCCCAGCGGTTGAGCTCGCGGCGGGCGAGGACCATCTTGTGGACCTCGTCGGGGCCGTCGGCGAGGGGCAGCATGCGGCTGAAGCGCCAGGGGGCGGCGAGGGGGTGTTGTCGGTCGCGGATCGCAGCAATCGAGGACGGTTGTGGCTTGTCTCCTCTGGCTACCAGAGCAGGTCAACCCCGTAGTCGGCCAGCTCGCTGTCGGCGCTGACGACCACGAGTCCCTCGACTTCGGCTTGGGCGACGAGAAGGCGGTCGAAGGGATCTCGGTGATGCATGGGCAGTGATCCCACTCGATCGGCGTGGCGGGCAGTAATAGGGAGCAGGTCTACGCCCGCGCGCTCGAGCTGCTCGAGAAGATCGGCCGGTGCATCGAGCTTGCCGAGCCGGCGCTTGATCGCCACCTCCCAAATGACCATGGCGCTGATCAGCACTCGGGCGTCCGGGGCGGCGATCGCGGCGATCGCCTTCTTGCCCAGGCGCTCCCGTTCACCCGCCATCCACCAGAGCACGACGTGCGTGTCGAGCAGAAGGGTCAGGAGCGCATGCCGAGCGACTCGGCGAGGTCGTCGGGCAGCTCGTCGAAGTCCTCGGCGAGCCGCACCCGACCGCGCCATGCGCCGGCGAGGGCGGCGAAGCCACCTCCCTGGCGCTCGGGGACGAGCCGAGCCGCGGGCTCTCCGCGCCGCGTGATCACGATCTCCTCGCCGGCTTCCACCCGCTCGACCAGTTTCGAGAGATTGCTCTTCGCCTCGTGCATGCCTACCTGCGTCACGGCAAGCCATCCTAGCACGATCTAGCTAGCTAATTAGCTAGGAGGAGAGAGAGCTTCTCTTTGCTCAGATCATCCGCCGCGCGTGCTTCGGGTCCAGCTCCCCGGCCGCGGCGGCCTCGGCGCGCTTGGCCCAGCGGTTGAGCTCGCGGCGGGCGAGGACCATCTTGTGGACCTCATCGGGGCCGTCGGCGAGGCGCAGCATGCGGCTGAAGCGCCAGAGGGCGGCGAGGGGGGTGTCGTCGGTCATGCCGAGCGAGCCGTGGATCTGAATCGCGCGGTCGAGCACGTCCATGACGATGTTGGCGGCGACGATCTTGATCGCCGAGATCGCCTGGCGGGCGGCGCGCTTGCCCTCGGTGTCCATCTTCCAGGCGGCGTAGAGGGTGAGCAGGCGGGCCTGGTCGATCTCCATCCGCGAGGCGGCGATCGCCTCCTGGACGAACTGCTTCTCGCCCAGCGGGCCGCCGAAGGCTTCGCGTTCGTTGGCGCGGTTGCACATCATCTCCAGCGCCCGCTCAGCCGTGCCGATCGCGCGCATGCAGTGGTGGATGCGGCCGGGGCCGAGCCGGTCCTGGGCGACGACGAAGCCCATGCCCTGGCCGCCGAGCAGGTTTGCCGCCGGCACGCGGCATTCTTCGTAGCGGATCTCGCAGTGGCCGGGGCCGCCGTCGTGGCCCATCACCGAGATCGGCCGCACCAGGTTGAAGCCCGGGTTGTCGGTCGGCACGCAGATCATCGAGGCGCGCGCGTAGGGGTTGGCCTCGGGGTCGGTGACGACCATCGCGATCGCCAGCTCGGCCCCCATCGCGCCCGAGGTGAACCACTTGTGGCCGTCGATCACCCACTCGTCGCCGTCGCGCACGGCGCGCGCCTGCAGCAGGGTCGGGTCCGAGCCCGACACCTCGGGCTCGGTCATCGAGAAGCAGGAGCGGATGCGGCCCTCGAGCAGCGGCTCCAGCCAGCGCTCCCTCTGCTCGTCGCTGCCGTGCTCGGCGAGGATCTCCATGTTGCCGGTGTCGGGTGCGGCGCAGTTGAAGGCCATCGGCGCCGCCGCCGGGCTGCGCCCCATCTCCTCGCAGAGCAACCCGTACTCCCAGTTGCTCAGCCCCGGCCCGTAGCGCTCGTCGGGCATGAAGAGGTTCCACAACCCCTCGCTCCTGGCCCGCTCGCGGATCTCGACCAGGATCTTGGGATAGGGCACTCCCGGCCCGACCTCGGCGTCGAGCGCTTCCATGATCTCCCGCTCCTGGGGGTAGATCTCGGCGTCCATGAAGTCAAGGATGCGCTCGCGCAGCGTCTCGACCTGGGGGGTTGGCGTGAAGTCCATCGGGCTAGTCCTCTCCTCGGTACCGGGCGTCAGGAACGCTACCTGCATGTCCGTGCGACACGCGTTTCATGCGGAGCATGAGGGCAGCCGAGGGTACGACCTTGCCGGTGGCGTAGGTGGACAACCGCGAGGCCGACGTCCCCACGCGCGACGCGAACTCCGCACGCGACATGCCCGACCTCTCGATTACGCGCCGCACCTCGTCGGCGACCGCTCGCCGCTCATCCTCCTCGGCCGCCCGCCGAGCGCGAGCGATCACCCTCTCCATCGCCTCGGCAACGCCGAACGGACGACTGTAGGCGAGCACTTCCTCGACCGTGCGCGCGACTTGCCCCCACGGGTCCGCGCGAACCGCGGCCGCAAGTCGTCGCCACTCCGAAAGGCCGCCCCGTTCGAGTCCGGTCTGGATCGCCTCGACGGGCCAGCTGTCGATTGGATCCTGTGGAGACGACTCGACGTTGCGGAATGCGAGGGCGCTCATCTATCGACCATCGACGCGGCAATCTCGCCGAGCGTCTCCTTCACCGCGTCCCAGTCGCTCCACCGCTTTCTCAGGCGGCGGTAGGAGGAGAGCTGCCTGACGACGGCAGGGTCGGCGGGTTGTGGGGCGGACAGCTGCCGCACCAGCTGCGAAGCGACTCCGTCTCCCTCGCCCGATTGATCGGCGTAATAGCGGTCGATCCCGGCCAGTGCCTCGGCGGCCTGGTCCACTCCCATGTGGTCGGCCAGGGCGGCGAGATCGAGGTAGTCGCGGGTCTGGTTGCGGCGAACGACGAGAAACGCCTTGATGCGCAGCGTCTCCTCAACGGTTGGGACGATGACCTTGTCCCCCGATGGGAGGACGGCCTCGGTGACCTCCAACGGCGTCTTGCGCAGCATCTGCCGCACGCCGGTTTCGATTCCGTCCAGATTGCCGAGAATCACCTTGCCCGGCGTCACTCGGTTGGTCGCCCAGCCTTCGTCCTGCTCGACCGCCTCCAGCACCATCTCGAAGCGATCGGCGAGGTCCGCCAAGACGTGGTCGTGATCGCGCGATTCCCTGTGGTCGGCGTAGAGGATGGCGGCGGAGCCGCCGACGAGCACAGCTCCGGGGACCAGGCGCTGCAGGTGGGCGGCGGACTCCAAGAGGGTCAGGAACTGAGGGTCTCGATCATCGACTTCCACCCCAAATAGATTATCAGATACGATAATCCAATCTGGGACTAGAAGTCCTACGGATTGGGAATAGAGCGCCGGTAGCGCGCGAAGAGCTCGCCCTCGTGCTCGAGCAGCCAGACGAGCTCGAGCGGAGCGACCTCGGCGAGCGCGCCCTCGAGGATGTGCGGCGCGCCACCGCCGATCAGCTTCGGGGCGATCGTCAGGAAGAGCTCGTCGACGAGGCCGGCGGCCTGCAGCGAGCCGTGGAGGGTCGGGCCGCCCTCGCAGATCACCGCCCGCACGCCCTCCTCGCGCAGCGAGCGCAGCAGCTCGGAGAGGTCGGCCCACTCGCCGCCGCCGCTTTCGACCACGACCAGGCGTTTCTCGAGGCCGGCATAGCGCTCGGCGCGCATCGTCCCGGCGCCGATCATCACCGCGTCGGAGCGCTTGCGCAGGCCGACCAGCATCGCCGTGTCGACGTCGGAGCCGATCGGGCCGGAGACCCCTTCGATCGTCGCCCGCCCGTCGACGGTGGCGGCGAAGTTCATCGCCACGAAGGGCCGCCCCTCGCGCTCCTCCTCCCAAGGCCGGTAGGACTCGAGCTGCTCCTCGACGGTCGTCTCGCCGGGGTCCGGGATCAGGCGCCGCACGCGCCCAGCCTACTTAGAACCTGTCGACAGCTTCTAGGAGTAGTCGTGCCAGCCGGCGAACTCGCGGCCGGCGAAGCGCTGCAGCTCGGCGACGTCGTCGCCGAAGCGGCCGCGGACCGTCTCGAAGAGGTCGTCGGGCAGCTTCGGCTTCGGCACCGGCGGCTTCTCCGGGTCGTGGACGACCTTCTCGACCATCCAGCGCATCCGCTCGGGCAGGCGGTCGAAGTTGCGGTCGAAGGAGCGGAAGCCCGGCAGCTTGATCAGCCTCTCCATCAGCTGGTATTTGTCGCCCTGCTTGGCGCTCGACTTCTCCCACTCGCGGTCGAACTGCTCGGAGGTGAAGCCCTCGTCGACGCCGGCGAAGCGGAAGGCCCTGCGCATCGTCTCCTCGCGTTCGGCCTGCAGCTCCTCCTGGCTGACGATCTCGATCTGCTCGCGGTCGAAGAGCTCGAGGTAGGGCTGCAGCTGCAGCCAGTACTTGGAGCGGTTCACGTAGGAGGAGTCGGGGTTGGAGAGGACCTCGACCAGCTCACCCGTCTCGTAGCCGGCGCCGGTCGCGTGCACCCAGTGCGAGAGGATGCGCTTGATCGGGTCGCGGACCATGTAGAGCAGGCGGGCGTCGGGGCAGTGCTCGCGGATCCGCGCCGGGACGCCCTCGAAGCGGGGCAGGTTGGTGTAGTGCGGGGAGGACTCGCCGCGCACCTTGAAGCGCGAGTCAAAGCGGCTCGCGTACCAGTCGAGGCCGAGGTCCCAGTTGAGCTCGGCGACGAAGAAGTTGAGCTCCTTCGGCTTCGACATCTGGATCTCGGGATGCAGGCCGAGGTAGTGGTGGATGCTTGTCGTCCCGCACTTGAGCCCGCCGAGGATGATCAGGTTCGGCAACGCCGCGTGGCGCTTGCGCCGCCGCCGCCAGCGGCTCTTGCGATCGGCGCTGTAGCGCTCGCGGGCGCGGGCGCACATCGCCTCGTCGGCGGGGTCGGGCGCGAGCCCGCGCGAGGCTGGCATCTGCTGGGAGGCCTCTGACACGAGCGGGCTAGTGTAGCCGTGATGCCCGCGGCCGATCTCGCATCCAGCTTCGAATCGTTCTTCGACGCGACGACGTCGTTCTTCAAGCATCTCTCCGACGTGCGCTGGACGCCGTTCGCGATCGCGCTCGGCTTTCTGCTCGCGATGCAGCTCTGCCGCGCCTGGGCCTGGCGCAACGTGCTGCGCGCCGCCTATCCGGGGGTGCGGATCCCCTTCCCCCAGATCGCCGCTGCCTGCCTCGCCGGCGCCGGCATCAACGCGATCGTCCCTGCCCGCGCCGGGGACGTGACCAAGGTCTTCCTCGTCAAGCGCCAGATTCCCAGCTCCTCCTACCCGGCGGTGACCTCCTCCTTCCTCGTCCAGACGGTGTTCGACACGACCGTCGGCCTGCTCGTCCTCCTCTACGCGGTCACCCAGGGGCTGCTGCCCGAGCCGCCCGACCTGCCGCACCTGACCGCCTTCGAGATCTCCTTCTGGGCCGGGCACCCGCGCACGCTGCTGATCGTCACCGGCGCGCTGCTGCTGGCGCTGGCGATCGGCGTCTACTACCTCGGCCACCACGTGCGCCGCTTCTGGGAGCGGGTCCGCCAGGGGGTCGTCATTCTCAGCAAGCCGCGCCGCTACCTGCGCGAGGTCGCCGCCTGGCAGGGTGCCGGCTGGCTCTGCCGCTTCGCCGCCTTCTGGTTCTTCCTCGAGGCCTTCGGGATCGGCGGCTCGGTCGGCAGCGTGATGCTGGTGATGAGCGTGCAGGCGATCTCGACGATCGTTCCCTTCACGCCGGGCGGAGCGGGCGCCCAGCAGGCGCTCCTCGTCGCGACCCTCCACGGGCCCTCGCGCGCCGCCGTCCTCTCCTTCTCGGTCGGCACCCAGATCGCGATGGCCGCCTGGTCGGTCGTCCTCGGCTTCGCCGCGATCCTGCTCGTCTTCCGCACCACCGACTGGCGCGGTCTGATCAAACAGGCGCAGGCCGATGCGGCCTCAGACGCCGCCATGCTGCGTCCTCAGTCGCCCGAATAGCGCTGCTATTCGGACTCCCTGCGTCCTTGCCTGGCGGCGTCTGAGCCTCGCCTCCAACGTCAGCCGACCAGCGGGTTGGCCCAGCGCACGCCGTCGAAGCGGGAGAAGTCGTTGTCGCTGGAGCAGAGTTCAGCGCCGTGTTCGATCGCGAGCGCCGCGAGGTGGGCGTCGGTGGTCAGGTTGCCGGCCATGCCGAGTGGCTGCAGCAGTCGTCGCAAGGTGGTCGCATGCGCGCTGGTCGGGTGGACGATGGTGGCGACTGGCTGCGTCAGCCATTCGTCGATGTGCTCCATGGCGTCGTCGGGCTGAAGCGGTCGCTCGATTGCTGTCGGCTTGGTGGAAATGCGTAGAAAGCCGAGTAGGACTACCCAGGCGAACGCAATCTCCTCCGTGCCCGAGAGGGCCGCCTCCAGCCACTCGCGTGCCCGGTCGTGGGACGGCGATTCCTCGTCGATGGCGTACAGAAGCAGGTTGACGTCGGGCAACTTCACTTACGCAGGGCCATCTTTCGAAGGATCTCTTCGTCTTCGAGTTCACCGGCCAGCTGCAGGGCCTTGTCGAGATTCACACCCGGTCGCGCGCCCATCTTGACGGTGCGCACTTTGTAGGGCTTGCCACGCGTGCGCTCGCCACTCTCCAATCCCCTGCGGATACTCGAGTTGAGCGCCTCCTTGAAGGAGATGCCGCGGGTTCGGGTCTCCTCCTTCAGCTTGGCGGCGACATCTGGGTCAAGCGTAACCGTGGTTCGCATGGGAGACACCATAGCATCAAGGACGTTGCTGTCATGATGCTTCATTAGCTCGACCACCCCGGGTAGCGGCCTTCGACGTGCCACTGCCACGGCGGGGCTTCGCCGGGCGAGAAGTCGTAGTGGTTGCGGCCGGGAAGGGTCTCGAGCGGGACTAGGGCAGGGTCGTCCTCGATCAGGACGGGGACGCCGGCGGCCGCTTCGACCTGGGCCTGGCCGGCGCGGCGAATGACTCGGTCCCAGCCGAGGCTGGGGCGGTAGAACCAGTAGGTGAGCTCGACCCAGCCGAGCGAGCGGCGCAGGTCGCGGAGGGAGACGAAGGCGGTGGTGCGCCGGTCCGAGGCGGTCAGGTGCGGGCCAGCGGCGACGGCGCAGCTTTCCCGGCGGCAACGGCGGAAGTCGACCGGCATGAGGAGAAGACCCGACGGACTCGGCTTCGCGACGGGCTCGGGCGCAAGCGCGCGAGTCAGCCGGGCCAGTGGCCAGCCGTAGGCGGGAACCAGCGAATGGTGATGGCAGGCGTCGGGGAGGCGTGGGCCACAGGCGATTCGCCTAGCGATCGCGCCGCCCAGATCGCGTCCGGCGTCGATTTCGCCTTCGGCGGCGACCGCGGAGACGATCGCGATCAGCAGCAACGCGAGCAGGGCGCTCAGGGCGACCTGCTCGACGCTTGCCGCGCCTCTCTCCGCCTTGACCTCGTCGCGCACCTCGCCGACGCTAGGCCGCCGCGACGCGCGCGTGGTGCATCGAACGTGACAAAACGATGCCGCCGGGCGCACTCTGCTTTCATGTGGCGAGTGGAGGGCAGCCCCTTCAACCTCTTCGGCGACCCCGACGAGTTCCGTGCCCGCATGGAGGAGCTCTCGGAGCAGATGCAGTCCTCCCAGCGAGTCGCCTGGGCCGACAACGCGATCAAGCTCGCGGTCGACATGACCGTCGCATCGATTGGCCGGCTCGACCTCTCCGGCGAGCCCGATCAGCAGGCGATGCAGGTCCGCGACGCCATCCGTGTCCTCTTCCCCGAGGCCGTCACCCTCGTGCGCGAGGCGCGCGAAGGTCTGGCCTAGATGTCCTACCCACAGACGTTGTGAACGCGGCTGATCGGCGGCCGGTCTCCCAAGGAGCTGTGAGGGCGACGCCGGTTGTAGTAGCGAAGGAAGGATGACAAGGACCGAAGTCGCTCGGTCGATGTCTGCCAGCGGTGGGCGTATGCCCACTCGCGCTGAAGGGTCTGGATGA
>Ga0070662_100000305_pt1 | contig 29160 bp, 31 predicted proteins | sample KBSC53metaG_FD_65648 | JGI IMG/M metagenome (GOLD analysis project Ga0070662, IMG submission 65648) | Corn rhizosphere microbial communities from Kellogg Biological Station, Michigan, USA - KBS C5-3 metaG | ecosystem: Host-associated > Plants > Roots > Rhizosphere > Soil ...
TCGTGCAGGAGGTGCGGCGGCAGTTCCGCGAGATCCCCGGGATCCTGGAGGGCACCGGCAAGCCCGAGTACGAGCGCTGCGTGGCGATTTCGACCCGGGCGGCGATCCGCGAGATGATCGCGCCGGGCGCCATCGCGCTGCTGGCGCCGGTGCTGGTGGGCTTCACCATGGGCCCGCAGGTGCTGGGCGGGATGCTGGCCGGGGTCACCGTCTCGGGCGTGCTGATGGCCATGTTCCAGAGCAACGCCGGCGGCGCCTGGGACAACGCCAAGAAGAGCTTCGAGAAGGGGGTGGAGATCGAGGGGCAGACGGTGTACAAGGGGAGCGACGCGCACAAGGCCGCCGTGACCGGCGACACCGTGGGCGACCCCTTCAAGGACACCTCGGGCCCGTCGATGAACATCCTGATCAAACTGATGTCCATCGTCTCGCTGGTGATCGCCCCCCACATCGCCGTGCACGACGCGTCCGCCGGCGAGCCGGCCGCCGCGCTGGCCCCCGCCGGCGTGGAGACGGTGGCGCAGGCGGCCCCGGCCCCCGCGCGCCCCCCGGTCGTCCTCGCGCGCTGACGCACGGGCCGACCGCCCCGGCGATCCGTCGCAGACCCGGCCGGGAGCCCGTCTCCCGGCCGGGTCTTTGCGCCCAGCACCGCCGCCCGGCGGTGGGAACGCACTCACGCACTCACGCACTCACGCACTCGCGCACCCGTTCGCCCGACTACGGGGCGGAGACGGATCCTCCGGAGCGGTTGCGCTCGCCCGGTCCACGGACTATATGGGTGCCCATCTGGTGGATGGTTCCCGCTCGCGGCGTGGAGAAACGGTTGGCTGATCCGGCGATCCCCGAAGCGATCCAGCGCTTTCTGGCAGACCACGTCGCGTCGGCCGAGGAGCTCGACGCGCTGATGCTGCTGCACGCGCAGCGCGACCGCGCGTGGACCGCCGAGGCGCTGAGCCAGGCGCTCTTCTCGGTGCCGCAGTCGGCCGCGCTCACGCTGGAGCGGCTCCAGGCGAAGGGGCTGGCCGCGGCCGCGGACGGCTCGCCGCACGCCTGGCGCTACGCCGCCACGGGCGCCGACGACGGCTGCATCGCGGAGCTGGCGAAGGTGTACCGCGCCAACCGCGCGGCGGTGATCAAGCACCTGTTCGAACGCCGGGCCGACCCCGTGCGCTCGCTGGCCGACGCCTTCCGGCTCAGAAAGGACCGCTGAGTGGCGACCCTCGTGTACGTGCTGTGCGCGCTCACCAGCCTGGCCTGCGCGGTGCTGCTGCTGCGGGGCTACGCGCGGAACGGCGTGCGCCTGCTGCTGTGGGTGGGGCTGTGCTTCGTGGGGCTGGCGCTGAACAACGTGCTGCTGGTGGTGGACGTGCGCGTGGTGCCCGAGGTGGACCTTTCGCTCTGGCGCTCGCTTCCCGCGCTGGCCGGGCTGATGCTGCTGATCTACGGACTGGTATGGGAGACGCGCTGAAGGCGGTGCTGTCGGGGGCCATGGTGATGGCCTACCTCACCGCGGGGCTGTTCTTCTTCCGCTTCTGGCGCGAGACCCGCGACCGGCTGTTCGTGGCGTTCGGCGCGGCCTTCACCCTGCTGGCCGCCCAGCGTGCCGCGCTCAGCCTGCTGGTGAGCGCCGACGCGCAGGAAGCGGCCGTGTGGCTGTACGCGCTGCGCCTGCTCGCCTTCCTGCTGATCCTGGCCGCCATCATCGACAAGAACCGCTCGCGCTGAACCGCGCCGGCGCGGTTGTGAACGCGCGGAACGGGGTTCATGATGGAGGACGGAACCACGCCGGCCCGCGCTCCTTCGTCCGGCCACGGCCTCCCCGTCGCGCGCGAGCGTTCGCCGCTCCCCGGACCCCATCGCCCCGCCCGCCAACCATGATCCGATCGCTGACGAGAGTTCTGCCCGCCGCGGCCACCCTGGCGGCCATCGCCTTTGCGCCGGCGCGGGCGCAGCGCACGGACGAGGCGCGGACGGCCGCGTACCTGGCCGCGGTACGCGAGCGGCCGCCGCTGCTGTACGCCTTCCTGCGCGAGATGCCCAAGGGCGGCGACCTGCACAGCCACCTGTCCGGCGCCGTGTACGCCGAGAGCTTCCTGCGCTGGGCGGCCGAGGACAGCCTGTGCATCAGCCGGCGCGCGCTCTCGGTCGTCTACGGCACCTGCACGGGCGCGGAGGGCGACACCATTTCCGGCCAGGCGGCCGTGGGCGACCAGACGCTGTACGACCAGCTGATCGACGCGTGGTCGATGCGCAACTGGGTGCCCGGGCCCGTGAGCGGCCACGACCAGTTCTTCCGCACCTTCGCGCGCTTCGGCGCCACCGACCGCCGCATCGGCGACGAGCTGGCCGAGGCGCAGGCGCGCGCGGCAGGCGGGGAGCTGAGCTACCTGGAGCTGATGCTGACGCCGGACGGATCGCTGGCGACCCGGCTGGGCGCCGCGGTGCTGGGCGACGCCTTCGCCCCCGGGCGGCAGCCGGACTTCGCCGAGGCGCGGCAGGCGCTGCTCCCGCGGCTGGCGCCGGTGCTGGACTCGGCGCGGCGGGCGCTGACCCGCATCGCCGCGCGGCGCGACACGGTGCTGGGGTGCGGCACCGGGCGGGCGGACGCCGGGTGCCGCGTGGAGGTGCGCTGGCTGTACCAGGTGGGCCGCGGCCGCGCGCCGGCGCAGGTGTTCGCGCAGATCCTCACCGGGTTCGAGCTGGCGCAGGCGGACCCGCGCGTGGTGGGCTTCAACCTGGTGATGCCCGAGGACGGAGTCGTCTCCATGCGCGACTTCACCCTGCAGATGCACATGATCGACTACCTGCACGCGCTGTATCCGCGGGTGCGGGTCTCGCTCCACGCGGGCGAGCTGGCGCCGGGGCTGGTGCCGCCCGAGGGGATGCGCTTCCACATCCGCCAGTCGGTGGAGCTGGGCCACGCCAGCCGCATCGGGCACGGGGTGGACGTGATGCACGAGGACCGCCCGGACGAACTGCTGCGCGAGATGGCGCGGCGCGGGGTCATGGTGGAGATCGCGCTCACCAGCAACGACGCGATCCTGGGCGTGCGCGGGCGCGACCATCCGCTGGCCGCCTACCGCCGCGCGGGCGTCCCCATGGCGCTGGTGACCGACGACCAGGGCGTGGCGCGCTCCGAGATGCCGCGCGAGTACCAGAAGGCGGTGCAGGAGCAGGGGCTGGACTATGCCGCGCTGAAGGAGATGGCGCGCGCCTCGCTCCGTCACGCCTTCGTCGAGGGCGCCGGCGTCTGGCGCGAAGGGCGCGCGTTCACGCCCGTTCCCGACTGCGCGCCGGCGGCGGGCGGATGGCGCGGATCACGCTGCGCCGCGCTGGCGGCCCGCAGCACGCGCGCGCGGCTGCAGCGCGACCTGGAGCTCGCCTTCCTCGACTTCGAGGCGCGCTGGGCGGCGATGGCGGCGCCCTGAGCGCGATGTGATTCCGGCGAGTTCGCCGCGGACGAGCTGGACCCCCATGGTCTGGGAGCTCCTGCGCGCCGGCCTGGAAACGCTTCTCCAGCCACGTCCCCACCTCGCATCCGTGCTCGCCCGGCTGGGACGAGACGGAGGAACCGTCCGCCGCGTCTGACCGCCCCTTTTGTATCAGTTTGATCACGCCGAACGAAAGTGTTGTACCCCGTCCGTTTACGGCGTACATTGATCCACCCATCCAACGTCGGCTCGGTCCCCACCCCCGTGGCACTCCGCCCCGGGGCTACCCGGAGCCTACCGTATGGCAGCCAAGTCCGTCCTGATCGTGGACGACGACCCCGACCAGCACGTGCTCGTGGGCCTGTACCTGGAGCACGCCGGTTACACCGTTCTCCACGCGTACGACGGCGCCGAGGGGTACGACGCGGCGCTGAGCCGGCATCCCGCGCTGGTGCTGCTGGACATGCGCATGCCGCGCACCGACGGCGAGCACGCGTTCCGGCAGCTGCGCGCCCACCCGCTCACGCGCGACATCCCGGTGGTGGCCGTGACGGCCGACGTGCTGGCGTGGCCCGAGTCGCGCTCGCTGCGCGAGGGGTTCGCCGGCCACGTGAGCAAGCCGTGCGACCTGTCGAAGATCCGCGACGTGGTGCGCCGGGTGATCGGCCCGCCCGAATCGGCCGAGCTGCCGTTCCCCGTGGCGTTCGTCCACGCGGCCATGCACTGAACCGCGCCGCCGTCCCGACGGCAGAAGCGCGCCGGAGCCATCCCGCTCCGGCGCGCTTCTTCGTTCCATGAACGGACTACGGGCAGCTACGGAAATTCTCTCACAGAGTGCACGGAGTACACAGTACCTGCAAAATCTCCGCAGTTCCTCCGTCGTTCAGCGGTATCAGGATCCAATCACTGTATTTGCGGATTCGGTATGAGAGAACTGTTTCTCCGGTTTCGGCACGAGCCCACAGCGCGTGCCGCTTCGTCAGCGCGGCGGTGGCGCGGAGCCGCCCGCGCGGATGCGTGCGGCGGTGGCGGTGTCGGCCTGCCGGGGCGGCGCGGGCGTGGTGGCGCGGCGGATGGTGTCGGGCGGAGGCACGGGCGCCGGCGCGCGGCGCAACGCGGGATCGCCGCCCGGGGCCGCGTTCGCCGCACGGCGGGCCGGCGCATCGTCCACGCGGAGGTTCGGCTCGGCCGCGCGCCGCGTGGAGGCACGGGCGACGGCGGGCGTGGTCATCACCACCGAATCGCGGCGGGCGGGGGCGTTGTTGCCGCGGAGGGTGACGCCGCCCAGCACCAGGCCGCGCACCGGCAGCCCGTCGGGAAGCATCTGCTCGATCAACGAGACGCGGATCGGACGCGAGTCCACGTTCACGTCCACGAACTTGATGGTGTCGCCCAGGATGAAGCCGAAGCTGCCGTCGATGCGCGTGCCCGGCGCGTGCAGCCGCGCGTTGCGGGTGTCGATCATCAGCCCGTCGGGGCGGTTCTCGATCAGCAGGTTCATCCTGCCGACCAGGTTGGACGGGAACTTCGGGTACAGCCACTGGAAGTCGCGGAAGGTGACCGAGTCGCCGCGCAGGGCGATGTCGTACATCGGCCCCAGCGCGGGGTTGAACCAGCGCGGGTAGTTGTCGAAGCGCACCACCCCCGACACGGCCATCCGCGTCCCCGGCAGCCGCGCCTCGGGGAGGTCGAACTCGGCGAACCCCGTCTTCAGCCCGCCGTAGCCCGCGTAGCCGGTGCTCCCCATCTCCTCGCCCGGCAGCGAGAACTTGCCGCGCAGGAAGCGCAGGTCGATCGGCTGCCGGTAGAACTGGATGCTGCCGCGCAGGGTGTCGATCTGCGCCGTGGTGCCCAGCGCGCTCCCGGGGGCGAAGCGGACGGAGGTGAGCACGCCGTACAGCCGCGCCAGGTCCACCGTGCGCACGTAGCCGCCGGGCACCTGGCGGATGATCACCGTGCCGGTGTCGGAAAGGAAGGCGCGCACCTGCCGCTCGCGCGCCGCGGCCGGCAGCGAGCTGTCGGGCCGGAACGGCGTCTCCACGCGCACCGTGCCGTCGACCATCCGCACGTAGGCGAGCGCGGTGGAGCGCTCCACGCGCGGGCGGGTGGTGTCCACCGGCGTGGTGTCGGCGAAGATCGCCTGGTAGTTCCACAGCGAGTCGCCCGGCATCCGGAACACCCAGATGCGCGGGTGATAGAGGGTGAGCGAGTCGATCACGATGCGCGGCGCCAGCAGCGTCTTCACGTCGTACTTGGCGTACGCGCTGTCGGCCAGGATGAAGGCGCGGCCCTGCGTGTCGCGCAGCGAGACGCCGTAGAGCTTGGCGCCCTCGAACAGGTTCCCGTCCACCCGGGCCACCACCAGCTTGCCGCCCTTGATCGACCCGCCCAGCGCCTTGAGCGTCTGCCCCAGCACCCACTGGTGGCCGGGCCTGGTGCGCGCGACGATGTTGGCCACCAGGAACGCCAGCGCCACGCCCAGGAGGATCCCCCCCAGCGCCCAGCTCAGCAGCCGCCACCCCTGCGTGCGCGCCATCGCGTCAGCCCTCCCCCGCCCCGCCGCGGATCGCCTTGAGCGGGCGCCCGGCCGCCGGCCCCGGGCTGGTGCCCGTCTCGCGCTCGCGCCGGCGGAGCGCGCGCACCACGTACACCGACGCGGCGGCGCCCAGCGCGAGCACGGCGCCGGCGGCGGCCACGGTCATCCAGGCGGGGCGCGGCGCGCTCATCCGCGGGCCTCCGCGCGGTCGTCGGTGAAGATCGCCTCCACGGCGGCGCGGCCCTCGGCGTCCAGCGGCGGGCGCCCGCGGCGGAAGAAGAGGTGGCGGCTGGTGGGGATGAAGTCGCCCGTGTCGTCGAAGAACATGTAGTGCGTCACCCGGATGGTGGCGCCGTCCAGCCGCACCACGTTCAGCGAGTTCTTCTCGCGCTCGCGCGCGCGCCCGCGCCGCGAGGTGCTGGTGCCGCTCTGCACGATCACGATGCCGTGCTCGCGGTCTTCCCCCGCGTACACGTCGAGCGAGTTGCCGATGTAGGCGCGGTGCAGGTGCCCGCCCAGCACCAGGTCCACCCGCATGGCGGTGAGCGCGTCCAGCGTGCGCTGCGCCTTCTGGATCACCTCGCCGCCCTCGAAATCGGGCGCGGGGGTAAGGTTGTGGTGCGTGACCACGATGCGCAGCTCGTCCTCGGGCCGCCCCTCGAAGGCCTGGCGGATGAACTCCAGCTGCGTGCGGCGGATCCGCCCGTTGGTGATCTGCCGGTGCGGATCGGTGGAGTTGACCGCGGCGATGGTGGCGCCCGGGATCCGCGTGACGGTGTCGAGCTCCTGGTGGATGTGTTTGCGGTAGTGCTTGTACGGCTCCAGCATGCGCTCGGCGAAGCGGTACAGCGGCACGTCGTGGTTGCCGGGCGTCACCACCGTGGGCACGCGCGGGAAACGGTCCAGGAACGCGCGGGCCTCGGCGAACTGCTCCTCCTTGGCGCGCTGCGTGAAGTCGCCCGAGGCGATGATGGCGGTGGGCAGGAGCCCCGCCGCGAACTTCTGCACCGCCTCGCCCACCTGCGGCAGGTATGGCGGTCCGAAGTGCAGGTCCGATACGTGGAGAAGCGTGATCAACCGGCGGCCGGGCCTGGGGTCAGCGTGTTTCGCGCGCGAACGGGAGCAGAGGATGCGATGGGCGTGCCAACCGCTTTCAGGGGACAGGGGACAGGGGACAGCCTGCGGCGCGAGGCATCGTTTCGCCACGACGAGCCTCGCGCGGCCTCGGCGGGCCCCCCACCCCGCTTCGCGGTACCCTCCCCCCAAAAACCGCCTGGGGGGAGGGTGGCGCCCTGCGACTGACCGCGCATGTAGCGGCGCTCGTGTGGCGGATCCCATGAGAAAGACCCTGCCGCTCTACCTCCCCCAGGTTGTTTGGGGGAGGTCGGAGATTCGCGGACAGCCGTACCGTCCGCGAATCTCCGGGTGGGGGCCCTTGCCGCGGCATGCGCCGAATCCCCAGAACACCACTGTCGCCCTTCTCCCCCTTCTTCTGTCCGCTCGGGAGAAGGGGGTCGGGGATGAGGGTTGGTTACCCCCGCACCAGCCCGGGGAACGGGAGGTCCGCGCGGGCGTTCAGCTCCAGCCCGGCCGTCTCGCCGCGCTGCAGGCGGAAGAGGCCGGCGCGGGCGATCATCGCGGCGTTGTCCGTCGACAGGCGCGGGGTGGGGGCGTACAGCTCGCCGCCGGGGCCCAGGCGGCGCTTCAGCTCGTCCCTCAACGCGCGGCTGTTGGCCACGCCGCCGCCAAGGACGACCCGGCGGCACCCCTTCTCCTTCACCGCGCGCATCGTCTTGCTGGCCAGCACGTCCACCACGGCGGCCTGGAACGATGCGGCCACGTGCGGCACCTCGTCCGGCAGGCGGCCCTGCCGCTCCAGTTCGCGGACGAGAAGGCGCAGCGCGTTCTTCAGCCCGCTGAACGACATCTCGTAGTACGCGGGTTCGCCGGGGCGCTGGCCGCGGTTCAGCAGCGGACGCGGGAGCGGGTGCCGCTTCGCATCGCCTGCCGCGGCGGCCTTCTGGATCGACGGGCCGCCCGGGTAGTCGAGACCCAGGATCTTGGCCGCCTTGTCGAACGCCTCGCCGGCCGCGTCGTCCCTGGTGGCGCCCAGCAGGTGGTACTCGCCCCAGGCGGGCACCCACAGCAGCATGGTGTGGCCGCCACTGACCAGGAGCGCCACGAACGGCGGCTTCGCGTCCGCGTGATCGAGCTGGGTGGCGAACAGGTGCGCCTCCATGTGGTGCACGCCGATCACCGGCTTTCCCTCGGCCCACGCCGCCGCCTTGGCCCAGGCGACGCCCACCAGGAGCGCGCCGATCAGCCCGGGCCCGGCGGTGACGGCGAACGCGTCCACGTCGCCCAGCTCGACGCCGGCCTCGCGGAGCGCGCCGTCGATCACGTCGTCCAGCGTGCGCAGGTGGGCGCGGCTGGCCAGTTCGGGGACCACGCCGCCGTACAGCCGGTGGATGTCCTGGGTGAAGATCACGTGCCCCAGCAGCTCGTCCTCTCCCCGCAGCACCGCGGCCGACGTCTCGTCGCAGCTGGTCTCGATCCCCAGCACCAGCGGCGCCGTCACCGCGGCCTCGGCGGCTGCGCGGACGTGGACGGCGGCGGGAGCGGGACGGCGGGGTTCGGGCGCGGCGGCGCGGCCGGCGCCGGACGGACGGACGGGGGAGCGCCGGGCGCGGGCGGACGCGCGGGGGACGCGGAGTCGCCCGCGGGCCCGCCGATCTGCGCGCGGGTCACGCGCACGCGGCCCGGCACCGCGCGTGACGAGGCACCCGCGGGAATGCCGAGGATCGAGACGGGGACGATCGATCCGCTGACCGGCAGGTCGTGCGGGATGGAGTCGACCGACACCACCGCACGCACCTCGCGCGGCGTGAGCCGGCCCACCACGGGCTCGGCGCCCGAGACGTGCACCTCCACCTGGGCGGGCGACGCCACGTAGCCGGGCGGCACGGCCACGGCCATCACCGCGAAGGCGCGGTCGCTGCGGCGGTCCGCCCGGCCCGAGACGCGCACCTCCTGCGTGGAGACGCGGATGCCGTGCAGCCCGGCGGTGTCCAGGTTCACGCGCTGGCTGAAGGTGCTGTCGTCGCGCACGATCTCGAAGGCGCGCGTGGGCACCTCCTCGATCGCCGAGAGCGCCTCCTCGGGGCCGGTGATGTCCACCGTCGCGGGGGTCACGCTGGGGCGCCCCCGCAGCACGAAGCGCTCGGCCGAGCGCGCGCCGATGCGGGCGCGGACCGGTACCGAGCGCGTCACCTGCCGCTGCAGGTTCAAGCGGACCACGCCGGGGCGCACGTCCGTGGCCTCCACGCCGCGCAGCCCCTCGGGGACGCGCACCATGTTGGGGTCCAGCGAAAAGGTGCGCGCGTTCCCCACGTTGCGGACGGCGAGCACGAGCGTCGGCCTCTCCAGCGCCAGCTCCCACAGCTCGCGGCCGGGGCCGCGGAAGCGCACGCGCACGGTGGCCGGCTCGGCGCCGCCGTCCAGCACGAAGTCGGGGTCGCGCACCACGGCGTCCACGCGCACGGGGATCCACTGCGTGGTCACCTGCTCGGCCGTCACCACCACCCACAGCAGGATCGCCAGCGCCAGAGAGGTCAGCTTCAGCCGCCACTGGTTGGTGAACGTGCGCACCGATAGCCGCCGCACCGTCACTCCTTCAGCATCCGGCGGATCAGCGCCACGGTGGCCGGGTCGTCCCACTCGGTGGCCCCGATCACCTTCTTCACGATCTTCCCGTCGCGCCCGACCAGGAAGCTCTCGGGGACGCCGGTGGTGCGGTAGTCGCGGCTCACGGCGCCGCCGGGGTCCTGCCAGATGTCGAAGCCGAGGCCGAACTCGCGGGTGAACGCGGCCACGTCGCCGCCGGGGCGGCCGTCGGGGTCGGGCTGGCCGGGTTTGGCGTCGATGCTCACCGCCACGATGCGCAGCCCCTCGGGGCGGAGCGCCGTGTACAGGCGCTGCATGGACGGCATCTCCTGCTGGCAGGGGCCGCACCAGGTGGCCCAGATGTTCAGCAGCACCACCTGCCCGCGCAGCTGCGACAGGCGCACGGGCTTGCCGCCCAGGTCGGTGGCGGCCACCTCGGGCGCGCTGCTGCCCACCTCCACGGGAAGGAAGCGGTCGCGCATCCCCCAGCCGACGCCCACCAGCGCCGCCAGCAGCGCCACCACCACGCCCACCACCATCCACTGCCGCCTGTTGCTCTCGCTCATCCGCGTGTGTGACTCGTGTGAGGATGCATCCATGTCGCGCTAGACAAGGCGACGGGCATCGGAACCGGGCGGTTGAAACCGCGGCAACCACGGCCCGAAGTCCGCCTTCGCGGACTCCCGCGCGAGGAATCGTGCGGTCCGGCAGACTCGGCGGCGCTCCCCCACGGCGGGTTGAAACCCGCCGCTGGAACCTCGGAAAGTTCGCCTTCGCGGACTCCCGCGCGAGCATCCGCGCGCTCCCCGTCCTCGCGCAGAACCACCCCACCTGCACGGAATTCTCCCCTCCCCCAAGGTAGTTATTTGGGGGAGGGGGCCGGGGGGCGGGCCGGGGGAGAGGGCCAGCCGCGGCCGCGCGGATCCCCGACTCCCGCCGCAGCTCCATCTACCCCCCGACCGCCCTATCGTGTCCCCGCGCCCGGCGTCGGAGGGGGCGGAGGCGGCGGCGGGGCGGGCTCGGGCTCGGAATCGGCGGGCTCCGTGCCGGCCGCGGCGCTGTCGGGGGGCGCGGCGACGGCGCTGTCCACGGGGGCGGGCGGGTTCGGGTCCGGCCCGGCGACGGTCACGCGCACCGCGCCACCCATCCGGATGCTGTCGCCCGCCTCGGGGCTCTGCGCCACCACGGTGCCCGCCGGCGCGGCGGACTCCGGATCGTACGACACGCGGCCCAGGCGCAGCCCCGCCGCCTCCAGCCGCGACGCGGCCTCGTCCGCCGTCACGGTCAGCACCTCGGGGGTGAGCACCCTGGGCGGGCCGGCGCTGAGGTTCAGGATCACGATCCCCGGCATCGGCACCTGCGTTCCCGCGCGGGGCTCCATCCCCAGCAGCGTGCCCTCGTCGGCCAGGTTCTGCACGTTGCGCAGCCGCACCTGGAAGCCCATCCGCTGCAGCAGCGAGATCGCCTCGTCCTTGTCCATCCCCTCGATCGACGGCACCGGGCGCTTGTCGGGCCCGGCGCTCACGATGATGCGCACGTTGCTGCCGCGCGCGGCCTCCTGCCCGGGGAGCGGCACCTGGCTCAGCACGCGTCCGGCGGGCATGCGCGGGTTGTTGAGCGTGGTGCCGCGGGTGTACTCCAGCCCTGCCTTGTCCAGCGCGCGCGACGCCGCCGACACGCTCATCCCCCGCACGTCGGGCACGGTGACGATCGGCGAGCGCCCGAAGCCGGGAAAGAAGAGGAGCGTGATGAACAGGTACCCCAGGAAGAAGCCGCCCAGCCCGCAGTAGAGGATGTACTTGAGCAGCCGCCGCTCGTCGAAGTACGCCTTCACGCGCTGGCGCACGCCCGCGCCGCGCGGGCGCGGGCGGCGCTCCCTGGGCTTGATCACCTTCACGCGCGCCTCCGCAGCCGCGCGGCGAACGCGCCGTCCACGCCCTGCCGCTGCGGCAGCACGCACAGCCGGCCGGCGGCGTCCAGCACCTCGGCCGGCACGGCGCCCACCGGCGGGGAGGGCTCGAACTCAGGGTTGCGGGCCAGGAAATCCTCCACTCGCTCTTCGTTCTCCTCGCGCTCCAGCGAGCACGTGCTGTACACCAGCACTCCGCCCGGGCGCACCAGCGGCGCCGCGGCGGCCAGCAACTGGCCCTGCAGCGCCACCAGCGCCGCCAGGTCGTCCGGCGTCACCCGCCAGCGCCCGTCCGGGTGGCGGCGAAACGTCCCCGTCCCCGTGCACGGCGCGTCCAGCAGCACCGCGTCGGCCGCGCGGAAGGGCGGCTGTCTCCCGTCCGCCACCACCGCGCCGACCCTCCCGCCCCACCCCACGCGCGCCGCGTTCTCCACCACCCGCCTGAGACGCCGGTGCGACAGGTCCGCCGCGGCCACCCGCGCCGCGCGCTCCGCCATCCCCAGCGCCTTGCCGCCCGGCGCCGCGGCCAGGTCCAGCACCGTTCCCCCCTCGGGCACCTGCGCGTAGCGCACCACCAGCGCGGCCGCCGGGTCCTGCACCACGGCCGGCACCGCGGCCAGCGCGTCGGCGGCGGAGGCGGGCGGGAGGATGCGCAGCGAGTCGGGCGAGAACGGCACCGGCTCGCTCGCGATCTCCGCCTCGCCCAGCCGCGCCCGCGCGTCGTCGATGCTCACGCCGAGCGGGCGGATGTACAGCTCGGGCCGCAGATTGTTCGCCTCCACCAGCGCCCGCGCGCCGTCCGCGCCCCAGCGCGCCACCCACCGCTCCACCAGCCAGCGCGGGTGCGAGCCCCAGCTCTCCAGGTGTCCCGCCGGGTCGGGGCGAAAGTCGGGAAAACGGATCGCCTCGCCGCGGCGCTGCAGGTTCTGCAGCACGCCGTTCACCAGGCCCGAAACGCGCCCCGCGCCCGCCATCCGCGCCAGCTCGACGGACTGGGAGACGGCGGCGTACGGCGGCACGCTCCCCATCTCCAGCAGCTGGTAGGCCCCCAGGCGAAGGACGTCGAGCACGTCGGGGGCGACGGATCCCGTCCCGTCGCGCAGCAGCGCGCCCAGCAGGTGGTCGATGCGGCCGCGCAGGCGGAGGGTGCCGTACACCAGCTCCTGCGTGAAGGCGCGGTCGCGCGGCTCCAGCCGGGCGGCCGCCGCGTCGAGCGCGCGGTCGGCCAGGTCGCCGCCGCGCACGCGCTGCATCACCTCCAGCGCGGCGCGGCGGGTGTCGGTCACGCGGCCGGCCACGTCGCCTCGCCTCAGCCCAGCATCCCCGCCGCCGGCGACGACGGGACCGCGCGCTCGCGGCGCGGCATCCGGCCGGCCAGGTACGCCAGCCGCCCCCCCTCGGTGGCCAGCGCCATCGCCCGCGCCATGCGGACCGGGTCCTGGGCCTCGGCCAGCGCGGTGTTCATCAGGATCCCGTCCACCCCCTGCTCCATGGTCACCGCCGCGTCCGATGCGGTCCCCACCCCGGCGTCCACGATCACGGGGACGGAGAGGCGCGACTTGATCGTGCGCACGTTGAAGGGGTTCACCAGCCCCAGCCCGCTCCCGATCGGCGAGGCCAGCGGCATCACCGCGGCGCAGCCGGCATCCTCCAGCCGCAGCGCGGCGATCAGGTCGTCGTTGGTGTAGGCGAGCACGGTGAAGCCGTCCGCCACCAGCTCCCTGGCGGCGCGGAGCGTGGCGTCGGCGTCGGGAAGGAGCGTTTCCTGGTCGCCGATCACCTCCAGCTTGACCCAGTCGGTGAAGCCGGCGGCGCGGGCCAGGCGCGCGTAGCGGACCGCGTCGTGGGCCGTGTGGCACCCGGCGGTGTTGGGGAGAAGGAGGTACTGCTCGGGATCGAGGTGGAAGAGGACGCCCTCCTCCTTCGTGCGATCGAGATCGACGCGGCGGACGGCGACGGTCACCACCTCGGCGCCCGACGCCTCGATGGCATCCACCATCTGCTGGTTGGAGCGGTACTTCCCCGTGCCCACCATCAGCCGCGAGCGAAGGGTGCGGCCGGCGATCGCCAGCGGCTCGTCCATCACCCGCGGCTCGGCGAACACGGTTGCCATGTAGGTATCTCCACTACGGGTTGATCGAAATCTCGTGTCGATGGACAACGCGCCTTCGACGGATATCTGCGCGGCCGCGGCGAGGCCCCCCCACCCCCGCTTCGCGGCCCCTCTCCCCGCCCCGTCCCCGCGCTTCGCGGGGGAGGGGGAGATTGGACGGGGAGAACTTCGCACGTGCATCGATGCCTGCGTAGGAATTCGCGAAGGCGGACTTCGGGCCGTTGTTGCCGCGACGCCGCGACTTCAGTCGCCTGGGGCACCGTTCGGCCGCACCGTCACCCGCCGCCGACGAAGTGCACCAGCTCGTACGCGTCGCCGGGCTCCACGGGGGCGGCGGCGCAGGCGTCGCGGCGGAGGATCTCGCCGTTGCGCTCCACCACCACCATGCGCGGGTGCAGGCCCAGGTGCTCCAGCAGCGCGGCCACGTTCAGCCCCGCCGGCACCGTGCGCTCGCCCCCGTTCACGCGGATGGTCACCTCCGCGGCGACCTGCAGCTCTGCCATGCCTCGATGTATGCTCGCGCCGCCGATGCAGGCGACGGCTGGTCCCAGATCCCGCGGATCGCCGCGACGCCGGCCGCGCCCGCGCCGCACACCTCCGCCACCCGCTCCGGCGTCACCCCGCCGATGCCGATCACCGGCCGCCCCAGCGCCGCCACCTGCACGATCAACCCCGTCCCCACGCCCGCCTGGCCCGGATGCGACGCGGTCTCGAAGATCGCCCCGGCCAGCAGCCACTCCGCCCCCGCCTCCGCCGCCTCGCGCGCCTCGCCGATCGTGTGCACCGACACGCCGACCCGCATCTCATCCCCCACCACCCGCCGCGCGTCCGCGACGGCGATGCCGCGCCGGCCGAGCTGGACTCCGTTCGCCTCCGCGGCGAGCGCCACGTCCACGCGGTCGTTGACGACCAGCAGCGAGCCGGCGGCGCGCGCGACCTCCATCAACCGCACCGCCAGCTCGTGCATCCGCCGCCCGGACGCATGCGGCGCGCGAAGGTGCAGCGCCACGCCCGCCCCGCCCGCCGCCAGCACCTCGCCCGCGACGCGCTCGAAATCAGGCCGCGCGAGCACGTCGTCGTCCGTCACGGCGTGGAGCGGCGGGAGCGGGCGGTCAGTCACCTGCATCACCGAAGTGCAGTCGCGGCAACGAGCTATAGATCCTTCGGCCGCGCCCCATTTTGGTTCATGCCGCGGCACCTGCGCGGCGCTCCCTCAGGATGACAGCGCGCGGTGGGGCCTTGGGTTGGATCTGCTGCCCGATGCCGCTAATCCGAAGCTCGTGCCGCGCAACGGCATCGCGTCCACACCAAAGCCGGTAGTCCCCGCAGGGGGACTTCGTGTAGTCGTTGCAGCGAATTCGAATTCATTCGCCCGCCGAACTGGACGCCGAGGCCTACGGCTCCACCCCGAAGCGATCGCCGACAGAGACCCCGCGCCCACGCACCCATTCGCCCGCGGCCATGCGGCGCTTGCCGGGGGGCTGCGCCTCGGTCACGCGGACGGAGCCCTGGCCGCAGGCGATGAGGACCCCGGACTCGTCGGCCGCCAGCACGGCGCCGGGCTCGCCGCCGCGCTCCTCCACCCTGGGGCGGAAGAGCTTGACCGCGCCGCGCGCGCCCAGCGGGCTCCACGCGCCGGGCACGTCGTCGAGCCCGCGGATCCAGCGCGACACCTCTACCGCGGGAAGCGACCAGTCGAGCCTCGCGGTCTCGCGGTCGAGCTTGGGGGCGTGCGTCGCCTTCGCATGGTCCTGCTCCTGGCGGACGAGTTGCCCGTCCTCGACCAGCGCCAGCGCTTCCACCAGCGCCTCGGCGCCGATCTCGGCCAGGCGGTCGGCCAGCTCGCAGGCGCTCTCGTCGGCCTCGATCGGCTCTTCCACGCGCAGCAGCATGGGGCCGGAGTCGAGCCCGGCGTCCATCTGCATGATGGTGACGCCGGTGGTGGCCAGCCCGCGGATGATGGCCCACTGCACCGGCGCCGCGCCGCGCAGCTCCGGGAGGAGCGACCCGTGGATGTTCACCGAGCCCAGCCGCGGCACCGCCAGCACCTCGGGCTTCAGGATCTGCCCGTACGCCACCACGACGGAGATGTCCGCTTCGTACGCCCGGAGTTGCGCGACGAACTCGTCGCCGCGCGCCCTCTCGGGCTGCAGCACGGGGATCATCTCGCGCTGGGCCTCCACCTTCACGGGAGACGGCGTGAGCTCGCGGCCGCGCCCGGCCGGGCGGTCGGGCTGCGTGACCACGGCCACCACGTCGTGCCCCTCGTCGCCCAGGGCGCGCAGCGCGGGGAGCGAAAAGGCCGGCGTCCCCCAGAAGATCACTCTCACGGGGCCTGCTTCCGGTACTTGCGCAGCACCATGTTCCGCTTGAGCGGCGACAGCCGGTCGATGAACAGCACCCCGTCCAGGTGGTCGATCTCGTGCTGCAGGCAGCGGGCGAGCATGTCGTCGGCCTCGATGCGCACGGGGTTCCCCGCGCGGTCCTGCGCCTCCACCACCACGTGCCAGGGCCGCTCCACCACGCCGGTCACGCCGGGGATGCTCAGGCACCCCTCCTCGCCCTTCTCGGTCTCGGCGCCCGCCTCCACCACGCGCGGGTTGAAGAGCGCGGTGGGGCCCAGCGCCTTGCCGCCCTCGTCGTTCACGTCCACCACGATCAGCCGCTGCGGCACGCCCACCTGCGGGCCCGCCAGGCCGATCCCCTTGGCGTCGTACATGGTCTCGAACATGTCGGCGATCAGCTGGTCGAACTCGGGGCCGGGCGCCGCCACCGGCTCGGCGTGGCGCCGCAGCACGTCGCTGCCCAGCAGCTCGATCTTCAGCAGCGGCATGGCCTTACTTCCGCTCGCTGGTGGTGGTCTCGCCGCCCGGCGTGGTGCGCTTCACGATGCGGCTGCGCTCCACCTCCACGGTGGCGGTGCCGCTCTTGACCTGCACCGAGTCTTCGCGGATGGCGGTGATCACGCCGATCAGCCCGCCGGCGGTCACCACCTGGTCGCCCTTCTGCAGGGCGCTCACCAGGTTCTGGTGCTCCTTGAGCTGGCGCCGCTGCGGCACCACCAGGATGAAGTAGAAGACCGCCAGGATCGCCAGCGGCATGATCAGCGTGGCCAGCGAGCTGGCGCCCTGCGGCCCCGGAACCACCACCAGCAGCGCGATGTTCATCTATGTCCGTCTCCGGTAATCGGTTGATGTGATTCGTTTCGATGGGTTGATACCCCGCTGCGATCCCTACGCCTTCGCGGCGGCGGCCTTCCCGGCGGCGAAACGGTCGAGCCAGGCACGGCTCCAGCCTGCGTAGTCGCCGGCGATGATGTGGTCGCGGGCCTGGTTGGCCAGGTTCACCAGGAAGTGCAGGTTGTGGATCGAGAGCAGGCGCATGCTGAGCCCCTCGCCCGACACGAACAGGTGCCGCAGGTAGGCCCGCGTGTAGCTGCGGCAGGTGTAGCAGCCGCACTCCGGGTCCAGCGGCCCCGCGTCGGTCAGGAAGCGGCGCTGCTTGATATTCACCTGCCCCTCGGCCGTGATCCACACCGCGCCGTTGCGCCCGTTCCGCGTGGGCGCCACGCAGTCGAACAGGTCGATCCCGCGGCCGATCGCCTCCAGCAGGTCGTCGGGGTACCCCACGCCCATCAGGTAGCGCGGCAGCCGGTCGGGGAGCTCGGGGCGCACCACGTCGATCATCTCGTACATCAGCGGCTTGGGCTCGCCCACGCTCAGCCCGCCGATGGCAATTCCATGCCAGTCGCCGCTCGACAGCGTGCCCCGCGCGCTGGCGACGCGCAGTTCGGGGTGGATGCCGCCCTGCACGATCGGGAACAGCGTCTGCCGCGGGCTGTCACCATCCTCGGCGATGATGCGGTCGAAGGCGATGCGGCAGCGGGCCAGCCAGCGCAGGGTGCGCTCGTACGCCTCGGTGGCCTTCTCGCGGCTGCTCTGCCCCGGCGGGCACTGGTCGAAGGCCATGATGATGTCGGCCCCCAGCGCCCGCTCGATCTCCATCACCCGCTCGGGGGTGAACAGGTGGCGCGAGCCGTCGATGTGGCTCTGGAACTCGACCCCGTCCTCGCCGATGGTGCTGATGTCGCTCAGCGAGAACACCTGGAACCCGCCGCTGTCGGTCAGGATCGGCTTCCGCCACCCCTGGAAGCCGTGCAGCCCGCCCATGGTCCGGACGACGTCGTGCCCCGGGCGGAGGTAGAGATGGTAGGTGTTGCCCAGGATGATCTGGGCGCCCAGCCCCTGCACCTCTTCGGGGGTGAGCGTCTTGACCGTGGCCTGGGTGCCGACGGGCATGAACACCGGCGTGCGCACCGCTCCGTGCGGCAGGGTCAGCACGCCGGCGCGCGCGGGGCCGTCGGTGGCCTGGACCTGGAACTCGAACAGCGGTCGGCTTCCGGCTCGGTTTTCACGTCTGCCCGCGCGCGGTTCGGCCGCGCGCGGAGTGCCTGGTGTAAACCGGTAGTTTGGCGGAGGATGGGCTGAAAGGCAAGTCGCGGCAAGGAGCCTGGTGCCACGGACCCCGAGTGCAAGAAAATTCTTGGCTGGGTAGGTCGCAGCCTCTATTTTCGCTGGAAACTAACTTCTTCGTACCTTTCGCCAGGGAGCAACTATGCACGTTCCTAGAAAGACGCTGGTTCTGATCACCACGTCGTTTGCTCTCTTGCTCGCCACCTCCGCTATTGGACAGGAAGTCACTTGTATTCAGCCGCGCAACTGTTCGTCGGAAGTCACCAGCGACACGACCACTCAATTCCTGACCGTCCAGGTGACAAATCGCGGTTTGGAACCCGTCCGAAATGCCACGGTCACCTTCGAGTTGGTCAAGGGTGCCGGGAGCTTCACAGGCTCAAGCACAACTCAGACCGATGCCAACGGCTTCGCGACGGCTGCCTGGGTGCCAGCGCATGGTAGTCCATATCCAGCTGAATTCCGGGTGAAGGCTGTCGCAGAGACAGGCAACGGAGCCCAGACGATTCTGCTGTCGTTCAAGCGCGTTAGCGAAACGATTCCCCTGTTTCCGTCGGCACGATCGGGAACTCATCAAGCCTGGTATGAAGACCGTCAACTTCGGCGCAGGCTGAGGGTGGTCATCCAAGGGCCGGACAGCGAGGCAGCTTGTCAGCGCACTGCAGTCGCATTCCGGCCGATCGGCGGTGGTTCAACTGCGCCTGATACCTCTTACGGACAATGGCACTCGAATACGGTCGAACGGTGCGTAGCCGAAACGCGGTGGCGCCTTCCCAAGGGAGTAGGACTGCAAACACTGCGCGCAACCACGGGGAGTGACCAGAGCAAAGGCATAACGTTTTTAGCACACGCACGCGGTCTCCCTCGGATCCTTGTTGGACTGGTAGGCTATCGCACCCACAGCCTTGCTGAACTGGACACTGTTTCGGCTGATACCATCGAGGTGACGCGCAAGTTGCCGGATCAGATTACGTCAATCACATTCGACAGTGTTTCCGCAGTGACAAAGGTTGATACAACGGATAGAGTGGAAGCCTTGGCTCCGACGATCGGTGTCGATTTTCCTGTCCTACCTTCGGTTGGGTGGCTTAGGGTTTCGCTCGCGACAACAATGAAGAATCCCGAAGACAACGTTTTCATGGGGGTATCGTTGCCACAATTGTGGCGGGGTGTTCAACAGGAAGCCGTCGGATTCGATTTCCACCTTGTCGGACACCTGCAGCGCCAGGGTACCCTTGGAGATCCCACCGCGTGCGCTGCTGACAGCAGTCAGTGTCACACAAGGAAGCGCTGGCGATTCGGGTTCGGCATCATGGGAACTACGGACGCGGGGTCCATCATCGGGAACGTAGCCACGATCTTCGGGATCAAGTAGAAGGGGCCGCCAAGTTTCAGACGCACTATCGACCGCTCATGGCATTGCGGTGATCATCTCCGAGCCGGCCGGTGGTAGCAGCGTTGCGTCTGCGCCGGACACGGCGCTGACCGACGAGAGGCCGGCCAATGCTGGAATGGCATCGGTCACCCCGGATATGGCAGCATGCGGCAGCATGTGCAGTTGAAGGACGTACGCCGGCGTAGCCAACCGCGCCCGGCGGGATCCTCCCACCGGGCGCGCTGTCGTGCTCCTTGCCTTCCCTCAGTCGCGCGGCGGCGGGCAGGTGCAGAGCGAGTCGGGGCAGTAGCTCTTGTAGGTGTTCGCGGCACACCAGGGGTTCGTCGGCACGTCGTCGTGGCCCTGCACGGTCCCCAGCTTCTCCGCCTCGGCCCCGGTGTCGAACGAGGTCACGGCCAGCACGTCGAGGTCGAGCGTCAGCTTCTTCATCGGCTTCTCCTGTGGGGTAGAAGTTGTAGCGAGCGGCCGATACTAAAACCCGCCGCTATTCATCTGCAAGACAGGAGCTTGAATCAGAGTAACTGCTCCTTTGCGCCGTCGCAGCGGATCCCATACAGCGATCGGCGCGAAGAGGTCCGCATACGAATCTGACGCCGCAGCCTTTGCCGCACGACACCTGGGAGGTTCCCGGGGGATCACGAACGCGCCCGGCGGGAGATCCCTGCCGGGCGCGCCGACGATGTCGTGCTTGATTCAGGGAACGCGAGGCTGCGCGAGCAGTTCCGCCGCCGCCTCCGCCGGGTCGCGCCCGGCTTTGATGGCATCGTCCAGGTCGTGGCGCTTCCACCGCTTGCGCCTGGGCCGGCCGAGCCAGCGGCTGGTCATCTGCCCCGCCGCGATGGGGATCGCCAGCAGCCCCAGCCCTAGCAGCAGCACCCACGAATCGAAGGTGCGCCTGAACAGCTCCAGAACCGCGGCCTCGAGGATGATCGTGCTCACCCAGACGACCGCCAGGAACCGCCGCGTCCGCGTCCAGAATGCCATGGAGTCCTCCCGGGACCCGGGTGGAAAGCAGGTGTCCGCGACCGTCGCGTGAACGGCCCGCACCCACGGGTGCCCACAGGAAAGGCAGAAGCCATGCCGTTCAGCCGCCGCGAACCCAGACCGCACAGCCTCGCGCGGTCTGCGAGGCTTCCTGTGGTTGTAGCCGTGGCGCCGTGGCTTCAGCCGCCCCGGCCGAGTATCAGCCGCCCTGGGGAGAGGGTGACGGGCCCACCGCCTCCTTCACCTTCCGCGCGACCGCCCGGCCGACGACGGCGGCGACCTCCTCCTCGCTGGCGGCGGCGACGGCGCGCATGCTGCCGAAGCGGTCCAGCAGCGCGCGCTGGCGGGCGGGGCCCACACCGGGGATCGTCGAAAGCTCCGAGCGGATGGTGCGCTTCGTCCTGAGCTTGCGGTTGTAGCCGATGGCGAAGCGGTGCGCCTCGTCGCGCACGCGCTGCAGCAGGCGCAGCGCCGAGGAGCGCTTCGGCATGCGGATCGGCTCGCCGCGGCGGGGGACGAACACCTCCTCCTCGCGCTTGGCCAGACTGATCATCGCCTGCTGCGGCAACCCGATCTCCTCCATCGCCTTCTGCGCGGCGCCCAGCTGGCCCTTGCCGCCGTCGATCACGACGAGGTCGGGGAGCGGCTTGTGCTCGTTCACGCGGCGGGTGAACCAGCGGGTGACCACCTCGTGCATCGACGCGAAGTCGTCGTTCCCCCACTCCCCGCGGATCTTGAACTTCTTGTATTCGCCCTTGTTGGGCTCGCCGTTCTCGAAGAACACGCCCGCCGCGACGACCTCGCTCCCCTGCGTGTGCGAGATGTCGAAGCAGACGATGGTGCGCGGCACGCTCTCCAGCTCCAGCACCTCCTGCAGCTCGTAGAGCGCGTCGGGGGCGCGGCCGGCGTCGGCCTGGGCCACCATCCGCCGCTCCTCCATCAGGTGCCGCGCGTTCTGCCCGGCCAGGTCCACCAGCTGCACCTTCTCGCCGCGCTGCGGCACGTGCAGGCGCACCGCGCGCCCGGCCTGCTCGCGCAGCAGCTCCTGCAGCACCTCGCGGTCCTCGAAGTCCTCGGCGAAGAAGATCTCGGGCGGGATCGACAACCGGTCGCGGATGGCGCGGTCGGTGTAGTGGCGGGTGACGAAGGCGTTGAAGGCGCTCTCGTCGTTCCCGTCCCCCGCGTTGGCCAGGAAGCTGACCTCGCGCCCCAGCAGCTTTCCCTCGCGGATCAGCAGCACCACGCCGCACGCCTCGCCGCGGTCGCGCGCGAAGCCCACCACGTCGCGGTCGCTGCCGCTGATGTCCACCACGCGCTGCCGCCGCTCCAGCGCGTCCAGCTGGCCGATGGCGTCGCGCAGCTCGGCGGCGCGCTCGAAGTTCATCTCCTGCGCGGCGGCCTGCATCTCCTGCTTCAGCCGGTTGGCGACGAGACGCGTGTGGCCGCCCAGCACCTCCAGGATCTCGTCGACCATGGTGCGGTACTCGGCCTCGCTCTGCAGCGCCACGCACGGCGCCTTGCAGCGGCCGATGTGGTAGTCCAGGCAGGGCCGCGCCGGCACGTCGTCGGGAAGGTCGTAGTGGCAGCTGCGGACGGTGTAGAGCCTCTTCACCAGCTCCAGCGACTGCCGCATGCGGCGCACGTCGGTATACGGCCCGAAGTACCGGCTCCCGTCCTTCACCAGCCGGCGGGTGACCCACACGCGGGGAAAGCGCTCGTGGACGGTGACCTTGATGTACGGATAGGTCTTGTCGTCCTTGAGGTTGATGTTGAAGCGCGGCTTGTTCTCCTTGATCAGGTTGTTCTCCAGGATCAGCGCCTCGGCCTCGGTGGTGACGACGATGGTGTCGACGTCGGCCGCGCGGCGGATGAGCTCCTGGGTCTTGATGCCGTGCTGCGCGCTGGCGGCGAAGTAGCTGCGCACCCGCGAGCGCAGCGACTTGGCCTTCCCCACGTAGATGATCTCGCCGCCGGCGTCCTTGAACAGGTACACGCCGGGGCGGGCGGGCAGGGTGCGGAGCTTGTCTTCGAGAGAGACGTTCTGCGGCATCGGTATGGACGGCCCGACTTCTGGGAACACGACGAGAGATGTGATACCCCGGCGGAGCGGGTTGGGTCGCACGAGCCGGGCATCGCGCCGGGCATCGCACCGGGCGGTTGAAACCGCGGCAACCACGGCCCGAAGTCCGCCTTCGCGGACTCCCACACGGGCATCGGCGCCGCAAGCGGGCTCCGAGCCACCATCGACGTAGCCACGCGAAGCGAGCTCGCGAGCACCTTCGCCATCAGCACCTCGTCGACGTACACCTCCCCGGCCCGCACCGCCATCGGCTCCGTCCCATAGAGCCGACGACGAAGCTTTCGGCCAGCCGCCGCTCCGTCTCGGCGAGGGTCAGCGCCTCTTCGTCAGCGGGCGAGTAGCGGAACTCGAGCGGGTGCGCGGCGAAGCCCTCCAGCCGCAGCGCGCGGTACGCCGCGGCGTCGGCGGGAGCGAGCCGGCGCACCTCGAGCGAAGGCTGCATCGTCTACCCGGGAAGTCCCGGGAAGTGGAAGAGTGAGGACGCCGGAATCGCGCGTTCGAACGGGCACCGCCACGCGGCCTGGGCGCGTCCTCGCGGAATCGGGCGAGAGGCGGGAAAGCGGCGCCGGGCGGGGAAATTACGCCTCGGTGGGTGGGGCGCGGAAGGGGCAATGTACCGGTGCAATAGAAGCTATTGCGCAGCCACTCCAGCGGCACCATTTTCGCGTCCCTTCAAATGTACCCCACGGACCCCTGGCCGGCCACCCGCTTGCCCCCGGTCCAGCACCCGTAAGCGCCGTACCCGCGGTACCCGCTTGACCACCCGTTTGCCCGTCTGGGCGCCGCTCGCCGTGGCGCTCGCCGCGCTGTCGTCCGCCTGCGTCGACACCCGCAACGCCCCGCGTGACGCCGGGGCCGCCCTGGTCCGGGAGCTCGCTCCCACCACCTCCGCACACGCACAGATGCCGCCCGCGGGCGGGGTGCCCGCACGTCCGCAGGACCCCGCCCCGCCGGTGATCCGCGGCATCTACGTGAACGCGTACGCCGCCGGCAACCCGGTCAAACGCAACCAGCTGGTCGCCCTTACCGACAGCACCGAGATCAACACCTGGGTGGTGGACGTGAAGGACGAAGACGGCGTCCGCTACCCCAGCTCCCTGCCGCTGGCGGTGGAGGCCACGCACGTGCGCAGCATCCCGATCCGCGACCTGCGCGGGCTGGCCGACACGCTGCGGGCGCACGGGATCCACGCCATCGCGCGGATCGTGGTGTTCAAGGACCCGCGGCTCTCCCGCGCGCGCAACGACTGGAGCATCCGCGATCCGCGGGGCGGGCTCTGGCGCGACAAGGTGGGGAACACCTGGGTGAACCCGTGGGACCGGCGGGTGTGGGAGTACGACATCTCCATCGCCGAAGAGGCGGTGCGCGCCGGCTTCCGCGAGATCCAGTTCGACTACGTGCGCTTCCCCGAGGCGTACAAGTCGCTGCCGACGCAGGTCTTCCCGACGGCGGTGGGGAAGAAGGCCGACGCGATCGAGGGCTTCCTCTCCGAAGCGGCGGACCGCGTCCACCGTCTGGGCGGCACGGTGACGGCGGACGTGTTCGGGCTGTCGATGAACGAGAGCCAGGACGTGGGGATCGGCCAGCAGTGGGAGCGCCTGTCGGGCACGGTGGACCACCTTCAGCCGATGGTGTACCCGTCGCACTACTTCCCCACGCACCTCCCCGGCATCCACCGCCCCAACCGGATGCCGTACGAGACGGTGTTCACCTCCGTCGGCATGGGCGTGATCCGCAACCAGCGGCTGACGGCGGCGGGGGTGCGGCCGGCGCGGATCGTACCCTGGCTGCAGGCGTTCACGGCCACCTGGAACGACCGCGCCTTCAAGTACGGCCCCGCCCAGGCCCGCGCGCAGACGCAGGCCGTGTACGACCTGGGGCTGGAGGACTGGATCTTCTGGAACCCCAACTCCAACTACGAGGCGATCGCCGCCGGCTTCGACCGTGACGCCGCGCCGCGCGGAAAGCCGTTCACGCCGCCCACCGCGATGGTGGGCTGGGTGAACCGCTTCGACCGCGAAGGCGCCGCCGCCCTGCGCCAGCGCGTGGCCGAGATGCGCGCGCCCGGCGCGCCGCAGGCGGGAGCGCTGGGCCAGTAGATCGGGCGACGGCGGTTGGATGGATGCGGATCAGCCCCGGGGCAGGATGCTCCGGGGCTGATTTCGTCGTGTGATAGCGGACGTCTGCGCGGCCGCGGCGGGCCCCCCCGCCCCGCGCTTCGCGGGGAGGGGGAGAGTGGGCCGGAGAGTGGGACGGTGAGCGTGTGTCGGCTCATCGCTCCGTTCGTGCGAGCAGTTCTACGAGGTAGCGGCCCCACACGGCCGGGACGGAGTGGGTGCCGTGGCCGCGCGTCTGGTCGCTGGTGGGGATCAGGACGTAGCGGCCGTGCGGCACCTTCGCGATCTCGCGCTCCAGGATGCCCAGCTCGGGCGGGTTCACCTCATCGTCGGCGGAGTTGACGGCCAGCAGCGGCGCGCGGATCTGGCCCAGGTGCGGCGACGGGTCGTAGTCGCGCGAGGCGTCGAAGGCGTAGAGCATGTCGTTGGCGTCCAGCGTCTGCGTGTAGCGGCGGACGCCGGCCTCCAGCAGCGAGTCCGCCGCGTCGCGGGTGGGGGCGGCCTTCTGCTGCTGCAGCGGGGCGCTGGTCATCAGCATCAGCACGTGCACGGCGTCCGCGAGCCCGCGTGGCTGCGCGGTGTAGTCCCCGCCCCGCCACTCCGGGTCGCCGCGGATGTCGTCCATGATCATCCGCCGCATCATCCGGTTGCGCCCGGCGATCTGCACCGGCGCGCTGGCCAGCGGCATCAGCGCGTCCATCATCTCCGGGTGCGTGTACCCCCACACCCAGGTGTGCATCCCGCCCATCGAGGTGCCCATCACCAGCCGCAGGTGGTCCACCCCGAGCCCCTCGGTCACCAGCCGGTGCTGGGCGCGCACCATGTCGTCGTAGGTGTAGCGCGGGAAGCGCGCGTGCAGCCTCTCGCTGGGCCGGCTGCTGCGCCCGTGCCCGATCCCGTCCGGCAGGATGATGAAGTAGCGGCGCGCGTCCAGCGGCTGCCCGGGGCCGAACAGGTGCCCGGCGAAGGTCGGGGTGAGGAAGTTCGCGCCGTTCCCCGTGGTGCCGTGCAGGACCAGCACGGCGTTGCGCACGTGCCCGCCCGCGTCGCGTACCGGCGTGCCCAGCGTGCGGTAGTGGATGCGCAGTTCCGGCAGCCGCTCGCCGCTGCCGAACGCGAAGTCGCGCATCACGAAGTCGCCCTCCACGGGCGTGGGGTACGGCACCGCGTCGGTGTTCTGCGCCGCGAGCGAGGCCGCGCGGAAGAGGGCGAGCAGCAGGACCGCGATCAGGCGTCGCGTGGCCGTCAGCATGGGGTCCACCCGGTCGGCTTGGAATGGGAAGGTGCGGAGATGGATGCAGCACGGCGCGTCGGAACGCAAGCAGGGAGCGTCGCGCGGGGTCGGGCGAGGAAACGAACCAGGGCGCGGGCAAAGATGCTCGCGCCCCTGGTATGTCACCGGCGGAAGATCAGAAGCCGGTGCCCGACATGAAGCCCTCCATCGCCCCGCCGCCGCCCTCGTCGGGCGTGGACTCGGGGACGCCGCCGGCGCTCAGGCGCGCCTGCAGCTCGAAGTCCGACGGGTTGCTGGCGGCGGCGCGGGCCACGTTGAAGTCCACCACGCCCGACCGCACCAGGTCGGCCAGGTGCTGGTCGAAGGTCTGCATCCCGTAGGTGTCGCGCCCCGCGGCGATGTAGTCCTTGATCTCCGTGGTCCGCTCTTCCTCGCGGATGCAGTCCTCGATGGCGCCGGTGCGGCGCAGGATCTCGGCGGCCACCACGCGGCCCTTCTTGTCCTTGCGCGGCAGCAGGCGCTGGCTGATCACGGCGTCCAGCGCGTCGGCCAGGCGGTAGCGGATGGTCTGCTGCTCTTCGGGCGGGAAGGCGCTGATCAGGCGCGCCACGGTGCTGGTGGCGTCCTTGGTGTGCAGCGTGCTCAGCACCAGGTGCCCCGTCTCGGCCGCCTTCAGCGCGATGTCGATGCTCTCGGCGTCGCGCATCTCGCCGATCTGGATCACGTCGGGGTCCTGCCGCAGCGCCGCGCGCAGCCCCTTGTAGAAGCTCTCGGTGTCGCTGCCGATCTCGCGCTGGCTGATGGAGCACAGGTTGTCGCGGTGCAGGAACTCGATCGGGTCTTCGAGCGTGACGATGTGGCGGTACGAGTTGCCGTTCATGTGCTGGATCATCGCCGCCATGGTGCTGCTCTTTCCCGACCCCGTCACCCCCGTCACCAGGATCAGCCCGCGCTCGGCCTCGGCGATCCTGGAGAGCACCTCGGGAAGGCCCAGCCCGTCCAGCGTGGGCGCGTTGTAGGGGATCACGCGCAGGATGACGTTGAAGCTCCCGCGCTGCCGCATCACGTTCACGCGAAAGCGGGTGAGCCCGTCGATCCCCCACGAGCAGTCGTAGTCCTGCAGCGTGTCGATCTGCTCGCGCACGCGGTCGTTCGGCAGCACCGAGAGCGCGAAGGCGCGCGCCTGGTCGGGCGACAGCTTCTGCCTGGTGAGCGGCATCAGCTTCCCCGTGATGCGCGCGCGCACGAAGTCGCCGCCCTTCACATGGATGTCGCTGGCCCCCCGCTCCACCGCCGCGCGGATCACGGGCTCCATCATGTTGACCGGCTTGTCGGACATCGGAACATCGATTCCAGAGAGACTTGACCGCGGGGAAGAGGCGGAAAGGTAACGGATCGGCGCGACGGTGACGAGGGGAAGCAGACGGTATCACCCGCGCCCGATGCAAGAACGGCAGGCTCTACACGGAGTCTGCCGTTCCACATCTCTCGTGATCAAGCGATCGCTGTAGCAGCGTCAGCCGCCGAGGCCCGCCTTCGCCAGCTGCGGGAGGGCGACGACGAGGGCGAAGCGGACGAGGCGGCCCAGGAATCCGACGACCAGGAAGAAGACGAAGTTCATCTCCACGGCGCCGGCGGCGACGGTGGTCACGTAGAACGGGGGAAAGCCGGCGACGGCGCTCACGGCGTAGAGGAGCTTGCCGGCGAGCGGCTTCTCTTCCATCCGGGTCTGCATCTTCTGCAGGCCGGCCTGCATGCGGCCGGCGGGGAGCTTCACCACGCCGCGGCCGGCGAAGTAGAGGAGCACCTTGCCCGCCATGGCGCCCGCCGTGCCCGCCACCACCAGCGGCGCCCACAGCGCCCGCGGGGCGATGGCCGACGCGCCGATCAGGTAGAGCTCGGTGTTCAGGAACGGCACCAGCGCGCCCGCGCCACAGATGGCGAACGACGTAAGGCAGAGAAGGAGATACTCCACTCGGCGCGGGGGAGGCGGGGATCGGAAGGATGGAAGTGTGCTTCAATCATATACTTACGCCGCCCGCAAGGCAAGCCGCGGGCGGCGTGTTCCGGGTGCGGCGCCGGCGGGTCACTCCACCCGGTGTGGCGGGACCAGGCTGGTCTCGAACGTTCCGCTCGCCGTCACCTCGCCCAGGTCGTGCCACTTGCCGCCGGTGAACCGGTGCAGCTGCCCGCTCCCCGAGAAGGTGCCACCCACCCTCCCGTCCGCCGACGGCGCGCGCACGGTGATCACGCCCCGCTCCAGCCCCCAGCTCACCTCGCCCTCCTGCGGCGGCCCCTCCGGCGCCTGGCCCAGGCCGACGGCAACGCCGTAGCAGCGCGCGACGCAGTTCGTCTGGAACGTGTACTCCCCGGGCGTGACCGGCCCGATCATCGTGATCCAGTTGATCCGCCGGTCCGCCGCAGCCGCGCGGCTGTAGGAAACGAAGCCGCTGCTGTCGGCCCAGAAGTCTTCGGAATAGATCTGCGAAGCCGAGGTGCCCCGGATGACGCTGAAGTGCCCCGACACCGCCCCACTGTACTGGACGCTGATGCCGGGCATGAACGGCTTGGGCGCGGACGGGGTGTCGCACCCCGCGGCGAGCGCGGCACCAAGGGCCGCCACGAGAATCCGGCTCCGCATCGGCATGGTGGGATCGGGACAGGTGGGAGATGGTCCATCCGCGTCGGCGCGGGCGCCGACCACCGGGACGAACCGCAGGGAGAACGGTCGATCCGCGAAATCTCGCACCGGCTCCGCGACCCGGCGAGCGGGACGGCGGATCAGCGGTCGCCGACGAAGCGCCTGGCCACGCGGATGAAGCGCGTGTCCTGCTCCATCTCGGGCTTGGCGAGCTCGGCCTCGAGGATGCGGCGCACGTGCCTGTGCAGCCGCGGCTCGCCCCAGCGGTAGCCGGTGGCGCTCTCGGCGCTGCCGGTGTTGGCGTCGCGCGCGGCCTCGAGCAGCGCCTGCGCGGCCGCCGCGTCGTACCCCGGATCATCCCTCGGCGGCAGGCCGAAGCGGCCCGGCGGCACGTAGCCCTCATCCTCCTTCACGAACGCGCGCGACATCTCTTCATCCCTCCCCAACGTGGTCTCGTACCATCGCCGGCGGCCGCCCGCGGGCCGCCGCGTAGCTTGTGGACGCCGCATCCGAACCCCCGCCCGGCACGCGGCCTCTCATCGCCATGACCACGCAGCATCGAAAACCGCGTACCACCGCGTCCG
>Ga0070662_100000314_pt1 | contig 28884 bp, 29 predicted proteins | sample KBSC53metaG_FD_65648 | JGI IMG/M metagenome (GOLD analysis project Ga0070662, IMG submission 65648) | Corn rhizosphere microbial communities from Kellogg Biological Station, Michigan, USA - KBS C5-3 metaG | ecosystem: Host-associated > Plants > Roots > Rhizosphere > Soil ...
CGGTTCACGAGACAACGCGCTTCCTGACGGCGCGTCTCAACGCCTGCACGCGGTCAGGTCGATCTCGACGCGGCACTCCGGCACCAGGAGGCCGCTCACCTGCAGCGTCGTGCGCGGCGGAGGCGACGGGAAGAATTCCTTCCAGACCTGGTCCATGTAGTAGAAGTCGTTCAGGTCGGTGAGAAACACCTGCGACTTGACCACGTCGTCGAGCGAGAGTCCGGCGGACTTCAGGACATTGCGCAGATTCTTCAGGACATGGCGCGTCTGTTTCTGGATGTTCGATCCGTAATAGGGAAATGCCGGATCCTGCCGCGCTTCGGCCGCCATGCCCGTTTCCGGATGCGACGCGAGCTGGCCGGCAAGATAGAGCGTCTCACCGGCGAGCAGAGCCTGCGAATAATGCGCCTGCGGCGTGGGCGAGTCCGCTGTCGCGATGACTTTGCGCGGGACGCGCTTGTGCACGGCGGTCAGGTCGATCTCGATCCGGCATCCCGGAACGAGCAGGGCGCCGATCTGGACGGTGGTGCGCGGCGGCGGCGAAGAAAAGAACTCGCGCCAGACGGCGTTGAAATGCACGAAGTCGTCGAGGTCGGTGAGAAAAACCTGCGCCTTCACCGTGTCGGCGAAGTCGCAGCCTGCGGCGCGATACACCGAGGCGATATTCTGCAGCACGTAGCGCGTCTGGCGCTGGATGTCGGACGCATAGTAGGGAAACGCGGGATCGCGGCGCGCCTCCGGCGGCACGCCGGTGCGATAGTCCGATGCGATCTGCCCGGCGGCGTAGAGCGTATCGCCGACGACCACGCCCTGGCAGTAATGCGCCATCGGCGTCGGCGTCGCCGCACCGGTGATCACGCGCCGCTCGACGCCCGGCCGCACGCCGATCAGGTCGATTTCCACACGACAACCCGGCACCAGCAAGCCACTGACCTGGACGGTGGTGCGCGGCGGCGGCGACGGGAAGAATTCCTTCCACACCTGGTCGAAGTAATGGAAGTCCGCGAGATCGGTCATGAAGACCTGCGACTTCACGACGTCGGCGAGGCTGGAGCCGGCGGCCTCGAACACGCTGCGGAGATTCTGCAGGATGTACCGCGCCTGCTTCTGGATGTCCGAGCCGTAGTACGGAAACGCCGGATCCTGCCGCGCTTCGGGCGCGACGCCCGTTTTGTAGTCGGAGGCGATCTGGCCGGCCGCATATAGCGTGTCGCCGGCGAGCACGCCCTGACAGTAATGTGCCATCGGCGCCGGTGCGCCGGGCGAGGTAATCACGTCCCGCTTCATTGCGACTCCTTGCAACGCGTTGTCGTCATCCGCCGAGATACGCCCGGTGGACTTCGGGGTTGGCGACGAGCTCCTTCGCGGGACCTTCGAGCGCCACGCGGCCCGTCTCGAGCACGTACGCGCGATCGGCGAGGCGCAGCGCAAGCGCGGCGTTCTGCTCGACGAGCAGCACCGTGGCCCCGCGGTCGCGGATGCCGGCGATCATCGTGCCGATCGTCTCGACCATGATCGGCGCGAGCCCGAGAGACGGCTCGTCGAACAGAACCAGCGTCGGCCGCGACATCAGCGCGCGGCCGATGGCGAGCATCTGCTGCTGGCCACCGGACAGCGTTCCGGCGAGCTGCTCACGCCGCTCCTTCAGCACCGGGAACGTGTCGAAGATGCGCGCCATGTCCTGTGCGATCTCCCCGCCATCGGCGCGGATGAAGGCGCCGAGCTCCAGATGCTCCTGCACCGTCATCTGTGGCCAGATCTTGCGCTCCTCCGGACAGTGCGCGATGCCGAGGCGGACGATGACGTCGGGATCGGCGCCCTGGATCGGCTTGCCGCGGAACGTGATCGTGCCCGCACTCGGCGCGAGGATGCCGGAGATCGTGCGCAGCACCGTCGTCTTGCCGGCGCCGTTCGCGCCGATCAGCGCCACGAGCTCGCCTTCGTTCACGGCGAGCGACACGCTGTCCAGCACGCGCGTCGTCCCGCGATGCAGCGTGACGTTATCGAGCGCGAGCATCGGCATGCCGATCGACGCCGAGGTAGGCCTCGATGACGCGCGGGTCGGCGCGCACGTCCGCGGGCTGGCCTTCGGCGATCTTCTCGCCGTAGTTGATGACGATGACGCGGTCCGAGATCGTCATCACGACGTGCATGTTGTGCTCGACCAGCACGATCGCGAGCCCGCGATCGCGCAGCTCGCCGATCAGGCGGACGATGTGCGCGCTCTCCTGGTGATTCATGCCCGATGCGGGCTCGTCGAGCAGCAGCACGGCGGGCCTCGCAGCGAGCGCTTGCGCGAGTTCGAGCAGTCGCTGATCGCCGTAGGAGAGCTGCTGTGCGGTCAGCGCTGCCTTGCCGAGGAGTCCGACACTTTGCAGCGCCTCGCGAGCGCGCGCCGAGGGGTCGGGATCGTCGCGCGCGAGCGCCCCGGCCGCCACGCCGTCGACAAGCGACAGCGGCGCGAACACCTCAGTTTTCTGGAACGTGCGCACGATGCCGAGGCGGGCGACGCGAAACGGCGGCAGCCGGTGAATCGCGTCGCCGCGGAACGTGACGCTGCCCTGGGTGGGGCGCACGCGGCCCGTGATGACGTTGAACAGCGTCGTCTTCCCGGCGCCGTTGGGACCGATGACGCTCAGCACTTCGCCAGCCGACACGGCGAGGTCGATGCCCTTCAGCGCCGTCAGGCCGCCAAAGCGGACCGTGAGCCCGCGGCCTTCAAGCAGCGCCGGCATCGCGGGTGCGCCAGCGCGCAGGCAACAGGTGCTCGACCAGCGGAAACACGATGCCTCGCGGCATGAACAGCGTCGCCACGATCAGGATCGTCGCGAAGATGATCATCCGCCAGTGCGAGGCCTCGCGCAGCAGCTCCGGCAGGAACGTGAATATCACCGCGCCGAGCGCGGGACCGACGAGCGTGCCCTTTCCGCCGAGGATCACCATGATCAGCATGATCGTCACGTACGAGAAATTGAAGAGATCGGGGCTCACGAAGCCGACGTAGTGGGCGTAGAGACTGCCGGCCGCGCCTGCGAGCGCCGCGCCCACGACGAAGGCAATCATCGCGTAGCGGAAGGCCGAGATGCCGAGCGACTCGGCGAGCGGCTCGTTCTCGCGGATCAGGATGAACTTGCGGCCGATCGACGAGCGGACGATCGAGCGGCATACGACGAACGCCACGATCGCCGCGGCGAGGACGACGTAGTAGAACCGCCCCTTCGCGGCGAGGTCGATCGCGCCGATTCCCGGAACGTAGAGCGCCGGGATCTGCAGGCCCGGCAGGCCCATGAAGCCGCGCGTCATATCGATCCAGTTCGTCGCGACGAGTTTCATCAACTCGGCGAACACGACGGTGATGATGATGAATCGGTGGCCGCGCGTGCGGAGGATGACCGAGCCCAGCACGAACGCGATCAGGCCGGTCGCGATCGCGGCGGCGGGAAGACCGAGCCACATCGACCATTTGGCGCGCACGAACAGCAGCCCCGACGTGTAGGCGCCCAGCGCGAAAAACGCGGCATGCGCGAGCGAGAGCTGTCCGACGTAGCCGACGATCAGGTCGAGTCCGAGCACGGCGATCACGAACACGCCGGCGACGATGCACAGGTGGAGGTAATACTCGTCGCGGACCGCGAGCGGGACCGCGGCGAGAACGAGGACGGCGGCGGCCGCCGCGAGCCGTCGGCCGGTCTCAGGCACGCCGGAACAGGCCTTCGGGCCGGAACAGCAATACCAGCACTACGGCGAAAAAGCCGATCGCGTCTTTCCACCCGGTCGGCATGTAGCCCGCGCCGAGCGCTTCGGCGATGCCGAGGACGAGGCCGCCGACGATGGCGCCGACGAAACTCCCCATGCCTCCCAGGATCACGACGACGAACGCCTTCAGTGTCACGACACCGCCGGTCGTCGGCTCCACGGGAATGAATCCTCCCAGCACGGCGCCGGCGGCGGCGGCAAGCGCGGCGCCGAATGCGAACGCGTACATGTAGACGCGGTCGATGCGGATGCCGACGAGCGCGGACGCTTCCTTGTTCTGGAACGTCGCGCGCATCGCCTTGCCCATCTTCGTCTTGCGAATGACGAGATGGCCGGCGACGATCAGCGCCGCGGTCACGGCCATGCAGAACAGGTAGAGCGGCGTCGTGTAGATGCCGAGAAAGCTGAGCGGCGTCGTCGGGAACGGCGTGGGAATCGATTGCGGCTGCGGTCCCCACATCAGCAGCGCCACGTGCTCGAGGAACAGCGACAGTCCGATCGTGACGAGCGTCGTCGTCATCATCGGCGCGTCGCGCAGCCGCCGGAAGATGCCGTGCTGCAAAACGATCGCCAGCGCGACGACCAGCGCGACGGCCGCGGGAAGTGCGAGGAAATAGCCGAGCCCCATCAGGCTCACCAGGTAGAAGGCGAGAAAGCCGCCCAGCATGTAGAACTCGCCGTGCGCGAAGTTCGCGATGTTCATCACGCCGAAAATCATCGTGAGGCCCATCGCGATCAACGCGTAGGCGCAGCCGATCAGAACCCCGTTCAGCAGATGCTGGGCGAGGATGGTGGCCGAAGCCGACATGCCGCTACGGCTTGGCGATCTTCGCGGTTGCGACGACTTCCGGGACGCCGCCCTTCACGTGCGCCAGGTAGACCGTCTGGCCGTACGCCTGGTGCTTGTCGTCGAACTTGATGTTGCCGACGAGGCCGTTGTAATCGGTCTTTTCCAGCGCGACCCGGATCTTTTCCGGATCGGCCGCGCCGGCCCGCTTGATGGCGTCGACCATGATATGGATGGCGTTGTGCGCGGCGCCGGCGAACTTGGTCGGGTTCTCCTTGAGCTTCGCCTGGAACTCCTTGACAAACGTGTCGTTGATCGGGTTCTTGATCGTATACACGTATTCGACGAGCCCATAAACGCCGTCAGATGCGGGACCCGCCAGCTTCAGGTAACTGTCGCTCGTCCACGAGCCTTCGCCGATCAGCGGCACGGTGACGCCGAGGTCGCGGATCTGCTTGCTGAGCGCCGCCGCCTGCTGCGTGTTCGCCGCGAGGACGATCGCATCGGGATTCGCCGCCTTGACCTTCGTGATCTGCGACAGGAACTGCAGGTCGCTCTGCTGGAAGAACTCGGTGGCGACGATCTGCCCGCCGGCGTTCTCGATCGACTTCGGGTACGACGCGGCCATCGAGCGTCCCCAGTCGTCGTTCAGGACGAGAAACGCGAACCGCTTTGCCTTGACCGCCGCGGGAAGCACGCCGCCGAATGCGTTGCCGAGCATGGGTGTCGTGGCGACGGCGCGGAAAAAGTACGGATTGCCCTGCTCGGTGAGTTGCGCCGCCGTGGAGATGCCCGTGATGTGCGGGACCTTGTGCTTCTTCGCCACTTCCATCATGGCGGCCGTCGACGTGCTGCAGAACGCGCCGAGCAGCGCGACGACCTTGTCGCGCGTCACGAGCTTTTCCGCCGCGTTCACCGACTGCGCCGGATTGCACGCACCGTCCTCGACGAGCAGCTCGATCTTCTTTCCCAGAACGCCACCCTTCGCGTTCATGTCGTCGACGATCATTTTGACCGTGTTGACATAGATGTTGCCGTCGTAGGCAACCGGCCCCGTCGTGGGCTGGACGACGCCGATGCGGACGGTTTCCTGCGCGACCGCGAGCGGCGCGAGGGCGAGAAGAGCGGCGGCTGCGAAGAGCTTGAGCGCTTGCATGGTGGGTCCTCGTCGTGGTGGTCGGGCGGCGCTGCCTTCCGGGAGCGTCGGAAGCGTTCGGCAGCGGGATCGCGCGTGGCCGATAATATACGACAATGCGCGGATCGTATATCAATCGGGAAACCCGCATGCCGAGCCTGCTGCTTCGCCACGCCGACGCCGTCTACACGTGCGACGATGCGCGCCGTGTCGTCCGCGACGGCTACGTGCACGTCGAGGACGGCCGCGTCGCGTCCGTCGGACCCGAGCCAGCTCCGGCACTCGCCGTGGACGAGGAAGTCTCCGTCGCCGGCTGCCTGGTGACGCCGGGCCTCGTCAATGTCCATCATCACCTGTTCCAGACATTGACGCGCGCGGTGCCCCTCGCCACGCGCTCGACGATCCTCGACTGGCTGTTCGCGATGTACCCGATCTGGGCGGAGATCGACGCCGACGCGTATTACCGCGCGTCGCTCGCCACCAACTGCGAGCTGCTCGCGTCGGGCTGCACGACCAACGCCGATTTCGCGTACCTGATGCCGGAGGCCGATGGCGAGATGGCGGCGGAGGAGATTCGCGGCGCGCGCGAGGCCGGCATCCGGTTCGTGCTCGTCCGCGGCGGCATGCCCGCGATGGAGGGCGATCTCGAGCAGCGGCTGCGACCGATGATGGGCGCCCAGCTCGACCGGCTGCTCGACCGCGAGGATGCGCTGTTTCCGAAGCTGGAGGCAACGCTGCGCCGCCATCACGACACGTCGCGCGGCGCGATGCTGCAGGTGGCGATCGGACCGACGAGCGTCACGTATCGTGAGCCGCGCTACATGCGCCGCTTCGCGGAGATCGCGGCCGCGCACGCATGCGGGCTGCACGTGCACTTCGACCCGCGGCCGGACGAGCGCGCGACGATGCGCGAGCGGGGCGGCCGGCCGCTCGATCTGTTGCGCGAAACGGGATGGCTCGGGTCCCGCACGTGGCTCGCGCATGCGACCCTGCTCGACGAAGACGAGATGCAGGCAATCGCCGCCGCGGGCGCCAGCCTCGCACATTGTCCGCGCTGCATCGTCCGGCTCGGCAAGAAAGTCGCCCGGGTGGGACACTGGGTTTCGCATGGGATCAACGTTGGCCTCGGCGTCGACGGCGCTGCGAGCAGCGACATGAGCAATCTGTTGAACGAAATGCGCCTCGCGCTGGTGCTGCACCGCGTCGGCGGCTACGACGACAACGAGGACGCCACGCAGTGGCTGACGCCGGAGGACGTGCTGTGGATGGCGACGCGCGGCGGCGCCCGCGCGCTCGGTCGCGAAGACATCGGCGAGCTTTCGCCCGGCAAGTGCGCCGACATTGCCGTGTTTCCGTTGCGACGGCTGTCGCTGGCCGGAGCCGTCGTCGACCCGCTCGGCGCGCTGTTGTTCGCGGGCAGCGATCCTTTTGCGTCGTTGACGGTCGTCAATGGCCGGATCCGCGTACGTGCGGGACAGATGATCGGCGTCGACGAGGCCCGCGCGCTCGACGGCGCGAACGCAGCGGCGACGCGCTTGCTCGAAGCCGCGCGCCGCCGCACCGGCATCGACTTCGCGCGACAGGCGTGAGCCGAGAATTAGCGGCGCGGCTTGGTGACGCGATGCATCGCGGTGGCCATCGAAACGACGTCGTCGCGCAGCGTATCGAGGTGGCTGCGCATGTGCGCGCCCGCTTCGGTCTCGTCCATCGTGAGGATGGCCTGCAGGATTCGCTCGTGCTCCGCCATCGTCAGCGACATGAGGCCGGGGTGAAACGTCGCCTCCCGCCGATACGCTTCCAGGCGGTTGCCGAGCTGCACCGTCTGTGCACCGAGATAGCCGTTGTGGCCCGCGGCATAGATGCAGCCATGGAAGCGGGCGTTCGCCGCATAGAAGGCGACCGGGTCGTTCTGCTGTGCCGCTTTGGCGCAGGCTTCGTGCGCGACCGCGAGCAGGCTCCGGTCCTGCGCCGTGTGCCGGCGCGCGGCAAGCGCCGCGCACGCGCCTTCGAGGAACGCCATCGCCTCGAACATCTCGGCGAGCTCAACGACAGTGGGCGTGGCGACGAATGCGCCCGCGTGCGCCCGCAACTCGATCAGGCGCTGCGACGCGAGGCGCTGCAGTGCCTCGCGAACCGGCGTCCGCGATGCGCCGTGCCGCGCAGCGAGCGAATCCTCGTCGAGCTTGGTGCCCGGCGGCAGCTTCCCCGACACGATGTCCCGCTCGACCGCCTGGCGGATGCGGTCGGTCAATGTCGTCGCGGATGTTTTCCTGCCGGTGGCCGCGTTGTCCGGTCGGGGGCGGGGAGGCGTCGCCATTCATCGGGAGGCGTCGTTTGACACCGGGAAATTGTATGCGACACAATCCCGATCGTATACAGGGGACTCAATGGATCTGCAGCTCGCGGGCAAGACCGTACTGATCACCGGCGCATCCAAGGGCATCGGCCTCGCGGCGGCGCGCGCTTTCGCCGCCGAGGGCTGCAATCTGCACCTCGCGGCGAGGTCGGGCGACGCACTTGCGAACGCGCGCGACGAAATCGTCCGCGAGCATGGGGTCGAGGTCGCGATTCAGGCGCTCGACCTCGGACGGACGGAGAACGTCGTTGCGCTGGGGCGCCGGTGTGCGCATGTGGACATCCTCGTCAACAACGCCGGCGAAATCCCGTCGGGGCCGATCGAGTCGCTCACCGAGGACGACTGGCGCCGCGGCTACGATCTAAAGCTGTTCGGCTACATCATGCTGACGCGCGAGCTGTACGCGGCGATGAAGGCGCGCGGCAGCGGCGTCATCATCAACGACATCGGCAACTCCGGCGAGAACTGGGACGCGAACTACATTGCGGGCAGCACGGCCAACGCCGCGCTGATGGCGTTCACGAAGGCGCTCGGCGGGCAGAGCCTCGATTTCGGCGTGCGGGTCGTCGGCGTCAATCCCGGGCCGGTCGAGACCGAGCGGATGGTGAAGATCAACAAGCGGCGCGCGCTCGACTGGTACGGCGACGAGAGCCGCTGGATGGAGTTGCGCGAGAAGTATCCGGGCGGGAGGCCGGCGAGTGCCGAGGAAGTTGCCGACTTGATGGTCTTCCTCGCGTCCCCTCGCGCCGGTTATATCACCGGCTCGATCGTCACGATCGACGGCGGCATTGCCGCGCGGGGCTCGATCATCAAGGAACGGAGCGTTCGCACATGAGGCCGTTCGAGGCTCGCAACCGGCACTTCGACCGGCTGTTCAGCACGCCGGGGCTGATGTGGCTCGGGCAGAACACCAATCATTTTCATCCGCATCCCGATGTCGTGCAGGCGATGCTGGATGCAATCCGCAACGAGGAATACCACGCATACGCGCCGCCGGCGGGCTTCGAGGAGTTGCGTGCGCTCATCCTCGAGGATCTCGGACTGCGCGACCAGTCGGTGCTCGTCACCGACGGCGCCGTCGAGGCGCTGTACAACGTTTGCCACACGCTCTGTGGTCCGGGCGACGAGTTCGTCACGACCGATCCGGGCTGGAAGTGGCCGATCGACTTCGCACGCGCGGCCGGTGCGCGAACGATCGAGATTCCAATCTACAAGCCGGAGAACGGCTACAAGCTGACGGCTGCACAGCTCGCAGCCGCGGTCACCGGGAAGACGCGGCTCATCTACCTCGTCGATCCCAACAATCCGCTCGGCGTGTGCTACAGCGCTACGGAGATCGAGGCATTCACGCGCATCGCACGCGAGGTCGGCGCCTATTTCATGCACGACTGCACGTACGCGCATTTCGCCGACGACCACACGCTCGCAGCGCGGCACTACCCCGAACGCGCGGTGACGATCTACAGCTTCTCCAAATGGCTCGGGCTCGCCGGCTTGCGCATCGGGGCGGTCGTTGCGCAGGCGGACCTCATCGAACGGCTGGCCGCCGCACCGCCGAACAACCTGGGCTGCAACGTGATCTCGCAGCGCGCGGCGATCGCGGGCCTGAAGATCCGCAATGCGTGGTTCCCCGAGATCAACCGCCGGCAGCGGCGCAATCAGGCCGAGATCGCGAAAGCAGTCGCCAAGGTGCCGGGCATGGCGATCGCCGTGTATCCGTCGCAGGCGAATTTCCTGGTCGTCGAATGCATCGACGCGGGCGTTACGCCCGAAGCGCTGTGCGAAGCGTATCGTGCGGAGAACATCATGATCCGGCAGGGTACGTACCACACGCCGACGTTCGGCCACCGCTTCGTCAAGGTCAGCACGACGGTGCCCGAGGAATGGGTCGACGCGTTCTGCGAGCGCCTGCCGGACATGGTCGCCAAGGCGCGCGGCGTCGCGCACGCCGGCGTGCTCTTCTGAAGCGCCGTGCGCGCAGCAAGGAAGGCAGTCCGATGAGCTACGCGCAGGGTCCCGGTGGCGTGCGCCTCTACTACGAGGAGGTGGGCGAGGGATCGCCGATCGTCTTCGTGCACGAGTTCGGCGGCACCTATCGCAGCTGGGAGCCGCAGCTCCGCGCGTACGCGCGCCGGCACCGCTGCATCACGTTTGCCGCGCGCGGCTATCCGCCGTCCGACGTGCCGGAGAACGTCGACGCCTATTCGCAGACGCTCGCGGTGCAGGACATCGCCGCGGTGATGGATGCCGCCGGCATCGAGCGCGCGCATGTCGTCGGACTGTCGATGGGCGGCTTCGCCGCGCTGCATTTCGGCCTCGACTTCCCCGATCGTGCGCGGTCGCTGGTCGTTGCCGGCGCCGGCTATGGCGCGGAGAAGCAGTACGAAGCGTATTTCCGTGGCGTCTCGCTCGAAGTGGCGAAGCAGTTCGAGGTGCACGGCAGCGAACAGTTCGCGAAGACCTACGCGCTTGGCGCCTCCCGCGTGCAGTTCCAGAACAAGGACCCGCGCGGCTGGCGCGAATTCGCCGACCTGCTCGGGCAGCATTCGGGCGTCGGCGCCGCCAACACGATGCGCGGCGTGCAGGCGCGGCGGCCGTCGATCTACGATCTCGAGGACCGGCTGCGGACGATGCCGGTACCGGTGTTGGTCGTCGCAGGCGACGAGGACGACCATTGCCTGCAGCCGGGCATCTTCATGAAGAAGACGATTCCCGCGTGTGGCCTGCTCGTGCTGCCCAAGACCGGACATACGCTGAATCTCGAGGAGCCCGATCACTTCAATCGCTTCGTAGGCGATTTCATCGCGCAGGTGGAGGCGGGGCGCTGGCCACCGCGCGATCCGCGTGCGACGCCCGCGCAGATCATGAAAACGGAATGACCTCGGGACCCGCCGCGAGGATCGACGCGGCACGCCTCTGGGAGCGCCATCAGCGACTGGCTCGACACGGCGCGATGCCGGACGGCGGGGTCAACCGGCAAGCACTTTCGGCGGAGGAAATCGCCGCGTGGCGCGAGCTCGTCGGATGGGCACGCGACGCGGGCCTTGCCGCGTACACCGACCCTGCCGGCAATCTGTTCCTGCGACTGGAAGGGACGGATGCCGAAGCTGCGCCGGTCTTGACCGGCTCGCATCTCGACAGCCAGCCGAGCGGAGGGAAATTCGACGGCGTCTTCGGCGTGCTCGCCGGCCTCGAAGCCGCACAGGCGTTTCGTGCCGCGGGAATCGCGCTTCGGCGACCGCTCGAGATCGTCGCGTGGATGAACGAGGAGGGCTCGCGGTTCGTGCCCGGCATGATGGGCTCCGCCGCCTTCACCGGCGCGGCGCCGCTCGACGCCTTTCTGGCGGTGCGCGATGCGGCGGGCGTGAGCGTACGCGACGGTCTCGCGGTGTTGCGCGAGGCGTTCCCCGATGTGCCGTCGCGGCCGCTCGGTCGGTCCGTTGCGGCGTACGTCGAAGCGCACATCGAGCAAGGGCCGATCCTCGAGCGCGAGGGGTGCACGATCGGCATCGTCACCGGCATCCAGGGCAAGCGAACGTTCCGCGTGACCGTACGCGGCGAGGAAGCGCACGCGGGAACGTCGACACCGCGTGAACGCAAGGACGCACTGCTCGCGGCGGTGCGAATGATCGCCGCACTCGACGACGCGCTGCGCGACGGCGACGACGTCGTCAAGTTCACCGTCGGCCGGCTCGACGTCACGCCCAATGCGCCGTCGGTCGTCGCGGGCACGGCGGTGTTCTCGATCGACCTTCGGCACGTCGATTCCGCGACGCTCGCCACGCTCGGCGATCGCATCGCCGGGATCTGCGCAGCCGAGGCCAGCCCCTGCAGCGTGCAGGTCGACGAGCTCACCCGCGCGTCCTCGCTCACGTTTCCCACGTCGATGACAAGTCTCGTGCGCGAAAGCGCAAAGACGCTCGGCATTCCGGCGATGGACATTTTCTCCGCCGCGGGCCATGACGCCCGCTTTCTTCATGCGGTGTGCCCGACGGGCATGATTTTCGTGCCGTGCAAGGACGGTATCAGTCACAATGTCCTGGAATCGGCGACCCCGGAGGACCTGGCCGCCGGCACAGGGGTGCTCGTCGACGTGTTGATGAAACTGGCGAGCGATTAGCGGCGGCGCGGTCTCAGGTCCGCGCGCGGCGTCGGCGTCACGGAGACGACGTCATGCTCGTCCAGCAATGTTTCGCACCGGATCTGTACCGTGGCAAGACGGTGTTCGTCACCGGCGGCGGCAGCGGCATCAATCTCGGCGTCGCGAAGAACTTCGCGGCGCTGGGAGCCAATGTCGCCATTTGCGGCCGAACTCAGGCCAAGCTCGACATCGCGGCGGAGGAATTGCGCGCGCTCGGCGCGAAAGTCTGCGCGGTCGCCGCGGATGTTCGCGACTATTCGGCGCTCGAATCCGTGTTCGTGCAAAGCCGCGATGCGCTCGGGCCGATGGACGTGCTGGTTTGCGGCGCCGCGGGAAATTTTCTCGTGCCGGCCGAAAAACTGTCCGCCAACGGATTCAAAACCGTCGTCGACATCGACCTGCTCGGCTCGTTCAACGCGTCCCGGGCGGCGTTCGAGCAGCTGTGCGAAACGAAGGGAACGGTTCTCTTCATCTCGGCGGGAATGGCGCTCATGCCGCACGCGTACCAGGTGCATGTCGGCGCCGCGAAAGCCGGCATCGACATGATGATGAAGAACCTCGCGCTCGAATGGGGCCGCTACGGCATCCGTGCGAACAGCATCGTTCCGGGGCCGATCGAAGGTACCGAAGGCATGAAGCGGCTCGCCGGGACGGGCGCCACGCGAGCGATCGTCGCCAGCGTGCCGCTCGGCCGCATGGGCGGCGTCGACGACATCGGCCAGGCGGCCGCGTTTCTCGCTTCGCCGCTCGCGTCGTACATTTCGGGATGTGTCGTCGTCTGCGACGGCGGCGCCAATCTTGCCGGCTCGGCGCGTTTCAACGCGGGCGCGGAAGCGCTGCTGCGGCAGACGGAGGCGGGGACCGCGCGCTGAAGCGATCGCGACAAAAACCTGCCGTGCCCGAGGCGTATCATTCGACGACAAGGAGGGCCGACAGATGAATCGCTTCCTTGCAATACTCGTTCTCCTGCTGTCCGCGTGCGCCACGACCGGCAGCGAGGATCCCCGTCAGGTAGCCGCCGTAGCGGCGGAGCCCATCGGCTGCGTCGATCGAGCGCAATGCGAGACGTTCTGGCAGCGCGCCAAGGTCTGGATCTCGAGCAACAGCTACTACCGCGTCCAGCTCTCCAGCGACAGCGTGATCGAGACCTACGGCCCGCTTGCGGGAAGGATGGAGCTCGCGTTTCGCGTTCTGAAAGTACCCGATGGTGTCGGAGGCGCACGCATCACGGTGACGGCGGAATGCGGCAACGTTTTCAAATGCACGCCGATGGCAAGTGATGCGATCCTGGCGTTCAAGCGCTTCACCGAATTGGGTGCGTGATCCGAAGCCGAAGCAGACGCCGGCACCGGTCGCGAAGAGATAAACGCCGGCGTCGTGCGGCAATCGCCGATGCAACCGCGCGGCGCAGCCGTTGTCTACGCGCTTTCCGATGACTGCGGCACCCGGCTGGCCCGGCATTCCTCCACGCCGGACGTCGCGGGCCAAGAGCGGCGTGGGAACCGCGACGAGCGGGCAAACCCGCGTCTGGTTCACGCTTTCGCACCGCATCGTCGACGAGGTCCATTTTCCGCGGATGGGCCAGGCGAATACGCGCGACCTCGGCCTGATCGTCACCGATCGCAAGGATTTCTTCTCGGAGGAAAAACGCGCCACCGCGTCGCGCATCACGCCGGTCGCGTGCGGGGACCGGACCGTCGTGGCATCGTTACAACGGTGACCGCTGCGGCGAGCACGCCGATGGCTCACCATTGGAGTGGCGACGAATGGAACCCCATTGCGCACACGCCGACCGTCGACACGTCGCTCGGCATGCATTTCACCGACCTGCCGACAGCGGCGCTGCACCCCGGCACGACGGTACGCTTCACGTTCCGCTGGCGTGACGACGGTCGCTGGCAAGGCGAGGACTTCGCCCGCGTCGTCGTCTCGCGCTAACATCCAACTTGAGTCTCTAGGGATTCGGAGGAATGGAAATGAATGAACGTTCAAGCGATTCGAGTGCCCCGTCCACCACCGGCAGCGGTGCCCGGGCCCAAAGCGATCGTCATTCGCTTACCATCGGGCCGAATGGTCCGATCCTGCTGCACGACGTGCATTTTCTGGAGCAGATGGCGCACTTCAACCGGGAAAAGGTGCCCGAGCGGCAGCCGCACGCGAAGGGGGCGGGCGCGTTCGGCCGGTTCGAGACCACGGCCGACGTTTCGCGATGGACCAGGGCTGCGCTCTTCCGCAAGGGAGCGGTTACCGAAATGCTGGCGCGGTTTTCGACGGTGGCCGGCGAGGCCGGCAGCCCTGACACGTGGCGCGATGTCCGCGGCTTCTCGCTCAAGTTCTACACCGACGAAGGCAACTATGACCTCGTCGGCAACAACACGCCGATCTTTTTCGTGCGCGACCCGATGAAGTTTCCGCACTTCATCCGCAGCCAGAAGCGGCTGCCGGACTCCGGGCTGCGCGACAACCACATGCAGTGGGACTTCTGGACGAGTAATCCGGAGAGCGCGCACCAGGTCACGTACCTGATGGGGGTGCGCGGTCTGCCGCGCACGTGGCGTCACATGAACGGCTACGGTTCACACACCTACATGTGGGTGAACGCGGCCGGCGAGAAGTTCTGGGTCAAGTATCACTTCCACACTCGCCAGGGCATGGCGTTCTTCACCAATGCCGAGGCCGCGGAGATGTCGGGCAGGGACGCCGACTTTCATCGGCGTGATCTGTTCGAGGCGATCGCGCGCGGTGAACACCCGAGTTGGAAGCTGTCGGTCCAGGTGATGCCGTATGCCGATGCGAAAACCTACCGGATCAACCCGTTCGACTTGACCAAGACCTGGCCTCACGCCGACTATCCGCTGATCGAGGTCGGCATGATGACGCTCGATCGGAACCCGAGCAACTTCTTCGCGCAGATCGAGCAGGCCGCCTTTTCACCCGGCAATACCGTCCCCGGCATCGGGCTTTCCCCTGACAAGATGCTGCTGGGTCGTGCCTTCGCTTACAACGATGCGCAGCGCAATCGCATCGGCACCAACTTCCACCAGCTTCCCGTCAACCGTCCGAAGGTCCCGGTGAACACGTACCTGTTCGATGGCCAGATGACGTACGAGACGAGCGGCAATGCGCCGGTGTATGCGCCGAACAGCGGGGGCCGGCCATGGGCGGACGATTCCGGCGCTGTTGCGGACGGCTGGGAAGCCGACGGCGAGATGGTGCGCAGCGCCTACACGTTGCGCAAGGACGACGACGATTTCACGCAGCCCGGCATCCTCGTGCGCAAGGTTTTCGACGACGCGCAGCGGGATCGCCTGGTCGATCAGGTGGCCGGCAGCCTGCTTGGCGGAGTACGCTCGCCCGTGCTGGAGCGCGCGTTCGAGTACTGGACGCGCATCGACGCGACTATCGGACGGCGAATCGCGGAAAAGTTCCGCAAAGGCAGCGCGCCGCAACCCGCCGAAGGAATGGGCGAGCGCTGAGCGGCGCGATGCTGCTGCGCTGGCGGTCGCGTAACCATCCCGGCTCGAATGTCAACGAGAGGTCCCCGATGATCAGACACATCGCAGTTGGCTGCGTCCTTGTTGTGCTCAGTTGCAGCGCGTTCGCCGCGCCGGTTACGCCACTGCCGATCCGGTCGATGTACGTCCTTGGCGACAGTCTTTCCGACCAGGGGAACCTGCTCGCCGCGACGACGGCGCTCGGCGCCGCAACCCAGCAACCGGGGCTGCCCGATCCGACGCATTACTTCGAGGGGCGCTTCTCCAATGGCGGCAACTATGTCGATGCGCTCGCTGCGAAGCTCGGCATCGCGGTGCTGCCGTCGCTGGCCGGAGGAACCAATTTCGCGTTCGGCGGCGCCCGCACCGACTACAACGTCGTCGAGCAACCGTTCGGTCCGTTTCCGCCGGATGCCTTTCCATGGTCGCTCAGTCAGGAGACCGACGCGTTTCTCGCGCAGGCGGGGGGGCGGCGCGTGAACCCGACGGCGCTTTTCGTCGTCTTTTCCGGATCGAACGACCTCGCCGATGTTCTCGCGCTTCGTCTGGATCCGGCCACGACGATCGCGATCACCGTGGAAGGCATCCGCGACGCGATTCTGGCGTTCAAGTCGGCTGGTGCGCGCACGATTCTCGTTCCGAACGCGCCCAACCTCGGCAAGGTTCCGCTGGTGACGGCGCGTGGCCCGGCGGCGGTGGCGTTCGCGACGGCGCTGTCGGTGCAATACAACGCGGCGCTCGAAGCGATGCTCGAAACGATCGACGGCGTCGACATCATCCGCTTCGACACGTTCGCGTTCCTCACCGACGTCGTCGACAACCCTGCGAAGTACGGATTCACGAATTCGACGCAACCGTGCTATTCCGGCTTCGTCGTGCCTGACCCGACTGCGACCGAATGCGCCGATCCGGACGCGCATGTTTTCTGGGATGGCGAGCACCCCACCAGCAAGCTCTACGCTGTGTTGGCGGACGAGCTGTACACGTCCGTGCTTCGCTGCGATGCCGTCGCGGGGGATCACGGCGGATCGGACGGCAATGCGCATGGACCAGCGCCGGGCAGCCGTTGCCTGGTGAATACCCACTAGAAAGGAAAGCCGGATGCGGGCCGGGGACTTGCCGTCACCGGCAATTCCGGCCGCACGTCGAGAAGGTGCCCATCAAAAGCGTTTCCGAAGTCGCCGCCCGGCGCATCGCGCTGACCGTAGCGGCGGCCTTCTTCATGGAGACGCTGGACGCCACGATCATCGTGACGGCGCTGCCCGCGATCGCGGGCGCGCTGGGCGTGCCCACGCTCGACGCGAGCCTGACCGTCACCGTCTACCTGATCGCGATGGCCGTCTTCGTCCCGGCAGCCGGGTGGTGCGCCGAGCGGTTTGGCGCGCGCCGCGTTTTCGTGGCAGCGCTTGGCGCGTTCACGCTTGCGTCACTGCTGTGCGGCGCTGCGCGGTCGATCGAGTGGCTGGTGGCAGCGCGCCTGCTGCAAGGCAGCGCCGCGGCGTTCATGTCGCCCGTGGGACGCCTGGTCGTGCTGCGTGAAACACCCAAGCATCGGATCATCGAGGCGCTCGGCACGATCGTCTGGCCGGGGTTGATCGCGCCGGTGATCGGACCTGCGCTCGGCGGGTTCATCGTGACGCACACGTCGTGGCGATGGATATTCCTGGTCAACGTGCCAGTAGGCTTTCTGGGCATGTTCCTCGTGTTCCGGTTGTTTCCGCCGCATGCGGCCGGCGCCAGAAAGCCGTTCGACGCAAGAGGATTCATCCTGACCGCCGTGGCGGTGACCGGTCTGTTGCAGGGCTTCACCTTTCTCGGCGAGCATCGCGGCGGGTTGGGATCGGCGATCGCGTTGATCGGGGCCGGTGGCATCGCTGCGGTGGCCGCGGTCCGGCATGCCCGCCGGAGCGCCTCGCCCATGCTCGATTTGCGCGCATTTCGCGTTCCGACCTACGCAATGGCGATCGGCACGGCCGGGTTCCTCGCGCGCACGGTGATCAACGCGTCGCCGTTCCTGTTGCCGCTCATGTTCCAGATCGGCTTCGGCATGAATCCGTTCGACGCCGGCCTCATGCTTCTCTTCTACATGGCCGGTAACCTCGCGATGAAGAGCATCACGACGCGCATTCTGAGGCGGTGGGGCTTTCGCCGCGTGATAAGCGTCAACGGCGCGCTTTGCGCAGCGACGCTCTATGCATTCGGCGTGCTGGGCCCTGGCGTACCGCTCTGGGTGACGGCTCCGCTGCTGTTTTTCGCCGGCATGGTGCGCTCGATGAACTTCACGGCCATGTCGACGCTGGCGTTCGCCGATGTTGCCGACGACATGCGCCCGTCCGCGAGCGCGCTGGCCACGATGACCCAGCAGGTGTCGCTCGCGCTGGGCGTCGCCCTCGCGGCGTCGATACTCGGCGTGTCGAAGGCGCTACGGGGCGCCGAAGCGCTGGCGCTCGCCGATTTTCGCGCGGCGTGGTTCTTCACCGCCGCGGTGATGACGATCGCAACGTTGTGGTCGTTGCGCCTGGAGCACGAGGCTGGGCACGCGCTGTCGCAGCGTGCTTAGGCGCAACGCCTGCGCCGGCTCGGGCGCAGTCATCCGCTAATGTCGTCGACGCGTCGACCCGGAGTGTTTCGGCGGTTGCGGAGAATGCCGCGTTCGGGTTTGCCAAGCTCAGACGCCCGGCGTGCGCCTGCACGCCGATCGCTGTAGTGCCGGTATGTGCATCGGCATTTCCAGGGCCGCGCGCAGTTTGCGAGCGGTAAAGGCGGGGCGCCTATGGATAGCAGGCGCTTGGCACGCACTTCGATCGCAGCCGGGCACGCGTCCGCGCCGGCCGCAATGCTGACGGCATGCCAAGGTTCTTTAGGCATCGGACAGGAGCTGTTTTTGCTGATGTTCCTCATGGTGCACGAAGTGCTTTTCGATTCGCGTCGGTCGAACGCCTGTCCTGGCGTAGGAAACCACGAACGACCGCCGGACGGCTGCGGTGCTTCGTGTAGGAAGCGACTTACCGCGTCCTCGTGCAGCGGCCGATACAAAACGGCCACGGCGGCACGCATGCTTCCACGCATGCTGGAGCGCGATAGACAACGCACTCGCGTGCTGCTTGTCGACGACGATCACGACGTCGCCGACAGCCTCGCGGAAGTGCTGCGCGTCCTCGACTATGAGGTTCGGGTCACTTACGGTGGCGAGGAAGCTCTCGGCGTTGCGGGCCGTTACCGCCCTGACGTAATCATCCTCGACATCAATATGCCAGGCATGGACGGCCTGCAGGCGGCGCGCGAACTGAAGAGGGATCGTCGGCTGAGAAGCAAGCTATTCATCGCTCATACCGCAACGGACGAGCCGTTGGTAAGGCGGGTAGCCGCGGAAATCGGTTTTCGTCGCATGGTCATCAAAGGAAGCCAAGCGCTCATCGAGACGATCGACGCGCTACTGGAGTTGCCCGACGAGTGTCGCTTCGACCAGGTAACCGGGAGGGACGAGTAAGAACCCGCCATGCGGCCCGATGGGCGAGCTCCCCGAGCCGGCAATGCTTACCTGAGCAATCCGAGCGGCACTGTGACGAGCTGCGGAAAAATGATCAACAGGGCAAGGACGATGACTTCGGCGATAAGGAAAGGCCATACACCGCGGATGGCGGAGTCCATGTCAATCCGCGCGACGCCGCATACCACGTTCAGCACGACGCCGACCGGCGGCGTGATCAGCCCGATCGCGTTGTTGATGATGAAAAGTACGCCGAAGTAGACGGGATCGATCCCCGCCTGCTTGACGATCGGCATGAGCACAGGCGTGAGGATGAGCACGGTCGGCACGAAGTCGAGCGCGGTGCCGACCACCAGCACCAGCATCATCATCGCTAGCATGAGCAGCGTGCGGTGCTCGATCAGCGGTTGCAGCATGGTGCCGAGCTGCGCCGGAATGTTGGCGATCGTGATCAGCCAGGCCGAGACGCCAGCCGCGGCGACGAGAAACATGATCACCCCCGTCGCCTTCCCCGCTGCAAGGATGGTGCCGAACAGCTGGCCCGGCCGTAGCTCGCGGTAGACGAACATCCCGACGAAGAGCGCGTACACGGCGGCCACGACCGCGGCTTCCGTCGGCGTGAAGATGCCGAACTTCAGCCCCCCGATGATCAGCACGGGAAGCCCGAGCGCCCACGCGCCGCGGCCAAGCTCGCTGAAGCGAACGCGCCACGTCTCTCGCGGATACGGTTTCACGGATTCGCGCGCCGACACGAGCCACCATGCCGTCGCGAGCGCAATACCCATCAGCACGCCCGGCGCGATCCCCGCGAGAAACAAGTGCGTGATCGACACGTTGGCCGCAACACCGAACACGATGAAGCCGATCGAGGGCGGGATCACGGGCGCGATGATTCCGCCGGCCGCCATCAGGCCGCTGGCGCGCGGCACGTCGTAGCCGGCCGCACGCATCATTGGAACGAGGACCGCTGCGAGTGCCGCCGTGTCCGCAACGGCCGAGCCGGACAGGCTCGCCAGCACGATGGCGGACACGATGGCGACATAGCCCAGTCCGCCGCGGAAGTGACCGAAAAAGGCGACGCCGATTGTGATGATCCGTCGCGACAGCCCGCCGGCGTTCATGAATTCGCCGGCGAGGAGGAAGAATGGCACCGCCATCAGCGGGAAGCTGTCGGCACCGTTGATCAGGTTCTCGGCAACGATGTTCGCGTCGAACACGCCCAGCTGCAGCATCAAGGCCAGTCCGCATACCAGCAGCGCGAACGCGATCGGCATCCCCAGCGCCATCGCCCCGAGCAGCGATCCAAGAAAGAGGCTGCCGGTCAGCATCGAACGCGCGTCGAGTCGCCGTTCCGCGCGAGGATCGCGGCCCGGTGGCTCACTCGCCGGAGCCGACCTGAACCAGTCGCTCGTCCGGCAGCTTCCCGGTCACGAGGCGAACGAGATCGAAGGCGATAAGCGCGAACATCAGGAGGCTCGCGACGAGTCCGATCGAGAACACCAGCATCAGCGGAAACCCGGACGCTTGCGAATAGCGCCCGGCGTTCGCCATCATCTGGTTGTAGCCGCCGATGCCGAAAAGAAAGCAGCAGACGAGCATCAGCGCGTCACTGATGCCGCGGCACACCTTCCGCCCCGCGATCGGCAACCGCTTGACTACCGTCTCCATTCCCAGGTGCGTGCCTTCGCGGACGCCGACGACCGCGGCGATGAACGTGAGCCAGATGAACGCGAATCGAGACAGCTCCTCGGATTGCGGGAGCCCCGAGTGGAATCCGAACCGCAACACCACGTTGCCGAAAACCATGATGACCATGACGACCATGAGGAACACGATCAGCGCGTTGAGCGCGCGTGACAGCAGCCCTTGGTCAGCCATTTCGGTCCCTCGGCATCCTGCGCCGGGGTGAGGTGCCCCGGCGCAGCGCAGGTGATTGCGACGCCGCTCAGTTCTGCACCGAGAGAACCCGCTCGAACACCTTGCGGTCGATCTTGTCCTGGAACTTGGGCCAGATGGCCTTGCCGGCGTCTTCCCAGCGCTTGAACTCGTCCGGCGTCGGCGTGTAGAACTGCATGTTCGCCTTCAGCGCGTCGACGACCTTGGCCTCGTCCGCCCGGTCGGCCTCGTTGGCGATCTTCAGCGCCTCCTGCGAGGCGCGCCGAAGGACCCCCTGCAACTCGGGGCTCAACGCGTCCCACGTCTTCGCGTTGATCTGTGCGACGTGGAAGGTCATCAGCGCGCTCGTGACCGTCGCGTACTTCAGCACGTCACCGAAACCGGCCGCCTTGATCCAGACGGGCTGCAGGTGAATGCCCTCGACCACGCCCTGCTGCATGGCGGGCAGCGATTCGCTCCAGGCCAGCGGCGCCGGCGTCGCGTGCCACGCCGACAGGAGACCGAGGTCGATCGGCGTCGACAGCGCCCGGAACTTGAGGCCCTTCACGTCGTCGGGCGTCTTCAGCGCATGCTTGGTGTTGGCGAACACGCGGAAACCGCCGACTTCGATGTACCCGAGCACGACGGTACCTGCGTCGGCGCGCATCTTCTGGTTCACCGATTGGCTGATCTCCGGATCGTTGAAGACCTTTACGGCGCCGTCACGCGAGCGGAAAACGTACGGAAGATCCGCCCAGAAGTAGGCGTCCGTCACGACGCCGGTGTTGGCAGCCGCACCGCTTCCGAGCTGCACCGTGCCGCTCTTGAGCGAGCGGAAGATCTGCTCGTCGCCGCCGAGCTGCCCACTCGGAAATACCTGAACCTTGAGCTTCCCGCCCGATTGCTCGTTGACGCGCTTGGCGAATTCGTCCCAGTAGATGTAAACCGATTGCCCGGGGTTGCCGGTGTGCGCAACTCGCAGCGTTTCCTGCGCCAGCGACGGCGTCGTCATCAGCGCGGCAAAACCGGCGACGACGACGCTGACGACCAACCTGATTGCCTTCATGTCAAATCCTCCTTTGATCGAGTAATGGACCGATCGATCGCTTCCACGATCAACCGATCACCAACTGCCGAAGCTCGGACATGTCCTCGATGGCGTATTTCGGACCTTCCCGACCGATCCCGCTCCGCTTGACGCCACCGTACGGCATGTTGTCGAGCCGCCACCGCGACGGCGCGTTCACGTTCACCCCACCAAAGCGCAGTCTGCGCGCTGCCTTCAGCATGAGACTCAACGAGTTGGTGTACAGGCCAGCCTGAAGGCCATACGGCGTAGCGTTCGCCTGCTCGAGGACGGCGTCCTCGTCGTCGTACGGAATCACGCTGACGACGGGACCGAACACCTCCTTGCACACGACGGTCATCGTCGGCGCCACATCGGTCAGCACCGCGGGTGTTACGACTGCCCCGCGGCGCTCGCCGCCACAATGCAACCGCGCACCCTGCGCGACGGCATCACGTATCCACGCTTCGACGCGCTTCGCAGCGTCCTCGGTGATCATCGGCCCGATGTCCACCGCCGGATCTGCGGGATCGCCTACCTTCATGGCCTTCGCGCCGGTGACGAGGCCTTGGAGGAAAGCGTCATGGACGTCGCGGTGCGCGAAGATCCGCTGCGTCGAAATGCAGCTCTGTCCGCTCATTCCGAACGAGGCAGGGACCAGGTCCTTCAGCGCGCGCTCGAGATTCGCGTCGCGATGGACGATCGCCGGGGCGTTGCCCCCGAGCTCGAGCAGCACGCGCTTTAGCCCCGCGATCGACAGGATGCGCTCGCCGGTTGCCTCGCTTCCCGTGAAGCCGACGACGTCCACGGCGGGATGCCGGACCAGCGCCTCGCCGATTTCCGCGTCACCGTGAATGACGCTCAGTACGCCGGGCGGGAGCCCGGCCTTCAGCGCCAGCTCCGCCAGCATCAGAGCGACTTCAGCGCCGCGGATGTCGGGCTTGTGGATCACCGTGTTGCCGGCGGCCAATGCCGGCCCGACCTTGTGGCACACCGTGTTGAGCGGTGCGTTGAACGGCGTGATCGCGGCGACGACGCCGACCGGGTACCGGCGCACGATGGCGATGCGACCCACGCCCCGCGGCGATCCCTCCATCGGCACCTCGAATCCTTCGATTCGGCGCGCCTCCTCCGCGACGAGCGTGAGCGTCTCGATCGAACGATCGACTTCTCCGCTCGCGTCGCGTCGCGTCTTTCCGGTCGAGCGGATCATCGCCTCGACGAACGAGGGCTTCGCCGCCTCGACCTCCTTCGCGAGCCGGCCCAGGATGTCGGCGCGCACGTGTGCCGGCGTGTCGCCCCAGGTGCGAAACGCGCGGGCGGCCGATGCGACGATCGAGTCGACGTCCTGAACGGTCGGGATATGCAGCACCAGCGCCAAGTTGCCGCGGGTGGGTTCGACGACTTCCAATCGCCGCGACGCGGAACGACATGCGCCGTCGACGAACATTTCGATCTCTTTGCTCATCACCGATTCCTCAAGCCACGCGATAACGTTCGACGATGTCTTCGTCGAGCTCCACGCCGATGCCGGGCCGCTCGCTCACCTGCATGTGCCCATCCGCGTACACCTCGACCGGCTGCTTCAGCAGGTGATGGCGAAGCGGATTCGGCTGGTTCTTCGACCAGTCGCTCTGCATGTATTCGTAGATCAGGAAATTGGGCAGCGCGACGGCGAACTGCATCGTGGCAGCGAGCAGAACGGCCGAGCAGCTGCCCGTGTGCGGCGCGTAGGGAACGTGGAACGCGTGGGCGAGGGCGGCGATCCGCCGGCACTCGGTCACGCCACCGGCACGCGCCAGGTTCGGCTGGATGACGTCGATCGCGCGGCACTTCAGGAACGCGGCCGCTCCGTACGACAGGAAGTCCGCTTCGCCGCCGGCGATGCGCATGTCAAGCGCGTCGGCGAGGTGACGGTAGCCATCGACGTTCTCCGGGCTGATCGGCTCCTCGAACCAATAGATCCCCATGTCCTGCAGTGCGCGTCCCACGCGCAGAGCCATGGCGACGTCTTCGCCGTATGCACAGTTCGCGTCGACCATCAACGTGACGTCGTCGCCGACTGCATCACGGATCACCCGGACCAGCTGAAGGTCAGGTTCCGGGCGCGTCGGGTCGCGGCCGATCTTGATCTTCATCGCCTGGAATCCACGCGACTTCCATTCCCGGGCTTGTGCAGCGACGACGTCGAACGCGCGGAACCGCAGCGACGATGCATAAGTGCGCAGCCGCTCATGATGACGCCCGCCAAGCAGCGTATAGAGGGGTACGTCGAAGAACTTGCCGGCGAGGTCCCAGAGCGCGATGTCGATGCCGCTGACCGCCTCGACGAAAAAGCCGCGATTGTGCCCGCGGTTCAGCATCACGCCGAACAGCAGCTCCCAGATCGCTTCGCGATCGAGCGGGTCCTTGCCGATGAGCACGGGGGTGAGGTCGCGAATGATGTCGCGTGTGGCGGTCGGCGTGAGGCGCACCATGCACTCGCCGACCCCCTGCAAGCCGATGTCGGTCTCGATGCGAACGATCGTCGTGCGGTAGCCGCTGAAGATGATGCCGGCCAATTCTTCTGCATGCGGGACGCTGATCGGCGCATCGATCTTTTCCTCGAGGGGAACATAAAGACTGATGGCCTCGACTTTGGTAATACGTGGGCGCGCGCGGATCGCCGCCGGAGCCTGGGCCGAGGCCGTTGCAATAGGCATATTGTTTAGCTCGCTTGTGGTTGACGCTTCAGAAAACCGAGGTAGTCCTCGCAGGCGCGGTCGCGATCGAAGGCTGGCGCGTAGCCGAAGTCGCATTGCGCGGCGCGACAGTCGATCGACGTGGGCCACGGGTTGTCGCCGCCGGGTTCCGCATCGACATCGACATCCGCGCATCGGCGCCGCACGACATCGGCCAGCTCTCTGACCGTGGTTTCGAATCCGCTGATGTTGTAGACGTCGCGGAGCGGCCTCGGAGCGAGCAACGATCGCGCACACGCCTGTGCTGCGTCGTGGACGTAGAGCATGGCCGCCTTGCGATCGCCCTCCGGCAGACGGATGCTGCGTCTGGCTGCTGCGCTCTCGAAGAGTGTTACCCCGAACGGCGCGGCGCCTGGCCGCTCGCGGCCCGGTCCGAAGACCGTCGTGAACCGCAACCCGACGGTCTCGAGGCCCTGGACGCGAAACGCGCGCGCCGTCCACTCGAGCGTGAGCTTGGTCGCGCCGTAGAACGTGCGCGGCATCGGTTCCGCGTCCTCCGCAACCGTTCCGTTCGGATAGGCGTGGGGCGGCCCGTAAACCATGACCGAGCTGCCCCAGACGATGCGGCGTACGCGATGCCGCAAGGCGCGGTCCATGACGACTGTGGAGCCGAGCACGTTCACTCGATGGCTGGCGAGCGGCTCGCCGCCGTCGATGTCCATGCGGAACGCGAGATGACAGACGCCATCGGCGTCGCCGACGGCCGCGTCGACGGCCGCGGCATCGTCGACGTTGCCGCGGATGTAGCGCACCGAATCGGGGATCCACGCCGGCCGGTCGGGCAGGTCGAGCACCGTCACGCTCGCCCCCTGGTCGAGCAGGGCGCGTACGGCCCATCGGCCGATGAACCCCGCGCCTCCCGTCACCGCGATGCGTGGCGCGCTCACGATTTAGATGGCTCGAGCACGCGCAAATCGTGGCCCGGGAGGATGCGGTCGGCGAGGCGGCGCACTTTGGCCGTCGATGCGTACCATGCCTCGAGGTCGTGAATGATCCCCGTGGGAACGAGGCTGTCGTAGTTCTCGAACAGCGGGCAGTGGTCGCTGACGATCATGACGCGGCCGGCGGTAGTGTCCACCAGCGCTCCCTGCAGCCCGGGAGTATGGCCGGGCAGCACGATGCAGTGAACGCCAGGCGCGATCTCGGTGTCGCCGTCGATCACGTCGAAGCGATCGAACGCTTGGAGGAAGTGGACCGGGTGCAGCTGCGTCTCGTAGATCGGCGCGTCGCATGGAAGCGGCGCGATCGCGTAAGCCAGCTCCTTGCGCTGCACGACGAAGCGTGCGTTCGGCAGATCGAGGTTGCCGTAACAATGGTCCCAGTGCAGGTGGCTGATGATCACCCCACGGATGTCCTCCGGCGCAAGGCCGAAGGCGCCGAGCGCGGACGCAAGGGACTGTTCGCGACTGCGCCGAAACGGGTTATGGTAGCGCGTTCCCCATTGCGGATCCGTGCACGGGCCCGAATCGAACAGAATCGGCTGCGTGCCGCCTGTGATCAGGTACCCGAGACAAGGCGCGTCGACCTTCGTCCCCAGCCCGCGTCGCAGCGTGAGCCCGCTCTTGTCGACCGTAAGCGTGCCAAGGTCGAGCGGATGAACCGTCAGCGGCATGACGCGCGCGGTACGCTCTAGAGCGCCGACTCGATTAGCTGGCGCATGTCGTCGATGCCGGTGCGCCGTGGATTGGGCCCGACGTTCTTGATCGCCACTTCGACCAAGTCGGGCACACGCGCCGGATCGACGCCGATTTTCCCGAGGCGATCGGGAATGCCGACGTCGCCAAGCATTTGCTGCACTTCGTCGCATACGGCGACGGCGACGTCCCGGTCGGTTCCGACCGGCGTCATTCCGAGCGCGATTGCGATACTGCGGTAACGTTCTGGCCGGGCCGGTGCGTTGAACCGCATCACGTGCGGAAGCAGCACCGCGGTCGCGAGACCGTGTGGCGTGTCGAACACGCCGCCGAGCGCGCGTGCTATCGCGTGGTCGTTGCCCGTGCCCGTGTTGGAAACGACAAGGCCTGCGAGCAGCGCGCCGAGCGCCATTCCAGCGGCGGCGTCGGCGTTCTCCGGATTCGCGACAAAGGGCCTTATGTGCGCGCCGATGAGGCGAATCGACTCCATGGCGAACACATCGGACAGCGGACTGGCGCGTACCGACAGGTACCCTTCGATCGCATGCGTCATGGCGTCGAGCCCCGCCGTCGATGCCGTGATCTTGGGCAGCGAGCGCAGCAGCCCCGGATCGACGACTGTCAGACGCGGCAACAGGCGCGGCGAACGCAGCGACATCTTCGTGTGAGTGCGTGAGTTGGTCAGCGCGGCATTGGCCGTGACCTCGCTGCCGGTGCCCGCTGTGGTCGGGACGGCCACCAGGAAGGGCAGGTCGTGAAGGACCTTGTTGATGCCGTCGTAGTCGGCGACGTTGCCGGGGTTGGTCATCAGCATCGCGATGCCCTTGGCCGCGTCCATCGCACTGCCGCCGCCGATGCCGACGAACAGATCCGAGCCGGCCTTGCGCGCGATTTCCGCGCCGGCGTGAATGGTGGAATCGCGCGGGTTGGTCTCGACATCGGAGAACACCTCGAACGCGATGCCCTTTTGCGTCAAGCCCTGCGTGAGAGGCTCGGTGAGGCCCGCCTTGCGGACGCCGGGGTCGCTCACCACGAATACGTGGCGGGGCTTCATCGCCGCAATTTCGCCGGGGAGCTCGGCTGACGCGCCGCGCCCGAAACGAAGATTGATGTGGGCCGCGAACTGGAACAGCGCGGAACCCGAGAATGCATTCACGTACATGGCCTTCCTCCAGCTATGGGGTCCTGGACGCCGATTCGGCGAGGCGACCCTGATAGTGCGTTGTTCGCTAGCCCAAGAGCGCGCCGGATTGCTCGAGCGTAAGCAAAGCCGCAGCGGTCGAACCGGATCGCGGAACTTCCCCATCCATTTTGGACATCGCCCGCACGACGCGAGCGCCGGCGCGGAGAACGTGCGTGCGCACGAACGCCTCCGCTGCCTCGGGGGTACCCGACGAAAGCAGCTTGAGGATGCGTGTGTGGTCTTCGAATGCCCGTTGCACGTGATCCGGGAACATCAGGGAGATCCGCCGATAGCGAACGATGATCGTGTCGAGCGAGGCGAGCAGTTCGACGATGCGCCGGTTTCCGGAGCTGCGAAGGATCGTGCGATGGAACTCGCCGTTCAGACGCGTGAAGGCCTCGTTGTCCTCGGTGCGCAGATCGCGCTTCATCGCCTGAAGAATGCGGTTGAGCTCGGAAAGCATCGCGGGATCGGCGTTGAGCATCGCGAGACGGGCCGCTCCTCCTTCGAGCAGCGCGCGCGTGTAGTAGACCTCGGCCACGTCGTCGATGCCGGGCGCATAGACGCGCACCCCCTTCGGCGTGATCTCGAGCACGTTCTCGCCGACGAGCCTGCGCACGGCTTCGCGGACCGGGGTACGGCTGACGTCGAGGGCCTCGGAGAGGCGAACTTCCGAGACCGGCTCCTCGGATCGAAGCTGTCCGGACGCGATCATTCCCCGGATGTCGGAGTACACGCGCTCGGAGAGTGGAAGCGGCGCCGTCGCCGGCTGTTTCGTCTTTGGTCGCATGGGCCCGGGATGCAATGGTGTATACAGGGCAGTGGACAGTATTGCATCCGGCGAGGCAACTCGTCAACCATGGCTCCGCTCGAGAGTTGTAAAGAGGACAACCGATGACGGGGCACACGCTCGTCGCCAGATCGTGCGCACTCCTGCGGGTGAAACCGAGAGCGTGCGCTTCTTCAGCTCATTGGCAACGCGCACTTGGCCGTACGCCGGTTGCTCCAACGCGAACGCCACTACCGCCTGCTCGATCTGCGGATCCGCACGATTCTTCAGATTCGGCTTCTGCGCGAAATCTCCGCCAGCGCCGTCTCACCGCCGGTCTCGTAGAGTTCCTTGAACCGGTAGAAACTGTCTCGGCTGAACCCGAGTACCTTGCACGCCTCCGAGACACTCCCCAGCGTCTGGGCGAGCTTCAATAGCCCGAGCTTGTTCTTGATAA
>Ga0070662_100000320_pt1 | contig 28637 bp, 26 predicted proteins | sample KBSC53metaG_FD_65648 | JGI IMG/M metagenome (GOLD analysis project Ga0070662, IMG submission 65648) | Corn rhizosphere microbial communities from Kellogg Biological Station, Michigan, USA - KBS C5-3 metaG | ecosystem: Host-associated > Plants > Roots > Rhizosphere > Soil ...
GTGCCGACATCGCTGTTCCAGTCGATCAACCCGATCTATATCGTCGCCCTCGGCCCGCTGTTCGCGTGGCTGTGGACGGCGCTCGGCAAGCGCGGGCTCGAGCCTTCGACGCCGGCGAAGTTCGGGCTCGGTCTCATCCAGGTCGGCCTTTCGTTCCTGGTGCTCGTGTGGGGCGCCGAAATGATGGGCGGCCTCAAGGTCGCCGCGATTCTGGTGTTCCTCCTCTACCTGCTGCAGACGACGGGCGAGCTGTGCCTGTCGCCCGTCGGCCTCTCGGCGATGAATCGCCTCGCCCCGCGCTACATGGCCTCGCTGATCATGGGCGCGTGGTTCTTCGCGACGGCCGGCGGCGAGTTCGTCGCCGGCAAGATCGGGGAGGCGATCGGCGGCGAGGGAGGCGAGATGACCAAGGAAGCCTCGCTGGCGATGTACGACAAGATCGGCTGGCTCGGTGTCGGCCTCGGCATCGCAGTGCTGGTTGTCGCGCCGTTCGTTAAACGCCTGATGCACCTCGACACGCTCCGCGACGAAGACGTCGGCGACGACCTGCTCGGCCAAGGCGAAGCCGGGTACGAAGCGCAGGAAGCCGGCGTGCACCCCCAGACCCGGCCCCAATAGCCGCAGAGGGCAACTTTCACGGACCAAGTGTTACCGCCGCCAGTGCGGCGGCAGACGGAGCCTTGGCATGAAGGAGCAAGTATCCGTCCCGGGAGCCGCTCGCGCGAACGGCGATCAGCAGCTGCAAGGCGACACGGTTATGCCGCGCCGGAAGCCATCGCCGTCGTGGTCCTGGAAGCGGATGGCACCTTCAGTGCCATCGGCAGGCTTCGGGAAAGGTCATCAGCGCTCGCCGACATCCCGGACTTCGGCGGCTCCAACAGGGCGAACAAGGCTAAGCAGCAGCACCCATCAAGCGCGTGCTTCCTCCACCCCGGCGCTGTTGTGGCGCAGCGCGCCCAGGACGGTGTCGACGATGTGCGGGGCGTTGAGGCCGGCTTGGTCGTATTGCCTCTCCGGCGCATCCTGGTCGATGAACGTGTCGGGCAGGCGCATCGTGCGGATCTTGAGGCCGCTGTCTGTCAGTCCTTCGTCGCTGGCAAGCGTCAGGACGTGAGCGCCGAGCCCGCCGATCGATCCCTCTTCGACCGTGACGACGACCTCGTGCGTCGCCATCAGCTTGCGGATCAGCTCGGAATCGAGCGGCTTGGCGAAACGCAAGTCGGCGACGGTGGTGGAAAGGCCCTTGGCATCGAGCTGGTCGGCAGCCTTCAGCGCCTCGGCAAGACGCGTGCCGAGCGACAGGACCGCGATCTTGCTGCCCTGGCGAACGATGCGGCCCCTCCCGATGGGAAGCTTCTCGGGCGCCGCGGGAAGCGCAACACCGATGCCGGCCCCGCGGGGATAGCGAAAGGCGATGGGCCCGTCGTCGTGGAGCGAGGCGGTGTAGGTCATGTGGACCAGCTCGGCCTCGTCGGCCGGTGACATGACCACGAAGTTGGGCAGCGTCGCGAGGTAAGTGATGTCGAAGCTGCCCGCGTGGGTCGCGCCGTCCGCGCCGACCAGGCCGGCGCGGTCGATGGCGAAGCGCACGGGCAGGTTCTGGATCGCCACGTCGTGCACGACCTGGTCGAATGCCCGTTGCAGGAATGTCGAGTAGATCGCGCAGAACGGGCGCATGCCTTGCGCGGCGAGGCCGGCGGCGAAGGTCACCGCGTGCTGCTCGGCGATGCCGACGTCGAACGCGCGGTCGGGATGTGCGGCGGCGAACTTGTCGACCCCGGTTCCGCTCGGCATCGCCGCGGTGATCGCGCAGATGCGCGGATCGCTGTCGGCGAGCTTGGCCAGCGTCTCGCCGAACACGTTCTGGTAGGCGGGCGGGCCGCCGGAGCTTTTCTTTTGCTCGCCGGTGATGACGTCGAACTTCTGCACGCCGTGGTACTTGTCGGCGCTGTTTTCGGCCGGAGCGTAGCCCTTGCCTTTCTTGGTCACGACATGGACCAGGATCGGTCCTTCTTCGGCGTCGCGAACGTTCTCGAGCACCGGCACGAGCTGCTCCAGATTGTGCCCGTCGATTGGGCCGACGTAATAGAAGCCCAATTCCTCGAACAGCGTGCCGCCCGTCATCATGCCGCGGGCGAATTCCTCCGCCTTCTCGGCCGTGTCGTACGCGCGGCGGGAAATGCGCCGGATCGCCTTCTTCGCGAAGTGCCGCAAGTGCAGGTAGCTCGGGCTCGAGACCAGCCTGGCGAGATAGCCCGACAGGCCGCCGACCGGCGGCGCGATCGACATGTCGTTGTCATTGAGGATCACGATCAGGCGGTTGCCGGCAGCCTCGGCGTTGTTCATCGCCTCGTAGGCCATGCCGGCGCTCATCGCGCCGTCGCCGATCACCGCGATCGCCTTTCCGGCCCTGCCGGATAGCTTGTTGGCGACCGCAAAGCCGAGCGCGGCGCTGATCGAGGTCGAAGAATGCGCCGCCCCGAATGGATCGTATTCGCTCTCACTGCGCTTGGTGAAGCCCGAAAGGCCGCCGCCCTGGCGCAAGGTGCGGATGCGGTCGCGCCGACCGGTGACGATCTTGTGCGGATAGGCCTGGTGGCCGACGTCCCAGATCAGCCGGTCCTCGGGCGTGTCGAAGACGTAGTGTATGGCGACCGTCAGCTCGACCACCCCGAGGCCCGAGCCGAGATGCCCGCCGGTGCTGCCGACGGCGTCGATCATCTCCGCGCGCAGCTCGTCCGCCAGCTGGCGCAATTGGCTCGGTGCCAGCTTGCGGATGTCTTCGGGCGTCTCGACGGTATCGAGTAGCGGCGTTTCGGGAGACGACGTCATGTCAGCCGCTTACACGCGCAGGCGACTCGTGTCGATGAACGCCGGCCCAGTTCACACCATGGCGCCTCGGGGGCGGTCCCAGCCCCACATGTCGGTCGTGACGCCGCCGCTCAGCATGAACCGAGGCGCCGAACCGGCGTTGGGAGCGGCGGCATGTATCGTCAGCGGGTGGAGGAGGAACACGTCGCCTGCCGTTCCGGTCAACTCGACGACTTGCAGCGTCACGCCTATGCCCAGCTCGTGTTCAGCCATGAAACGCGCGCTCCGTTCGTGCGCGTCGCCGGCCGCGTGCAGGTCGCGCATGTAAGGGTGCGCCATCAGGAGCTTGCGCATGTCCGCGCTTCTTGCGCTCGCAGGCGGAGGGTTTTCGCCGAACCACCGATGGACCAGCCGATGCGATCCGCTGATGGCCAGCGTGCCTCCGCCGCGCGGGGCGACATCACCCAGGAGCGCGAACGTCTTCACCCCTCCGATGGGCCGGAGGGGGCTCGTGTACTTTGCATCGATGTGCCAGCCGCTGACGGGAATGCTCCATGGTCTCGTCGTGGGAAAGGCGATGAACAGCGACCCCCAATCCCTGGGCGCGGGGCAAGGATGGCGTTCCATGATCGCGGCGATGGCTTGCAGGACGATCGGGCTGCCGACGGCGCGAAAAGCGCGATGACTCCTCAGCTTCTGCAGGTGGCCAGGCCGTTCGATCGTCCACGTGGCCGGATCGCCGGCATCGATTCCGGTCGTGGCCAGGCCTTGCCAGACGACCTCGCGCATCGCCGCGGCCGCCTCGGCGCTGAATGCCCCCGGCAGGCGCATCCAGCCATGCTCATGAAAATGGTCGAGCGAAGCGCTCAGCCGGCGCACTCGTTGCACAGGCCGCGCAGCTCGACCACGGGGCGGACGTCGGCGAAGCCGTGGCGCTGGCCAGCATCCCTCAGGGCGCTGGTGAGCTTGTCGTCGTCGAGGTGGATGGCCTGGCCGCAGTCGTCGCAGATCAGGAAGATGCAGTCGTGCCGGCAGCCCGGGTGCGTGTTGACGAGATAGGCATTGGCGCTCTCGATCCGATTGGCGAGGTTGGTGCGCACGAACAGGTCGAGGATGCGGTAGATGCTGTTCGCGGCCACGCGCCGCCCACGGCGCTTGCCCAGCTCTTCGGCGATGTCGTACGCGGATGCGGGGCGGTCCTGGTCGGCGAGCGCCTCGAACACGTCGGCGCGCATCTGCGTCCACTGCTCGCCGGTCGCATCGAGCACGCGCTCGGCCTCGGCGACGAGCTTCTTGCCCGAATGTTCGTGGTGCTGGTGCCCGGCCATGAGCCCGATATAGGGCGCGTGGGCGTGGCCGGCAATCAGCCGGTCTGGAATGTCGGGCTGTAAAGCGAGGGGAACAACTGCTTGAGCGCTGCGACCTTCGGCAGATCCCACTGCACGATATAGCCCTGGTGCGGGTTCTTCAGGATGAAGTCCTGATGATACCCTTCCGCCGGGTAGAACGGCCTGGCCGGGGCGATGCCGGTGACGATCGGCGCCTTCCATTTTCCGCTCGCCTTCATCTGCGCGAGGTAGGCGGCGGCGACATCGCGCTGCTCCTGTGACAGCGGCACCAGCGCGGCGTTGTACTGCGTCCCTTCGTCCGGGCCCTGGCGGTTGCGCAGCGTCGGATCGGCGACGACCGAGAAGAACACCTGCAGCAGCTGGTCGTAACGCACGACCTTGGGATCGTAAGTCACCTTGACCGATTCCCGATGCCCGGTCGTTCCGGTGGAGACCTGTTCGTAACTCGGGTTCTTCGCGTTGCCGCCGTCGTAGCCGGAGATGGCGCTGTGCACGCCCTTGACGTGGCTGAACACCGCCTCGACGCCCCAGAAGCATCCACCGGAGAAAATGGTCGTTTTCAGGCCGCCGCTTTCATGCGCGACGCGCTTGGCGGCGGGCGCCATGATGACGTTTTCGGCCGCGCTGGCGGGGCTTTGGCAGGAACTGGCGGCGAAGGCGGCAGCGGCGAGCGGGAGCAGGAGCTTGATTCTCATGCTTTCCTTATATCAGCTGCGGAACGATCTTTACAGCCAGTGCCAGGGCCGTGAGGCCAAACCCCAGAAAGAAGGAGCGGTAGAGATCGGGTTTGAACAGGCCCATCGAATTAACTTTCCGTGCGTTTTGTTCGCTGCGCCCCCGGGGTATCGGGCAAGTTCTTGCAAAAGTTTGAATGCCGCCGGCTAAGCCGTTCATATTCGCGACAGAATCGATGAGATGCTCTGCCCGAGCGACGAAGCGAGGGCCCTCAGTGCCGGAAATGGCGCATTCCGGTGAACACCATGGCGAGGCCGGCTTGATCTGCTGCGGCGATAACTTCCTCGTCGCGCAGCGATCCGCCAGGCTGGATGATGGCCGTGGCCCCGGCCTCGGCGGCCGCGAGCAGGCCGTCGGCAAACGGAAAGAAGGCGTCCGAGGCCACTGCGCTTCCGACGGTCCTTGGTTGGTCCCAGCCATACGTCTCGGCAGCTTCGCGCGCCTTGATCGCGGCGATGCGGGCGCTGTCGCGGCGGTTCATCTGCCCGGCGCCGATGCCCGCGGTCGCGCCGTCCTTCGCGTAGACGATGGCGTTCGACTTCACGTGCCGCGCGATCGTCCACGCAAATAGGCAGTCGGCCAGCTCCTGCTGGGTCGGCGCACGTTTGCTGACGACCTTGAGATCGCCTGCGGCGATCGTGCCGTTGTCGCGGCTCTGAACCAGCAGCCCGCCGGCGATCGGCTTGAGCAGGAGGCCGCCGCGGCGAGGGTTTGGCAACTCGTCGATCAGGAGCAGGCGAAGGTTCTTCTTGCGGGCGAACGCGGTCCTCGCCGCCTCGTCCGCGCCGAGGGCGACGACGACCTCGGTGAAGATCTCGCAAATCGCCTCGGCCGTGGGCCCGTCGAGCGGCCGGTTGACCGCGACGATACCCCCGTAAGCCGAAACGCTGTCGCATTGCAGCGCCTCGATCCACGCCTGCAGCAGGGTCGGTGCCTGCGCCACGCCGCATGGGTTGGCGTGCTTGACGATCACCACTGCCGGATCGCCGTCGCGGAATTCGGCGGCGAGCTCGAGCGCCGCGTCGGCATCGTTGTAGTTGTTGTAGCTGAGCTCCTTGCCCTGCACCTGCTCGGCTTGGGGCAGGCCGGTCGCGTGCGGCCCGAGCGGCTGGTAGATCGCCGCCTTCTGGTGCGGATTTTCCCCGTAGCGCAGTTCCGCGAGCTTGCGACCGTTGACCGCGATCATGTCGGGGAACATCTGCCGCTGGTCGGCGAAGGCGAACCACTGGCTGATCATCGCGTCGTACGCGGCCGTGGCGGCGAACGCCTTGGCGGCCATGCGCTTGCGAAACTCGAGGGTGGTCGCCCCGTCGTTGGCGGCGAGCTCATCGTAAAGCGCGTCGTAGTCGGCCGGATCGGTGATGATTGTCACGTAGCGGTGGTTCTTCGCGGCCGAGCGCACCATCGACGGGCCACCGATGTCGATGTTCTCGATAATGGTGTCGCGGGAGGCACCGCTCATCACCGTTTCCTCGAACGGGTAGAGGTTGACGATGACGAGATCGATCGCCCCGATGTCGTGCGCTTCCATCGCCGCCGCGTGCTCCGGCTCGTCGCGCACCGCGAGGAGCCCGCCATGGATCGTCGGGTGCAGCGTCTTGACCCGGCCGTCCATCATTTCCGGAAAGCCGGTGACCTCGGACACATCGCGCACGTCGAGCCCGGCCTCGCGCAGCGCGCGCGCCGTGCCGCCGGTCGAGATCAGCTCGACGTCAGCCTTGGCCAGCCTGCTGCCGAGGTCGGCGATGCCGTTCTTGTCGGACACGGACAGCAGCGCCCGCCGGATTGTCACATCGGTCATGCCAGAGCTCAGCCCAGTTTCTTGAGCAGCCAGGAGAAGCTCCCCCCGCCGCGCGATTCCATGCCTTCTATCACCAGTTGCTGCACTGGTTGAGGCCGCCCGTCGCCGTCAACCCACAGGCTCTCGTCGATCGCCACTTCGCCCGAGACCGAGAGGAACTGCCAGTAGCTGCCGTCGGGCAAGGCAAGGTGCACGCCGCGCTTGCTGTCGGTGAGAGTCGCTTCGACTCCCGGGCCGAGGTGGAAGCGGATCGCATAAGGAATCTTGCCGCGCTTGGCCCGGCGACCGGCGGGAACCAGGAGGTCCTCTCCGCGAAGTTCGGTGCCGTCGTCGCGCAGGATCAGAATGCGCCGGTGGACGAGGCCGAAACGCTGGGCATAGCCATCGTGACTGGCTTCGAGCCGCGTGGCGGAGCTCTTCCCGCTTTCGACCAGGCGCCGATCGATCTCGACCGCTCCGACACCACTGCCGAGCTTGCCGTTGATGAGGACGGCGGTCGAATTGGCGTCGCCGAGGACCAGGGTCGAGTGGGCCGCGGTGGCGCGCAGGCCCTGCTCGATCCGCGCCGGCACCAGGCCCCCGGCCAGCGCGGCGCCGCCGCAATTGACGATCAGGCGCTGGTGACCGTGCGTGAACTCAAACGCGAGCGTGGACGCGCAGCCGTGCCGCGCATGGCGCGCAAGCGGCGGCGGTGCGGCGTCGAATTGCAGGACCGAGCGTCCGGCGGTGGCGCGCTGGTAGCCCCATTGCCGGGGGTCGCGCAAAGGCCTTGTGCGAACGCCGCTCGCCTGGACGAGCGCGGCGATGCGCTCCCCCGAAACCGCGCCGGAGCCTTGCCAGCTGCCGATGCCGCCGTCCGAATGAAGCAATGTAAGCAACGGCGGAACCAGCATTTTCAGCATCAGCTCGATGGCACCAGGCGGGTCGCGGCGGGTCGCGTGGTAGCAGGCACCGAGCCGCGTCAGCAGCGCGATCGCCTCCATCTGGTCGAGCGGACTGCGCGAGAGGACGCCGCCGTCGTCGCCGACGAGCTCGCCGAGCGCGTGGACCAGCCCCGCCTCGCCGAACAACCGGCGCGGCTTGCCCTCCGGCAACAACAGGCCCGCCCCGACGATGGCGCACCACCCGGCGACCTCGGCCAGCCGGTCCTCGGCCTTGCCGACGTTGCGGTCGAGCCAGCGGGCGGTCTCGGCGAGCGCCTTGAGCGTCCGATTGCGCAGTTGCCGGTCGTTTCCGGCCATCAACAGGGGAGCGTGCACGAGCCAATTGAGTACGCGATGCCCCGCGTGGCCGACCTTCCAGGCCGCGCCTTTGCCCGGATGCGGGTTGGCCTCGAGCCAGGCCGCCAGCATCCGTTCGGCGGTCTGCGTGCACTGCTGGCGCGGCGCAGAGGCTTCGAGATCGGCAAGCCAGCCGAAACCGTGCACCGTCCGCTCGAACGGCGGTGTCAGGTGAGCGACGGGCGAGAAATCCATCTGCGCGATCGGCGCCTTCACCCCGTGAACGAGGAAATGCCCTGCGCGCAGCGCCATGCCGCCAACCCGGTCGCCCTTGAGGGGATTCTCGACCGTTGCCAGCAAGCGCGGCGATGCGTGCTTGCGAAACGGCGCGACCAGCGTGGGTCCGGGCACGCCGAGGCGATAGGCGAGGCGTATCAGACGTTCGCCGGCCGTCGTCGCCGGGGGGGTGAAATCGCTCAGCGCCAGCGATCGGCCCGGCTCGACGACCGCACTCGCCCGCTTCTCCTTCGGCTGCGCGAGCGGCTCGGGCGCGGCGGAATCGAGTGGGATCGCCATGGCCTCTCCTTCGCGGCTCCTTTCGTCGTCCAAAGAAGCGCGAGGCTGCAGAAGAGCGGAGCTCATGCGGACGCGCCCTTCAATGCGGCGATGTTGGCCGCATAGGACGCCGGACCGCCCTTGAAGGTCGCCGAGCCGGCAACCAGCACATCAGCCCCCGCTTCGACGCATTGCCGCGCGGTCTCGGCCGTGATTCCACCATCGACCTCGAGCCGAATGTCCCTGCCCGACGCGTCTATCATCTTTCGTACGGCGGCGATCTTTTTCACCTGGCTCGAGATGAAACTCTGCCCGCCGAACCCCGGGTTGACGCTCATCACCAGCACCAGGTCGACCTCCTCGATCAGGTAATCGAGCATCTTTGCCGGCGTTCCAGGATTGAGGGAAACTCCCGCCTTCCTGCCCAGCGCCTTTATCGCCTGCAGCGTGCGGTGGATGTGCGGCCCGGCCTCCGGGTGGACCGTGATGATGTCGGCACCGGCATCGGCGAACGACTCGAGCCATGGGTCGACCGGGCTGACCATAAGGTGGACGTCGAACGGCTTCTTGCTGTACGCGCGCAGCGCCTTCACCACGGCGGGGCCGATGGTGAGGTTGGGCACGTAATGCCCGTCCATCACGTCGACGTGGATCCAATCGGCCCCGGCTTCGTCGATTGCGCGCACTTCCTCCCCCAGCCGGGCGAAATCGGCGGAAAGGATCGATGGCGAGACGAGCGGTGCGGACATTCCTCGCCTTTGGGCCTTAACACCGGCAAAGGCCGCAACAAGGACCGGCAGCGCCTTTTCCACACAGGAAGGGCCGAGTGCGCAGATTGTTGCGGTGGATGCCTCGCTTGCAGGCCCCGCGGCATCCCTGGGCGGGTTAACACCAAGTTCAGTGCGGGTTTGCCATCGCGCCCCGTTTACGTCGCCGTTCGGGCGATGACGCAGATTTGGAGTGATGGTGTGAACAACTTGCTGGGCAAAGCAGCTCTCGCCCTCGCCGCCGGCTCGATCGCCGTTTCGGCCTCGGGTGCTGCACAGTACCGAAACAAGATCACCAACGAACCGGACAAGTGCCGCGACGGTGGCGGGCCGGCGGTGAGGGTCCAGATAAGCGGCATCACTCCGGCGCAAGGCAGACTGCGCGTGCAGCTCTACCCCGGAAACGCGGCGGACTGGCTCAAGCCCGGACGCTGGCTGGACCGGATCGAGGTGCCCGCGCGCGGCTCGACGGCGACCGTGTGCATGCCAGTGCCCGGCCCGGGCACCTACGCCATCGCGGTGCGTCACGACGTCAATGGCAACGGCAAGACCGACATCCGCACGGACGGCGGCGGGATGTCGAACAACCCGTCGATCAGCCTTTTGAACCTCGGCAAGCCAAGCTTCGACAAGACGGCGTTTTCGGTCGGCGATCAGGTCAAGACGATTTCGATCCGGATGCGCTATTTCCTCTAGCAGTCTGCTGAAAAACCCGCCCATGGCGCTGCGATGAAGGTAGTTTCGTCACCGTTGTGATAGGCGATTTCGCCTTCGAGGCAGCTGTCCTCGCGTAGATCTGCCCATCCGGCTCCGGAGACCTGATCGCCTTCATCGGCCCCACTCCAATCAAATTCGATGCCAGAGGCGTTGAAGCCGTATTCGATCGAGGCTTGGAGCGCCCCAAAGGCCATTTCTCCTTGGCCTTGTGTATCAAACTCGATGAAAGCCGGGCCGCACAGATCGAGATGCTGTTTGTCCCAGATTGCGGTCTCGATGATCCGCCATTTGCCGGCGATGCGCGCTGCGATGTCGGCCATCAGCCGGTCTCCAACAGCTTGGGCAATCGGATCAGGTTGTAGGCGATGATATTGAGCAGGAAGTCGCTGGTGACGTGACCAATGCCTCGGTGCTTGGTCTTGCGCAGAGTGCCATGCTGCTTGCCCCATCCAAAGAGGCATTCGATGAGTTTGCGGCGGGTCTGCGACATAGCGTAACCGGCGCTTGCGGCCACGGCGTCCGAGACGATGCTGGTGCGCCGCTTGCCGGTTTTGGTGAGCGCGTCGTTGCGGGCAACATGCGGGGTGACCTTGAGCTTTCGCAGGGCAGCCCCGTGCTCGGCGGCATCGTAAGCCTTGTCCTCGCCAACCGTGGCGCGCTTGCCGGTCTGCTTGACCCTGGCCGCGAGCAGCGCCTCTGAGGCCTCGCGCTCGGCGGTGCCGGTGGCGTGGGTGACGGTGCCACCGACGGCCAGACCATTGCGGTTCTCCATCAGCACATGCCCCATGTAGCAGAGCTTCGATTCCTTCCCCTTCGCCTTCTTGTAGAGACGGCTCTGGGGATCGGTGACGCTGGCATGGGTATCGTTGGAGCGCTTCTGCTTGTGAAAATCCCCGCCATCGCCGCCCGAGCCGTCCTTGGGCTGGAAGCTGCGATGCGACGCCCATGCCTCGATCAGAGTGCCATCGACCGAGAAATGCTCGTCCGACAACAGCGGCTTCACTTTGGGGTGATGCAGCAGAACGGTCATGAAGCGCTGGAAAATGTCGCCTTGCTGAAGCCTCTCGCGGTTCTTGGTGAAGGTCGTCGGCACCCACACCGCAGCATCGGCATCAAGCCCGACAAACCAGCGATACAGCAGATTGTAATCGAGCTGCTCCATCAACTGGCGCTCCGAACGGATGCCGTAAAACACCTGCAACAACATCGCGCTCAGCAATTGCTCGGGCGGGATCGAAGGGCGGCCAGCACTCGAATAGAGCTTGGCAAAATCACCGTGCAAATCACCAAGAACCTCCCGCACCATCGCTCGCACCGCCCGAAGCGGATGCCCCTTGGGCACCCGATCCTCTGGCGACAAATACGAAAACATCCGCCCCTGATCCGAAAACTGCCCGCGCATCACTGCCTCCACCTCTGGAAACAGTGAATCAAGGATCAAGCCCAAAAGCTATGGGTTTTTCAGCAGACTGCTAGGCCTTGCTCGTGAGGCTGCGCACCAGTGCGAGATCGTCGGGTTTGTCGACATCGATGGCGGCTCGGCCGTCGGAGGCGGGGACGAGGGCTGCCGAGACGCCGAGCGTTTGCCCGAGCCGTTCGATGGCTTCGGCGAGCGTGAGCTTGCCGCGCCAGTAGCTCCACAGCGTGTCCATCCCGAGGCGCCTGGCGATGCGCCAGGGACGTTTGCGGTTCGCCTCAACCTGTTTCCAGGTGCCGATAGCCCGCTCGGCGGCTGGGCTGGCGAGCAGGAACAGGTTGCAGCCGGACCACTGCCCGTCGGCGAAAGTGAGCCAGGTTCGCCTTGTGTGCGGAGCGGCTGCCTCGACACGGTCGCGACGGGCCAGCATCAGCGAGACATCGGCGCCCGCGGGCGTTCCTTTGACGAACTCCTCGATCCATTCCGGCTGCAGCAGCGGATGGTCGCCCGTGGTTACGAGCAGCGGCGCGCCGAAGCGCTCGAAGGCAAGGCCGACGCTTTCGCTCGGGCCGCGTGCGGCAGGAAGCAGGGTCGCGCCGAGGCGACGCGCCTCCGCCTCGACCGCGGGATTGTTGGCCGACACAGCGATCGGCCCGAATCCGCCTTTGGAGAGCGCCTCGACCACACGTTCGAGCAAAGTCTGCCCCGCGACGGTGGCGAGTACCTTGTGCGCAACCCCCTCGCTCTGCGCCACCCCGTCCGCGGCACCGGGCCGCGAGCCGGCAAGGATCAATGCGGCGAAGCTCACGAAGTCGCCTTTCGTCGCCGCCAGATGCTCCACAGCACGCCGGGGGCCGCGAGAACCGGGTGCTTCTCGCGCCACGGCGTCAGCTCCACCGCGACACCGGTGTGCCGCTCGATCTTCCACGCGGCGTAACGCGCCGCGCCCTCGAAGGTCCCCGCGGCTCGGACGAGGCGGGCGGCATTGAGCGGCTTGCCCAGCCTGCGGCGAATTCGCCACCAGCGCAGCACTCGTCGGCGCTCGCTGGCGGGCATTTGCGGTCGAAGGGTCGCCCCATCCTCGGCATATGGTATTCCTGCCGAACCGAGCGCCACGGCGAGCAGCCCATCGAAATGCTCGCGGTTGGCCGACAGGATCGCATCCTCGCGGCCGGCGGGCTCGACCCGCAGCTCTGCTCGATAGGTCGCCCGGAACAAGGCGCGCCAGTAGGCGTCCGGAATTCCCTGCGGCGGACCGAGCGCGGCGGCGAGACGAGCCGCCGTGCGCGACGCGCCGGCAATCGCCGACACGATCGCGGCGCCGACGGCCTCCTCGCGCTGCCACACGAGCGCACTCGGCTGCACGAAGCGGGCCCAGATGGTCGTGTCGATCGTCTCGCCTGCAGCCGCCGCGGCGAACTTCTCGAGCGTGACGGTCGCGATCTTCGCGCGCAGGCGGACGCCGTCATGATCCCACTCGCGATAGGCGACCCGCGGCCACAGCCCCCGCTCGGGCGGCCCGGGCACGAGCACGTAGTAGTCGAGAACGCCCTCGAGCGAGCCGGTGCGCAGGTTGGAGCCGTAGAACAGCACCGCCAGCGCTCCTGCTTCTTCGCCAAGAATGCTTCCCTGGGTCGCCACGGCGGGATGCACATCGCGCATGAGCATCGCGGCGACCCGCTGCTCGAGTTCTCCGTTCACGGCACCACGAAGCGCAGCTCTGGACCTTGCGAAACGCGGTAGGCGCCTGGCGGAAAGGCCTCTCCGTCGAGAATGAACCGGTCGTCGAGTTGCATGCGATAACTGTCCGGCGCGACCCAATGATAGCCGAGCCGCGCGGGCTTCGAAGGAAGGCGGCCGAACGCGACCAACGGGATGCGTGCCAGGCTCTTGCGCCGCGGCCTGTCGAGAACCGCCAGCTTGAGCCCCTCGCTAACACCGCCGAACGGCCTCAGGCCCATCGGAAACCGCTGCAAGGTCGACGAAAGCAGGACGTAGCGTTGCCCGTCACCGCCGGCGAGGGGATTGCCGGAATCGTCAACCAGGCGGATTCCGGTCCGCCGGCGCCATTCGTTGCCGGCGCTGGCGAAGAATGCCTGGGCCAAGGACCAGAAGGTCGTCAGCAGCACCGCCAAGGCATTGAACGCACCCCACCGATGCGCCGACTGGCCGAGGCTGATGCATTTGGTGAACACCCCGGCCCCGAGCATGAAACCCTGCACGCGCGCTTCCGGCTGGGCCTCTTCGGCAACAACCAGCGGGCGGCGCGTGGTGAAACTGTTCGTCTGAGCCCGCTCGATGGCGCGGTCGAGCGTCCAGTCGCGGGGCAAACCGAGATCCGACGCGAGCGCGTTGGTCTTGCCCTTCGGGAGGACGATCAGCGGCGGCCAATCCTCGCCGAAGATCGCGTCGCCACAGGTCAGCACGTCCCGCACGGTGCCGTCTCCGCCGTCGACCGCGATATAGTCGACGCCGGCGAGCGCGAAGCGACCGAGCACTTCGACCAGTTCGCGGCGCTTGAGCGTGGTTTCAGTGATGACGTCGGCTTCGGCCGCATGCTCCGGTTCGCGACCCTTGTTGCCGTAGCTGCGCGGGTTTCGAACGACGCCGACCAGCGGGACGGCCCGCTCCTCGCTTGCCGCCAGGCGTCGCCACGGGGCAGCAACGCGCGTCGCCTGTGGCAGGCGGTCGAAGGTCTTGATCGGCCGGTTCATGCCGCGGTCGCTCTACTCTCGAGCAACAGGGGCTGGCTAGCGGTTTTCACCATGTTTTCACCGTTGCGGCACTTGGGCAAGGAACTTGCGGCGTTGCCCAAGGGGAATTCACCCCCTAAGCGCCTTGTTCCGCATGGCCGACCCGAACCTCGCACCTGCCCTGGAAACCGTCGGTGCGAACCCGACGCGGCTGTGGGGCCTTTCCACGACAGAGCGAAACCATCGGATCGGCGTCAAGTCTGGCCTCGGCGGCATAGGCGCGCCCGTCGTGCTCGCCAACGCCGCCATCGCGGCCGATCCGGCCTGGCTGCGCCATGTCGCCGGTCATCCAGGCCTGGTGCTGACGCTCGGCGGAGTTCCCGCCCTTGCTCATGCCCGCGATGAACACGAGGCCGCGCTGTTGCGCGACGCCATGCGCGACGAGAGGGGGCCGGACGAGGCCGAACGCTTCGCCTTTGAGGCTTACGAAGGCGGAGCGACCATCGAAAACCGCGCCCTGCGCAAGCGGGAAAGACCGTTCCTGATGGAACTGCGGCCCGACACCCAACGCGCGGCCGAGCGGGCCAGCTACTTCGGCGCCTACAAGGGTGTCACCGATCTCCTCACGAAATACCTGTGGCCTGAGTGGGCGCTGTGGCTGACCCGTCTCGCCGCGCGGCTCGGCTTAAGCCCCAACATGGTGACGATGATCGGCACGGTGCTGTGCATAGCGGCCACTGTCGCCTTTGCGTACGGGAATTACTGGATCGGCCTGGCGCTCGCGCTGCCGTTCATGGTGCTCGATACCGTCGACGGCAAGCTGGCCCGCTGCACCATCACTTCGAGCAAGCTGGGCAACGTGCTCGACCACGGTCTCGACCTCGTCCATCCGCCGTTCTGGTGGTGGTTCTGGGCGACCGGGCTCGCGCATGTCGGCCTGGCGCTGCCGAATACGCTGTTCTGGTGGGTCGAGGGCGCCCTCTTTGCCGGCTACGTCGTCCAGCGCGCGATCGAAGGAGCGTTCATCGCGCTGTTCGGCGGGATCCATATCCACGTGTGGGAACCCTTCGACAGCCGCTTCCGGCTGATCACCGCGCGACGCAACCCGAACATGGTGATCCTGCTCTCCTCGGTCGTCGTGGGGCGCCCGGACATCGGCATCGTCGCCGTCGCGGCATGGACGGTGGTGAGCTGCCTCGTCCACCTCGCCAGGCTGCTCCAGGCGCTGGCGAGAAGACGCCGAGGCGAGCCGGTGCGCTCGTGGCTTTCGGACGCCTAGAGTTTCCGACTTTCCTGGACGGCGGCGGCGCCGGGTTCGTGCTCCGCCTGCCAGACGACGATGTCTTCGGGGCGGTCGATTTCCTGCCAGAAACCTTCCGCGCGCTCGATGGCAGCGACCGGGCGATCTCGCGCCATCCGGTGAACGATGTCGTGGTGGTACGCTCCCGCGCCGTTGCGCTCGGCGATCAGCGTGTCGAGAGTATCGGCGTAGGCGGCATGGCCTTCGCCGGCGAGGATCAGCCCCAGCGACCTGTGCGTGGCCTCGACTTCGGAAAGATCCTTGCTGACCGCCCGAATGGTTCCTCCTTCGGCCCGCACGAGCATGTCATCGTAAGTCGGCGCATCGATCGGCTCGACCACGAGACCGAGTCCAGCGCCCGGCGAGGCGAGGGCGGCGGCGAGGATTTCAGGGTCGAACAGCGTGTCGCCATTGAGAAGGCAGAAAGGTGAGCGCAGCCTGTCGCGCGCCATCCACACGCTGCCGATGCTGCTCGCTACACCCCAGAACGGATTGAAGCGGCTTTCCACCGCGAGCGGCTGAGGTCCCCGCAAAGCCTCTTCGACCTGCTCGTGCCTGTAGCCGGTCACGATCAGCGCACGCTTGAGACCGGCCACGGCGAGCGCTTCCAGCTGGCGTTGCAGCAGCGAACGGCCGCCGACTTCGATCAGGCATTTCGGTCGCGTGGCGGTCACCGGAAGGAGCCGCGATCCCTGCCCGGCGCTGAGGACGATGGCGTTTTCGATCATGCAGGCGGCGCGTAGCGGTCGCTCCGAAGGCTGGCAATGGCCGCCGGCACGGCTTGCCAGCCGCTCCGCCCTCCGCCACAGGAAGGACGATGCTTTTCGCGCGAGATCGCCTTCGACAGCAGAGCCCCCTGGCGCGCATCGCGGCCAACACGGCTTGGCTGCTCGGCGGAAAAGGCGTCGGCGGCGTGCTCAGCTTGTTCTATATCGCGATCCTCACCCGGTCGCTGGGGCTCAAGGCCTTCGGCCACTTCTCGCTGATTTTCGGTACCTCGCAGGCCCTGATCGCCGTGGCGGGGTTCGAGACCTGGCGGATCGTGGTTCGTTACGGGGCCGAGCACGTCCACAAGAAGGACTGGGCGGCCTTCGGGCGGCTGAGCCTTTTTGCCGGGATGCTCGACATCGCGGGCGCGTTGGCAGGGACCGTGCTCGCCTACATCGTGTTCTTCAAATTCAATCACCTGCTGCATCTCAATCGCAGCCTGGTGCATACGGCCTTCTGGTTCAACGTGGCGGCCGTTTGGGCGCTGGTGTCCGCGCCCACCGGCATCGTGCGGGCGCTCGACCGGTTCGATGTCTCGACGTACGTGGAAGCGGTCGTGCCGGCAGGCCGCTTGGTTTCCGCCATCGTCATCCTTCTTGTCGGTCCGACACTCGTCCGCTTCCTGATTGCCTGGGCGGCGATCGATCTTCTCGAAGCGGCGTTGTACTGGATCATGGCCCGCCGGCTCTGCCCGCAAGCGATAAGGCTCACGTATTGGCGTGGCTGGCGCGACACGCTGCGCGAAAATCCACGGATCACGCGGTTCTTCTGGGTGACCTATGCTGGCGCGACGCTCGATGCCGGGCTCAAGCAGGGCCCACTTCTCGCAGTCGGTTACTTCGTCGGCACCAGCTCGGCCGGCCTGTTCCGCCTGGCGAGGCAGTTGGCGCAAAGCCTCGGCAAGCTGGCCGGCCTGCTGACGCGCGCCGTTTACGCCGAAATCGCCCGCGCCCGGGTCGCCTCGGAGGCGCACGAGTTCCGCCGCCTTGCCTATCGCACGTCGCTGATCGCCGGCGGCGCAGGGGTAGTCGTGGTGATCATGGCGCTGCTGTTTGGCGGGACCTTGATGGATATTCTTGGCGGCAAGGCGTTCGAGCGGGGCGCCCTGATCCTTGTTCCGCTGGCGATCGCTTCCAGCTTCGACCTCGCCGCGGTCGCCTTCGAGCCGGTGCTCCACGCGACCGGCCATCCCAATCGTTCGCTCAGCGCGCGCTTGCTGGCAGTCGCGGCCGCAACGCTGGCGCTGCTCGCGTGGGTCTATTCGTACGGGGTCTATGGTGTGGCCTGGGCCGTCGCCGTCGGCGGAGCCGTCGGGTATCTCGCCTTGGGCGGCTTGGCGCTCTACACCCTCGCACGGATCGAGAACTCGCCGCCCGCCGTCGACCCTGTGTTCTAGCCAATGGAGCCTCCATGCTGACCGAAGCCCTGCTGGAAGACGCCCGCGGCATCGCCGAGCGGATCACCGCCTTGCGCCGCTCGATCCATGCCGAGCCCGAACTGGGCCTGCAGACACCGAAGACGCTCGCCAAGGCGCGCGCCGAGCTCGCCGACCTTGCGCTCGACTGGCGCGAAGGGCCTTCATGTACCGGCGCGGTAGCCATCCTCAACGCCGGCAAAGCGGGCCGCACCGCCTTGCTGCGGGGCGATATGGATGCGCTGCCGATGACCGAGGAAACCGGCCTGCCGTTCGCTTCGACGGTGGCCGGGCGCATGCACGCCTGCGGGCATGACACCCACACCGCGATGCTCGCGGGTGCGGCGCGGATTCTCGCCGCGCGAGCGGAGGATCTCCCCGGCGAAGTGCGCTTCATGTTCCAGCCGGGCGAGGAAGGCTACCACGGCGCCCGGTTCATGCTCGATGACGGCTTGCTCGATCCGCTGCCGGACGCGGCGTTCGCGCTGCACATCATGCCCAATGCGCCGCACGGGATGATCGGCAGTCGCGCGGGGACCCTGCTGGCGTCGGCCGACATGCTCGAGATTGCCGTTGTGGGCCGGGGAGGGCATGCCTCGATGCCGCACGACACCCGCGACCCCGTGCCGGTCGCCGCCGAGATCCTGCTGGCGTTGCAAACGATGGTCACCCGCCGCTTCGATGCCGCCGAGGCCGTTGTCGTCACGATCACGCAACTCGACGCAGGTAGTGCGCACAACGTCATTGCCGACAGGGCGTTGCTCAAGGGCACGATCCGCACGCTTACCCCGGAAAAGCGCTCCAGCGTGTGGCAGGACATCACGCGCGTCGCGGAGCATGTTGCCGCGGCCCACGATTGCAAGGCCGAGGTGACCATCACCGAAGGCTTTCCGCCGACCGTCAACGACCCGCGCGCCGTGGCTCTTGCGGAATTCGTTGCAACGGCGATGCCGGACGGCTCCTTCACGCCGCTCGCCGCTCCGATCATGGGCGCAGAGGACTTTTCCTACGTCCTCGCGAAAGTGCCGGGAATGATGGCGTTCCTCGGCGTGGCGGAGGCCGGATCGGACTGGCGCCAGTGTTGCGCGATCCATTCAACCCGGATGATGGTCGACGAAACGGTCCTGCCGAGAGGCGCCGCATTCCTCGCCGGATGCGCGGCGCGTTTCCTCGAGCGAGGGTGGGACTGACAGGAGCATGCGCCGAACGCAGGGTCTAACGCATTGATTTTGGCCATAGGGTAAACTGCGCACGTAACATTAGCACTTCCGCAAGGTGAATTCAGGCAAACCAATGCCGGAGTTGCCGGCGAGACCGCACGCCGGCTTGGGGATCTTTTGCGAATGGCGCGTACGGCCAACAAGGATCAGGTTTCGCTGGTGGACGCCGCCAGACCGGTCGGCGCGGAACAGCGCACCGCGGCCCGCTATACCCCGCTCATCAGGACCGCGAAGATCACCGGTGCCTCGGGCGAGTTCCTGTGCGTGGTCAGCGACATTTCGGAGAGCGGGGTGAGCGTGCGGCTGTTCCACCCGTTGCCGCGCGATAACGCTCTGAAGCTCGAAATGTCGAACGGCGACAGCTTGCCGCTCGAACGGGTGTGGGAGAAGGATGGCCGCGCCGGCTTCCGCTTCGGCAGCGATGTCGACCTTGGTCGAGTTGTCACCGGTCATGGCAAGTGGCCGAAGCGCCCGATCCGCCTCAACCTCGACATGCCCGCCGTGCTGTCGGGCCTGACCGGCCAGTTCGACGCGACGATCAAGAATATCTCGATGCAGGGCGCACAGATCGAATGCTCCTCGCGCCTGGCAATCGACCAGCGCCTTCGCCTGTCGAGCCGCGGTTTGCCCGAGATCCGCACCAAGGTCCGCTGGCGCAAGGGCAACCTTTACGGGCTTGTCTTCGACGACACGTTCCAGTTCGCCGATCTCGCCCGGATCATCGCCCACGCCCAGGGAATTTCGACCCAGTAGCAGCTGGCCTGAACTCGGTTTACCGTCCGCTAACCATTCTGCTCCACTCCACGTCGTTCGGAGGAGAGGAGCGCATGGTCAACCCGACGGCGGGAGCCGGGAGCGCGATGGGCATTCCGCGCTCTGGCGACTGGCGGCGGTTCGTCGCCACGCCGCAAATGGTGATGGCGATCTGGGCCCTCTGGGCGCTCGGCAATCTCGCGCTGCTGCCCTTAACAGGCATCGACCTGGCCGGGCCCGACGACATCATGCGCATGCTCCAAGTGCGAGACCTCCTTTCAGGCCAGAGCTGGTTCGACGTCGCCCAGTACCGCATTGCCCCCCCGCACGGAGCATCGATGCACTGGTCCAGGCTCATCGACTTGCCGATTGCCGGGTTTGTCCTGCTGTTCCGGACGATCCTGCCGGCGGCGGCGGCCGAGCTGGCGGCGGCGGCCGTGGTGCCGCTGTTGTGGCTGCTGCCCGCCTTGTTCGCGCTGCGCGCCATCGTCCGGCGGCTCGCATTGCCTCCGCTCGCGCTGCTCCTCGCGCTGGTCATTTTTCCGCTGTTCCCGATGGTGCCGAGCAATTTCGGCTCGATGACCCTCGATCACCAGACCGCGCAGATGGTCGCCGCGGTGGCTTGCGCGGCGCTCTTCCTTCAAGGCTCGTCGCCCAGAGCCGCGCTGGCGTGCGGCGCGTGCGCCGCGGCGTGGATCGTCGTTTCGCTCGAAGGACTGCCTCTCGTTGCCCTTGTCGCGGGGCTTTACGGCGTACGCTACTGGCTCGCGCGCGACCGCTCGCTGGTGTGGTTCCTCGCGGCGCTGACCGGCGCAACCGCGGTGCTCTCCTTCGCCACCCGCCCCTTGAGCGAGTTCGACGCAGGCCACTGCGACATCGTGTTGCCCGGCCATCTCGTCGCCCTTGCCGCTGCAACCCTGATGGCCGCGGCGCTGTCCCTTGCGCCGCTGCAGGACCGGCCGGGCGGACGCTTGGCAGCGCTCGCGGTCATCCCCCTGGCCTGCGTCCCGCTCGCCTTCGCGAGCCTCGGCGCGTGCGCGCTCCACCCGTTCGGAACGCTCGATCCGCTCCTCGTCAGGTACTGGTTCAACGACGTCGTCGAAGGCCTGCCCGTGTGGCGGCAAATACCCTCGATCGCCGCGATGCTCATGTGGACCGGCCCGCTGATCGCCGCCGGCTGGTGGACGGCCCGCCGCAGGAACTGGATCGCGGACGAGCGCAAGATGGATTGGGCGCTGCTCATGATCTTTGCCTCGGGCGCCTGGGTCTATTCGCTGGCCGTGATGCGCGAGGGGCTGATCGCGGAAATGCTCGCGCTGCCTTTCGCCGCCGTTCTCCTCGCCGACGTGCTTCCGCGCGCCCGGGCAATCGAGTCCGCCGTCCCGAGGATCGCTGCCACCGTCGGCGTCGTCGCTCTTGTCCCGCCGACCGCGGCGAGCGCGCTGCTCAAGCGCGCGGATCGCATGGCGGTCGAAGCTGTCGTTCCGGCCGCGGCGCTGGCGCAGGTCGACAGTGGCGAGAAGTGCGACTACGGCCGCCTTGCCACGCTGCCGAAGGGTATCGTTCTGGCGACGATTAACCCCGGGCCCACAATCCTGTGGCGCACGCCGCACTCGATCGTCGCGGCTGGATACCACCGCAACCAGGGGCCGATGCTGGCGATGTTCCATGCCTTCCTCGCCGATCCGGCCTCGGCAGAGCGAATAGTGCGCGGCACGGGCGCCAACTATGTCGCGGCCTGTTCGTCGGAAAAGGACCTCGCCCTGTTGCGGCAGGACAGCCCCGGCAACCTCGCCAATGCTCTGGCAGAGGGCCGCCCGCCCGTATGGCTCGAGCCGGCGGTCGGATTCGATAGCGGAAGCCTGCGAGTCTACCGCGTCCGCTGACACGCGGGGCCAAGCGCCTCGCGTTTACCGTCTCCTAACCATTTTCCTTCACTCCCGGCCCATCGGATCGAGGGGGCGGAAATGGGCTTTTCGAAACTGGCGGCGGCAAGCAGTGTATCGGGCGAAATCGCGGTCGACGTGGCGATCATCGGCGCCGGCCCGGCGGGCCTTACCGCAGGCTACCTGCTGACCAAGGCCGGCAAGTCCGTCGCTATCATCGAGAAGGACGAGACTTATGTCGGCGGCATCAGCCGCACGGTGGAGCACAACGGCTATCGCTTCGACATCGGCGGGCACCGGTTCTTCTCGAAAAGCCAGCAGGTCGTCGATTTGTGGAACGAGATCCTGCCCGACGACTTCATCCAGCGCCCGCGGATGAGCCGCATCTATTACGAGGGCAAGTTCTACAGCTATCCGCTGCGGGCGTTCGAGGCCTTGAGCAACCTTGGCATCCTCCGCTCGGCCGCCTGCATGGCGAGCTACCTCAAGTACAAGCTGTTCCCGATCCGCGAAGTAAAGAGCTTCGAGGACTGGACCACCAACCAGTTCGGCAAGCGGCTCTATTCGATATTCTTCAAGACCTACACCGAGAAGGTGTGGGGCATGCCGTGCAACGAGATGAGCGCCGATTGGGCCGCCCAGCGCATCAAGGGCCTCAGCCTGTGGGGTGCGGTGGTCGATGGCCTCAGGCGGTCGCTTGGCCTCAACAAGCGGCCGAACGATGGGCAGGCGGTGAAGACGCTGCTCGAGACCTTCCGCTATCCGCGCCTCGGGCCCGGCATGATGTGGGATGCGGCGAAGACCAAGATCGAGGCGAGGGGTGGCCAGGTGCTGATGGGTCACGCGCTCGAGCGGCTCTCGAGCGACGGCGAGGGCGGATGGCGCATGACCGCCGACGGTGCCGATGGCAGGAAGGTGGTCAGGGCCGCTCACGTGATCAGCTCCGCGCCGATGCGCGAGCTTGCCGCGCGGCTTCATCCGCTGCCGTCGACGCTGCTCGAAGCCAGCCGGCTCAAGTACCGCGACTTCCTCACCGTCGCGCTGATGATCAGGTCGGACGACCTGTTCCCCGACAACTGGATCTACATCCACGACAGCAAGGTAAAGGTCGGCCGGGTGCAGAACTTCCGCAGTTGGTCGCCGGAAATGGTCCCCGATGAAGGTGTCGCCTGCGTCGGACTCGAATACTTCTGCTTCGAGTTCGACAGCCTGTGGTCCGCGCCGGACGAGGAGCTGATCGATCTCGCCAAGCACGAAATGGCCACCCTCGGCCTGTGCGATCCGGCCGACGTGATCGGCGGCGCGGTGGTGCGCCAGGAGAAGGCCTACCCGGTCTACGACGAGGACTACGCCGCCAACGTCGCGGCGATGCGCAAGGAGCTGGAGGCCAGGCATCCGACATTGCACCTCGTCGGCCGCAACGGCATGCACCGATACAACAACCAGGACCACGCGATGATGACCGCCATGCTCACGGTCGAGAACATCCTCGCCGGCAAGCGGCTCTACGATACCTGGTGCGTCAACGAGGACGCGGAATATCACGAGGCGGGCGACGAAGGCGCCGAGTCGGGCCTGCCAGCGCGCGAGACACTCGCTCCCACCGAAGACCAGGCCGCGGCGCTCGCTTCGGTGCGAGACGTGCCACGGCGCGTCGCAGCGGGCCGCAAGGCGGCCTGACGAGCGATCCGGCGATGATCGAACTCGCTGCCCGCCTGCGCGACGTGCGCTTCCTGCGCTATCTCTTCGCCAGCGCGGGCGCGCTCGCGGTCGACATGGGCTCGTTCCTCGCCCTGCTGACGCTGGACGCGTGGCCCGCAGCGGCCTCGGCCGCGAGCTACAGCCTTGGCATCCTGGCGCACTGGCTCCTCTCGAGCCGCACGGTGTTCGCTGACTCGGTCGCCGAAAGAGGACCGCAGCGCAATCGCCAGAAGGCGCTGTTCGTGGTTTCGGCGCTGGCCGGTCTGGCGCTGACGACCGCCATGGTCGGCCTCGCTGATCTCGCAGGGATCGACCCGCGGCTGGCCAAGCTCGCGGCGATCGCTGCCAGCTTCCTGCTGACCTGGGGTCTGCGCGTGCGGGTGGTGTTCCGATGCACGCCCTGACGGGCGTGGACCGGCGGCGCGCGGACGCCCCGGCCGTGCTCGAAAAGGGGAGCTGGGTGCCGCGACTGTGGCATATCTGGCTCGCCGCGTCGGTGCCGCTGTCGGTGATGGCGCTGCCGCGGGTCATCCACTTCGCACCCAGCGACCCGGACGATTACATGCGCCTGCTCCAAGTGCGCGACTGGCTGGCCGGGCAGAGCTGGTTCGACGTCCAGCAATACCGTATGAACCCGCCGCTCGGCGCCGACATGCACTGGTCGAGGCTGGTCGACCTCCCGATCGCGGCTTTCCTCGTCGTCTTCCGGCTGTTCCTGGCGGAGCGGCCGGCCGAGATCGCGGCGATGACCGCGGTGCCGATCTGCCAGCTGTTCGTGGCGATGGTTGTGATGCGGGGGCTGCTTCAGGACCTGGGTGCCGCGGCGAAAACCGGACTGGCGGCGGCCGCGCTGATCCCGCTGTTCCCGCTGCTGACGAGCAATTTCCTGCCGATGAGGATCGACCACCACGGCTGGCAAGCCGTCGCGGCGCTGGCCTGTGCCTGGCTGATGGTCCGCGCTGGATACCGCGCGGCTTTCGCGGCAGGGCTCGTCGCGGCGGCGTGGCAGACGATCTCGCTCGAAGGCCTGCCACTGGCGGTGGTGCTCGCCGGCCTGTTCGCCTTGCGCTATGGGCTCTGGGGCCGCCGCGAGCACGAGGCCTTCCTCGGAGCGCTGGCGCTTGGCTCGATCGCCTTGTTCTTCGCCACTCGCGCGGCCGGCGATATCACCACCGCCCATTGCGACCAGCTTTCATGGCCACACTTCGTGGCCTTCGGCGCGGCCGCGGCGCTGGCGGCGGCCTCTCGCTTCCTGCCGGGACAGACCCGTGCCACACTCCGCTTCGCTTCGCTCGTTCCCATCGGTCTCGCAGCCGGGGCGGCGATCGTGCTGCCGCTTGGCGCTTGTGCCCTCGACCCGTTCGCCGGCGTCGATCCGCTGCTCAGGCATTACTGGCTCGACAATATCGTCGAAGGGCAGCCGATCACCCGCCAGCTTCCCTCGTTCGCGGCGATGCTCTTGTGGACCATCGCGCTGCTTGTCCTCGGCGCGCTCATGGCGCTGCAGCAGGCCGAGCGGCCCGAGCAGTGCAAGCGATGGGCGTTCCTGGCGCTGTTCGCGCTCGCCGCGGCGGCCATGTCGCTGCTGGTGCTGCGCGCCGCGCTCGCCGCGCAGTTGCTCGCTGTCCCGTTCGCCGCCGTCCTTCTCATGCATTACCTGCCGCGCGCGCGGGCGCTGAAGCGGGTTGTCCCGCGAGTCGCCGGCACGCTGGCCTGCATCGGTCTTGCGACTCCGGTAATTGCCACCGCAGCGATGAAGCCGTTCGATCGTTTGAGCGCATCCGCCGCATCGTCCTCGACCGTGAGCGCGACCTCGTCGGCCGGTACCTGCGATCTCGACCGCCTCAATGCGCTGCCTCGCAGCAAACTGTTCGCCCCGCTCGATCTCGGCCCTGAAATCCTCGCACGGACGCCGCACAGTGTCGTCATGGGGCCTTATCATCGCAACCAGGCAAAGATGCGCGAGATTTTCGACGTATTCGCCGGCCCGCTCGGCAACGCACGCGCAATCGTGCAGGCCAACGGCACGAGCTACCTCGTCGCCTGTACCGATCAGGCGAGGCTCACCGTCTATGCCGATGCGGGTGATGACAACCTCGCCGACCGGCTGCTCGCCGGGCGAGCGCCGGCCTGGCTTGAGCCGGTCACCGGATTCGAGCGCGGGCCCTTGCGGGTGTTCCGGGTCCGCTAGGCCGGACGGAACTTCAGCGCCAGGCCGTCCATGCAGTAACGCAGGCCAGTCGGCTTCGGGCCGTCCTTGAAAACGTGGCCAAGGTGACCGCCGCAATCGGCGCAATGCACTTCGACACGCGGATAGCCGAGCTTGAAGTCTGTCGAGGTACCGACGGCGCCGGGCAGCGGTTGCCAGAAGCTCGGCCATCCCGTGCCGCTCTCGAATTTGGTCGACGAGGCAAACAGATCGTTACCGCAACCGGCGCAAACGAAGGTGCCCTTGCGGTGCTCCTTGAGCAGCGGAGAGCTGAACGCGGGTTCGGTGCCTTGCTGGCGCAGAATTTCATATTGGGCCGGCGTGAGGCGCTTGCGCCACTGCGCGTCGGTCAGATTGACCTTGTAGGCCGCGGCCTTGGCGGACGAGCCGCAGGCGGCGAGAACCGATGCAGCGGCCCCGGCTCCAAGCCAGGCGAGCAGCGAGCGGCGGGATTGCGGTTGGTCGATCATGACATTGACTCTACGGGATATTGTCGGAACCGTTCCTGAACCGGACTATAACCACTACGAACTCGATTGTGCAACCTTGCGGTCCGTCCGGCGCGCGGCCTTTCCCCTTTGCTTCACTTTTTGCGGGCCCGATTTCATCACCCGGCGGCGGAACAAGGCGGCGCCCCCGCGGATGAACAAGACGACCCACAGGACTTGCCAGCCGATCGCCAGCAAATGCGGCCACAGGCTCTCCTGGACGGCGGCCCGGGCGAGCATGGCGTAAGGCGAGCTCAGCGGGAAGGCGATGGCCCCGAGCTCGATCGGGCCGCCGATGTCGGTCAACGCGAAAATCGAAAAATAGAACACCACCACCTGCGCCAGTGTCGCTGGCATCGACAGCGTCTGAACCTCGCGGACGGTCGCCGCCATCGAGCCGATGGTCAGGTAGACCGAGCCCAGCAGCAGGTAATTCATCGTGAAATAGATGACGGCGAAGGCGAAGAACAGCGACCAACCCACGCCGGGCTCAGGCAGGCCGCCGAGATCGATGCCGCCGATCATCGAACTGTGCATGCTGGCGAACCCGACGAGGCCGCCGATGACGACTGCCCACACCACCACACCAACCATCGACACCAGGAACATTGCCAACAGCTTGCCGAAGAACAGGGCGTCCATCGGGATCGCCGCCGCCAGGGATTCGATGATCTTGTTGGCCTTCTCCTCGACAAGGGTCGACAGGACCATGCCGGCGAGAAAGATCGTGACGATGAACAGCAGCGTTTGCGCCGCCTGAGCCGTTCGCACCCGGCCGATGCGTTCGCTCGCGCCGCTGGTCGCGACGGTGGTCGTCTCAACCTTGGGATAATCGACCTGGGTCTTGGCGGTCGCATTGGCTGCGATCAGCGCGACGGCGCCTTGCCAGCGAGCGATCCGCTCGGCGGGCGCGGTGAGCCTGGGATGGCCCGGTGTACCGGTAATCACGGCGGCAATCGATCCCGCCTGCCTGGAAAGCACGGACGCGGCGTCGAACGTCTCGCCCGGCGCCAATCGTTTCAGCACGACGAGCTTGGGCAAGTCCAGCTCGAGGCGCGCCTCGAGCGCGTCTCGGGCGCGGAGCATGGCCTGGACGTCGGCTGGCGCCATGGCGATGCCCATGTCCGCTTGCCCGGTGCTCGCCTGGACCCGTTCGCCGATTCCCCCCGCCAGGACCCCGGCCAGGACCGGGAACAGCGGACCGAGCAGGAAGAAGAGAAACGCGCGGCTGAACAGTATGGCGACGAAGTCTCGGCGGGCGACCACCCAGGCCGCGGCCGGGAGTGACAGGCGTGACCTCGGCGTCGCTTCGGTCACGGCCGCGCCTCCGCCGGGCTTTCTTCCGCGAGTGCCTTGGCCGCAGCCTCCCCCGCAATGTCGACAAAGGCGTCATGCAAGCCCGCCCGCTCGATCGACAGCGAGAGAATGCCGGCATCGCCCTCGATCAGGGCGCGCAGCAACGGCTCGATCCCGCTCTCGGGAAGGGGAAAGTACCAGAACGCGCCCTCGTGCCGCGCATCGCGGGGCAGCGCCGCGCGCCAAGGGCCGTCGCTGCGCGCGGTCTCCAGCCGTACTTGGGCCGGAATGCGATCGCGCGCCACGTCGACCGAACCGGCATATGGCACCTTGCCTCCCGCGATGATGGCGACGTTCTCGCACAAGCGCTCGGCGTGAGCGATGACATGGGTCGAGAACAGCACCGTCGTGCCGTTCTCGGCGAGCGAACGCAGCAGTTGCTCGAGCTTGCCCTGGTTGAATGCGTCGAGGCCGGAGAAGGGCTCGTCGAGCACGAGCAGCCTCGGCTCGTGGACGAGCGTGCCGAGCAGTTGCACGGTCTGCGCCATGCCTTTGGACAGCTGGCGGATCTGCCGATCGGCGGCATAGCCGAGGCCGTTCTGCTCCATCAGTTCGCGCCCGCGCCGGCGCCCGAGCTTGAGCGGCAGGCCGCGCAGAGCTCCCATGAAAGCGATTGCCTCGTAAGCCTTCATGGAAGGGTAGAGGCCGCGTTCCTCGGGCAGGTAGCCAATGAGCCGGGCGACGTCCCGCGGCCGCTCGTGTCCGAGAACCCGCCGGGTGCCCTCGTCGGGATCAATGATGCCGAGGAGGATGCGCAGCATCGTCGTTTTGCCGGCGCCGTTCGGGCCAAGCACGCCGTAGATCGCACCCTCGGGCACCTCGAGATCAATCCCGGCGACGGCCAGCGTGCCGTCGAACCGCTTGACCAGCCCGTGCGCCTCGATGGCGAGAGGCCTGTCGGCAGCATTGCGGGCGGGGAGGGCATGGCCTAGCGCAGCGTCCATCGGAGGCGGGGTATAGGGCGCGGGTAAACGCGGGCAAGGGCGAGTTTGGTCAACGCGGTGGACATCGACGAGCTGCAGCGGCGAATGAAGGCCAAAGCGCGCGAGCTCGGCTTCGTTGCGGTGGGCTTTGCGCCTGCCGGAGACGATCCGCTGCGAGCGCGTCGCCTCGAGGAGTGGCTCGCCGCGGGCCGCCACGGCGAGATGGAGTGGATGGAAGTTCGCGCCGATGTCCGCAAGGGGCCTCAGGCGATGTGGCCTGAGGCACGCAGCGTGATCGCGCTCGGTATGAGCTATGCGCCCGGAATCGACCCGCTGGCGCTTGCGTGCCACCCCGAGAAGGCACGCATTTCGGTCTATGCCCGGGGGCGCGATTATCACGACACGGTCAAGAAGGCGCTGAAGGCGCTCGCCCGCTGGCTGGTCGAGCAGGCGCCCGACACACAGCTCAAGGTCTTCGTCGACACCGCGCCGGTGATGGAAAAGCCGCTCGGCGAAGCGGCGGGCATCGGCTGGCAAGGCAAGCACACCAACCT
>Ga0070662_100000329_pt1 | contig 28446 bp, 21 predicted proteins | sample KBSC53metaG_FD_65648 | JGI IMG/M metagenome (GOLD analysis project Ga0070662, IMG submission 65648) | Corn rhizosphere microbial communities from Kellogg Biological Station, Michigan, USA - KBS C5-3 metaG | ecosystem: Host-associated > Plants > Roots > Rhizosphere > Soil ...
CTCTCGGAGGGCCGCCTGCTGAACCTCGGCAACGCCACCGGCCACCCGAGCTTCGTGATGTCGAACTCGTTCACGAACCAGGTGATCGCCCAGATCGAGCTCTTCGGCAAGGCGGATGCCTACGGCAAGGAAGTCCACGTGCTGCCAAAGCACCTGGACGAGAAGGTCGCGCGGCTGCACCTGGAGAAGCTCGGGGTGAAGCTCACGCGCCTAACGCCGGAGCAGGCGGCCTACATCGGCGTGAAGCCGGAAGGGCCATACAAGCCGGAGCACTACCGGTACTAGCACGGTCGGTCCACAGACGAATAGCCGAGCAACGCTCGGTGGCGACACACCTAGCGCGAGGACAGTTCGGTGCGATTGTGACTAGCGGGCGTCAGGTCAGTCGATGAGCGCTAATGCGACTCCGCCAGCCGCTCATGCCGGCCCCAGTGCGGGCCGCAGGTCATCGTTCGATGCTGCGGTTTGCCACGACCATCTTATCGCCAATCCCATCAGCACGAGAACGGGCACCGCCCTCCACGGATACAGCGCCCCGAGATCAAACAGGCGGAGTAGACGCAAGGGCACCAGCACGAGTACGAGGAGAGAACCCAGCAGGGCAGCACGAGACGGGTCGGTTCTGGCTCGGAGCCATAGCGTAGTGGCGAGCGGAATCAGCCAGACGTAGTCCTGATCGTATCCCGAGATGAACGTAAGACTGAGGCCCAAGAGTAGACTCGGCACAGCGTCTCCGAGGATCCGGTTTCTGTATGCCCACAGCACAATGGTCAGAGCGATTGACACAACGGCCAGACTCGGCATGTCGGTGCCTAACGTGCGGAGAAGCGACTGCAACGTGACGGCGTATCGAAAGCCAGGGGCCTTCGGTGCCTCGCTGCTGTACCAGTGAAGGACTGTCAACCACGACCGCAAGGTGCTAACGGCGCCCTGAGTGACGAAAGGGTAGGCGCTCATTAATAGCGTTGTGACGGTGGCGACTGCGAGCACGCGCCATTGTCGCTCGAGCAATAGCCATAGTCCGAACAGCACGGCACCTTGCGGTTTGAAACCGGCGACCGCAAGGCAAACCCCCGCCGCCAGCCATCTACGGGGAAGCAGTTCCCACGTCGCGAGGATCGCGGCGAGTACGAAAAGCGACGTCTGGCCTTGCCATACGGTCTTCGTCGTGAACGAGTTCCCAACGATCAACGCGGCGATTACGAGCAGTTCGGCACGCGTTGGCGGCGGCGCGCCCGTGCGAATTCGCTGGAGCGTCAGCACGACGATTACAGCGATCGATGCGAGGTTCAGGAACAGCCAAACGACTGTTGCGGTCTTTAGGTCGAGGAATGCCAGCGGGACGAGTATGAACGCTGACTGGGGCGGGTATGAAAAGTGGGTCGGATAGTCCTGTGGGGAGAGTCGGATGGCGATCGGGTACGTGTCCTGACCCGCGAGCCAACCACGCCCACCAGAGTATAACAGCGCGAAGTCCAGGCTGGTTGGGCCGAGGGTTAGGCCAAGAACGCCGAAGCAAGTGAGCGCTACCAACCCGATTCCCAACATCACGGTAGCGAGGAGTAAGCGGACACGCGCGCTTGGGCGGGGGAAGGCGAATCTGGCGAGCATACCAATACCTCCTCAACTGGAACCAGATCGCGGCTTGACTGGCGTTGGCGTTGTCACGCCGTCGGTAAAGCCCCAATCCTCCTTACGCTTTCGACTCAGAGGACGGCTTGACGTACATCGCGCGCGTTAGGCGCCCCTGCCCGGGGGTCGGCGCCGGTTGGTGCGTGACACCGGCGAGCAGTGAATGTCTCATCGCGAGCAACTGTGCGTCGATCGAGCCGCCACCGTCGCTTGAGCGACGAGATCCGTTTGCGGCCTCGCGTCTCTGCGTTTGGCTGGGCCGCCCCGCTTGACGTTCGATAATCTGAAACGCTCGAGGTCACTCGGTTGAACGAACGCGGCGCTCAATGCTCGTTCGGCCACTATCAATAACTGCCACGCGCGCCTTGTCCAGAGTTGGCAAACGACCGCTCGTTAGGCGTGCCCGGCTACTTTGAAGCCGTACAAGGCACAGCGTTAGAGACAGTAAGACCACAACAAGCCCCGCGCAGTAACCGTGGGCGGACCAACTCGTACCGCGAAACTGGTCGACGGTTCCGATTATATCGGAGGCGTCGGAAGCTGGGACTGTGCGAGCCCGACTCAGGTCGCGCTACGTGACATTCGCCGGCAAGATGTACCTCCGAAGCACACCCGCACGACAGAGGAGCCCGCTGGGCGTGAGTCGCCACCCAAATCGAGTTCCGCCATTGCGACCTAGGTCTGAGTATGCCCCGAACAAAGAATTCTCCAATAGGCGCTGTCGCGACGTTGCTCACAATGGCGTGCGTCGCCTACGCGAACGCGGCCGTGCTTCCATGTTGCGCTCGGCTATCACTCGAACGATCCCCGCGACGGCTCAGGCTTTGACAGGACCCTTCGCTCCGCGCGCGATTTCTCGTCTCGCGCGGCGGAACCGTTATCACGCTTGCCGGGACGAACGCCAGTCGTCCGCGCCCACGCGTGTCGCGCTTGGCCCGCGGCGGCTCTCGCACGCGCCATGGCGCGTAAGGCGAGCCGCAGCGTGGGACTGCGTGCCAAATGCACGATGTGCTCCTCTACCACATCGCCGCCAAATGACATTTTGAATCGCGTGATCGAGAACAGCGGCGAGGTTTCGTCCAACGTGATCCCGCCGAGGTCGAAATGGCCAACGCCGCCTTCGCGATAATACCGCATTTCCTCCCACAGCAAATACCGGTTGAGCGCTCCGACGATCGCGCCCGGTAGTGTCCCGCGCTGCACCGTTGCGCCGGACACCACGCGTGCGCGAGCCGTCCCGTCGACCTGCACGACATGACACGCCACCGGGTGCCCCTCGTGATGCACGACGAAAACGTCGTTATTCAACACCTGTCGTTGCCACTCCTTCGCAGATAACGGGGCGCGGTAGCCGCGGCGTCGAATGAAGTCGCGCAGCAAGCGGAACGCGTCGTCCGAACGCTCGTTACGCAAGACTACGCAATCGAGGCGCTTGGCGCGATTGATCTCGGTGCGGCAGGACCGCTGATCCAGCCGTGACCAGAGCCTCGCCTCAGGCAACGACAAGTCGATCAGAACGGTTTGGAACGGCCGCCGGTGAAACGTTAGGGAACCAAGCGCGGTCGCGATATCGGCATTGCACTGCATAACGTTGATCACCGGCGCACGCGAAGCGAGTGATGTTGTCGCCTCCGGGCTCACCGGCCACCATACCTCGAGCGCTCGAAGTCGATAAAAGTGTCCGTCAACGACAAGCATCGCGGTCTGTCCGGCGAAAGACGTAATAGGGCCACGCCGAAAACAGGGTTACAATGGCCACTGAGTGGCTGATTCCGGATCGGTTCAGGCAGTACAAGAACGTCGTGTTCGAGTGCTCACTCACTTGAGCAACGACCCGTCTCGGTTGCGCGTGGTAAAGGCGCAGGCCAGCCTGATTTCGGAAGTACGGCTGTCGCATCGCGCCTGATAGCGCGTATTCGGCCCGCCATCGCCAGGCCGCGCGGGACCGCATGCCTCGCGGGGAAAGCAGCGTGCCTAACGGGTTCTGCGTCGACAGGATGAAGTACCCGCCCGGACGTAACACCCGCCCGATCTCGCGCAGCGCGGTCACGCGTTCCTCTTCCGGGTAGAGCGCATCGATTCCATTGAACGCGAAAATCACCACGTCGATTGACGCGGAGCCGAACGGGAGTGATCGTGCATCGGCCTGCCCCAGACCGATGAGCCGCTCCGCCAAAGATTTCGCGCGAACCTGCACGAGTGCGGCGAAGCTCAGATCGAATGCGAGGACACCCACGGCACGGCCGGCCAGGGTTTGCGTGATTCGGCCATCCCCGCATCCAAGATCGAGCACCCGCATTCCAGGCCGCAGGACGTCGGAAAGGATCCGTTCCTCCGCTGGAAAAACCGGAAGTTGAGGGTACTGATACGTGTCGAAGTCCCCGGGCGCAATGTCGACGGCTGCGAATTGCGCAGGGGCATCGTTGGTCGACGACCCCACCGTTTCGCGGCAACCATCCGTTGGTGGACCGCGACGGACACCGCAGCTATCGTCGCTTCTCGTTGTCGCTGTCAATGTTTGGCTTCGGCTTGCGACCGCAGATGGCACGCGGAAGCGACGTCCCGTGGGAAACCGCGTTCGACGTTCTCCCGCGACCTCGAAAGTGGCCATTCGATTTAGCGTCCCACGTCGTGCCGCCGCTCAAATCGATAGGCTGTCGTCGATCGGCATCAGACGTTAGCCGTTCACGCCAAGGTTCGCGTCGGCCCTGCACCGCGCAATAGTCCGATAGTCGATCAGGGCAAGTCAGGAATGTTCGTGATGCTCGGCGGCCAGGAAGTTGGGCCTGGCAGCATGTGCTACGGATTCCGGCTTGGCGCGAGGGATTCTCGTCGGGGCGCGGACATTGAGGCGCTGGGTCGCGGGCGTCGTGTCGCTCGCTCCCTCTCGCGAACGGGCTGCGCCTCCAATGCGCCTTCGGCCAGGACATGCTACGGCAGCAGCGCCTAACGAACGCAAACAAAGGGTCACGCCGTGCTAGTGCGCGTCTCTCGGCTGGCGATCGTCGAGTATCCGCGCAACCAATCCAGAGTGGGCGACGCAGACACGTCCGGGCGTGCCAGGTTCGCGACGAAATGCGGCCGACGAGCGCGATCACGCGGGCGCGACGGCGGTGCTCAGGTTCCCGTCGGTTGGGGTCTCCGAGCGCCAAGTCCAGCGGATGGCCAACGCCATGAGGACCAGGACGAGAGCCGTCCGCCAGTGATAGAGTGATTCGAGGTCGACCATCCGGAGGAGGCGCAATGGGGTCATCACTAGCCCCAATAGCGAGGCGAATACCACTGAACGGTACCGGTCTTCCCTTGCCTGGAGCCAGAGTGTAGTCGCGAGGGGAATGAGCCAAACGTAGTCCTGGTCGTGGCCCGAGATGAATGTGGCGCTCAGACCCAAGAGCAAGCCCGGGATCGCGTCCGTGCTGAACCGCTTTCTGAACAACCAGAGCAGCACGGTTAGGACCAGCGCGGCCAGCGTGAGATTCGGAACCTGAATACCGACCGTGTACAGGAGCGACTGCAGCGTCACCATGCGCGGAGAACCGAGGGCGTTAGGCCCCTCCTCCCCGTAACCTTGAAGAGTCGTCCACCATGAGTGCAACGAGCCCACGACGCCCTGGGTGAGGAATGGGTACGCGGACATCAGAAGCGTTGCGGCTGCGACGGTTGCTAGAACCCTCCACTCTCGCTCGAGAAGCAGCCAGATCCCGAACAGCACCGCGGCTTGCGGCTTGAAGCCAGCGATCGCAAAGCACACACCTGCCACAAGCCAGCGGCGCGGCGCCAATTCCCACGCCGCCATGACCGCAGCGAGAACAATCAGCGACGTCTGGCCCTGCCAGACAACCTTCGTCGTAAACGAGTTACCAATGATCAGCGCGGCGACGACCAGCAACTCGGTTCGAGTCGGGCGAGGCCGTGCGCGCAGTGCCCGCCTGAAGGTTAGCCCGACGATCAACGCGACCGCCGCGACGTTCACCAGTTTCCACAACAGTGCCGCAGTTTGAAAGCCGAAGAATCCAAGGGGGAGGAGCACCGCGGCTGAGTGCGGTGGGTATGGGAAGAGGACAATATCGTCCTCGGGCGTTAAGCGAAACGCCGGTCGGTAGGGGTCAAGTCCAGTAAGCCAGCTCCGCGCGGCAAAGTGAAGTACGGCGAAATCCTCATCGGAAGGACCTAGCCCTTGGCCCAGCAGACCAAAGTAGACCAGCGCTATAACGCTGCCTCCAAACAGCAATGCCGCAAAGAATTGCCGCACATGCGGTGACGCACAGCGCATTTGGAGTTTGGCTAGCCTGGTTGGTGAAGCCCCTTGCCGCTTGTCTCGCCGAATATCGTGCATGGCCAATGTGGGCGGACCCACACGACGACGTCGGCGATCCACCGACGCAGCAAAGCCGGCCCGAACGGCGGCTCGGTACCGTGGCGATTTGCTGTTGATTCCAGTCTAGGCGCAACAGCGGTATTGTCAAATTGCCGCGCGTGCTCAACCATTTCGCTACGCCCAGCGGCTGCGGTTAAGGTCGCGAAGCCGCGCTCGCTTTTCGTATTTTCGGCGAAGGTGGCGATCCGACACGTCGCGACGGCTCGCGTTCCGTCTGTGTTCATGCCTGAGCGGTTCGGTGCCCGTCATGCCGCTGCTCCAAGCGAAGCGCATCATCGGCGTGTGGTTTCGATTCCGCACTCCTGTGGCACAGTCGCCACGCCTTGCGTTGGGATCTACTTGGTCCGGTGGATTTGGGCCTAACCGATGATTGCGCCTCGGCCAATCCCATAATAAAGTGCCTCACTTGACCTTTGAAATCTCTAACAGAAGACGACTGCCGAATCGTAGGAAATCGGCGTCGGAAAGAAAAACGGTAGCGCGGCCTGACCGGACGCGTGCCGAGCGCCTTTAGCGGTAACGCAGATCTCTGGTCGGGAGAGGGTCCGACATGATGCCTGTTGAGCCGCCTCAGGACTCGTGTCCCTATCCGCACCGTGACGGCTGCGCCCTCGAGAATCCTCACTCGCCGCTTCCGCGCCACCTCCACGCCCTCTTCGAATCATCCGTATGGCGAAATGGAACGCGACTCAGACGCCGCTTCCACTCCAGGCGGGCGAAGTCCACATATGGCGGGCGAACCTTCGTTCGCATAGAAAGACCGTCGCCGCTCTCGCGCAAACCTTGGCACCCGAGGAGTCCGCGAAAGCGCGGCAATTTCGACGACCGCGCGATGGCGACCGATACATTTTTGCCCGCGGTGTGTTGCGAACAATTCTCGCTCGCTACTTGAGAATCGCTCCCGACACGATCCGCTTTTCGTATGGGCGTTTCGGGAAGCCTGCACTAGCAAACGACGCGGTACGATTCAGCGTATCGCATTCGAGCAACCTCGTTGTGTGTGCGGTGAGCGGTGATACCGACGTCGGTGTAGACATCGAACGCGTACGTTCGGGGCCCGACCGAGAGGTGGGCGCCTGCCTGTCACCGACTGCACTTCGCCCTTTCTCCACGCTCTCGGACGCAAGGCGACGGCGAGGATTTTTTCAGAGCTGGACGAGAATGGAGGCGTATGGCAAGGCACTCGGCGAAGGTCTTGAACCAGCCTTGAGTTTTTTTCACACGTTCGTACCGGCAAATTGCGAAGTCATCGTGCCCTTGCGTGGCGAGCCAGATCCGGAACGACGCTGCTGGATCCAAGACTTCTCGCCGCAAAAGGGCTACGTCGCCGCCCTAGCCGCACGTCAGAAGAACTGTCGAGTCGAATACGCAGAGTGGATACGGGACGACGGAAGCACGTAACGCAGACCGGATAGATCAGACGAGATCGCCGTCGAAATTCAAGAGCGAAATTGACAGATGCCCGAATCGAGATACATGAGGCGAGACGATGATGACCGTTGAACACGAACACATCGCGTCTGATGTCCGGGCCAATTTTTCGGAAGACTCATCAATCCCGGAAGCGGTAGCGACTCACGCAACCCAACGCCCTGAGGCGCTCGCGATCGCCGCGAACGGCACGTCACTGACCTATGGGGAGCTGGACCGGCGGGCCAACCGCGTTGCGCAATTCCTGCGCACACTCGGCGTCGGCGCTGATGTCCCCGTGGGGATTTGCGTGCCACGGACCTTGGACATGGTCGTTGGTGCCTTGGGAGTTCTCAAGGCCGGCGGGGCTTACGTCCCGCTGGATCCGGCGTATCCGGCCGACCGCCTGGAGTTCATGTTGGATGACGCTGGGGCGCCTGTGGTGCTGGGCACTCCCGAGGTTCGCGGTCGCCTTCGGGTCAAGAATCGCAGGCTCGTATATCTCGACGCGCCGGAGATCGCTGCCCAACCCTGGACCGTCCCCTCCGTGGATATTGCCGGCGATGACTTGGCCTACCTTATCTACACGTCAGGCTCCACTGGCGCGCCAAAGGGAGTCGAGATAACGCACCGCGGCCTGGATAACCTGGTCGCCTGGCATAACAAGGCGTTCTCGGTAAACCCTGCCGACCGTGCCAGCCACATGGCCGGCCTGGGTTTCGACGCTGCTGTGTGGGAGCTTTGGCCCTACCTCGTGAAAGGGGCAAGCGTCCATCTGGCCGATGATACCACACGCAATTCGGCCGAGCTTCTCCGTGACTGGCTGGTCACGCAGCGAATCACGATCGCGTTTGTGCCGACACCGCTCGCGGAACGCATGATCACGGCCTGCGATCGATGGCCGACCAGCGACCTGCGCATTATGCTTACGGGAGGAGACGTTCTCCACCACTACCCGCCGCCTGATCTCCCGTTTCGGCTGATTAACAACTACGGCCCGACAGAATGCACCGTGGTGGCCACGTCGGGACCTGTGGCGCCGCAGGATTCCTCCGATACACTACCGCCAATCGGAAGGTCGATCGCGAACGCAGAGATCTATCTGCTCGATGAATCCCTGCGACCGGTGCCGCCGGGCATGCCGGGCGAGATTCATGTCGGTGGTGCCGGTCTCGCGCGCGGGTACCATAACCGACCTGATCTGACCGCCGAGAAATTCATCCCCAATCCATTCAGCCGGGAACCCGGCAGTCGTCTGTACAAGACGGGCGACCTAGCTCGAATTCTACCAGATGACCAGTTCGTTTTCCTGGGGCGGATCGATGATCAGATCAAGATCCGAGGCTACCGCGTCGAGCCGGGCGAGATCGAGCATGCGCTGAACCGGCATCAAGGTGTCAGCACAAGCCTCGTGGTCGCGCGAGAAGACATCCCGGGCGACAAGCGACTGATCGGCTTCGTGGTACCCATCCCAGGCGCGACGCTCACGCACACCGGTCTGCGTGACGTCCTTCGCGACGCTCTGCCGGAGTACATGATTCCTGCGGCGTTCGTTAGGCTCGACTCGTTCCCTGTGACGGCAAACGGCAAGGTGGATCGTGCGGCACTGCCGGTTCCCGATGCGACGAACACGCTGCAGGACGAAGCTTGGGATGGCTCATGTACCGCAACGGAGCAGCAGGTGGCCGAGATCGTCGGCGATCTGCTCAAGCTCGAGGAAATCGGCCTGGATGACAATTTCTTCCTGCTTGGCGGACACTCGCTGCTGGGAGCGCAGCTCATTGCGCGGCTGCGCGAGGCGTTCGGCGTGGAAATAGGGCTCCGCAACCTGTTCGAAGCGCCGACCGTGACAGCGCTTTCGGCGGAGGTCGATCGGCTAACGGGGATGCAGACCCCAGGCGCGGGTGCATGATGCAGAAATGGTACAGCGCAGCGTTACCTAACGCGAAACAGGTTGCCCGTCACGGAGCGGAATACGTCGGCGCCGGTCCCGGCGAGGTGAGTCGATGAATACGTCGGTTGATCGTGCCATCAAGCGCACCGATACGGCGGATAGCGCGCTGAGCTTGTACCACCTCCTCGACCCGGAGGTAGTGGCGAATCCATACCCGCTCTTTCATCGCTTGCGGAACGAGGACCCTGTCCACTGGGATCCGTTTCTGCATACGTGGGTTGTAACCCGCTATACCGACGTGTTGGAGGTCTTGCACACGTTTTCGGCCGAGCGAACGCACACGCCGGAGAAGCTGAGGGCAGTGGGACTGCCCGAGATGAGTCCCATCGCCGAGCTGATGGTGAAGCAGATGCTGTTCATGGATCCCCCACAGCATACGCGGCTCCGGAAGCTGGCGTCGCACGCTTTCAGTCCGCACCGGGTGGCGGCGCTTCGCTCGCACATTCGGGAGATCGTGAGCCGCCTGCTGGATGACGTGGAGCATCAGAGGCAGCTGGATGTCATTCGCGACCTCGCCGAGCCATTGCCCGCGATCGTGACCGCGGAGATGCTCGGAGTGCCTGTCGAGGACCGGGACCAACTGAAGGCCTGGACCGCCGACTTCGCGGAAATGCTCGGCAACTTCCAGCACAACCCGGAACGTGCCCCGCGGATGCTTCGCACCGTGCAGGATATGACGGCGTACTTCAAGGACGTAGTCCGCGATCAGCGGGACCGGCCCCGGGAAGGACTCGTCCATTCGTTGAGCATAGCTGAGGTGGACGGGGATCGTTTGACCGAAGAAGAAGTCGTAGCCACGGCGATCGTGACCATGGTGGGCGGGCAGGAAACTACCACTAACCTGATCGGCAACGGGGTACTCACACTGCTGCGCCATCCAGAGGAGATGGAGCGCTTGCGAAGCGATCTGTCGCTCATCCCGTCGGCCGTCGAAGAGATGTTGCGCTACGAGAGCCCGAGCCAGCACACCGGGCGTCTCGCCCCCGTCGACAGAGAGCTGGGCGGAAAGCTGATCCGACAACGACAGGCCGTGATGGCTGTGATGGCGGCGGCGAACAGGGATCCGGAGCGTTTCCCCGATCCTGATCGTTTCGACATCACCCGCCGGGACAACCGGCACCTGGCGTTCGGGTATGCGGCGCACTTCTGCTTCGGCGCTGCGTTGGCGCGGATAGAAGGGCAGGAGGCGTTCGATGCGATGATGCGGCGCATGCCCGACCTCCGCTTGCGGCCAGGTCCGCTGGTGTGGCGGAATAACTCCGGATTGCGGGGCGTCACTTCTCTGAACGTGGCGTTTTAGGCCGCGCGCAGACGCCGGTGCCAGTGAAGCGTTCCCTAGTACTCCGGGGACGGTCGTCATCGACCGAGCAGCGCGAAACGCGCAGCCGGATCCCGCGACACCCGGCAGGTGTCGCGGTGCCGCTTTCCTTCGGCCAGGAGCAGATGTGGCTCCATAGCCAGTTCGCACCGGAGGTTCCGCTCTATAACGAATCGCTGACAATTCACCGCCGCGGACTACTGAACCCCGATGCGCTCGTCGCGAGCTTCCGCGAGATAGTTCGACGGCACGAGATCTGGCGCACGACCTTTGGGTGGTCGCACGGAGAGCTCGTCCAGCACGTTCGCGCTGACATCGAGCCCCGGCTTCAGGTGACGGATCTCCGTCGTCTATCGAACGACGAGCGTGAACCGTCAGCCCTGGAGCTCGCCGCGGCGGACCTGCGTAGGCCATTCGATCTGTCTCGCGAGCCAGGTGTGCGCGCCCACCTCGTCACGCTGTCGGATTGTGATCACCGATTGTACCTCTGCCTGCACCACATGGTGTTCGATGGAATCTCGATCTACCGCGTCTTCTTACCCGAGTTGGCGGCGCTGTACCAAGCCAAGGTGAGCAACACGCCAAATGCCTTCGAGGAACCGCCGATTCAGTACGGGGACTTCGCCTACTGGCAGCGCCACAGCGTAAATGAGGAGAGCCTCGCCGTGCTTGAGGCTTATTGGCGTAGGCAGCTGGTGGGAGCACCGCGCATGATCGACCTGCCAACCGATCATCCTCGGCCGCGTGTGCAGAGCTTTCGCGGTGCGGTGGTGCGCTTCGAGTTTCCCGCGGACTTGACCACTGCAGCGAGGAGCGCGGCGGTCGGCGAGAACTGCACATTGTTCATGCTGCTGTTCGCAAGCTTCATCGCCACACTGCACCGCCGGACGGGACAGACAGACATCGTGGTCGGAAGCGTCAGCGGCGGCCGCGACGAACCCGAGCTTCAGCACCTCATCGGATGCTTCCTCAGAGTGCTCGCAATCCGCGGCGACCTCCGCGGCGATCCGCCCTTTCGGGAGATTTTGCAGCGAGTTCGAACATCGCTGGTCGACGCCTTATGCCACGAGGCGTTGCCATTTCAACGACTCGTGCGCGCAGTGGGTCCGGAGCGCGATCTCGGTCGGAGCCCACTGTTCCAGGTGACCTTCTCGATCGAGCCGCCGATGCCCGATCTGGGTCCTGAATGGGACCTCAGTGAAATGGACGCCGGGACCACCGTATCGAAGTTCGATTTATCCGTCGAGCTCGAGGACCGCGGTCAGGTCGTAATAGGACGAGCGATCTACAGCACCGATCTCTTCGAGTCCTCGACGGTGTCGGAATTGCTCTCCGACTGGACTTCGCTGCTCCGCCGCGGGGTCTCCGACCCTCAGCAGCGCTTGCGCGATTTGGTCGCCTTCCCGTAAGGAGCGCCTGGTGCCAGGGATACGAGCGGTACGTTCCCGTCGCGGACCCGAGGCATCACTGAAATGCCGCCTCTCCACCGTGAACGACTTCGCGCGGATCAACGCGCTCGAGCGGCGATATAACCTAGGCTTTCGGAACTTCGAAGAATGGTCGCACATGTGGATGAGCAATCCTGTGTGCAGGAAAGCCCCGGAGTTGCCGATTGGATGGGTGCTGGAAGACAACAAGAACCAGATTGTCGGGTCGATCGGAAGCGTTCCTTTCGCGTTCGAGCTCAACGGCCGGCAACTCGTTGCCGGGACCAGTTCAGCCTGGGTTACCGACGTCGCCTATCGCGCCTATGCGCCGATGCTTCTCGACCGGTTTCTCTCGCAGCCGGGTGTGGATCTCCACCTTGGTATCTCTCCGAATGGCGAAGCGCAGCCGGCGGTGGCGCTTCAATCCGAACGGGTGCCGGCCGGCCAATGGGATCGTGCCGCATTCTGGATCACAAACGCCCGGGGCTTTGTCGACAGCGCTCTCGCAAAGAAGAAGATTCGCTTCCCGGCACTCGTGCGGTATCCCGTGTGGACCGCGATAACGCTTCAGCAGGTGTTCAAACGCGATGCACTAGGGGCGGCGCTTCGGAAGGCAGGCGACCACGAGGTCACGACCTGCACGGCATTCGACGACCGATTCGATGAGTTTTGGGAGACGTTGAGGGCGAAGAACCGCGAGCGATTGCTGTTCAACCGCAGCCGTGAGGTCCTGGAGTGGCACTTCAAGTACCCACTCGCACGCAACGTCGCGTGGATCGCCACGGTTTGCGATGGCCCGCGACTAGCCGCGTATGCGGTATTCTGCCGCAAGGATGTCGCCCATATCGGGCTGCGCCGCGTCCGGCTGATCGATTACCAATCGGTCGACGGCGACACGACGCTGTTGATGCCTCTGTTGGCCAACACGCTGAAACGCTGCGAGCGCGACGGTACGGCCGTGCTGGAATCCATTGGTTGGCGCCTCGGGCGCGGTGAGATCATGGACACCCTCGCGCCGTATACGCGGACGCTGCCGTCCTGGCAATACTTCTATAAGACCAGCGACCCGGCATTGGCCCACGTGTTAAAGGCACCGAACGTGTGGAACCCCTCGCAGTACGACGGCGACGCGTGTGTTTGAGCGACACGCGAGGCGAGAGGACATCAGGTCATTTCAAGCTGTTCCAGTAGTCGCTGACCGCAATTCGCCGGTCTAGCGAGAGCAACAGCGCGCTTTGAGCCTAACGAGTCGCGAGGCGCCGCTGGGCGCTCTCGCGCCGAGCTGACGCCAGACTCTACCGGGATATGCGAGTACCGTGGGCGAACACGATCGTCGCCGTCACGTCACTGACGGTCTCCCTCGCTGGGGCCGAGCTCATCGTGCGAACCTTTGCACCGGTCTCGGACACCAGCGGTCGGTATCTCATGTTCAGCTCGAAGCATTTCCGAATGGACGACGCCGGTGCGGTGCGGTACATCCCAAACGAGGACGTCAGGTCGATCTCCGTGTACTACGGGAGCATCGAATACGATGTTCGATATCACACGAACAACCTCGGATTTATCGACGACCGCGACTACACGGGCTTGGCAGCCGGCGAAGCGCCATCGGAGGAGTACGCGCTCGTCGGCGACTCGTTTACGGCGGGGATCCACGGCGGCAAACCGTGGGTGCCAGCGCTCCGAGCGGACTTGACGGCGACGCTCGGGCCAACAGAAGTGTATAACCTCGGTGTCGAAGGAACCGGGATGCAGCACTTCGCCGATCTCCTCGTCTCGTTCGCGCGGGACCAGCCGTTCACGCACGTCGTCATTGTCGCAATCTCCAACGACTTTCAGCGACCTCGCTGGCGGCCGGAAATGGCCCCGGACGGGCTTCATTTCTGTCCCCCGGACGAAATGCCACAATGTCTGAACGGGGCGCCGACGGCGACAATCATCGGCTACCACGATTCGGATGCCGAGATTCTCGAGCATACTCGGCGTGTTGAGCGACAGGCTGCCGCTCGGACGCCCGACAGTAGCTTTGTCGACAAAGCACGGAAGCTTGCCCAGCACTCGCAGCTTTTACGTCGAGTATCCAGGCTCGTGAAGGCCAGGTCCGGGACTCGACGAAAGCTTATCGAGGACAGCATGGGGGCTCTGGCGAGCGTTCGGGAGCACTTTCCGGCCGTGCCGATAACCTTTATCCAGCTGCCGGAAAAGGAGGAGGTCCAGATGAACAGGTACCTGTTCGATCCGGAGGGCCGTCTCCGAAACATGGGAGTCAAGTACTATCCCGCGCTGCGGCTTTGTCCCTGGTCACCGGCGATGTTCCTGCCACGAGACAACCATCCGAACGCAACCGGGTACGAGAAGGTCGAGCAGTGCGTGCTGAAGCTGTTGCTCGCCGAGCGAAGTTCCCGGCACGGTGGCCGGATTCGTTAGGCGAAGATGCGACGATCTACCGAGAGCCGACGGTGAACGTCACCGCGGACAATGTGGCGCGCTACGAGCAGCCGCCAATGCAGCTGTTCCGCGGTGAGCGGCAGCTACTCGACCGCTATTTGGCCCCGGACATGCGGGTGCTCGATCTCGGTAGCGGCTCCGGACGCGTGACAAAGCACATCGCCGCCGCAGGCGCCCGCGTTTGGGCTTGCGATCTGAACGCGACCGCGCTGCAAGTGCTTCGGAGGAGCCTTCACCCATCCTCGGTAGTTTCGGTGATCCTGGCTGACGCACGGGAGTTGCCAGTTCCGGATTGCTCATTCGACATGGTGGTGTTCGCGTTCAACGGCATCGACTTCCTTCACCCCGAGTCGGAGCGGTTCCGCGCGCTGGAGGAGATCAGCAGAGTGCTGCGGCCGGGAGGCTACTTCGTCTTCTCGTCGCACAACCGTCTCGGGATGCTCCTGACGCCGCGCGGTCTACGGTCTCGGAATGCATGGCGCTGGCGGCTTCGCTTCGCACTATCTGGAATCCCAACGAAGCGCTACTTTCTCGACACCAACGGCCTCCTGCTTTATCAGGCCGTTCCTGCAGAGGTCGTTGACCAGGTGAATGCGCACGGAGGGTTTCGATTCCTCTGCGCTCAGAACCGCTCGGGCCACGTCAATGCGATGCCGCTGATCTCGCTTTTCTCTGCGTGGCCGTCCTACGTTTTCATAAAGGAGGGCTTCAATGCTGATGCTGCGGGACCGCGCCCAGTGGGTTGAGTCCCGTCACATCTGGTGGCCCACCAGCCTGGAGGACGTCTCGCCTCACCTGTCCCAGGCCTCGTTGATCACTGTAATGCAGTGCAGCGATTGGATCGCGGATCTGTTGAGCCCGTATACGTTCAGGCGCCGGCCCTTCCACACCGCATTGATCCACCTGGCGAAGTCGGCAGAGGACCTGTGGTCGCAACTCGATTCGAAGTCCTGCCGCTACGAGATCAACAGGGCGAAGCGGGTCGGTTGCGAGGTAGTAGTCAATAGCCGTATGGAGCAAGCCTTCCATTTGGTGAACGAGTCGATCAAGGCCCACCGCCATAGGTCCGTCGTGTCCGCCGATGAATGGCGCCGTACCTTGCAGGTCTGCGACGTGTTTGGCGTCACGCACGACGACGCGATGATCGCGGCGCACGTAGTTATGGTAGACCGCCCTCGTCGTGCCCGCCTTCTCTTCAGCGCAACCGTGGACCGGTCCCGACACCCTCATCGAGATACCGTCGCGCCACTCAACAGGTATCTCCATTGGTTCGAGTTCATGTACTACAAGGCACAAGGGATCGACTGTTACGACTTCGGCGGGATAGAGCTGAACAAGGCGCTCCCAATCTATTCGATCTCGCGTTTCAAGCTGTCGTTCGGCGGTGACGTGGTTCGCGAGAACGTCGTGCGCCTAACGGGGAAGACAGGATTGCGGATCGCGCTCCGAGGGGCGGTCCGCGCCCGCCACTTCGCGAAGACCGTGCGGGCATCTGTCACGGGCGGTCGTTCGACGGGGGTGTCAGCGCCAGTATGATGCCTGCGCGCGCGTACACGGTCGGCTCAGGATCGACCCGAGCCATTGCTCGCGCGCGACGTCTGCAGGTTCAGCGGGTTCAGCGAGCCGCCGCCAGGATGTTCGCGAAGGCGATGGGTGTCTCGGTGTGCACAGGAGTACGCCTCAGCATTCCAATGTGCGAGAGTGTATACCCGTAGCCTTGCAACATCTCGAGCAGCTCCCTGCTGCTGTCTCCCACGCTCCGCAGCCGGCTATCGGCGACTTCGATAATGAGATATTGAATCGCTCGTCGCTCCAGTGCCTCTCGCATTCCGCGCAGCACCATCAACTCGGCCCCCTCGACATCGATCTTGACGAGTCGTGCCGACTCCAACTGGTTGGCGCGGAAATAGTCGTCAAACCGAATCGTCTCGACCTCCTCGGTCGCATCGTTGACCGCAGCCTCGGTCTGCAGGATAGACCCCGTTCCGGGGCTTCGCCCAGCGGCGACCCGCAGCTGAACGACGCCAGCTCGATCTGCAAGGGCGAGCCGCTCCGCCACAACGCAGGTGTATCCACTCAGACGAACGTTATCCACGAGATGACCGAAAACGACCCGCGACGGCTCGAACGCGAACACCCTGCCAGTCGGGCCCACTTGATTCGCTGCGAGCAGCGTGTACCAGCCGATATTGGCGCCGACGTCGACGAAAGTATCGCCGGGCTGGAGTAGCTGATTCAGCAAACGCGTTTCGCGAACTTCGTAATATCCCAGGAAGTAGATGTTCCTCTGGATATACTCGCGATAGTCGCGGATCTGCATCCGGCTGACTCCGTCGCGGAGTCTGAGGGTAACGGGACAGGCGGGATACGTGATGGCTCGGTCGCAGGAATCGAGCAGGCGCCGAACTACCCGACCGGGGAGTGGCAGGAATTGAGCAACGCGCCGAGCCGTCGAAGCTTTCACGTGAACCCCTGGGATCGCTGCCGCAATCAACCGGACCGCTCGATTCGACAGCGACGGACTTGGTTCCCGGCGCACCGGTGAAACACCATCACTACCGGCTCGCGCGCACCTACACCTCAAAATCCTCGGGCGACACCAGCCGCGCCGCCCAGAGTGGACTCCGCTCCTGCCACGCCCCGAGTACGTCCCAAGCACCGATAACCTTGTCTCGGAGCGTTTCGATCGTGTCGTTCGTGACGAAAAACCGAGGAATCATGAGTTTCGAGTCGCCGCGTTGAACGGCTCGAAAGAGAATCGCACACGCATAGTCATACGACAACTCTTCTGCCAGCGCGACCGTCTCGTCGGTGAAGTGCCGCTTGGGCTTTCCGAACGGGTACGCTAACGACCGAACGGGCGCGCCAATGCGTTGCTCAATGACGTCTTTTGAGGTCCTCAGCTCGTCGTAGGCGGCCTCACGACTCAGGCCGGCGAGGTTCGGATGACTCCACGTGTGGGCCCCGATCTCCATACCCGCACTGTGTAGGGACCTGACATGCTCCCACTCGAGTGGCCGGATGTCCTCGTAGCCACTGCGGCGAAGCATCTGGGTTCTCGCGAGCACGTCGGATTCCTTCTCGATGAGACCCGTCGTAAGGAAAAACGCTGCCGTCAGGTTCCGCGTCGCGAGTAGCGGCAGCGCATACTCGTAGTTGTCGGCGTAGCCGTCATCGAATGTAATGGCAACGGCCGGACGGCCGGAGTCCGCGTGTGTCGAACCAGCCGCTCGGCGGACGAGTTGCTCCAGCGACACGACATCGCAGTTCTCGGCGAGCCAATCAAGGTGAGAAGCGAACAACCGCGGCGATGCGGACGCGAACCCCTTGTTCGGGTGGATCGAATGATAGCACAAAACGACGGCTCGGGCGATCGACCGTTGGGCTACCAAGCTTCGTCCCACGCGAGGAACCATCGCCCGCGCTCGTCTGAGCAGACGCCTCATCGGAGCTGGGCCCTCTCATTCAACCGAGGCAGCGAATTGCGTACGCTATCGGTCGCTCGTTTCATGTGCCGGACCTCCGGCGGGCGATCCCTGCGCGCATGAGTTTCGATCATAGCACGATGTCGCGGTCTTACTCAACGACCGTTTCCGCTACAGGTGGGCCGTGGGAGCTCACCATCGCGGCGCCCACGTGGCGACGCCATTGTATCCACAGCGTCGACGCAAGCACTACTTCACTAAGTACTATTCCGAGCGTGATCCCCCGCAATCCCCAAAGCGCTGCGGCCGGCGGTGCGAACAAGAGAGTGAAGACTGCGGTCGCCACGTTCGCGACGAACACGGCACGCGACGCCTCGACAGCACGCAGCGCCATGCCAATCGCCAGCGAAACGCAAGCAAGGATACGCGCGGCGGCGAGGTACCCCAGAATCCAATGATAGCCGGTGTACCGCCCGCCATACGCTGCCTCGGTAATAAAGGCGCCGAACACAAGAAGCGGTATGAGGCCCACAAGCGAGACGCCAGCCAGTAAGACACTCACACGCACCATCGAATGCTGCAGCGAACGTGGACCGAGCTGCGAATAGCGGCTGACCATCCACGGAAGCATCAACACCCCCAGCGCATTGATCATCACCGCCACGGGTGTCACGAAATTCAGCATCGCATTGTATGCCCCGACCTCACCGATGTTGAGTCGTGCCGCGATCACGACGATGAACCCCTGGCCGGCGGCCCAGTAAGCGAGGTTCGTCAATGCAAGCCATCGACCGAAGCGCCAGTGGTCAGTCAAAACCGCTCGGGAGTCCAGCGTCCCGGCCGTTTGCGGCGCCCCCATTGCCGGAAGCCGGATCCAGCCAACGAGCGCTCCGCCCAGCGCACCTGCGCTAATGACCAGCAGTGCGACGGACCCCGATAGTCGCCCGAATCGAACTATGCCAGCCAAGCCGAGTAGACTGCACACGGATTGGACGAGCGTGCTGACCAGGGCCCCACGAGGCGTTGCGGTTATATAGAAGGCGCGCCTAACGAGCGCCGCCAGGAAGACAGCCGGCATGGCGATCAACAGCCCGTGGGTGTTGTCGATCAGGTCGGATGGCATCACTGACGGAAAAATCGCGGCAGCCCCGATGAATATGAGACCCACCGCGAGTGCGATCGCGGTCTGATATCGGGCCAAAACCGACAGGTAGCCTTGAAAGCACGCGCGATACCGGACGGCGCCAAACACGGAAAACGGTTCCAGGACAAGGGCATTGTGAAAGCCCCCAATGAACATCAAGGCCGCGAATGCCAACGTGTAGCCCCCGTACTCGCGCGCTGTGAGCCACCGGGCGAGGAGAAGCGATATCGCGAAGTTCGCGACGCTGTAGCTGCCTTGCTCGACCACCGTGACCGCCACTTGCCGCGCCTGCCATCGGTATGAGGACGCGAGCCGCTGGACGATGGAGGCCACTCGAGACGACTTCACGTGGCGTGCGACGCATTGCGCCGTGTCGCCGTCGCGTCCGGAACCAGGCGGCGGTAATGCTCCAATGCGGCGGAGCCAATCTGCCGCCACTGCAGATTGTCGAGGGCGTACTGTCGACCGCACCACCCCATCTCCCGCCAATGCGCGCGGCGCCCGAGAAGCTCGCGCAAACCAGTCGTCATTGTCGGCACATCGGGCGAGACGAGCGCTCCACACTCGGCTGCGGCAACATGCGGAGCTAACCCGGCGACGTTGGAAATCAGTATCACCCGCGCAGCCATCATCGCCTCCAGGCCGGACACCGAATAGCTCTCCCATCGCGATGGGATGCAGACTACGTCATAATCCGCCATCCTGATCGGGCCAGGGGTATCGTAGTCCGGGCCCAGCAGCGTGACCCGATCGGCGACCCCAAGCTTCACGGCAAGCTCTCGTATCGACGGCTGCCGGCCGGATATCGGTCCCTGAATCGTTAGGCGGGCGTCAACTGGCTCGGCGACGTGTGCGAATGCTTCGAGGAGTAAGTCCAGCCCCTTCCCGTACACGTCGATGCGACCGAAAAAGAGGAACGCCGGTCCACCCTCGCTCCTCCAGCGCGACGCGATGTTCGACGGTACGTCGTCGGCGAACACGCCGCTGGGGACTACGATTACAGGTGTCCGCACTCCTCGCGCACGCAGCCAATGTTCTTGGCGCCCGTCCTGTACCTGGATGGCCGTGGCGTTACCGAGGACACGTCGCTCGAAAAGTGTCCAGTACGGCAGCTTCAAGTGCGTATTCCGGCGGAAGAGCTCCGGTTGGTACACACCGTGCGGCGCGAAGACATACGGTTTTCGCGCCCGCCAAAGAGTCCGCGCGACAGAAAAAACGCTCGGCGTGAATAGACCGTTCAGCACAACCACGCCTTCGGTCTCCGTCGCGAGGTAATGTTTCATTTCACGCGAGATTGCAAACGGCCGACGCGACGCGGGCCGCGCGAAGCAACGGATTGCGTATCCAGAATTAGCAACGACTACGGAGTCGTTAGGTCCCGTGCACAGTACCGTTACGTTCGCACCGCTCGCTGCCAAGCCGGCTGCGAAGCCATGCACGGCCTTTTCAGTTCCCCCTACAAGGGGGGCTCCACGGGGCGGAAAATGCCGGAGATAGAGGAAAACGTTCATCGCAAAGTGAGATGGTCTACGCTCGCGACCCGGGCTTGGTGTACGGCGGATGGAACGCAAGAACGTACATCACAAAGCCAGGCAACGTGTTGACGTGACGATCCGCCATGCAGCGCCGTCTTTCGTCGTGGGGGATGAGCTACCCCGTCAAAGACGCTGACAACCGGAGGCTGCACTTGCGTCTCCGATGGTCTGCGAAACGGCAAACCCGTCGAAAGACGGCGACGCAAAGCTTCGGGGCTACCGCACATCGCGCTGCTCGCGAGTGCCACGCCGGCTGGGCCGCCGAACAAGCCAGCTGGAGGTGTACATGCGTCCCACGACCCTTGCCGTCCGCGCCCTTCTCGCGACGGCAGCCTTGACCATCGTGGCTTGCGATCGGTCAGATTCGGTGACCTCCGTGGATGGATTCGACGCCGGTGCATTGATGGTCTCCATCCTTCCGAAGCTCGATACGGTCGCAACCGGTGCGATTCGCCAGCTGAGCGTCCGCGTCACCGACAGGAACGGAATACCCAGTACCACGCGAGTCGATTGGAAGAGCGACAACGCGAGTGTTGCCTCGGTGAGCACGACCGGCCTCGTAACCGCAATTGCTGAAGGCAGCGCACGAATCATCGCCGCAGCAGGAAGTCGCGCAGATACGGCGACAATTGTCGTTCGCACGGCCGCGGCCTCACTCCTCGTCGTCCCCGATCGAGTGAGCATCGCGAGCGGCGATACCCTTCCGCTCACCGCCTCTGCAACCGCGGGTATGTCCGGCGCGTTCGGCGGAGCGGGTGTACGTTGGTCGACTTCGGATTCCTCGATCGCGACGGTTTCCGACAACGGCGTGGTGACCACGCTCGACGCCGGCAACGTGACTGTCACAGCGGAACTTGGTACAGCGACTGGCACCGCCCTCTTCGCTGTCTTCAAAAACCAGCCGGTCGCATTGCAGGTGAGCCCGACAATCACCAACGTGGCCGTCGGCGGAGTGGCACAGCTCAAGGTCACCGCCCAGGATGCGGACGGCCGCAAGGTGAACGTACGCACGCTTACGTGGACCAGCTCCGACTCGAGCATCGCAAGCGTAGCGTCGAATGGACAGGTGAAAGCGAAAACCAAGGGAATGGCCGTTATTTCCGCGAGTATCGCGGACGTCCGTGGGTCCGCCACGGTCAACGTGCAAAACGCGGCGATAAGCACCGTCGCCGTCAGTCTTACCGCGGCTTCGATATCGGTTGGACAAACAACACAGGCAACCGCTGTTTTGACCGCAGTGGACGGATCGATCGTGACCGACCGAATTGTCGCCTGGCAGAGCTCTAACCCTGCCATCGTCACCGTCGATGCTACAGGGCTGGTAAAGGGTATCGCCCTCGGCACGGCGACCATCAGCGCGATTAGCGATGGACAGGTGGGAAGTGCCGCCATCTCCGTCACCGCAAGCCAACCGGCATCCCTGCAGATCGTACCCGCGACGGCGTCCGCGACCGTCGGCAGTACGGCCCAACTCGTGGCCGAGCTGAAAGACAGTAACGGGGCGCTGATCACCGACAAGCCAGTGACGTGGTCCAGCTCGAACACTTCGGTGGCGACGGTCAACGGCTCAGGCTTGGTGACGAGTCTCGCGATCGGAAACGCTACCATCTCCGCGTCGTCGTCGGGCCTTGCCAGCAGCGCCGCATTTACGGCGACGGCAGTGGCGGTCGCGTCCATCACGGCGTCCCCAACCAGTTCGACGCTAGACGTAGGGCAAACCGCGCAATTGACAGCGGTCGTTCGCGGAGTAAATGGTGAGACGCTCACGGATCGTCCCGTCGTTTGGGCCAGCGCCGACCCGGCAATTGCGACGGTTTCCCAGCGTGGCGTGGTGACCGCAATTGCATCGGGATCGACGACGGTCACTGCGGCAGTCGAGGGACAAACGGCGAGCGTCGCCGTTTCGGTCAAGGCGTTACCGCCGCCGCCAATCGCCACGATCAGCGTGACGTTGAATGCGGCGTCCGTTCTCGTTGGGCAAAGCACGCAGGCCGTGGCGGTTACTAAAGACGCCGCTGGCAACGTGCTCGAGGGCCGGCAAATCACCTGGTCCAGCAACGATCCAAGCCTTGCCACCGTGAACTCCTCGGGCGTCATCACCGCGATAGCGGCTGGATCGGTAACCATCCTGGCCACCGCTGAAGGAAAGGCTGGCGCCGCGACGCTCAGGATCGATCTGCCAGCGCCAGCGCCGGTCGCGTCCGTGGTCCTCACGGCGCCGACGACGGCGCTATTAGTCGGCGCATCGACACAAGTCGTTGCGACGCTTCGAGACTCGACGGGAAAGATCCTCTCAGGTCGTACGATTACCTGGAGCAGCTCGGCTCCAGCGGTCGCGGCGGTTGGCGCAACCGGTCTCGTTACGGCGATGGCGGCAGGAACAGCGACCATCCGCGCAACGAGCGAATCCGTCGTGGGTTCATTGAATTTTTCAGTCACGGCCCCTGCTCCGCAGCCCGTGGCTGTCGCAACGGTCTCGGTCTCGCTTACTCAAACGTCGCTCACCGTCGGATCGACCACGCAGGCGTCGGCGACACCACGTGATGCCGCCGGGAATGTGCTTACCGGACGCACGGTGAGCTGGAGCTCGTCGAACGCGGCGGTCGCGACGGTGTCCGCGGCGGGGCTGGTGAGCGCGCTGTCGGTGGGCTCGGTGACCGTCACCGCCAATGTGGAGGGGAAGACGGGCAGCGCGGCGGCGACGGTGAGCGCGCCGGTCAGCGGGACGACGATCTATCCGGGGCAGAGCATCCAGGCGGCGGTCGACGCCGCCCCGGGGGGCACGGCGTTCGTGCTCAAGGCCGGAGTGCACCGGATGCAGAGCGTCGTGCCGAAGGCGGGCGACACCTTTAGCGGCGAGCCCGGCGCGGTGCTGAACGGCTCGCGGCTGCTGACGGCGTTCACGCGGAGCGGCTCCTACTGGGTCGCGACGGGGCAGACGCAGGAGGGGACCAACCAGTCGTCGGCCTCGGGCATCTGCCGCGCTGGCTACGAGCGGTGCATCTACCCGTGGGACGTCTTCCGGGACGGGGTGCCGCTGCGCGCGGCGACCTCGCTCGCCGGCCTGGCGAGCGGCGGGTTCTACTTCGACTTTGCGAACGACGCGATCTACGTGGCCGACGACCCGGCCGGGCACACGACTGAGGCGGCCGTCACGCAGCGCGCCTTCGGCGGCACAGCCTCCAACGTCACGATCCAGGGGCTCGTCATCGAGAAGTACGCCAACTTCCTCCAGCAGGGCGTGATCGACCCGACGACCGCGCCGTCGTGGGTGGTCCAGGACAACGAGGTGCGGCTCAACCACGGCGAGGGGGTTCGTATCGGCCCCAACGCGCGCATCCTCCGCAACAACATCCACCACATGGGGATGGTCGGCGTGGCCGGGTTCGCGAATGGCGCCCTCGTCGAAGGCAACGAGATCGCCTTCAACAACTACGCGGGCGTGAACGACGAGTGGGCGGCGGGCGGTCTCAAGGTCAACGGACGCTCGGGCGGGCTGGTGCAAGACCTGACCATCCGCAACAACCGGGTGCACGACAATGTTGGGCGCGGCCTGTGGTGCGATTACAACTGCATCCGCACCGTGTACGAGGGGAACACGGTCGAGCGCAATACGAGCTGGGGCATCGAGCAAGAGATCGGGTACGCGGCCACGATTAGCGCCAACACGCTGAACGGTAACGGCGGCGGGATCTTCGTCTCGACATCGCAGGACGTGGAGGTGGCGGGGAACACGATCAACGGCCCCTACGCGATCCTCGGGCTGGAGGAGGTGCGTGGGACGGGCTACTACGGGGCGCTGGTGCTCAAGAACATGAACGTGCACGACAACGTGGTGACCCTGCCGGTGGGGGCGGGGGACAACCAGCACGTTGGGATAATCCAGACGAACGGGGACAACGGCGTGTTCAGCACGGCGAACAACCGTTTCACTAACAACCGCTACACGCTCAACGGGGTGCAGCGGCCGTTCGCGTGGATGAGCGCCTACCGCACCGCCACCGAGTGGCGCGGCTTCGGCCTGGACGCCACCGGCTCTTTCGCGCAATGAGCTTCTTCGTGCCAGATTCCTAACGAGTGTTCGCCTAACGGGCTGACGCCGAGTCTCGGCGAGCCGAATGGACATGCGAAAGTGACTCGGGCGAGGCGTTCACGACGCCACTCGTTGCTTATGAGCGTGGCCACTACACACCAACGCCGCCAGCTGAGCTTTGTAGATGTCGGCTGGCGGCGGTCAGTCTGCCCCAGTTGCTCGCAGCACAGCCGGGATGGTCTTGAGCAGGATCCGGAAATCGAGCGACAGCGACCACTCATCGATGTACTTCAGGTCGAGGGCGACCCAGTCGTCGAAACCAAGGTCGGAGCGGCCCTGCACCTGCCACAGGCACGTTAGGCCTGGCAATACACTGAACCTTCGCATGAGCCAAGGCTCGGAAAAGTGTCCAACGTCGCGGAGAGGCAGTGGCCGAGGCCCCACCAGGGACATTTCGCCTCGGATGACGTTGAACAGCTGAGGCAGCTCGTCCAGCGACGACCGACGGAGAAACCGGCCGAACCGGGTCACGCGCGGGTCGCGTCGAATCTTGAATACGGGACCGGACGCTTCGTTCGCATGCTCGAGAGTCCGCTGTAGTGCCTCCGCATTGGACACCATTGTCCGAAACTTGAACATTCTGAACGACCGTTTCCGAAATCCAATACGCTCTTGTGTGAAAATGATCTGCCCGCCCTCACTAACCTTGATCATCAACGCGATGCCCAACATCAGGGGCAGACACACGACGACGCCGACCACGCCGCCAACGAGGTCGATCACGCGCTTGACCAACTGGCGATGGTCGTCAGTATGGGTTACCTGCACTGAGATCGCCGGGAAGGCTGCCAACGCGTCGTAACGAGGCCGCGCGAGTGAGCTGCTGAACATGTCCGCCGGGCAAAGGCAAGCGACTCCAGCTCGCTCACAATCCTCTATGACGCGTTGTATCTCCCCGTAGCGCGATCGCATAGGCAACGCGACCACGACCTCGTCCACCACGCGATGCATGAGGATGGTCTCGAGCTCGTCCACGGTTCCGAGTGTTCGCTCGCGCACATCCGGGTGCGGGCTGAAGTCTCTGGATTCGACGAAACCGACGACCCGGCACTTCGTATCGGCGCGCGCTGAAAGCTCGGTCTCAAGCGCTCGCGCGCGCGGTCCGGTGCCGACCACCAGCACGCGGCGGACGCCGCGAGCGCTCGACTTCGCCACGAGGGCCTGAATGACGTAGCGTGTCGAGAGCGTGGTCAGCGTAACTCCGAGCCACACGTAGCCGACCGAGAGGTAGCCGAACGCTCCGCTGTTGCTGGCGAGAGGGAGCGCAAACGCGAAGACGCAACCAAGAGTGCAGGCAGAGATGATCGGCGTCACCTGTTCTGCCCAGGCGTCACGTATGCGTTCGATGTCGTAAAGCCCGGCCAGAAAGAACAGCTTCTGCCAGACGAACGCCAGCGCGGCAACCAAAAGCGCGTTCTTCAACGTCACACGGAGGCGGAGGAACTCCTGAATTCCTCCGCCCGGCATGTGGTCCGCGTTGCTCATCACAAGAACAGCCACGAGCACGACGAGGACGACGGCAATATCGACGCTGCGGTAGAGCTCCGTGAGAACCGCGGCGCTCTGTCGGGACGCCAGGACCGCGGCTTCAGCTGCGCCAGATCCCTCAGCCGGGAATAGCTGCGGGACTGGCCTCGCCCTGTCAACGATGCTGACAGGTAGCTTGATCTCTACGTCGTGGATCATTGCCCTGTCCGAGCGACGCGGATCTGGTTCAGGCGAGCTCGGCCTAACGGGCGGAGTGGTCGTGGTCACGAAGGCCTCAGCGGAGGCGATACTCAAACACGCGGTCTGGGAATCGCCATACGAACAGCACAGCTCGCACAGACTACCGGTACCAATCCTCGGCTGCGGTACGTGAGAACGCTACCACACGCAATGCATCCAACGCCGACCGTGCCGCGACTTATTCTTCACTGTCTCGTGACCGAAAGGTGATGGTCGTGACAGAGGGGGCGCATATTTTAACCGATCGCCTCTAGATTAAGCAAGCATAATGTGAGTCACATTGACCATTCGGACAGTTAACCAGACTTGCATCAATCAATCATTCGCCTTTCACCGAGCTCGATGCGTCGACGTTACCGTTAGGCGCTCCTGGTCGGCCCAAGGATTCAGCTGAGCCGACGATGGTATGATAGGTGTCTGCGAAGTCCCTCCCCTTCCGTTCCCAGCTGTACGCCGTAGTCGCCCGCGCCCGCCCGGCTGCGCCCATCCGCTGCCGCATCGGCGGATCGCGGTAAAGCCGCGTCATCGCGGAAGCGACTTCCTGGATCGCCTGCTCAGGCCGCGAGGATTCAATCGGAATCCCCTCATCGGGAGTTACTTGGTCGCCGGGGCCACCTAACCGGAGACAAATCACCGGCAGTCCCGCGCACATCGCTTCGAGGCAGACGTACCCACCCGAGTCGTGAAGGCTCGGGTGCACGAGCACATCGCACTGTCTTAGTGCATCGAACGCCTCCTCGCGGCCAAGGCGACCGAAAAACGTGACCTGATCCGAGACGTGAAGGTCCTCCGCCAGCGCTTTCAGTCGGCGCCGCTCTGGGCCGTCGCCGATCACCCAATACTCCGCGTCCCGAAGGCCAGCTCTGGCGAACCCGCGGAGGCCCAAATGCAGCCCTTTCCAGTACAACAGATTGCCAACGGAGACAAACCGGACCGGTGTGTCCGTTCGAATCGACGCTCGCCCAAGCCGACGGATCTCTTCGATTGAGAGACCGAGCTGCGACACGACTTGTATTCGGTGCGCGCCAAGCGCCTGCAGCCTCGCGGCGGTCTCGGCTGTAGAGGCAAATGCGACCGCGCTCGCCCTCGCCGTACTGCGCACGAACGGGTCACGCTCGCCTAACCACCGCGCCAGCTCACGCAGTGCCTCGGTCGCACATCCGCCCGCTCCGAAGTCGGTCCAGAACTGTTTGGGTGCCGACTCACCTCCACCAACAGGGCCCCAGACGAACGGAAGATCGGCCGACAAAAAGCTCGGGGCCCAATAACGTGCGAACGTAATGTGGTGAACGAGATCGAAGCGGACCGCCTGGTGGAGGCGACGCGCCACCGAGCGAGCGCCGAGTTGCCACAGGTAGTAGTAGAGGTGTACTCCTCGTCTGCCGCGCTTCCAGAATCTGGCCCATCGCGGGAAATCGAAGTAGACGAATCGCAACCCCGGAATGGGCGCTCGGGATAACGCTCGTTCGATCACCTCGCGGTTGTTCGATCGAGTGAGCGTCCATACGTCGTGATGTCGCGCGATTTCCCGGGCCGCGTTCCACCCGACGCCCGGTTCCGAACCGGCATCCGGCTCGCACGCATATGCCGAGAGAAGGACTCGCAGCCGGGTCATTGGCGTGAGTTTCAGAGGCACTGGCAACTCGCCGCGAGGTACTGGTCGATCACCCGGCCGAACCAGGACCAGACGCGCTCATCACCGGCCTCGGGCGCGCGAGCCCGAGCCTCTCCGTACAGCAGACTTACGTCGAGGAGATAAGCGAGGTAGAGCGCTCGCAAGCGATCCACTCCGTCCGGCCAGAGCCTGGCGAGGAGCCGCTCCAGATAGCCAATCTCGCTCCGAAGGCGGACGTTGCGAGTCGCAGCTCGTATGGCATCGAAGTGAAACGCGTCGTAGAGCGGGATCAGTCCGTCGCGCGCCATCTCCCAGTCGAGGACGTACAAACCCGCGGGA